>Ga0079300_10000408_pt1 | contig 16173 bp, 14 predicted proteins | sample Wag4_2014_7_11_FD_74799 | JGI IMG/M metagenome (GOLD analysis project Ga0079300, IMG submission 74799) | Fresh water microbial communities from Ohio, USA - Utica-2 Time Series HT 2014_7_11 | ecosystem: Environmental > Aquatic > Freshwater > Water tank | place: USA: Ohio | collected 2014-07-11
GTGCACCGCGGTGGCGGTACAGCGAGTGCCGCAGATAGTGAGTCGAATGAACGAGGCGAGTGAACTCCCACCAAGTGTGACGCCTGGTATTGGCGCGAGGCTTCGCGATGCGCGCGAAGCGCGCGGACTGACCTTCGATGCGGTTGCAGCCGAGCTACGGATCCGCCCGATCATCCTAGCCGCGATGGAGCGCGAGGACCATGCGGCACTGCCAGAGCGCGTCTATCTTCTTGGGCTCCTCCGAACGTACGCGCGCCACCTTGGGCTTGACCCTGCAGCGGTGTCGGCCGCATGGGGCGGCGAGGTGCCATCGAGTGCAACTAGCGAGCCAGTGTCTCCCACGTGGGGAGGGGTGAAGGAGGGAGGAGCGGCATCAAACGGACTTCGCGCAGCTCTGCGGAGCCTCTTCGGACTCGGGATCGTTGGCCTCGGTGTTCTCGCGGCAACAGCATTTCTTGTAATTCAGTTGATTAGATTCGCCAGCCCCCCAGGTCTCAGTGTGGTGAGCCCAGCCGAAGAGGTCCTGACTCTCTCTGCCGAGACGCGAGTGGCGGTGATTCGTGGAACTGCTGGCGCAGGGACAATCATCTTGATTGAGAGCGGAGTGGGCGACTCGGTTACCACCGAAGCCGATCCCTCAGGGATCTGGAGTGTTGAGGTTCCTCTGGGCGGAGGGCGCAACGAAGTGGACATCAGCGCCCTTGACCCCGCTACGGGTTCCTCAAGCGGAGGAGCGGTGCGACGCGTATTCATCGTCAATCTTCCGGTCAGTGATGCACCTCGCCTCGATTTGACAAGCCCTACGGCAGGGCTGCGCGTGAGCGGCGGTGCCGTCCCAGTGGCCTTGACGTCCGATCCGAACTCGATCGTGAACGTGGCCGCCACCGATCCAAGCGGCGAAGAGGTCGTGGCCACCTTCACCGCCAACAGCAGCGGCGCTATCCAGGGTGACCTCTCACTTCCGGCAGGCTCTTGGAGCATCAGGTTCCAGGCAACTGGTCCGAATGGGACGGTGAGCGAGGTGCTTCGTGAAGTGGAGGTTGTCTTTGCAGGCGTGACGGTCACCGTGAGCGGGAGTGGTAGCGGGACGTGGATTCGTGTCTGGACCGATGGTGCGATCGATTCAACCGTTGGACCCACGGGCATCACGCTCCGCGACGGCGAGAGTCGCACCCTCAGGGGAGACACCGCCATTGATATCCGCTTCGGAAATCCACGCGGCGCCGCTGTCACGCTCAACGGCCGTATGCTTGATGCACTAGGGGCGGCAGGCGTCCCTGAGAGCTGGAGCTTCCGAAGCGACGGACGCGTCCTTGGCTCATCCCGAAAGTAGGAGGTAACGATGCCAGCAGACAACTCGTTTGATGTGGTCTCTGATTTTGACCGCCAGGAGATGAAGAATGCGCTTGATCAGACCCGACGCGAAGTAGCCACGCGATACGACTTCCGTGGGGCAACGGCCGAGATCGAGGAGGAGAAGGAAGAGCTGGTCATCAGAGTTGACGGCGAGCTGCGTCTGAAGGCTCTCCGCGACATCCTTGAATCAAAGGCGGTGAAGCGGGGGATCGACTTGCGCACCTTCGGCTGGGGGAAGCCAGAGGCTGCGGGGAGCGAGACACTTCGGATTCACGTGAAACTTCGCAGCGGGTTGGATGATCCCACGGCAAAAAAGATCACCAAGGCGATTCGTGACACCTTCCCAAAGGTAAAGACGCAGATTCAAGGTGAGGCTGTCCGTGTGACAGGGAAATCACGCGACGAACTCCAGGCGGTGATTGACTACTTGCGCGCCATGGAGGTCGATCGGCCTCTCCAGTTCGAAAACTACCGCTGAGGTGACCTGGTGACTCGCCGGATCGATGAGATCGGCGCGGGACTGGCCCCCGCTCGGCGAGGCGCTCCGCTCTCCCTCCCGCTCCGACTTCATGTGGTGGGCGTCGGGGGGACGGCTTCAACAGCCGCCGCCCTCCATGCCGCCGCCCTTGGCGTTCAGGTCACTGGGTACGACCGTGAGCTCTCACCTGACACGGCGCGGATGCTCACGGCGGCAGGGGTCAAGATCTCCGCTGAAGGGGATCTCGACGCGGTCCGCAGTGCGAACATCGTGGCGGCATCAAAGGCGATCACGAGCACGCAACCGGACCACCCTCAGCTCAAGGCAGCGCGAGAGGCGGGTCTGGCGATCGTTTCCGTTCAGCAGGTGATCGCAGATGCCGCCGCCACGCGTGGTGGTGCCCTTCTGGGAGTCGCTGGGACGCATGGGAAGACCACGTCCACTGGATGGCTCCTCGCTGCGCTCCGAGCCTCTGGGCGTGATCCATCGGCTTTTGTTGGCGGCCCCCTCGCAGAGGGGGAGGGGAGCCCTGCAGGGGCGCCCATTCATCTCGGCACCGAGCCTGGCTTCATTGTGGAAGCGGACGAATACGGCGGCAATTTTGACCCGTACCTGGCTGATGGAGCCCTCATCCTCAACGCTGATTGGGACCACCCAGACATTTTCGCGGACCGCACCGCCGTCGTTCGAACCTTCGTTGATTGGGCGACTCCGATACTTGAGCGGGGACCCCTTGTCGTGAATGTTGCCGATCTCGGTGGATCCGAGGTTGCAGTTGCGCTCCGTGGCCGCGACCACGGGAACCTCCTGACCTATGCTGTCCGTTCACACAGACGCGCAGAGACAGGCGCCGCGGAGCACGCCGACGTCACCGCTGAACTCGTTGAGTCTGGGGAGGGGAGGGTTGCCCTTCGAAACCTCACCGTGAGCCCAGGTGTAGAGCGTCTCGCCCCACCTGCAAGAGGGTTGCTCGGCCTCGAGCTTCCGATCGGCCTCCTAGGGGCTCACAACGCCGCGAATGCGCTGGGAGTCGCGCTGCTTGCAGCATCGGCCGGAGGGACCCCCGAAGGGATCCGCAGTGCGCTTGCAACATTCCCTGGGGTCGGTCGGCGGATGGAGGTCCGCTTTGAGCGTGGTGGGATTACGATCCTAGACGACTACGGGCACCATCCCACCGCCATCGACGCGACAATCTCAACCGTTCGACTTCGCTACCCAGATCGCCCGCTCGTGCTCGCGATTGAACCGCTGACATACCACCGCACCGCAGCCCTCCTCGAACCGATCGCACACTCGTGTGCCGCCGCAGATCGCGTATTCGTTGCCGACATCTTTGCGGTGCGCGATACCGACCTCTCAATCACAAGCTCCGCGGCGCTCGCTGCGGCGATTGACCGCCGCGGGGTACCAGCAGAGGCTCCCGGGTCCGTTGAAGCTACCGCTGACCGGATTGCTGACACGCTTCCTGCTGGTGCTGTCGTGCTGGTGATGGGGGGTGGGCGCTCGACCGAGCTCGCCACCCGCCTCGCGAAGGCTCTCGAGGGCCGCTAGCTCCCTTCAGGGCCACCTGCCTACTGATCAGGCTTCGGTGGCTCGCTCCCGGCAAGACGAGCTGCGTGCTCTTGCGCGCTAGGACTCATTGGGCGGGCGAAGAGCGGGTGGCCCTCAGAGGTTAGGCAACGTCCCGAAGCAAGGTCCCACTGCCAGCCGTGAATGCTGCAGGTAAACGTCTCGCCGTCCTCCGACCCGAATCGTGCGAGGTCCGCCTTCATGTGCGGGCAACGGCGCTGCACCTGCCAGCCACCGACTTCAAAGGTTCCCTCTGTGGGGCCATTCTCTGCGTAGAACCCCTCCGCGTATTGGATCCGTGCCACTGAGAGGCACTTGAACCACGTGTAGATGTAGTCGTTATACGCGCCGCGTCGCCAGGCACTGAACCGCAGTGAAAGGAAGAGCGAATTGACCCAATCATCCGTACGCGTTCGAATGAGGTGATCCAGCAGGAGGCGGGGGATCGTGAAGCGGAAGTCAACCTCACGCCCATCGTCAGCACGCACCTCGCGCTCCGGGAAGTCAAGGAGCACGCTCTCATCGTCAGTTTCAATACGCACAGCGGCTCCGATCCCATCAGAGACTCGAGGGCCGAGTGCCATGAGCGGCTCAAACCACGCTTTCAGCTCCGAAACGAGATCTGTACGCGGACCGACCCAAGAGGCTTTTTCTGCAGCGATCCGCGGGGCGACTACCTTCGCGTACGTGCGCAAATACGCTTCTTTGTCCGCAAAGACATCTTGCACGGACGTCTCACCATGAAGATGCTCCACAGAGAAGCGTCCGGACGAGTCAAATTCGCCGGAGCTGCCAGGGAGCATCAGCACTGCAGCTTGGCCAGCACGCTCAAGATGCTCGACCATCAAGCGCTGATCAGGAAAGATGGAGTCGTCCGCATTGGAGACGTCGTTCCAGCGGAAGAGGTCGTCGTCAAGGAAGCACGGAGGCCCAGCGGAAGGGATAACGACCCGTGGGCTGATGATCTCTACGTATCGCGCCGCTCGTGCAAACTGAGCGGCACGCTTCTTCTTCGCGAACGCATGTTTGGCGCGTTCAGGGAGCTCGTAGACCATTGGATACCAGATCGCCCCGCTGAACTGAAGTAGGCAGATGTCGATAGCCCCCTGGACCAAGAGGCGATCGGGGTCAATGGGACGGCTGTCATTCAGGTTCAGAACGCGCTCGTTCCCATCATCTACGAGTAAGGCTGAATCACCAATCGGGCCGTCCGTAGGCGCCGTAAGCGCCTCAACCACGAACGTCAGGCCATTGTGGTGTACCGGAACCCCAGATGCGGTCTCGATGAAGGAATGGAACCCGAGGCCCACCAGCGCCTCCCTAAGCTCAGGGAGCGGGTAGGCGGGGAGAATGACGGTGGCATCCTTGTTGCACCAGCGAGCGAGCCACTCAGGGTCAAAATGGTCTCGGTGGAGATGGCTGATGTAGAGGTAGTCGGTCGCCCCAAGCGCTGCATGATCGAGGCCGTCGTTTCGCGGGTATGGGAACCAGCCTGCGTAATACGCCGGATTGAACCACGGGTCACAAAGGATAGAACCGTGCGCGGTATGGATCTTCACGCCAGCTTGAGCGATGAATTCGATCCGCATGGGGAAGAGGATACGCGTTTGCCGTCCCGTTCGTGCTCATTCCCACCATATCTTCGTCACATAACTATCATTATCGGAAGCACTAGGGGGAGCAGCCACGAAGCCAGCGAACCCACCAACCTCGGCTACAGCACTCGTCCGATCGCCCGCCGCTTCAGCGCTTGCAACGCCTTCGCAACCTCAACTGGGGCGAACCCTGTGACGCGGAGTGCCGCGTCTTCATATGCAACCTGAATACCGGTCTTGGCTCGGAGCGCCTCAACCTCGCCAACCACCCCGTATGGCAGTTCGAGATCGACCGCGACCCCTTGTCGCTGTAGGAGTGCCTCAAGTTCGGCGCGGAGTTCCGGCAGTCCCTCCCCTGTTGCCGCCGCCACTTTGATCGCCCCCTCAATGAGCGCCGCCGCATTCGGGCGATCGCACTTGTTGGCGACCGCAATCCGCGGCTTCTCGTCAACGTTCAACTCTTCCAGGACCTCCTGAACGGTGGCCCGGTGCTCTGCCCAGTGTCGATCCGAAGCGTCAATGACCTCAAGGAGCAGATCGGCGCGCTCTACCTCTTCAAGCGTTGCACGGAAGGCATCGACGAGCTGGTGTGGCAGCTTATGGATGAAGCCTACGGTGTCCGTGAGGACGGCATGGGCCCCACTCGGTAGTTTTAGCCGTCGACTGGTTGGGTCGAGCGTTGCAAAGAGCCTATCTTCCGCAAGCACCTCCGTGCTTCCCACAAGGCTGTTCAGCAGCGTTGATTTACCCGCATTGGTGTACCCAACAATTGCGACAGTAGGCACCCCGCCCGCGGCCCTTGCCTTTGCGCCAGTCTCTCGACTGCGTCGAACCTGGTCAACGCGCGCCTTCATGAGAGCAATCCGATCACGGATCAACCGTCTGTCAGTTTCAAGTTGTGATTCGCCGGGTCCTCGCGTGCCGATGCCACCACCAGTGCGCGAAAGGTGCGTCCAGAGTCGTGTAAGGCGCGGAAGTTGATACTCCAACTGCGCAAGTTCAACTTGCAGACGACCCTCATGCGTGCGTGCATGCATCGCAAAGATGTCAAGGATCAAGCGGCTGCGATCAATGACTTTCACTTCAAGGATCTCTTCTAGTCCGCGCTGTTGAGTTGGTGAAAGCTCGTCATCTGCGATCAGAAGCGTGAATCCAGTTTCAACCTTCGCAGCGAGGAGTTCACGGGCCTTCCCTGCGCCAATGTATGTGTCTGGGTCTGCGTGACGCCGCTGCTGCCACTCTGCACCAACAATCTCAGCCCCCGCGGTCCGCGCAAGGCTGGCAAGTTCTTCAAGGCTGTCAACCGCTGGCCAGCCAGCATCTTTGCCGGTATCTACGGCGATAAGGAAGGCACGCTCTACAGGCGGCGCAATCGAGATTGGTGCTCGCCTTTGTCGCACCTTCTTCTCCCCCACCTACTCGCCACCCTGCTCAATCAAGCTGCGCGCAATGGGGTAAAGGGCTGCCGCAACTTCTTCGGGAGTTTGGAGTGCACCCGCGTGAATCGTGTGCGTGATTGGCTCTCCGCGGTACCACGTACGCTGTCGGCGCGCGTAGGCCCAGCTTCGCCCTGACGAGTGCGTGACCGCCTTCTCTTCGGTGATATCGCCCGCGAGATACTGCAGCGCCTCGCGATATCCAATCCCTGAAAGCGCGGGCGTTTCGGCCGGGAGTCGTGCTGCGAGCGCCTTCGCTTCGGCAACAAGACCTCCAGCAAACTGTGCTGCCGCTCGCTCCGCGATCTTCGTCCGGTGCGCAGCAAGGTCAGGCTCATCGAGGAGAACATATGCGTTCGGACCTGACCACGGCTCCTCTTCTGTTGCCATTGAATCACCGCCCAACTGTGCAATCTCGAGCGCTCGGAGGATTCGCCGCGGGCTCGCATTCGCAACTGCATCTGCCGCCGCTGGGCTGAGCCCACGGAGCTGCGCCTCAATGTGCTCTCGTCCTTCCTCGGCTAGTTCGCGCTCTAGCCGTGCTCGAAGCTCTGGATCATGTGGTCGCGCGCCACCGGTCAAGAAGCCGCGCAGAAGTCCGCGATGATAAAGGCCGGTGCCACCCACAGCGATCGCGATCTGAGGCGTTTCGCTACCAGTCGTGCCGGTCGCCGCCTCACGCGCGATCGCGAGCCAGTCATACAGGGTAAATGGCTGATCCGCCTCGACAACATCGATACCAGCGTGCGGTCGTTCCGCAAGCACCTCGGCAGGTAGCTTGTCCGTCCCAATATCGAACCCTCGGAACACTTGTCGTGAGTCCGCGGAGATCAGCACCGCACGTGCCCCATCTCGCTCAAGCAGCTCAGCGAGTGCAAGCACAGCCGCGCTCTTCCCAACCGCCGTTGGGCCCGCAACCGCGAGGAGGGGCGTTGCCCGCTCAGCGGGCGTAATCAACCGCCCGCGTCTCGCGAATCACCGTGACACGAATCTGCCCAGGGTACGAGAGCTGCTCCTCAATACGCTTCACCACGTCCCGTGCAATCTCTCTGGCACGATCGTCATCCACGCTGTCTGGGCGGACAAGAATGCGAACCTCCCGCCCCGCTTGAACCGCATATACCTTCTCTACGCCTTCGAAGCTCATCGCGATGTTCTGTAGATCCTCAAGTCGACGGAGATGTGCTTCGGCCTGATTGCCGCGCGCTCCAGGTCGTGCCGCGCTGATCGCATCCGCAACCTGCACGATCGGTGCCTCACGTGCGGTGCACTCAACCTCCTGGTGATGCGCAGCGATCGCATTGACGATCCCCTCTGGCATTCCGTGCCGACGCGCAAGGTCTGCGCCGATCGCTGCGTGCGTCCCTTCAATCTCGTGATCAAGCGCCTTCCCAATGTCGTGCAGGAGCCCGCCGACCTTCGCCGCGCGAATATCCATGCCAAGCTCCCCTGCAACGGCACCTGCAACCTGCGCAGTTTCAATCGAGTGCAGCAGCACATTTTGGCCGTACGAAGTACGCCACTGCAGCCTTCCAAGGATGCGGAGGAGTTCAGTTGGGATTCCGGTCACGCCAACTTCGAGCGCAGCCTCCTCGCCATTCTTGAGCGCGGTGGCGTCCACCTCGCCCTGCGCCTTCTCGACAATCTCTTCAATGCGTACTGGGTGAATTCGGCCATCTTGCATCAGCCGTTCAATGGTGACTCGTGCAACTTGGCGTCGTACCGGATCGAAGGAGGAGAGCGTCACCTGCATCGGTGTCTCATCAATGAGCAGCTCTACACCGGTTGCGGCCTCGAGTGCGCGGATGTTACGCCCTTCACGGCCGATCAGACGGCCCTTCATCTCTTCGCTCGCGAGTTTGATGTGCGTCACAGAGTGCTCCGTGCTGTGATCCGCGGCGACCCGCTGCATTGCCGTCAAGATCATGTCTCGTGCACGATCCGCGGCCTCTTCAGAAGCTCGGCGCTCAAGGGTTACGCGCAGGCGCTGGGCCTCAGTCTCCGCCTCTTCTGTAAGTCGAACGAGAACCTCTTTGCGTGCCGCTTCAGCGTCAAGTCCGGCCACTTCAGCAAGTCGCGCGTTCACAGAGGCTCGTGCCGCATCAAGGTTCGCCGCCTCTTCGAGGAGGCCGCGCTCACGTTCCACAATAGAAACTTCGCGCTCAGCGAAGAATGCCTCTCGCTCACCGAGTGCCACCTCCCTTAGGCGCGAGCGCTCTGTTTCAGCCGTGATCTGTTCTCGCTCTTGGCGAAGGCCGTCCTCAGCTGCAACGCGCATCCGGGAGATCTCCCCCTTTGCGGAGATGATCAGTGCGCTCTGCTGCTGCCGCGACTCCTCCACGATACTGCGGGCTCGAACGGTGGCCGCGCGGATCCCCGCCGCGGCGATGAACTGACGAATGAGAACGCCGAGTAGTACGCCGAATACGGCGGCAACGACGGGGATAACCCCGTTAAAGTCTTCCATTGGTCCCTCTTGTCAGCCGTGCTCCGCGGGCTGACGCGCGGTAATTGGTCACTTGACCAGCCAACTGGCTGGGGTCTGAAGGCTACGGCTTTGGCTACGCGCGGTCAAACGCCTCGTGAAGCCCTTCTGGGGGCTGCCGCAAGGCATCCAGGGGGCTACGAGCGGGCATCAATCCGCCTCTCCTAGCCCCTCAGGGGGCTGGAGGGGAACGCTCCCCTCCCCCGCCCCAGCAACCCGCTCACGCGCGATACGCCAGGAGAGCCCCGATGGGAATCCGCGCCGCGCGAGCGCCTGCGCCACGCGCTGCACTTCGGCACGAGCATCGCCCCCACGAAGGCGCACCTTTGCAGCTGCCGCATAGGCGGCACGCTCCTCGGCGCTGAGCGGTGCCTGCCCCCCTTCGCGGAGCGGCTCACCTTCTGCTTCATCTGATCGTTCTGCAAGGACACGGACCGCAATCTCATCAGGGACACCGCGTCGACGTAGCTCTTGCACCAGTGCACGATCACCACGCTGTCGAGAACGGTCGCGCGATTCAACCAGCGAACGCGCGAGACGTTCGTCGTCAATGATGCCAACCGCTTCCAGCCGATCCGTAGCGGTGATCACGTGTTCCTCAGGGTACCCAGCAGTGATCAGCCGCTCAACCAGTGAGCGTTTACTGCGGGGGGCGCCTGAAAGCGAACGCGCAGCGGCCTCTAAGACCGCCGCGGCGTCTGCTCCTGCATGGCGCTCCTTGATGAGCGCCGGATCTTTGCGGCGTCTCACCGCGCGTCGCGACTACTCCCCGTCGCCAGGAGGTGCGACCGGCACGTCAAGCGTGGCGGTAGCGGCGCGAATCTTCGCGTCAATCTCGGCAGCGACTGCTGGGTTCGCCTTAAGGAAGTCCTTCGACTGCTCGCGTCCCTGCCCAAGTCGAACATCGCCGAAGTTGAACCATGCGCCGGTCTTGGAGACAATGTCCCCCGCAACACCAACGTCAAGGAGGCCACCCTCCATGCTGATCCCTTCGCCGTACATGATGTCGAATTCGGCGATGCGGAATGGAGCCGCCACCTTGTTCTTCACCACCTTCACGCGCACCCGAGAACCAACTGATTCGGTGCCTGTCTTGATCGTCTCAATGCGACGAATGTCAAGCCGGACTGACGCATAGAACTTCAGCGCGCGACCACCCGGTGTGGTTTCCGGGCTGCCGTACATCACACCGATCTTCTCGCGCAGCTGGTTGGTGAAGAGGAGCGTTGTGTTTGAACGCGCCACTGCACCAGTGAGCTTACGCAACGCCTGGCTCATCAGGCGTGCTTGAATGCCGACGAACGAATCGCCCATCTCGCCTTCGATTTCCGCGCGTGGCACGAGTGCCGCCACGGAGTCAATGACAACAATATCGACGCCACCTGATCGAATCAGCGTTTCGGCGATCTCCAGCGCCTGTTCGCCAGTGTCTGGTTGTGAAACGAGGAGTTCATCAACATTCACGCCTGTTGCAGCCGCATAGGCAGAGTCAAGCGCATGCTCCACGTCAATGAAGGCGGCAACGCCGCCGCGACGCTGTGCCTCAGCAATGATGTGCTGGCAGATCGTGGTCTTACCAGATGACTCTGGTCCAAAGATCTCACTGATTCTGCCGCGTGGCAGGCCCCCTACGCCGAGCGCAAGATCCAACGAGATTGCACCGGTTGGAATGGTGTCAACCTCAAGTCGCTCTCGCGAACCAAGCTTCATGATCGCGCCGCGACCGAACTGCTTCTCAATCGTGAGGATTGCGGCGTCTACCGCACGGCTCCGCTCTGTGGACGCTTTGGCGTCTACTTTTGCTTCGGACTTGTCGGGCGTCGCCGACTTCGGGCTCTTGCTTTCGCTCTTCTCAGCCATCTCTATTCCCTGCCTTCTCTTGCTGTTGCCCTCTGTCGATTGACTCCGCGAAGCCTGCCATCCTCGGCGTACCGTGGACGCATCGCGCCGCGAGCGGGCTCTTCGGAGGGCTCATCGCCGACTCCTAAGCGAGGGGTCCCCGGCCCCCCAGCCGCGGCGCGAAGCCGCGGCAGCTCGGCTGCGAGTGTACCCGAGCGGAGTGCCAACCGAATTGCACCCATGAAGGCACTCAGATGGCGCAGGTTATGGATCGTGAGGAGTCGATAGCCGAGCAGCTCCTCCGCTCGGAAGAGGTGTGCCAGGTAGGCACGGCTGAACCTGCGGCAGGTCGTGCAGTCACAGCTGGCGTCCAGAGGCTGGTCCTCATCTAAGTGCCGGGCGTTCCGGAGGTTCATCCTTCCGCCGGTCACCCAGGCCTGGCCGTTGCGCGCTACCCGCGCTGGGAGGACCGAGTCGAATAGATCCACGCCGCGCAGTACCGCTTCAAGCAAGTCAACTGGCGATCCGAGACCCATCAGGTAACGCACGCGGCGATCGCCACCTAGTTCGGCAATCGTTGCCTCGACTGCAGCGTTGCGCTCTTCCGGAGTTTCATCGCCAGCAAGTCCACCGAGGTTGATCCCTTCGAAAGGGAGTGAACGAATGTAGGCGGCTGACTCGGCCCGCAACTCTGGATCAATACCACCCTGCGCAATGCCAAAGAGCGCCTGGTCGCCCCGCGAGTGCGCCCGCAGCGAGCGAACTGCCCAGCGATGAGTCCGTTGCATGGCGCGCAGGACATCGCGGCGTTCGGTTGAGCCTGGCATGACAGGCTGGTCGAACGCCACCGCAATATCTGGACCGAGCGCCTCCTGGATCTCCACGGATCGCTCAGGGGTAAAGAGGTGCTCGCTCCCATCTAAGTGACTATGAAAGCGTGCCCCCACCTCACGGATTCGCATCAGCGGTCCGAGCGAAACCACCTGAAAGCCACCCGAGTCAGTCAGCATTGGCTTGCTCCAGGCGGCAAACTTGTTCAGGCCACCAAGGCGCTGAATCCGTTCGTGGCCCGGTCGCAGATAGAGGTGGTACGTGTTCGCCAAGATGATCTGCGCACCAATCGCGTGCAGGTCATCTGGGTCGAGTGACTTCACGGTGGCATTCGTCCCGACGGGCATGAAATCTGGCGTCTCAACAACTCCGTGTGGCAACGTGAGCGTGCCGGCGCGAGCGTTAGAGGTGAGATCCGTTGCGGTGACGCTAAAGCGCAGCGAACGTGCTGCGCGCGCTGGAAGCGTTGACGGATCAGAGAGTGCGGCGAGCCGCGCGCTCTCGCTCAGCTCCCACTCCAAAGCGAGGCGCTGCTGCGTCCGAGATGAGCACGGCCGCGCTCGGTGACCACACGGCCTTGCGGCGTGCGGTCAAGGAAGCCGATGCGGAGCAGGTATGGCTCAAAGACATCCTCAAGCGTGTCCGGCGACTCCCCAAGGAGCGCCGCCATCGCCGCAACGCCCACTGGGCCACCGTCAAACTTATCGAGCATGACTTGCAACAGCTTTCGATCCGTTGCGTCGAGCCCAGCGTCATCAATCTGAAGTCCGGCAAGCGCCGTGGCGGCTCGCTCCTTCGTGATCTCTGTGGAGCCGGCCACCTGAACCTCATCACGTACGCGACGAAGGAGACGATTTGCAATCCGTGGCGTCCCACGGCTTCGCGCTGCAATCAGTGAGGCCGCATCTTCCGTGATGCTGACGCCAAGGATCCCAGCCGAACGTTGCACGATTTCGGTGAGCTCGCCGTCGGTATAGAAGTCGAGGCGCTGCGATGCACCGAAACGATCGCGGAGTGGCGCAGAGAGCATCCCGATGCGCGTGGTTGCTCCGATCAACGTGAAGGGTGGCACCTCCAGGCGCAGCGGTTGCGCAGAGGGTCCCTTCCCAATCACGATGTCGATGGAGCGGTCTTCCATGGCGGGATAGAGAACCTCTTCCACAGCGCGTCCGAGGCGATGAATCTCGTCAATAAAGAGCACTTGTCGTGGCGCAAGGTTCGTCAGGATTGCGGCGAGATCTCCGCCATGGTCAATCGCCGTTCCCGAGGTGAAGCGAATCTGGACGCCAAGTTCGTGCGCAACGATCGCGGCGAGTGTGGTCTTCCCAAGTCCGGGCGGGCCGTGCAGAAGCAGGTGATCGGCCGCCTCGCCGCGCTCACGCGCAGCCTGAAGCAGCGTTGTCAGCGAACGTTTCGCTTCGCCCTGACCGATGTACTCCCCGAGCGAGGCGGGGCGCAGCGAAACTTCAAGACTTCGCTCCTCAGCATCGTTGATCGCTGGCTCAGTCACCACGCACCCCCTGCCCGCTTATGCCCGCTCGCGGAGCGCGGCGCGCAGCCGCACATCAAGCGGCTGACCGCGCATCGCGGCGTCCTCATCCACCGTAGCAGCGAGCTCACGCGCATCGCGCGGCGGGAATCCGAGACTACGAAGTGCCGCTGCAAGATCACCTCCATCACGCCCCTTCTCGCCCGCCTTCTGCGTGCCGTCGCCCGCTGCGTCGCGCGCGATTCGGTCAGCGAGCTCCACGATGATACGAGCGGCAAGGCGACGACCAACTCCAGGGGCGGTTGCGAGCAGTTTCTCGTCACCATCCACCAGCACACGGCGCAGCCCCTCGGCACCGTGTGTGTCGAGGAGGGCAAGCGCGACTTTTGGGCCAACCCCACTCACATCGAGCAGCGTTGCAAACAAGCGCTCTTGATCGCGGCTTGTAAACCCAACCAGCGACTCCTGGTCCTCCCGGACGATGTGATGCAGGTAGAGCTCTAGGGTGGCACCTTCGCGAAGTGTGGAGAGGAGACTAGGAAGGACGCGGATGCGGAGGCCAAGTCCGCCACTCACGATCACCACAGCGTCGTCTTCGGTCCAGCGCACACTCCCAGCAACGAACGCGTACACGGTTACCTCCGCTCTCCACGGAGTGCCCTACGCACTGCGCGATCGAATCCGCTCTCTTGGGAGGCACCAGAAGACGCCGAACGATCGAGTCGCGCGGAACCAGCGAGTTGCTGCATCCGAGCGGCACCACCACCCCAGATTGCGAGGCCAAGCGCGTCGGCAGCATCATCAGCGAGTGGCGTTCCAGCGATATTGAGCAACTGTGTCACCGCACGAATCACACCACTCTTCGTCGCGCGCCCATCACCCGCGATCGCGCGCTTCATTTCCGAAGGGGTCGCCTCCACCACTTCAATGAGCAGTTCAGCCGCGATCATCAACGCGAGTCCGCGCGCGGCGGCAACTGCGACCGCAGATTGAAGATTCCCCTGCGTGAAGAGGCGCTCAATTGCAATCCGATCTGGGCGCTCACTCCGAGCGATCTGCGTGAGCTCCGTCCTGATTTGGAGGAGGCGCTCCCCGAGCGACTGGCTTGGTGAGGTGGTGATGATCCCGTGCGCAAGGTATCGTGGCCGCTCTCCGCCACTCTCCACCATCCCCCATCCGAAGGTTGCGGTACCAGGGTCCAGGCCGAGGACCCGCAGGCTCATCGCGTCAGCTCAGCAAAAAGCTCTGATGAGAGCTCAAAGTTTGCAGTAACTCGCTGGACATCATCCAACTCTTCAAGCGCATCAATCAGCTTCATATTCTTTCGGGCGTCATCGGCGTTGACGTCAATCGTGGATTTCGCCACGATGCTCGCCTCGGCAGACTTCACACTCACCCCAGCGCCTTCGAGACCGGAGCGAACACTCTCAAGTGCCGATGGGTCGGCGTACACAAAGACACTCCCGCCTGCCTCGTCAACATCGTCAGCGCCAGCCTCAATCGCGGCCTCGCCAACCTTTGCAAAATCGCCGCCGCACTCAATGATGCCGCGCGCTTCGAACTGCCAGGCTACTGCCCCGCTGCTCGCGAGTGAACCGCCCGCCTTCGTGAAGAGACTGCGGACCTCAGAGGCGGTGCGATTTCGATTATCCGTTGCCGCCTCGACGAGGACCGCCACACCACCGGGGCCATAGCCCTCATACGTGATCTCTTCATAAGCGTCGGTCTGCCCAAGACCCGACGCGCGCTCAATCGCACGCTTGATGTTGTCATTTGGCATGTTGAGCGATCGCCCCTTGTCAATGGCGAGGCGCAGTCGTGGGTTGGAGGCTGCATCGGGCCCACCAATGCGTGCAGCAATTGTGATCTCGCGAGAGACCTTCGTAAACTGCGCAGCACGCTTTGCGTCAGTCGCACCCTTGGCGCGTTTGATCGTTGACCATTTTGAGTGACCAGACATGCGCTGAGTATAGGCGAGGGGCTCAGCCCGCTCGCAGCATCCGATAGTCGCGTCGCCCCTTGCGCAGGAGGAGCGATCCGTCGCTCAGGCGGCTGAAGCTGCTCCCCAACGCGTTCGGATCGGCGGCGGCATCACCATTGATCGAGACGCCCCCCTGCTCCACGAGTCGACGAGCCTCGCTCTTTGAGGCAGCGAAGCCGGCCGCGATCACCAGGTCAATGAGCGTGGCTTCTGCCACAGAAGGGAGCGGCGCTGTTGGCAGCTCCGCCGCGAGGGTGGCGAGTCCGCTCGCATCCAGTGCGCGTGGGTCGCTCCCCCGTCCTTCAGGGCCTCCAAAGAGGGTCTCTGCAACCTGGCGCGCACGCAACTCTTCGCTCTCGCCGTGAACCAGTGTCGTTACGGCTGTTGCGAGGCGCCGTTGCCCCGCGCGTCCTCCAGGATTTTTCGCATGCTCCCCGAGAAGCGCGCGGATCGCTGCGCTCTCATCCAACGTGAGGCGCTGCAAGAGCTCTTCAAGCGCCTCGTCCGGCTGATCCATGAAGAACTGGCGGAATGCGAATGGGCTGGTGCGCTCTGCACTGAGCCAGACGGCCCCCTCTGCCGTCTTTCCGAACTTCTCGCCACTCTTTGCGAGCAGCAGTGGGTAGCAGAGGCCGAATGAGAGCGGAGCCCCTTCGCGTCCGTCGCCATCCACGCGACGGATCAGCTCGCTCCCAGCGGTGATGTTCCCCCACTGGTCGCTCCCGCCCATCTGAAGCTCAACCCCATGGAGTTTGCGCAGCATGAGGAAGTCATAGCTCTGCAACAGCATGTAGCTGAACTCCGTGAAGGAGAGGCCGCCTTCGAGCCGACTCTTGACGGAGTCTTTGGCAAGCATGTAACTGACGGTGAGGTGCTTTCCAGTGTCGCGAAGAAAATCGATCATTCCGAGACCACCGAGCCACTCAAGATTGTCCAGCAGGAGTGCGCCTGATGCGCCAGAGAAGTCGAGGAGTCGAGCGAGCTGTGCGCCAATCGCACCGCGATTCGCGTCCAGCGTGGCGCGATCCAGGAGATTCCGTTCTGCCGAACGACCAGACGGGTCGCCGATCATCCCCGTCCCGCCACCTACCAGCGCAATCGGGCGGCCGCCCGA
>Ga0079300_10000409_pt1 | contig 16171 bp, 11 predicted proteins | sample Wag4_2014_7_11_FD_74799 | JGI IMG/M metagenome (GOLD analysis project Ga0079300, IMG submission 74799) | Fresh water microbial communities from Ohio, USA - Utica-2 Time Series HT 2014_7_11 | ecosystem: Environmental > Aquatic > Freshwater > Water tank | place: USA: Ohio | collected 2014-07-11
CTGCTGGTCCTCGCCATTTTTGTCTGCGTCGTGGCCGTTGCGGCCTGGACTGTGGTGATGTCTGGCCCTGAAACGGCGGCGAGCGTCATGCTGCTGGCTGGCCTGACGGGGTTCGTCGCCCTTGGTTTCCTTGTCTTCCGGGGCAGCCGGCCCGTGGCCAACACTGCCCTCGATGGTGACGAACGCCTCGTTACGGCGCTAGAGGAGCCAGCGGCGGTCGCAGCGGTCGACGGCAGGATCCGGTCTGCGAACCGCGCCTGGCTTGACGTCGTGGGTCCGGCGGGACGTTTGCCGCGGGCGCCTTCCCAAGCGCCAGGCCTTTTCCAGGCCCTCTCCGAAGCGCGCAGGGGCGGCGTGGGCCGCGCAGCGCTCAGGATGGGTGGTGTCGAACGCCCCGCTGTGGTCAGCTCGGCCGGGGCAAGTCGGTTCCTTGTCCGGCTGTCTTCCACCCCCGCCCAACCGCTGTCGATCTCTTCGCCGGACACACTGGTCGAGAGGGTTCCTGCCGGGCGTCTTGCCGTGACCCCGGATGGTCTTGACGCTTTCGCGGGAGGGGCACCGTTCGGCGCTGCCCTCCTGGACGGCGGCGATCCGTTTGCGGCCATCATACTCGAAGCCAACCCGGCGCTGGACGCCATGGCCGGAGAGCCTCGGGCCGGAAGCGTATTCGGCGACCTCTTCGATGCCGTATCCCGGGGCGAGGCGGCGCAGCGCCTGGCGACGGGCCGGTCGCAGCTAGAAGCTGTTGAAATGCGGTTGGTTGGCGAAGCTGCGCGGATCGTCCATCTCTACCTGTCGCCCTCCGGAGAGCGGTGGCTGGCCTTCCTCGTCGACGTTTCTGAGCAGAAGCAGATCGAACTCCAGCTGGCCCAGAGCCAGAAGATGCAGGCCATTGGCCAACTCGCGGGCGGTGTGGCCCACGACTTCAACAATCTTCTGATGGCCATCTTCATGCAGCTCGACGAGTTGTCGCAGCGCCATCCCGTGGGCGATCCGTCCTATGAGGGGCTGAACCAGATCCGGCAGACCTCGACGCGCGCCGCAGAGCTTGTTCGCAAACTCCTGGCCTTTTCCCGCAAGCAGACGGTCCAGCGTGAAAGCCTCGATCTTGGCGAACTCATTTCCGAGTTCGAGGTCCTGCTGAGGCGCGTCCTGCCCGAGGATATCGCCCTGGTGACCGAGTATGGCCGCAGCTTGCCCACGGTGCGGGCGGACCGGGGCCAGCTCGAGACCGCTGTGATGAACCTCGTCGTCAATGCCCGCGACGCCATCCGCTCCCATGGCGGCTCGACCGTAAGGATCCGGGCTGCCCGGGTCTCGGCGGCCGAGGCCCAGGCCCTCGGCTATCCCGATCCCGGGACGGAACAGGCCCTGATCGAGGTTTCCGACGACGGAGCGGGGATCTCGCCCGAGGTCATGACAAAGATCTTCGACCCCTTCTTCACAACCAAGCCGGTCGGAGAGGGGACGGGCCTCGGGCTCGCGACGGTCTATGGCATCGTCAAGCAGTCAGAGGGCTGGATCGCCGTGGACTCGCGGCCGGGGCAGGGTGCCGCCTTCCGCATCTTCCTGCCTGTACACGTCGCTGCCGCGACCGCACCGGCTCCGCCGCGTCCCGCCCGCCCGGCCGCCCGGGACCTGTCCGGCGCCGGTCGCATCCTGTTCGTGGAGGACGAGGACGCGGTCCGCAGCGTGGCGGCCAAGCTCCTGCGCGCCCGGGGCTATGAAGTCATGGAGGCATCCAGCGGCGAGGAGGCGCTCGAGCTGGCGGAGGCGCACGCCGGCGAGATCGACCTGATGATCTCCGATGTGGTCATGCCTGGCATGCAGGGACCTGAGCTCCTCAAGGCGGCCCGGGAGTACCTGGCAGGTGCGCCGGTCATGTTCATCTCCGGCTATGCAGAGGCAGAGTTCTCCAACCTGCTGGAGGGCGAGACCAATGTCTCCTTCCTCGCCAAGCCGATCGACATCAAGACCCTGGCGGAGCGGGTCAAGCAGGAGCTCCAGCGGACGGCCTGATCCTCCGGGGCTTGATTGACGCAGGGTCGGCACCCGCAGAAACTCCCTCGGCCGGAGGATTTCAAATGCATCTCGACCTGTCCCGCGAGGACCTGGACTTTCGGGGGGAGGTCCGCGACTTCCTGGAGGCGAACCTTACGCCCGAGCTGAGGCGTGCCGGACGGCGCGCCACCAGTGTCTTCATGGACAAGACTTACAGCCTCGCCTGGCAGAAGATACTGCACCGCCGGGGTTGGGTCGCCCCTGCCTGGCCTGTCCGACACGGCGGTACGGGGTGGAGCGAGATTCAGCGCTACATCTTCGCAGCGGAAAGCGCCCGGGCAGGGGCACCATCGCTTGCGCCCATGGGGCTGAAGATGGTTGGCCCGGTCATCATGGGGTACGGCTCGGAGGAACAGAAGGCGCACTACCTGCCGCGGATCCTGTCGGGCGAGGACTACTGGTGCCAGGGATACTCAGAGCCGGGTGCCGGTTCGGACCTCGCCGCCCTGCAGCTCCGCGCCGACCTGGACGGCGACGCCTATGTTCTGAACGGGACCAAGATCTGGACGACCCATGCCCACTGGGCGAACCGCATGTTCTGCCTGGTCAGGACGCGGAGCGACGGAAAGCCGCAGGCGGGGATCACCTTTCTTCTGCTCGACATGGAAACTCCGGGGGTCTCGGTCCGCCCGATCGTGACCCTGGCGGGCGAGCACGAGGTCAACCAGGTCTTCTTCGACAATGTACGGGTTCCGGTCTCCGGTCGGGTTGGCGAGGAGAACCAGGGCTGGACAGTCGCCAAGTATCTTCTTGAGTTCGAGCGCGGGGGCGGTTCGGCAGCCGGGCTGAAGGTCGGTTTCGAAAGGCTCAAGGCCCTGGCCCGTCAGGAGTTGGCGGATGGGGGCGGCCCGCTCATTGAAGACCCAGCGTTCCGGTCCCGGCTCGCCGACCTGGGCGTCATTCTTGACGCCGTAGAAATGACGGAACACCGGGTGCTCGCAGACCTCGCCTCCGGACGCAATCCCGGGCCGGCCTCATCCATGCTCAAGACCCAGGGTACTGAGACCCGGCAGAAGCTGGATGAGCTGGCCATTGTGGGGATCGCCGCTTACGCCGCCGTCGACCAGAAGGCCGCAAGGGCGCCAGACGGAGGCCAGGACTTCATCGGACCGGAGCATGGCCTGACGGCAATGGCCCTGTATCTCAACAACCGGGCCGGTTCGATCTACGGGGGTTCCAACGAGATCCAGCGGGACATCATGGCCCGACTCGTCCTCGGGCTCTGAAGCCTAGCGCAAGCCCGCCGTTGCAAGGATCGCCAGCAGGCCAACGGACATGCCGCGCACCATCTCGACCGGTTCGACGTCGATCCATTCGTCCGGTGCATGGGCGCGGCCCCCGCGACCCCCGGCTCCGATCGTCACGGCAGGGATCCCGAGGCTCATGGGAATGTTGGAGTCTGTCGACGAGGCCTCCTCCGCGGGATCGAAGCCCCTTGCGGCTATGGCGGCCTGTGTAATCCGGACCAGACGGCTGTCGGACGGGGTCCTTCCGGCAGGGCGCTCGCCGATGAGCTTCATCTCGGCCTTGATGGGTCCGAAGGCGGTAGACCGTGCGGCGTTCTCGGCAGCGACCGCACTTTCCACGGAGGCCCTGAACTGCCGGTCAAGGTCCGCGAGGGCGCCGGCGTCCTCTGACCTTAGGTCCACGTCGATGAAGACCGAGGAGGGAATTGCATTCACCGATGTACCGCCCCCGGTCACGCTTGCCGAATAGGTTGTCCTGGGCGTCTGCGGCGGCTTCACCGCGTAGAGTCCCGTTACAGTGCCCGCCATGGCAACCATCGGGTTGACGATCCCGAAGGCGCCATAGCTGTGCCCTCCGGGACCGCTGAAAACGACATGGTAGCGCCGGGATCCGACACCCCCCGTCACGACCCCCGAGGGGTCCGAGCCATCGACGGAGAAGAAGGTCGAGATCTGGCCGGCATAGGGGCCCCTCTGGAAGAGGGCTTTCACCCCGCGCAGGTCGCCGACGCCTTCCTCCCCGACATTGCCGACGATCAGGAGATCGGCGTCAGTCTGCACACTGGCCGCGTCCAGGGCGCGGACCCATGCCAACAGGGTGGCCAGGGAGCGGGTGTTATCGCCAATACCGGGGGCGGCAAGCCGCCAGCCCTGTCGGGTGACCTTAACATCGGTCCCCTCCGGAAAGACGGTATCCAGGTGCGCCGCCACCGCCACGAAGGGGCCCTTACCCCGGGTCTTCAGGCCCGGACGGATGCCCGTGACATTGCCCTCCGAATCCATCTTCACATCCACCAACCCCAGGGCTTCGAGGTCGCGCCGGTAGGCGGCGGCCCGATTGGCCTCTCCGAAAGGCGGTGCTGGAATCTCGGTCAGGCGGACAATGTCCGCGACCGTCCGCGCGTGCTCTGCGGTCAGCACACTGACGGCCTTCCGGTACCCAGGGCTATTCTCGACTCGCGTCACCTCGGCTCGTGGATTCGCTGCCTCGGCGGCGGACGGGGGTACGGCGAGGGCCAGGGCTGTGCAGGCGATCAGGGCCAGACGCATCGGGGACTCCAGTGGGCGGGAGGGCGGTTCTAACCCGGATGGTGCCCGCCGGGAAACGCATGGTAGGGTTAATGCCGTCGAAACCTTGATGCGGAACCAACCCTTTACGCGTCGGACGCAGTATGTCGCCGGTCGGACGCCCTGGGGGGCGACGGAGAGACTTCGATGAACGGATCCGCCCGGATCAATCTGTCCAGCGCCTCCGTGCTTGTCGTTGACGACAACATGCAGGCGGTCGAGCTCCTGTGCGGCGTTCTCGATGGCTTCGGAATGCGGAAGTTCAAGAGGGCCATCAGTTTTGAAGAGGCGAAGGAAGCCTGCACAGAGACAGCTTTCGACCTGATCCTCACGGACGCCCAGATGCCCGGGGTCGACGGCTATGAGTTCATCCGCTGGCTGCGGCGGTCCTCTGACGAACAGGTGCGACTGACCCCCGCCATCATCGTCACCGCGCACACTCGCCGGAGCCAGGTGACGAAGGCGCGGGACTGCGGCGCAAACTTCATCATCGCCAAGCCCATCACACCCAAGATCATTCTTGAGCGCATCATCTGGGTCGCCCAGTCGACCCGGCTCTTCGTCGAGACCGAAACCTACATCGGCCCGGACCGTCGCTTCCGAAAGGCGGCACCGCCTTCAGAATACGGCGTCGGACGCCGCAGTGGCGACGCTGAAGCCGCCGCTGCCGCCGAAGCTGCAAAGGCCGAGGTTGCCGCACAATCCAACCAAGACGACCCCAGTGCCGAAGTCCAGGAGACGACCGCGTGAGTACCGTTCGCAAATTTCGCGCTAAGACCCGCCTCTCGAGCATGATCAAGGAGCCGGGCGGGATTCATGTGAGCGAAGCGCTCGAGCGCGGGGAGGCGGCCATCGCCCTCCAGTCGGAGACCAGCCTGAACCTGATCGACAGGTCCCTCGCCAGGATCGAGGCGCTCTTTGCCGACCCCAAGTGTGACCTCGAGGACATGTATCGCTGCTCAACCGATATCGTAAGCCTTTGCGCCGTCCTTCCGGACCCGGCCCTATCCGAGGTCGCCCGCTCCCTCTGCGAACTGCTGGATCATTCCATCGAGACGGGCCGCCTCAAGCCCCAGGCCGTTCAGGTGCACATTGCCTCCATGAAGCTCCTTCACAGGACAGGCCTCGACGCTCAGGCCAGCCAGGAAATCCTGGAAAGCCTCACAAGGATGGTCGCCAAGCTGGATCGCTAGGGGATTATCCCTCGAGGCTGACGCTCAAGACACCGTCAACGCGGCGCGAGGCCGGGTGCCGGAAAGTGAGGACGTCAGCCGGTCCAGGGACGGCTCAGAGCGGTATCACTCGATCCGGATATCCTGACCACATCCACGCCATGGAGGGCCGCGAGACCCCGAGCATGACGCCGCCAAGTGTCGGGGGATGGATCCAGACCTGGTCTGGGTTCAGACTTTGGGACCGCCCCTCGGGCCGGTCGATGGTCACCCCGCCTGCCGGTATCGCCGCCTCTATGATCGTGAGGTCCAGTGCCTCGGCAAAGCCCATGTAGAAGCTTGCGCCCTCTCGGGCGTGATATCGCCCCATGGTCTTCGTCGGGTCGATCGGGGTGATGACTTCGAAACGGTGCAGCTGGCCGGGCCTGAAGAGGGTCAGGACGCCGGTGTAGCCGAACATTTCCGAGGTAATGGTCGTGAAGCCTGTCTCATCCAGGCCGAAGGCGTCGCGGATCCTGGCCACGGCTCCGGCCTGGTCCGCCGCCAGGACCGTCGCCTCGTAGAGGAAGTCCAGGCGACCGGCAGGCTGTCTCTCCGCCTCTGGCGAGACGACGAAGCGTATGGGAGCCCCCTCGATCTCAAGTTCGACGTGGTAACGGTCGTCCTCCGCCTCGACGCGTGCGCCCGCGGACGCCGCGGTCCGCGCGGCGGCGGCAGGGTCCGTTGACGCTGCCCCGGCCGCCCAGACGTGGGCCCGGCCCCGCCGCGCCAGGGCATCGGCCACCGGACCGGTTCCGTCAGGCTGGAGGAACTCGATGTCGGAACGGCCTGCCCGGACCACCGTCCGGATAGCCCCAAGCCCCGGAACGGCGTCGCGCCGCACCTCCTCTGCGCCAAGGACGCGCTTCCAGGCGCTCACGCCCGCCGCGGCATCAGGCGTTGCAACCAGCAGTCTGTCGACTTCCGTGAGCATGGCTCACCGATCCGGGTGGAGGATATTGAGGGGAACGCTTCGGTCCGGGGACTCGACGATCCGGACATGTTCCCGGCCCAGTTCCCGGGCGTGCCGGCAACCACAGGAATGGGCGATCATGTCGATCTCGCGGTTCAGGCTGCGAACATAGTTCGCGACGCGCTCAGCCTTGTCCTCGACGACCAGGCCCCGCTGTAGCCGCCGATTATGGGTCGCGACCCCGGTCGGGCAGGTGTTTGTGTGGCACCGCATGGCCTGGATGCAGCCCAGGGCGAACATGAAGCCCCGGGCGGAATGGACGAAGTCGGCACCGGTGCACAGGGCCCAGGCGGCTTTCGCCGGCGTCACGAGCTTGCCCGAGGCGATCACCCGGACCCGATCCTTCAGACCCGCGCTCCTCAGGGCGTCGACAGCGATCGGCAGGCCCTCAGCAATCGGCAGGGCCATGTGGTCCAGGAGGGTCTGAGGGGCCGCGCCCGTACCGCCCTCGCCGCCATCGATCGTGAGGAAGTCCGGGGCGTCCTGGGCACCCCGGCGGGCCAGGGCTTCGCAGAGATCGATCATGAAGCGGTCGTCGCCAAGGGCTGTCTTCACACCGACGGGGCGGCCTGTCAGGTCGCGAAGGCTGCAGATCCTGTCCAGCAACTGGTCGACATTGGCGATGTCCGGGTGCCGGTTGGGGCTGATCGAGTCCTGGCCCTCTGGAATTCCCCGGATCCGGGCGATCTCGGCGCTGACCTTTGCGCCTGGCAGGACCCCGCCCTTGCCGGGCTTGGCACCTTGGCTGAGCTTGATCTCGAAGGCCCTGACCGAGCGGGCGATCTCCCTTGCCTTGTCCTTCGAGAAGGCACCATCGGGATCGCGCACCCCGTACCGTGCGGTGCCGATCTGCATGATCAGGTCGCAGTCGCCCTCGAGGTGATAGGGAGACAGGCCGCCTTCGCCGGTATCCATCCAGCATCCGGACATGCCGGCACCTCGGGAAAGGGCCTGGACGGCTGGCTGGGAGATGGCACCAAAGCTCATCCCGGAAATGTTCACCACCGACCTTGCGAGGAAGGGCTGATCACAGGCGCCTTCCCCGATCGCCAGGGGGGGCGTTGGGAGCCTTTCTTCCTCAAGGACCGGGAAGGGGTGGTTTACGAAGAGCACGGTGCCCGGCTCCCGCCGGTCGTTTGTCGACCCAAAGCCTATGGCACCGCCCTCGTTCTTGGCCTCCCGATAGACCCAGGACCGCGTAGCGCGGTTGAAGGGCATCTCTTCCCGGTCGCCGGCGAAGAAGTATTGGCGGAAATACTCCCCGAGCCTCTCCAGGCCGTAGCGGAAGTGGCCGATAATCGGGAAATTCCTGAGGACCGAGTGCCTCTGCTGCGTCAGGTCGTAGACCAATACGCCGCCCAGGAAGATCGCCAGACCGAAGCCAAGGACAAGCCCAAGGCTCTGGGTCAACACACCTGAAACAGGGCCCATGAGCGCTCCCAGGTCAGTTCTCCACGGTCGAGATATTCTGTTCGAAATCCTTCAGGATATCCAGGACCTCGTCGATAGGCGCCGCCAGGGATCTGGCGTCCGGGAAGCGGTAGCGCCAGAAACTGGTGATGTGCGAGATGACGCCGATGCGCTCTCCCAGCATCAGGAACATCTTCGGTGCACGCAGGAGAAAGTTCCGGAAGGCGAGGGGCTTGCCGTTCTTTGTGAGGTCGGCAAAGGCCCGGTCGTAAACGTCGAGGGCCTCGGTCACTTCCCGGCGCTTGAAGTCCACCGTCTCCACGAGGCGACGGCGCGTCCTGTCGATGTAGGCCATCAACTCGGCGTCCTTGTGTCCGGTCACCCGGATCTGGGGCATTTCCCTCAGGACATCGACAAGTTTCGGCCACAGGTCGTTCAACACCCACTTGTAATAGAGGAACCCCTTCCAACTGAAGACACCTTCTTTGTAGTCTTCGCCTTCAAGCCTCAAGGCTATCCGGAGGGGTTCGAGATGTTCGTTGATTTCGGTGGAAAGCAGAACTTGGACAAGTTTACTCGAATAACTGGAGCTCTCTCCCGAAGATGAATAGGTCAGGCGGATCAGATTATTGATCTCCGCCGCAACGAAATCCTGCATGCGTGCAAGGTCGGCCTCGGAAATCGCGAAATAGCAGGAGGCGATCGCGATGCCGCGCCGGTTGAGGTGCTCGCGCAGCAGGAAGGGGTCCAGCGAAGGGATTTCGTCGATAACGCTGAGGACGCGGAGGTCGCGTTCCACATTGGCCGAGTCCCCGGCCATTTCGCGGACGATATCCCGCCATCCCCTTTGGCCGACGAAGAAGGATCTTCCGCCCATCCTGAGGTCGGACCGCTCAAAGGGAATGATGATCTTGGTCGAGTTCTGGCGCTCGTCGTCGAAGACAAACCGCTCATCCATCCGGATGCGGTGCTTCAGGACAAGGCACTCATTCAGGAGCGGCGTCGTGAAGAAGGGCTTATTCTGGTATTCGGGATCCGCCTTCTGGGTGTTGGCGATGGCGACCAGGTTCAGAACCCGACTGGTCGACGCTGTCCTCTGGAGGGCCCCGAGATTGCGCACAGAACGGTCTGTAGTCGCCTGCCGCATGCCTTTGCCACTCCTGATGCCCGGGTATGCTCTAGCACGGTCGAGAACTGACGAGCGTATGTCACCGTCGAGGCCGAGATCCAAGCTGACCCTCTGGACTCAGGATCAACCCTCACCTCCGAGACTGTATTCGAAATCCCTAACAATCTCTAACAGTTCCTCCGTCGAGGCCTTCTCGACGCCCCCCTCCGGAAACCGGAAACGCCAATAGCTGGCCACGTGCGAGAGGGCGCCGATCCGCTCGCCCAGGAGAATGAACATTTCCGGCGTGCGCTTCAGGAAATTCGAGAAAGCGAGGGGTTTTCCGTTTCGGGTCAGGTCGTTGAAGGCCGCCTCATAGACCCGGATCGCCCCGACAACCTCCTCCAGAACGCCATTGACGCGGTCCGCAAGACGTCGCCGCGCCGCGTCCAGCATCCTCTCCATCTCCCGATCCCTGAAACCACTGACCTTCATGGTCAAGATTTCCCGGAGGAAGGGTGCCAGCTGGGGCCTGAGGTCGCTCAGCACCCACTGGTAGTAGAGGAACCCCTTCCAGGCGAAGAGGCCTTCCTCAAAATCATCGGGATCGAGGCGGAGCGCCGACCTGATGGGCTGGATGGACTCCCCCTGCACTGGCGAGAGCAGCATCCTGATCATCCGGTTTGACCAACTCGACCCATCGACCCGGTTCCTGTGCGAGATATCCAGCAGGATTTCGATCTGCTTGCCGACGAAACTGTACATCTGTGCAATGTCGGACTCGGAAATGTTGAAGTAGCACGGGGCTATGTCCACCCCGCGCCGCCGCAGCTGCTCCCGGACCAGAAAGGGATCCAGCGAGGGCAGTTCGTTCAGGGACTGGAGGACATGGATGTCCCGCTCCGGATTTCGATAGGCGCCGCAGATGTCGTCGACGACGTCCCGCCATCCCTTCTGCTCGACCATGAAGGATCGTCCACCGATCTTCAGGTCGGTCCGCTCGAAGGGAAGGATCACCTTCGTCCCTGTAACCCTGTCCTTGGGCAGTAGGCCGACCTCGTCGGAACGGATGCGGTGTTTCAGGACGAGACTCTCGTTGAGCCTCGGCGAGTTGAAGAACGGTCTTTCGACATAGTCCGTCTCATTCCGGTACAGGGCCGAGACCGACAGGAGGTTCAGGACGCGGGCGGTGGACGCCGACCTCTCAAGCAGGGCGAGATCGCGGACGGTGCGGTCGACATTACTGGACTTGCGCATCCCGGCCCCTAATTCCCCCGACCCTAAGCGACTAGGGTCCCTGCAGCGGGTTAACAAATCCCCGTCACTTGTCTGACGCAGACCCGGTGGCTTGACCGGATCCTGATGATTGCGCGTTTCGCACACACAGCAATTCCTGCGCCAAACCACCGCACAAAGGCTCTGAGCCTGCGTGCTGCTAGCGTCTTTCCGGGTCTGGTTTTTGGAAGGATTGGAGGCCTGACCGAGAATCGAACTCGGGTGCACGGATTTGCAGTCCGCTGCGTCACCACTCCGCCATCAGGCCGCACCGGTCCGCACCGGGCGAGGGGATCGCTAACAGAAGGCGGGTGCGGGGGCAATCGCGGAAGCCGCACTGCATTGCCTTGCCGTTGTGCGTCGCACTATAAGCCCCAAAGCCTCGAACCTATCCTTATCCTCCCGACTGGAGACGTCATGGGCGACACTGCCGAAGCCCGCTTGAACATGGTGGAGAGTCAGGTCCGGACGGCGGACGTGACCGACCTGCGGATCCAGGACGCCATGCGCCGGATTCCCCGGGAGTCCTTTCTCCCCGCGGACAGGGCCTTCATGGCCTATGCTGACATGGAGCCCGAGTATGCGCCGGGGCGGCACCTGCTCCGGCCCCGCGATGTCGCCAAGCTCGTGCAACTGGCGGCACCGGTCGCCGGCGAATCCGCCCTCGCCATAGCTGCTCCCTACGCTGCCGCCCTGTTGGAGGCCTGCGACGTCAAGGTGGTCCATCATGACGGGGATCCGGCGGTCGCGCTTCCGGCAGGTCCCTTCGATATCCTGGTCTGCGAGGGTGCCGTCGTCCGGGCACCCGAGGCCTGGCTGGCCGTGCTTGCGCTGGGCGGCCGGGCGGCCTTGATCGAGCGGAATGGCCCCGCGGGGCGCGCAATCGTCCATGTCCGGACACCCGAAGCGATCGGCCGGCGAACCGGATTTGACTCCGCACCGCCTTACCTGCCGGGGTTCGAGCCACAGGCGGGCTTTGCATTTTGAGTTCGGCGGCTTCACCGGAAACCGGATCGTAAGTTAAGCGTGAAAAAAGCTTAAGGTCAGGTCCACTGGCCTCCGGAGGAAACGACGGTCATATAGGCGGGTGCTCCGCGCGTCCGGTTTTTGGGGATTCGAGATGATCATGCGACGTCGCAGCCGCTGGCTGGCTGCGGTCTCTCTGGCGGGACTCGCCCTTTCAGCCTCCGCGGCCTCCGCGGAAACCATGGCTGAGGCGATCGCCATGGCTTACGACTCCAACCCCACTCTACAGGCCCAGCGTGCCCAGCTGCGGGCCCTGGATGAGAATTGGTACCAGGCCCGCTCCGGCTACCGCCCCACCCTTTCCGTAACGGGCCGCGCGACCTGGGCCGAGACGACCATTCCCAGAACCAATCCCCTCGAGGATGTCGAGAGCAACTCGGGTTCCGCCATCCTGTCCCTGAACCAGCCCATCTATACGGGTGGACGTGTGGCCTCTGCCGTGTCGGCCTCGGAAGCCGACATCCTCTCCGGACGCGAATCCCTCCGGCGCACCGAGGCGCAGATCCTGGGTCAGGTCATCCAGTTCTACGTGGATGTCCGCCGCGACCAGGAAGCCCTCCGCATTCGCCAGACGAATGTCGCCGTCCTCCAGCGCCAGCTCGACGAGTCCCGGGCGCGGTTTGAGGTTGGCGAGATTACCCGGACCGACGTCGCCCAGTCCGAGGCCCGGCTTGCGGGGGCCGTCGCCCTGCTCAATTCCGCGCAGGCCATCCTCGCCACCTCCCGCGCCAACTACGAGGCCGTCGTCGGTCAGGCACCCGGAGACCTCGCACCAGAGCCCCCGATTGGCAGCCTTCTGCCTGGCTCCATCGAGCAGGCCTGGGACCTGGCCGAGAACGGAAGCCCGATCATTCGCGCCGCGGAGTATGCCGAGCAGGCAAGCCGGGCCCGGATCGCCGGTGCCCGGGCCGAGCAGATGCCCTCCGTCGCCCTCCAGGGCCAGCTTGGCTACAACGGCCTGGCCAGCCCGCTGCATACAGACGCCTATTCCCGCGCCCTTTCGGGGGCTGCGGTCGTGACCGTTCCCCTCTTCACGGGTGGGCAGACCCTGTCGCGGGTCCGCGCCGCGGTCGAGCGGAACAATGCGGATCGACTTGGAGTTGAGGCCGCCCGCCGGTCCGTCCGACAGACCATCACCCAGTCCTGGAGTTCCCTGCAGGCCGCCCAGAGCAATATCGAGGCTACGGACCAGCAGGTCCGCGCCGCCCGGATCGCCGCGGAGGGCGTCCTCCAGGAGCAGAGGGTGGGGCTGCGCACCACGATCGACGTCCTGAACGCCGAGCAGGAACTGCGCGCGGCCGAACTGTCCCAGATCAGTGCCCGTCGAGACGAGTATGTGGCGGCGGCGGGCGTGCTCAGCCAGGTTGGACGTCTGCAGGCTGGATACCTTGTGCCGGAAGTCTCCAGGTACGATCCGGCGGCCAACTTCAACAATCTGCGGGTGACCTGGGGCTGGGTGCCCTGGGAAGTACCCATCTCGGGCGTGGACGGGATCCTGACGCCGAAGCCGGTTGTCATCCCCGACCGGCCGATTCCGGTCGCTCCGGCGAGCTTGACGACTGCACCCTCCCGCTAGGGGATATCGCCCCGTTCCCAACCCTTCGGCGCCACCAGGGCCGGGAATCGGTTATCTGTTAGGGAGCGTTTCCCGGGTGACCGTCGGGAATTGCCTGTTAATGCGTCTGCGCCTAGCCTCGCGTATGGGGCTGTCCCTGGTCCGAATCGCGGTGGCGGATGTCTGACGACTCAAAATCAGAACCGACAATGGAGGAGATCCTCGCCTCCATCCGCCGCATCATCTCCGAAGATGATGGCGATAGAGCGGATGAGGCCGAGGAAGCGGAAGAGTTTGCGCCGTCAGACGCAGACGAGCCTGTGCTTGTGGAAGAACCCGTAAGTCCTCGCGCCGAGCCTCGTGTCGAGAGTCCCCGTGTCGAGGCACGCCTTCCGGATGCGGACCTCGGTTCGGATGACGATCTCGTACCCGATGACGATCTTGTGCCGGACGAAGAGCCCGAGGATGTCCTTGTTCTCACGGATCGCATCGACTCCCGTGAAGACTTGGAGCCCCGCAGGCCGGAGCCGCGCCTCGTTTCGGATCCGACCGCAGCGGCTGCGGCCGCCGCCTTTGGGCACCTGTCGGCCTCGCTTCTGATGCCGCACGACCTGAGGACTCTCGAGGACGTGGTCCGCGAACTCCTCCGGCCCCTGCTCAAGCAGTGGCTTGACGATCACCTGCCCGACATCGTCGAGGCCCAGGTCCAGGCCGAGATCGAACGCATCTCCCGCGGCGGCAGGATGCGGTAGGCCGCGATTATCGACTTCACTTGACGCGGACGGCCCTTCCGTTACGGGTCCGCTCCGGAAACCGCCATGCTTGACAAGACCTTCGACCCCAAGACCGCCGAGCCCCGGCTCTATGCCCGATGGGAGGCCTCAGGTGCCTTCTCGCCGACCGAGGATCCGTCGGCCGAGCCCTTCTCCGTGGTCATACCCCCGCCCAATGTGACGGGCTCGCTGCACATCGGCCACGCCCTGAACAACACGCTGCAGGACGTGCTGATCCGGTTCGAGCGCATGCGGGGCAAGGCCGCCCTCTGGCTGCCCGGTACGGATCACGCCGGCATTGCCACCCAGATGGTGGTCGAACGCCAGCTGGCTGCCGAGGGTAACATTGGCCGGCGCGACATGGGGCGCGAGGCCTTTCTCGAGCGCGTCTGGGCCTGGAAGGCGGAGAGCGGTGGGACCATCACCCGCCAGCTGCGCCGGCTGGGCGCCTCCTGCGACTGGAGCCGCGAGCGCTTCACCCTGGACGAGGGGCTGAGCGCCGCCGTCCGCAAGGTCTTTGTTACCCTGCACAAGCAGGGCCTGCTCTACCGCGACAAGCGGCTGGTGAACTGGGACCCCCACCTCCAGACCGCCATCTCCGACCTGGAAGTCGAGCAGCGCGAGGTCGACGGCCATTTCTGGCGCTTCGCCTATCCGCTGGAGGATGGCTCGGGCGAGATCGTCGTGGCCACGACCCGGCCCGAGACCATGCTGGGTGACACTGCAGTGGCCGTGAATCCCAAGGACGAGCGCTATGCCCACCTGGTCGGCAAGCGGGTCCGGCTGCCCATCGTCGGCCGCCTGATCCCCATCGTCGCCGACGACTATGCCGATCCCGAGAAGGGGTCCGGGGCGGTGAAGATCACACCGGCGCATGACTTCAACGACTTCCAGGTGGGCAAGCGCCACGGCCTGGAGATGATCAATATCCTCGACGACTTCGGTTGCATCAGCGACGTCGCGCCCGAGGCCTATCGCGGCCTGGACCGCTTTGTCGCCCGCAAGAAGGTGGTCGCCGAGTTCGAGGCCCTGGAGCTGCTGCGCGGCATCGACCCGACCCGCCATGTGGTGCCGCACGGCGACCGCTCCGGCGTCGTTGTCGAGCCCTACCTGACCGACCAGTGGTTCGTGGACGCCGCCACCCTGGCCAAGCCCGCGATCGCCGCGGTCGAAGACGGCCGCACCGTCCTGGAGCCCGCCGCCTGGTCGAAGACCTACTTCGAGTGGATGCGGAACATCGAGCCCTGGTGCGTCTCGCGCCAGCTCTGGTGGGGCCACCGGATCCCGGCCTGGTATGGACCCGACGGCACCGTCTTCGTGGAGGAGACCGAGGCCGCCGCCCGGGCCGCCGCCGCCGCCCACTATGGTGCCGAGGCGCCCCTGCGACAGGACGAGGATGTCCTCGACACCTGGTTCTCCTCGGGGCTCTGGCCCTTCTCGACCCTGGGATGGCCGGAGGAGACTTCCGACCTGAAGCGGTTCTATCCGACCCACACCCTGGTGACCGGCTTCGACATCATCTTCTACTGGGTCGCCCGGATGATGATGCTGGGGATGCACTTCACCGGAGAGGTCCCATTCCGCCGGGTGTTCTTCAACGCCCTGGTCCGGGACGCCTCCGGCAAGAAGATGTCCAAGTCCAAGGGCAATGTGATGGACCCCCTGGACCTCATCGACAGCTACGGCGCTGACGCCCTGAGGTTCACCCTGACGGCCATGTCCGGGCAGGGAAGGGACATCAAGCTTTCGACCCAGCGTATTGAAGGCTATCGGAATTTCGGTACCAAGCTGTGGAATGCATCGCGGTTCTGCCAGGTCAATGGCTGCGTCCGCGTCGAGGGCTTTGACCCGGCGTCCGCCAAGGGGGCGGTCAACCGTTGGATTATCGGCGAGACGGCTCGTACCGCCGCGGCGGTGACCGAGGCCATCGCCAGTTGCGGCTTCGACGAGGCCGCCGGCCTCCTTTACCGCTTCATCTGGAACACCTTCTGTGACTGGTATGTCGAGCTGTCCAAGCCGGTCCTGAATGGTGCCGACCTCGTCGCTCAGGCCGAGAGCCGCGCCACGGCCGCCTGGGTCCTGGACGTGATCCTCAAGCTGCTTCACCCGGTCATGCCCTTCCTGACCGAGGAGCTCTGGGACCAGACCGCCGACCTCGGCGCGGAGCGCGCGGAACCCTTGCTGATTTCGGCCCGCTGGCCCGATCTGTCGGCCCTGGAGCCCGATCCGGCCGCCGCTGCCGAAG
>Ga0079300_10000410_pt1 | contig 16167 bp, 11 predicted proteins | sample Wag4_2014_7_11_FD_74799 | JGI IMG/M metagenome (GOLD analysis project Ga0079300, IMG submission 74799) | Fresh water microbial communities from Ohio, USA - Utica-2 Time Series HT 2014_7_11 | ecosystem: Environmental > Aquatic > Freshwater > Water tank | place: USA: Ohio | collected 2014-07-11
TCGGCGAGCATGCGCAGGCGCACGCTCTCGTCGAGCGCCGTCGCGACCGCGTCGACCGCGTCGCCGTCGCTGCCCGCGAAGGGCGCCGCGCGGCCGGCGCGAACGAGGTCGCGCGAGTGCCACCAGCAGCGCTCCTCGGCGGTGCGCGCGTCGAGGTCGACGCGCAGGAGATGCCCCGGCCGCAGCTTGCGCACCTCCGGGTGGATCGAGAGCGGCCCCGGCACGTAGCCATGCCGCATGAACAGCGTGAGCGCGCCGCGGTCGACCGACAGGCGCATCGTCGGCAGCGCGCGGAGCGCCTTGATCTCGCTCGCGAACGCGAGCGCGGCGCCTGGCGGCACCGCGAGGTGCAGGGATGCGGCGGCGGTGCTGTCCGCGCCGCTCGCATGGTCCACGCCCGGCGCGCGGCGGACCGACGCTGCGACCTCCGCGCCGCCCGTCCACCCGTAGTGCATCGGCTTGACGCCGAACCGATCGCGCACCAGCCAGAGCACGCGGTCGCGGCGGTCGAGCACGGCGAACGCGAACATGCCGCGGAAGCGCTCGATCGCGGCCTCGACGCCGAACGCCTCGAAGGCGGCGAGCATCGTCTCGGTGTCGGAGTGCCCGCGGAAGTCCGTCGCGCCGGCGATCGCGCCCGAGCGGGCGTCCCCGCGGATCTCCGTGCGGAGATCCGCGTGGTTGTACACCTCTCCGTTGAATGCGATCTCGAAGCGCCCGCCCGCGCTCCGCATCGGCTGGTGCCCCGCCGGCGTGAGGTCGAGCACCGACAGCCGGCGGAACGCGAGCCCCGTGCGCGTCGCCGCGTCGAACGAGATGCCCTCGTCGTCCGGACCTCGGTGGACGAGGCGGCGCGCCATCGCGGTCAGCGCGGACGCAGGGTCATCCACGCACGATGCGAAGTCGACGAAGCCGGCCAGTCCGCACATGGGGTGAGCGTATCAGATGGCGTCGCGGCGCCCGCGGCGCGCGGTGTCCGCGCCGGGCTCCGCGCGGGGCAGCGCGCACAGCGCGACGATCACCGCGAGGTGCGCGTAGGCGATGTTCATGAGCTCGACGCACTCCGCGGCGGTCGCGAGCAGGAAGAAGCACAGCGCGGCGCAGGCGCCGGTCACCTCGACCGGTGCGCGCGCGGCGTGGCGCAGCGCGCCGCGGAGGACGGTGGCGAGCAGCGCCGCGAGCAGGCCGAACCCGACCACGCCCGTCTCCGCGAGCGCGCGGACGTACGTCGAGTGCGGGTGGATCTGCAGCATCTCGCGCTCCGAGATCCCGCTGCGCGCCATGAACTCCGCGGTGGCGGGGTGCTCGGCCACGAAGCCCGTGAAGCCGCCGAGTCCGCCGCCGATCCACGGGTGGGCGAGCCACTGCTCGATGCCGAGCCGCCACCAGTGGAGCCGCAGGTGGATCGACGAGAAGCCGACCTCGCCGCGCATCGCCGCAGCCGCGTCCGCCTGCGCCGCGCCGAGGTAGCGCAGCACGTCGCCGCCGGTCGCGAGCACGGCGAGCGCGCCGAGCGCCGCGAGCGCCGCGAATCCGCCGAGGATCGCGCGCGGCCGCGCGAACGAGAACCTCGCGAGCATGGTCCCGAGCAGAAGCAGCGCCGGGCCCATCGCGAGGATCGGCTGCCGCGACGCCGCGAGCGCCATGCCCGCCGCGCAGAGCGCGATCGCCGCGCCCAGCGCGATCCGCGGCGCGGCGCGCACGCGCGTCCACAGCGCGAGCGCGAGCAGGATCGCGCTGCCCGCGTTCATCGCCGCCACCGCGGGCAGCGCCACGATGCCCGACGGCCGCCAGCTGGCGCCCTGCGCCGGCAGCAGCACGCCGAACTTCTGCGCCACCTGCACGGCGGCGTTGGTCGCGGCCGACGCGATCAGCGCCCACGCGATCGCCCGCGACGCGTCGAGCACGGGAAAGAGCGCGACCACGACGAGCAGCATCCGCTGCCCCGCGGCCAGCCTCAGCGGATCCGGGTGCATCGACCACTGCGCGCTCAGCGCCATCCATCCCACCCAGCCGGCCGCGAGCCAGAGCGGCGGCCAGCGGAGAAGCGGCGTGAACAGCGCGGGAAACACCATCACCCGCACCGCCGCGACCGAGAGCAGCACCGCCGACGCGATCGAGTTCGGGCCCTGGTCGAGCGGCGCGAGGAACGCGAACAGCAGCGCCGCCGCCACATGCAGCGCGTGCCCGTGGCGGTCGCGCGTGCGGATGTCGCGCAGCACGTCGAGCAGGTTCGCCTGCGCGGGCGGCGGCCACGCGCGGGGCGCGGGCGTCGTGCGGTCGAACCACGGGGTGGCCCACGCGCTCATGCGACCAGCGCCTCGATGATCGTCGCATTGACCGCGCGCGCGTCGAACCTGCGCTCCGCGAGCGCCCGCGACGCCGCGCCCATCCGCTCGCGCAGCGCGGCGTCGGGGGCGAACCGCAGGCACGCCTCGGCGAGCGCGCGCGCGTCGCGCGGCGGAACGAGCACGCCGTTCACGCCGCGTTCGACGGTCTCGCGGCATCCGGGTGCGTCGGTGGTGATCACCGCGCGGCCGGTCGCCAGCGCCTCGAGCGTGCTCTTCGGCGTGCCCTCGCGGTAGGACGGCAGCACGAACACGCTGCATGCCGCGAGCTCGGCGCGCACGTCATCGAGGCGCCCCGCGTACTCGAGCACGCCCTCGCGGATCCAGCCGTCGAGCTCCTCTCGCCGGATCGCCGCGGGATTCGCGTCGATCCAGCCCGCGAGGCGGAAGCGGCAGTCGCTGCGGCGCTCCCGCACCAGGCGCGCGGCCTCGGCGAACTCGCGCACGCCCTTGTCGCCGAGCAGCCGCGCGACCATCAGGAACACCGGCTCAGGCGGCACCGGAACCTTCGCGAAGCGCGCGAGATCGACGCCCGAACCGCCGGTCATGCCGACCGCGAGCGACGCGGGCAGCAGGCCGAGCCGCTCGAACTCGAGCCGGTCGGCGCCATTCTGGAAGAGCACGCCGGTCGCGTCGCGCATCGCGCGCCGGTAGAGGCGCACCGCCGCGAGCCGCAGCAGCCGCGCGCGCAGCGTCTGCGCGATGAACGCGTGGCCGAGCCCGGTGATCATCGCCACGCGCCGCGGCACGCCGGTCTCCGCCGCCGCGGGAATCGCATGGAACACCGGCTTCGGGTTCGACGCGAACACGCCGTCCGGCCGCACCGACGCGAACAGCGCGCGGAAGTGCCGCCGCGTCTCGCGCTCGCGCAGCGGGTTGATCCCGGTGCGGTCGAGCGGCGAGAACACGCACTGCGCGCCGAGCGCGCGCACCTCGGCCTCGATCTCGCCGGCATCGCGCTCGACGGGCACGGGCGTCGAGACGATCACGCGGTGCCCGCGCTCGACCAGCGCGCGCGCCAGCGACCCGCGGAACGAGACGACCTGGTCGCCGATCCCGTTCACGATGATGTAGGTGCGCGCCTCCGCCGGCATGGCGGGCAATGTACGCAACGGCGCGGCGGGTCGGTGTTCAGCGCGGAAGGACCGCCTCGGCCGCCGCCGGCGGCAGCGTGCTCGAGAAGGCGCGCCGTCCGCTGTCGCGCCGCTCGCCCACGACCTCGCGGTAGAGCTGGGCGTACCGCGCGGCGACCGTCTCGATCGCGTAGTGCCGGCGGATGCGCTCGCGCGCCGCCTCGCCGATGAGCGCGCGCGCCGTCGCGCCCATGCGCGCGATCGACCGGATCTCGGCGGTGAGCCGGTCGGCGTCGCCGCAGGGGATGACCGTGCCCGCGTCGCCGATCACATCGGCCGTGTCGCCGGAATCGGTGCCGATCACGGGCAGGCCGCACGCCATCGCCTCGCCCACCGCGTTGGGGCAGCCTTCGGTCGCGCTCGAGGAGACCAGCACGTCGAGCCCCGCCATCACGCGCGGCACATCCACGCGCTCGCCGAGCAGCAGGAGGCGTCCCTTGAGCGGTCCGCGCGCGGCCTCGCGGCAGCGCTCGTGCGTGTTGGTGCCGTGGCCGGCGCACACGAACACGAGCCGCGGGTCCGCCGCCGCCGCCCGCTCCGCCGCGCGGAAGAAGAGCGCATGGTCCTTGCTCGGATGCATGCGCGCGACGATGCCCACCGCGACCGCGCCGTCGGCGAGCCCCGTCTCCGCGCGGAACGACGCCCGCGCCGCGGGATCGGGCCGGAAACTGCCGACCTCGAAGCCGTTCGGGATCACCATACTGCGGCGGTTCGCGTAGCCGATGCGCGCGTGCTGCTCGCTGCTCACGCGCGAGTTGTTCACCAGCGCGTCGGCGTGCGGCGCGAGCACGCGCCCGGAGCGGATCACCGCCTGCGTGAGGAAGCGCTCCTTCGAGATGTCGTAGAGCGACTGACGGATGTTCCAGACCACGCCCGTCCGCCGCGGCAGCCACGGGCGCGCGAGGCTCGCGGCCACGTTCGAGTGGTACATCCACGACTGCACGAGGTCGGGCCGCGCGCCGCGCAGGATCGTCACCAGCCGCCGCAGCGCGCGCGGGCTCACCTCGCCGCGCCGCAGGTCGAGGCTCTGCACCTCGATGCCGAGGTCGCGCACGATCTCGATGAGCGCGCCGTCGTTCACCAGCGTCACCACGGTCGGCTCGAACTCCGAGCGGTCCATCGCGCGGAGCAGCTTGAGCAGCATCTGCTCGGCTCCTCCGACGGCAAGGGTGGTGATGAAGTGAACGACGCGCACGGTTTCGACTCGCCCCGCCCCGCGGGAGGGGCGCAGTCTACGCGCCCGTGCGGCGCGCGCGGAGCCAGAGCTCCAGGATCAGCATCGGCCACAGCCGGTAGATCGAGAATTGCGCGGGATCGCGCTGTTCTAGGACAAATCGGTCGAGCGCGTCCCCGTCGAGGTGGTCGCGCAGGGCGGCGTCGCCTCCCAGGGATTCGTCCGCGATCCGCAGCAGCGCCGCCTGCGACCAGCACCTGGCCGGCAGCCCGAAGCCCATCTTGCGCCGCTCCATCCACTCGCGGGGCAGATACTCCATCGCGAGCTCCTTCAGGATCTGCTTGGTTCCCGACGGAGGCTGCCAGAGCAGCGCGTCGGGCAGCGTGGCCGCGAACAGGCCGAGCTCGCGGTCGAGCAGCGGGCAGCGCACCTCGAGCGAGCACTGCATGCTCATGCGGTCGACCTTCGGGAGCACCGCACCCGGCATGTAGGTCCACGCGTCGAGCGAGCGCATCCGCTGCAGCGGCGTGCACGCGCGGTCGGAGAGCAGGGCGCGCCACTGCCCGAGCTCGTGCGCGGCGCGCGGCGGGATCGGCCCGCCCATGAACTGCGCCACGCGCTCCGGCTGGAACATCAGCCACCGCGGCGAGAGGTAGCGGTCCGCCACCGTCGACGCGCGCCGCCCGCGCAGCCGCAGCCGCAGCCGCTCGACGAAGCCGCGCGCATCGGACGCGGTCTCGTTGAGCGTGTCGCGGTAGCGGCCGTAGCCGCCGAAGAGCTCGTCGCCGCCGTCGCCGGACAGCGCGACCGTGACGAACCGCCGCGTGAATCGCGAGAGCAGCAGCGTCGGCAGGCACGACGAGTCGCCGTTGGGCTCGTCGAGCCGCGCCGCGATCTCGGGCAGCATCGTCATCGCGTCGGGCGACAGCACCTCGTCATGGTGGCTGGTCCCGAGCATGCGCGCCGTCTCGCGCGCGAACAGGTGCTCGGTCGCGTCGGGATCGTCGAAGCCGATCGAGAAGGTCTCCACCTTCCGGCCGAAGTCGCGCGCCATCACCGCCACCACGAGCGAGCTGTCGACGCCGCCCGAGAGGAACGCGCCCAGCGGCACGTCGCTCTCCAGGCGCTTCTCGACCGCGCGGCGGACGAGCCGGCGCAGCTCGTCCTTCGCCTCCGCGGGCGTGAGGCGCGTCTCGGCCGCGATCCGCGGGGCGAACTCGAAGTGCCGGCGCGTCTCCCATGCGCCGCCGTCGAAGTCGACGGCCACCGCGTCGCCGGGATTCAGCTTGCACAGCCCGTCGTAGATCGCGAGCTCGGTCGGGATGTACTGCACGAGCAGGTACGACGCGATCGCGTCGCGCGACACCGTCCGGTCGAGGAAGGGCAGCTGCTCGAGCGCGCGCATCTCGCTCGCGAACGCGAAGAATCCCTCGCCCTCGGCGATGTACAGCGGCTTCTTGCCGAAGGCGTCGCGCGCCAGCACCAGCCGACGCTCGCGCGCGTTCCACGCGGCGAACGCGAACATGCCGTCGAGCCGCGCGACCTGCGCGAGGTCGATCTCCTCGAACATGTGGCAGAGGACCTCGGTGTCGCTCCGCGAGCGGAACACGTGCCCCTTCGCCTCGAGCTCGCGCCGCAGCTCGTGGTGGTTGTAGATCTCGCCGTTGAAGACGACCTGCACCGAGCCGTCCTCGTTCGACATCGGCTGCCGGCCCTCGGGGCGCAGGTCGATGATCGAGAGGCGCCGGTGCGCGAGCGCGACCCGCCCGTCGTCGGAGACCCAGGTCGCTCCGTCGTCGGGCCCGCGGTGCACCATCGCGTCGCGCATGGCGGTCGCCAGCCGCGCGATCTCCTCGCGGCCGAGGCCGCGTCCGGTGTCGATGATGCCCGCGATTCCGCACATGAGCCCGCCTGGTCGAGGCGGCGAGGATAGCACGCGCCTCACGCCCGCGTGCATGGCGGACATGCACCGATTCCCGTAGGATTTGCCGCATGTCCGCGACTCCGGCAACGACGCAGCATTCCGGCGATGGCCCGGGCGATGGTCCCGCGAGGGGAACCGACGAAGCCCTGCGCTTCGGCTTCGGCCGCAACTGGTCGGACTTCATCGCCCAGCACTTCTCCGATGGGCGCGTCGAGGCCAGCAGGCTGCATCTCCTCAAGGCGCTGCGCGTCGACTCGCTCGCCGGCCTCTCGTTCCTCGACATCGGCTGCGGCAGCGGACTGCACTCGCTCGCGGCGCTCCGCGCGGGTGCGCGCGAGGTGACGGGCTTCGACTACGACCCCGATTCGGTCGCCACGAGCCAGAAGGTGCGCGACATGACGGTCGGCGCCTCCGCGCCGTGGTCCGTCGAGCAGGGCTCCGTCCTCGACGCCGCGCGCATGCAGCGGCTCGCGAAGGCCGACATCGTCTACTCGTGGGGCGTGCTGCACCACACCGGCGACATGTGGACGGCGATGGACAACGCCATCATTCCCCGCACGCCCGAGGGGGTCGTGTACATCGCGCTCTACTCGAGCGACCAGTACGTCGAGCCGCCGGCCGACCACTGGGTGCGCATCAAGCGCGCCTACAACCAGCGCGGCGCGCTCGGCAAGCGCGTGATGGAGTGGAAGCACGCGCTCGGACTCTTCTCGATCGGCCTGCGCGAGCGCAAGGGACCGTGGACCGTGATGCGCGAGGCGAGCGTGCGCGGCATGGACTTCTGGACCGACATCCGCGACTGGCTCGGCGGCTGGCCGATCGAGTTCGCGTCGTACGTCGAGGTCGAGCGCTGGGCGCAGCGGCACGGGCTCTCCATCGTGCACGCGATCGTCGGCGAGGGCTGCACCGAGTACATCCTCGCCGATCCCGCGCGCAACGCGCACTGGGCCGCGCAGGAGAAGCGCCGCCTCGCCGCGCGGCGTCCGCTGCCCGGGCCGTTCACGCGCGGAGAGGGGCACTCGTGGGTCTCGTACATCCCCGAGCTGCAGGGCAAGGGCGACGAGACGCTCGTGCCGCGCGGCTCCACGCTGATGCTCTACGACGGCGACCGCCCGTTCGGCCTCCCGCACTTCATGCACGCGCACATCGCGCGCTACGGCGGCGGCCGCTTCGCCCACTGGCGCGACCACGTGCTCTTCTCGACGCCCGATGGCAGCGACCCCAACGCCGATCCGTCGCGCTTCACCTACGTGGCCGAGTACTGAACGCCACGACCGACGCCACGACCGACGCCACGATGGCCACCCTCGCGCCTCTCCTTCGTTCGATCCTCTCGCAGCACCGCGAGCTCGTGGGCGAGCTCGCGCGCCGCGAGGTCGCGGAGCGCTACGCAGGCACCGCGCTCGGCAGCGTGTGGGCGATCGTCACGCCGCTCCTCACCATGGGGATCTACGTGGGGCTCTTCGGCTTCGTGTTTCCCACGCGCTTCGGCTCCGAGGGCTCGCCGTGGCTGGGCGCCGCGCTGATTCTGTCCGGGCTCGTGCCGTGGCTCGCGGTCGCGGATTGCGCGACGCGCGCGCCCGCGATGCTGCTCTCGCACCGCGCGCTTGTCCGGCAGGTGGTTTTTCCCATCGAGGTGCTTCCGGCGAAGTCGGTGCTCGCGTGCCTGGTGCCGCAGCTCGTCGGAACAGCGGTGGGGCTCGTCGTCGCGCTGCTCGCCGCGGGCGCGTCGCCGATGCTCGCGCTGCTGCCGGCGCTCTGGATCGCGCAGCTGTCGCTCATGCTCGGGCTGATGCTGCTCCTCGCCACGCTCGGCGTATGGCTCCGCGACCTGCGCGAGGTCGTCGCGTTCCTCGCCAACATCGGGCTCTACGTCGCGCCGATCCTGCTGCTCCCGCAGGTGATCGACGCGCTGCCGCGCGCGGCGCACTGGATCATCGCCGCCAATCCGTTCAGCCACATGGTGTGGTGCTTCCACGACGCGACCGTCCACCAGCGCTTCGCGCATCCGTGGTCGTGGCTCGTGTTCCCGCTCTTCGCGCTGGCCACGCTCGCGCTCGGGGCGCGGCTCTTCACCCGGCTCAAGCCGGCGATGGGAGAGGCGCTGTGACCTCCGCCGCGCCGGTCCTCCGCATCGACGGCGTCTCGAAGGCGTTCGAGATCTACGCGTCGCCCATGCAGATGCTGCTCGAGCTCATGGGCCTCGGCCGCAGGCACGAGCGGTTCCAGGCGCTCGGCGACGTCTCGCTCGAGATCGGGCGCGGAGAGGTCGTGGGCATCGTCGGCCGCAACGGCGCCGGCAAGTCCACGCTGCTCAAGATCGTCGCGGGAACGCTCGCGGCCGACAGCGGGCGCGTGGCGGTCGAGGGCCGCATGTCGGCGATCCTCGAGCTCGGCACCGGGTTCCACCCCGACTACACGGGGCGCGACAACATCGTCATGGGCGGACTGTGCCTCGGCATGTCGCGCCGCGAGATCATGGCCAAGCAGCAGGAGGTCGCCGAGTTCAGCGAGCTCGGCGAGTTCCTCGACCGCCCGTTCCGCACGTACTCGAGCGGCATGCAGGCGCGGCTCTGCTTCTCGACGGCGCTCGCGTGCGAGCCGTCGATCCTGGTCGTCGACGAGGCGCTCTCGGTCGGCGACGTGCGCTTCCAGCGGAAGTGCTTCGCGCACTTCGAGAAGCTGCGCGCGCGCGGCACCACCATCCTGCTCGTCTCGCACGACATGAACGCGGTCGCGCAGATCTGCGACCGCGCCGTGTGGCTCGAGCGCGGGCGAGTGGTCGGCGTCGGATCCGCGAAGGAGATCTCCGAGAACTACCTGCGCGCGATGCTCGCACCGCAGGGCGACGCACCCGCGGCCACCGCCGCTTCGGCGCTCGGCGGCGACATCGCGCCCGAGATGCGCTACGGATCCGGCGCGGCCGTGATCGAGTCGGTCGAGGTGGTCGACGCGCAGGGCGCGCGCGCCGACATGCTGCGCCCGCGCGCGGCGTACACCATGCGCGCGCGCGTGCGCGCGGTGCGGCCGCTCGCGGACCTGCACGTCGGCTTCGCGCTGCGCACCGTGCGCGGGGTCGAGGTCTTCTCCATCAACCCGCGGCCGCAGCGCGTCGAACCCGCGCGACTCGAGCCGGGCGAATGCGTGGTCGCGGAGGTCGCGTTCACCAACCGCCTCGCGCCCGGCGACTACTTCCTCACCGTGGGCGCGTGGGGCCTCGGCGACGACGCGCACCACGACCGCCGCGTCGACGTGCTCCAGCTGCATGTCGCCGGCGACATCGGCGCGCTGCCCCAGTCGCTCGTCGACCTCGAGGCCGAGTACCGCTTCGCCGGCGGGGCGCGCGCATGAGCGGCATCGTGCTCCACATCGGCCTGCCCAAGACGGGCACGACCACGCTGCAGAAGGCGGTGTTTCCCGCGCTTCCAGGCGTCGCGTACGCAGGCAAGCGCATCCCCGGCTACGGCTTCGCCACGCGCGAACTCGGTGCGGCGATCGGCGCCGTGATCTCGTCCGACAGCGCGTCCGGCGATCCCGCGCCCGCGCTCGCCGCGGCGATCGACGGCATGCGCGCGCAGTGCGGCGCGTCGACGCTCGTGATCTCGACCGAGTCGCTCGCCCATCCCTCGGCGCGCGACCTCGGTCTGGTGGCCGATCGGCTCGCGCGCGCCGCGCCCGACGCACGCATCCTGATCACGCTGCGCGCGCAGGAGCAGCTCGCGCTCAGCTGGTACCGCTCGCACGGACGCTTCGCGCAGTACCTGTTCACCCACAAGCGCGAGAGCGAGCGCATCCCCGCGCACCTCGCGCAGGCCGCGTGGTGGAGCCTCGTCGCGCGCGAGCCGCGCGCGGGCCTGCTCGCGATGCTCGACTTCGACGCGCTCGCAGCCTGCTACGCGCAGCGGTTCGCCGGCCGCGTGACGCTGCTGCCCCTCGAGCTCCTCGCGGCCGACCGGAGCGCCTACGCCGCGCGGCTCGCGGCCACGCTCGAGGTGCCCGCATCGGCGTGCGCGCCGCTCCTCGACGCTCCGCGCGAGAACAGCGGGCTCTCCGCGCGCGAGGTCCGCGCCTCGCGCGTCCTCGCGCGGCTCGGGCTCGGCACCGACTTCCTCGAGCACCGCGACCGGAGCGCCTGGCGGCGCTGGCTCGCCTCCGGGCCGCGCGCCGACGCCACGCTCGACGCCGCCATCGCCGCGGCGCTCCGCGGTCGATTCGCCGAGGGAAACGCCCGGCTCTCGACGCGCGCCTCGCTCGACCTCGCCGCGCTCGGCTACACGGTCGCGTGATACGCTCCCGCCGTGACCGCCGCTCCATCCTCCTCCGCAGCCCAGTCCTCAGCAGCCCTGTCCTCCGCGCCGGCGCTCCCGCGCAACCCGCACTTCGACGACCACCGCGTCGTCTGGAGCGACGCCTACTCCGGCCAGTACGCGCCGGTCGCCTACGACCGTCAGTTCGACGACCAGTGGCGCCTCTTCCTCGAGGGCAGGGAGGGCTTCCGCGACCACACCGGCGTCGAGACCAGCGACGAGTACATCGACGACCGCATCGCCGAGCTCACCGGTGTGCGCGACCACCTTTGGCGCAAGGAGTGGGGCGTGTTCGCGCCGCTCATGGCGCGCGTCACCGGCCGCAGCGCGCGCGCCGCACGCCGCGGCGTGGGCGGCCGCCTCTGGCTCGAGCCGAAGTTCCCCATCGACTTCCTCGCCGGCAAGCGCTGCCTCGACGCGGGCTGCGGCGCCGGCCGCTGGACCAAGACCATGAAGTCGCTCGGCGCGCGCGTGAAGTCGATCGACGTCTCGCGCCACGGCCTCGCGTCCACCCGCCGCTTCAACGACGACGTCGAGGAATGCAGCCTGTTCGACATCCCCGCGCGCCCCGCGCTGCACCGCGCGTTCGACTTCACGCTCTGCTGGGGCGTCGTGATGTGCACGCACGATCCCCGCGCGGCGTTCGACGCGGTCGCCTCGACGGTGCGCCCCGGCGGATCGCTCTACCTCATGGTGTACGCGCCGACCTACCACTCCTCGGCGCAGGTGCTTGAATGGCGCGCGCGCTACCACCGCGAGTGCCGCACCTTCGAGGAGAAGCTCGCCTTCGCCTACTCGGTCGCCGACAGCCCCGAGAACGCGATCAACCTCCTCGACATGCTCAACACGTTCTACAACTGGACGATCCCCGAGGAGGTCTGCCGCGGCTGGTTCGAGGCGAACGGCTTCCGCGACATCACGCTGCTCAACCGCGACGAGCCGAACGCCTGCGGACTGCACATGGTCGGCACGCGCCCGGCCGACGCGACGCGGTAGCGCCCGGCCCCGCGGGCCCGCTCCGCACCCGCGCGCTCAGCGGTACAGCGCCTGCGAATCGTCGAGCATCCGCGCCAGCGAGAAGCGGTCCCGCGCGAAGCCACGCGCACCCGACGCGAGCCGCGCGTGCAGCCCGTCGTCGCGCAGGATCTCGCCGCACCGGCGGGCCAGCGCGTCCGCGTCCCCCGCGCCGCAGAGGAATCCGCTCGCGCCGTCCGCGACGGCATCGACCGCGCCGCCGACCGCCGTCGACACCACGGGCGTGCCGAGCCACTGCGACTCGAGCAGCACGTTGGGCGTCCCCTCCATGCGCGAGCAGAGGAGCGTGACGCGCGCCGCCGACATGAGCTCGGGGATGTCGTCGCGCCTCCCGAGCATCGCGAAGCGCCCGCCGAGGTCGCGTGCGCGCGCCGCGACCTCCTGCGAGAGCGGCCCGTCGCCCACCAGCACGGCGCGCACGCCCGCATCCGCCGCCAGCACGCGCCGCGCGACGTCCACGAACAGCTCGGGCCGCTTCTCCTCGCTCAGCCGCAGCACGCCCAGCAGCACGCGCTCGCCGTCGGGAGCGAGCTCGTCGCGCGCGCGCGCGATGGCCGGCGCGTCGGGCACGCGGATCTGCGCGGGATCGAGCCCGTTGTGCACCACGGTGATGCGCGAGGCATCGATGCCGATCCAGCGCGCGTAGTCCTCCGCGCCGGCGCGCGAGTTCGCGACGATGCGCACCCGCGGCGAACGCGCGAGCGCGCGGTATCCGTCGCGCATCCACGACACGTGCAGCATCGGGAAGTGCGACGGATTCACCGAGCGCAGCGACAGCACCACGCGCGGCACCCCGGTCGCGAGCGCCGCGATGCCCGCGCAGACGTTCGTCTGGTCGAGCCACGCGTGCACGACGTCGGGCCTCCGCGCCAGGAACTCCCCCGCGAGGTCGATCGAGAGCGGCCGCAGCACCGAGGGCATCGCCGCGAGCGCGCCCCGCGTGGCCGGGTCGTGCCGCAGCAGCGCGAGGATCGCGGGATCCGGCGCGCTCCCGGCCATCGCGACGCCGACCGACGCGGCCTCGATGCGCGCGCGGTAGTGCGCCGAGGCGCCCTCGAGCGGCGCGATCGTGAGCACCTCGTGCATCTCGCGTCCGCGCGCCTGCAGGCCGCAGACCAGCGCGGCGAGCTGCCGCTCCGCGCCTCCGGGCCCGAGCGAGCCGATCGCATGCACCACCCTCGGCCGCGCGGCCTCCGTGCGCGCCGGCCGCGCGAGCAGTTCCTCCGGCACCGCCATCGGACCGCCGCCGCGCGCCGGCAGCAGCGCGATCGCGCGTTGCGTCATGCGCGGGCCGAGCCGCGCCGCCACCCGCCGCGCGACGCCGCGCGCGATCCGCCGCGCCAGGCGCACCAGCCTGCGCAACGCGGGATCACCCCGCAGGAACGCGCGCTCATAGCCCGCCATCGTCCACCCCGTAGAGTCCGTGGGTCTCGCGCACCATGCGCCCGAGCGGGAAGCGCTCGCGCGCGAACGCACGCGCGCGCGCCGACATCGCCGCGCGCAGCTCCGCGTCGCCGAGCAGGCGCAGCACGTCGTCGGCCAGGCCCGCGACATCGCCCACCGGCCTGAGGAATCCCGTGGCGCCCGGCGCGATCGCCTCGCGCGTTCCTCCCGCGTCGGTCGCGACCACGGGGCAACCCAGCGCCTGCGCCTCGACCAGGACGTTCGGTAGTCCCTCGACCCGCGAGCAGTGCAGCACCGCGTCCGCCGCACCGAGCAGCGCCGGCACGTCCTCGCGCCGCCCCAGCGTGACGAACGAACCGCCGAGGTCCTCGGTGAACCGCCGCGTCTCCGACAGCATCGGCCCGTCGCCCGCGACCGCGAACACGCACTCCGGCCGCGCCCGCAGCACGCGCCTCGCCACATGCACGAAGTGATGCGGGTTCTTCTCATCGCCCACGCGGAACACGCCGAGCACGAGCGGACGGCCCGCCGCGCCCAGCCCGTCGCGCACGCGCCCCACCTCGGCCGGCGCGGGATCCACGAACTGCCCCGCGTCGAAGCCGTTGCGCACCACGCCGATGCGCGCGCGCTCGATGCCGATCCAGCGCGCGTAGTCGTCGGCGCCCGCCTCGCTGTTCGCGACCAGGCGCACGCGGTCCTCGCGCGCGAGCGCCGCGTACCACGGCTGCATCCACGCGCGCAGCATGGCGGGGAAGTGCGTCGGTGCCAGCGACCGCAGCGAGAGGATCACCTCCGGCACGCCCGTCGCGATCGCGGCGGCTCCGGCGAACACGTTGGTGTGGTCGAGCCACGCATGCACGATGTCCGGCTCGAGGTCGATGAACTCCCCGGCGATCTCCACCGGCTCGTGGCCGAGCCCCAGCGGGATCGCGAACATCCGTCGCCGCAACGCACGGTCCGCGCGGATGCGCGCCAGCGCTTGCTCGCCCGCGCGCTCGCCCGCGGTTCGGATCGCCACGCCCGCGTCCTCGAGCACGCGCCGGTGATGACCCGCCGCACCGACCGCAGCGTGGCATGTGACGACCGTGTGCCGCGCGAGACCCGACCGCTGCGAGGCCGCGATGAACGCCGCGAGCTGCCGCTCCGCACCGCCCGCCCCCAGGCTTCCGATCACGTGCACGACGTGCGGAACCGCATCCTCGCGGCGCGCGCGGCGCGGCGCACGCATCCGCGGCAGCGCCTGCTCGATCGGCTCGTCGAACCGCTGGGGATAGAACCGCCGGTCGTACCGATCGGTCGCGCCCGAACCCGCGAGCCGCACGAGGCGCCGGCCCGCGGCCCGCGCCAGGTGCGCGGCCGGCGAGATGCTGCGCACCACGGCGTCGGCGTACAGCGGCGCGTTCATCGCGAGCCTCCGCCCGCACGAGCGGAGGCGGGGAGCGGCGCGTTCCCACGCAGCGGAAGCCCGCACGCCTCCAGCGTCTCGTCCACCATCCGCGACATGCCGAACCGCGCGCGCACGAACTCCCGGGCCCGTGACGACATCCGCGCGCGCATCGCCGCATCGGACAGGATCGCCGTCGCGCGCGCGGCCAGCCCGTCGACGTCATCGACCTCGCAAAGGAAACCCGATCCGCCATCCTCGACCGCATCGACCGTTCCGCCGCCCGCCGTCGCAACGACCGGACACCCGAGCGACTGCGCCTCGAGCAGCGCGTTCGGCGTCCCTTCCTTGCGTGAGGCATGCAGCACGAGCTCCGCGATCGCCATCAGCGATCCCACGTCGTCGCGCACGCCGAGCATGCGAAAGCGACCGGCGGGCACGTCCGCCATCGCGTCCGCCAGTGCCCCGCGCATCGGCCCGTCGCCCGCATGCAGCACGACGACATCCGCGTGCGCTGCCAGCAGCCTTCGCGCGACCTCCGCCCAGGCCAGCGGGTGCTTCTCCTCCGACAGTCGGAAGACTCCGAGCACCACGCGGCGTCCCGAAACGCCGAGCTCGCGACGAAGCGCCTCGAGCGCAGGACCGTCGCCCGCATTGGTCGCGTCGGCGTCGAAGCCGTTGAGCACCACGCGAAGGCGCGCGCGATCCACGCCGATCCACTCCGCGTAGTCGTCCGCCCCCGCGCGCGAGTTCGCGATGAACGACACGCGCTCCGACCGCGCCAGCACCCGGTACCACGCGGCGAAGTACGGCCCGTGCAGGCTGGGAAAGTGCGTCGGATTCACGTTGCGCGTCGACAGCACGATGCGCGGCACGCCCATTGCGAGCGCCGCGATGCCCGCCCACACGTTCGCATGGTCGAGCCACGCGTGCACGACCTCGGGCCGCCGCGCCGCGATCTCTCCCGCGAGATCCACGCACCACGCGCGGTAGGCCGGATCGACCGCGCCAAGCGTGCGCAGCAGCCGTGCGTCGCGGCACAGGCCCGTGCGCGCCGCGTCGTCCGCGACCGAACCCGCCACGCGCACCGGCACGCCGCCGCGCTCGGCGAGCGGCAGGTAGTGGCGCGCCGCGCCCTCGAGCGGATTCAGCACCACGATCTCCGCATCGGCCGCGCCCCGCGCGCGCGTCTCGCGCGCCACGTACACCGCCTGCCGTTCGGCGCCTCCCGCGGCCAGGCTCCCGATCACATGCATCACGCGGGGCGTCGCCCGGCCATCCGCAGCGCGACCCGACCGCCGCGGCGCCGTCGCGAGCAACGCCTCCGCAAGCAGCGCATCGTCCACCTCGCCCGGCCGCAGGCGGCGCCATGCCGCTGCATCGATCCGGCCCGCGATCCACTCGGCCGCATCCCGGATCCGCCTCCTCCACGGTCGCTCGCGCCGCGCCCTCTCGGCG
>Ga0079300_10000413_pt1 | contig 16116 bp, 9 predicted proteins | sample Wag4_2014_7_11_FD_74799 | JGI IMG/M metagenome (GOLD analysis project Ga0079300, IMG submission 74799) | Fresh water microbial communities from Ohio, USA - Utica-2 Time Series HT 2014_7_11 | ecosystem: Environmental > Aquatic > Freshwater > Water tank | place: USA: Ohio | collected 2014-07-11
TTTTTAGGGTCTTCAGTGGAAAAAATAAGGAGTAGCCCAGGTGTTTTTGTTCGAAATGAATTTTCTCCAATAGCTCGGAATAGAGCTCCAAAAACTCCAATTGTTCCAAAAGGGCAATGGCCTTGGAAGACTTGATTTCCTTTCCAAGTTCTAGAAAAAGGGCTTTTGCCTGTTGGTGTTGGTGTGAAAAGAGCTGAAATACAGGGGATTTCATTCTGAGTGGTCCTTAGGAAATTTTTACTAAAGTAGCGCCGTAGCCCCACTGGTCTTTCTTTGTGTCTTGAAAGTAGGAAATATTTCTAAGTTGGCTCAATCGCTTGTGAATTTCTTTTCGAAGAACCCCATTTCCTATGCCGTGTATGAAGGTGATTTGGTCCATTCCGGCGGCGATGGCTTGGTTTAGATTTTTCTCAAAAACTTCCAATTGAATCCGCAGCATCTCGGAGTTGCTCAAGCTGTCTGGCTTGGGATGGAGGGCTTCGATATGCAGGTCAATGGAGGCAGAAGGCGCCTGTACTCTTGTGGCTTGCGGTGTAGGCGTGAGTTGATTCAGCTCAGCATTTAGCCCTCGAATGTCTAGTTCTTTGGTGGTGTTTTCCAAGCCAAACAGGTAGGCATTCTTGCCAATCAGCGGAGACTTGCTCAGGTGCTTAAAAAATTGAGTGGGCTTCATTTTTAGTTGCCGCTCAAAGGCTGGAATCGCGCGATTCAACTTGGCTTGAATGGGAATAAAGCGGAGTAGAAAAGCGGGCCATTCATCGAGTTCCTTGAGGATGCGGTCGTCAATTTTTTTGGCCTCCCCCGCACCAAGTGCTCCTGCAAAAAGGGTTCGGTGGTTGGTTCCATACACTTCTGAAGCATGGGATAAGTAGGGTTGTGCGCTGTCGTTGATCAGGTAGAGGCTGAGGCTTTGGTCGTTGATCGGGACAAAAGCAAGGTACAAGCCTTGGTCTTTAGGGGCAGAAATGGGTAGTGGTGTGTCAACGGCAGCAGCGATACTGCTGCTCTCACCGAAGTAATTTTTCTCGGCTTCCGCCACGAGCACTACCTCGGATTTGAGTACTGGGATGACGAAACCGTCCTCGATTTCTACTTCGATCCGTCCTCCTGAGGATACCTTGCGAATGATGCCCTCTTCTTTACCGTGCAGGACGCGTACTCGGTCTCCTATATTCATGTCAATGCTTTTTTGTAGGTTTCTATGGCTCTATTGCGGGCAAATTTATGCTCCACAATCGGCTGGGGGTAACTCGAAGTTCCCAGTTCGGGCACCCATTTTTTGATGTAGCGCAGGTCCTTGTCAAACTTCTCGGTTTGGGAGTCGGGGTTGAATACCCGAAAGTAGGGTTGCGCATCCGTGCCCGTGCCTGCTGCCCATTGCCATCCGCCATTGTTGGAGGCGAGCTCAAAGTCAAGTAGTTTTTTGGCAAAATAGGCCTCTCCCCATCTCCAGTCGATCAGGAGGTGCTTGGTCAAGAATGACGCGACGATCATGCGTACGCGGTTGTGCATAAATCCCGTTGCATTCAGTTCTCGCATCCCAGCATCCACAATGGGGTAGCCGGTTCGCCCTTCGCACCAGGCTTGAAAATCCTCCTCATTGGTTCGCCAGGGGATGTGGTCGTATTGGGGTTTGAAAGCACGGTCAACTACTTGAGGGGCATTCCCCAAGATCATCATGTAAAACTCTCGCCAGATCAGTTCATTTAAGTAGGTGGCGTTGAGGGAAGCGGCTTTCAGGGCAAGGCTACGTATGGAAAGGGTACCAAATCGGAGGTGAATCCCCAATCGGCTAGTGCCACGCACTGCGGGAAAGTTGCGCTGCGCCTCGTATTCCTTGAGGATCCCATCCTCAACTTGGGTACTTGGAATTTCTAAGGCTGAGGCTTCAAAACCCATCTCTGATAAAGTTATAAATGGAAGCGGGCTGTAGGGGAACAGATTTTTCCAGTTGGCTTCCGGTAGGGGCTGCACTCGAGTTTGCCGGAATTTTTCCAGCCAATTCCTACTGAAGGGGGTAAAGACCTTGTAGAATTCGCCGGAGCCATTTAAAATTTCCCCTGGCTCAAAGATCACCTGATCTTTAAAGGTCAGAAAGGGGATGTTCTTTTTGGCGAGCAAAGCTTCGACTTGCGTATCTCTAGATTGGGCATAGGGTTCGTAATCCCGGTTGGTATAGACTGTTTGAACCTCAAACTCCTGTACTAGCTCCAGAAAGATTTGCTCTGGGTGGCCATATTTGACCAGCATGGAACTCCCGTGTTTTTCAAAGAATGCTTTCAGGCTGGCGATCTGCTGGTAAATAAAGGTGACGCGGGCATCGGTTTTGTCCTCCAAGGCATCTAGGATGTGGCGGTCAAAAATAAAGAGCGGTAGCACCTGCTCTTCTTGTTGCAAGGCGTAAAAAAGTGCCGTTTGGTCTTCTACTCTTAGGTCGCGGCGAAACCAGCACAGGCTAATTTTTTTCATAAGCGTTCTTTTGGTAGAGAATACCGAGGAGCAGGAAATTGTTTAAAAATTTGTTTTTAAAACTACTTGTCAACGATCCACGGTCAATTGTGTGAATGTACAGGGTACATTTATCCCTTCTTGATACTTCAATCGGAGTTCAGCATTCGACATTGCCTAAAATCCCGTATTTCGTATCTCGTACTTCCCCTACCTGCGGAAGTCAAGTATTTCAGATTGACCGATTAATCCTCCTTAGGAGGAATTTTTTCATTTTTTACCGGCGGAATGTAATCGTCCTGCAGGGGTAGGTTTTCGAGCTTGATTGGTTTCCAATTTTCCTTTGCTCCATAATCTTCACGTAAAAAATCATCCGAATCTTGAAGTTTGAGGCGTTCGGCCTTTCTTCGGGCCAACTTTTTGAAGAGTTCACTAAAGGAGTTAAAGGATACGTTTTGGGAGACCGAAGCACCGTAGGAAAGTACGTTTTGGGAGAGTGAGAGTGAAGTGAAGGTGTTGAAGTTGTTGCGGTTAAACACCCGTAAGCGGTACACGCCGTCTTCTGTGATCATGTATTCTGCCTGCCAATCGCCGATGATAGAGGCCGCACTGGCAGCGCCATTGTTGCCTGTAAATCCACCGTCTCGAGATACGCGGAGACGTCCATCGAGGAAGGTTCGCGCCACGCTGATTTGGAAATTTTCCAGCGCATTTTGATCTAAAGTAGCCAGGTCAATGGAAACCTCTAAGTTTTTGTCAAGCTGTCCCATAAATCGGTTGATTTGGGAAGACAAGAGGTTACCCAAGCTAGAAGAGAGAGTTGGCCCACCCGAAAATTGTCCTTCAGGGGATAAAGTTTGAGCCACTATGATGGAAAAAACCTGCCGGTTCATTTCTTGTTCATCTGCTGCCACTCTATTTTGGAAGGCAGAAATGGTGGTTTGTATATCTCCACTGGAAGGGAAAGCAGCGAAGTCAAAGCCAAATTTGAAGGTTGGTGAAAGGAGTTCCCCTTGGAGGTCCATCAGTACTTTGACGGGGAATCGTCTTCGCATTTGGCTATTTTCCTGTTCGGTGCTATTCGCATTGAGTAGGGGCTGCAGGGAGACATTTTCTTCGTAGGAAGCCTTCAGGTTCATGATGCCGGTGTATGGATCCCCAAACCAGGTGATTCTTCCTCCCGGCTGTACGATAAATTGTTTTTTGACCACATTGTAAAGGGAGAAATTGTACTTCCCTTCCACGATATCGTAGTTGCCAGCAAGTGAAAAATTACCTTGGGTATCTACCTTCATGTTGAGCGTTCCTCTCCCTCTTCCTTGGATGCTTTCTTCCGTTCTGGGATCGATGATGATCTCCGTAAATGCATCTGGTGTAATATCAAGGATAAAATTCATCCGGATATTTTCAATTTCCAGTCGCTTGACTTCTTCTGCCAAAGCCTTAATTCGAACAGTATCTTGGACATTGATCACTTGAATAAAGTCCTCTTGGAATTGTTCCTTGGAGCTGGTCAGGGGAATTGAAATTCGGGTGTTGGGTTTAGAGGTCACTCGAGCGGTCACATCCAGGTTGCTCATACTCCCTTTGATGGCGAGGGTGCCAGTGGTATAGGCAGTTCCATAGAAAAGCTCATTGTCCTTGGCGCTGGTATTCAAGACCTGGAAGTTGGTCAGCTGGGAATTGATGTCTAAGAAAATAGAAGAAAATCCTTGGTGATTGATGCCTCCTGTGAAGGTGGCACGGTTGCCATTGAGATCACGGAACGCAAGGTCTTGAAAACTAATTTGTGTAGGTTGGAATAACAGGCTACCGTCCAATTGGTAGGAGGTATTCATGTAGTTGATGCGCAACTTGCCTTGTTCCACGCGGGCACTTCCGAGTAACTCAGGGCTATCTAAATTGCCTTGAAGTTGTAGGTTTCCAGTTAAAGTTCCTCCCAAATTAGAAATGTAGTTGGACAGAAAAGGTTCAAAGATCACCAGGTTGGCTTCGGTGAGTTTCGCGTCGAATTCCAAATTTCGAGCATCTAGATTTACTGTGCCATCTATGTCAATTTTCTTTTGTCCGTTGAAGTAGTTTTCTAGATTGAGGCGCAAGTCATTGGCTTCCATGGCTGCGGAGAGATCGATTTCTCCAATTGGGAAATCATTAATTCCTAGCCCTTCGACATGAAGGGAGCCAGCAAGGGTGGGTTGATCTTGAAGTGAAGCTACTTGAAATCTACCATCGGCATTACCTTCTACATCTAAGGCGCTGAAGGTATTGAGCAGGTCTAACGAAACGTCTTTGATCTCGAGTTCAAGGGTTTCTTCTGGATTAGGGCTGATTTTTCCTTGCAAACCAAGGGACTGCCCTTCATTTGAAACGCGCAGGTTGTTGAAGGCTATGGCTCCATCTTGTAAGCTTACGAGGTTGTTTGGGTCAAATTGCCAGTCTCGATTCAATACACGAAGGAGAGAGGGTTTAAATTTCAAGAAGGTGCCCTTAGTTGTAAATTGTGTTTCCGCTTGAATTCGCGCCTTACTTTGTGTAGAGTCCTGGTCCAGGCTCAACAAGAGGTCTAGATTGGTTTGGTCCCAAATAGCCTCTACACCGAGGTTGGTAAACCCAATAGTTTCTCCTATTTCTTGCTTTTTGGAATACACATAGAAGGATGCCAAAATATCGTTGCTGTTGATGATTTTGGAGGTGTTGAAGTCAATATTGGTGTCAAAAGCGGTATTGCCTTTGTAGGTGACCGTATCTAAGGAGGTAAAAAAGTTGAAGACCGTATTTTCTGTGGTTTGGTAAAAGGCCCCTTCCAAAATGTTGTTTTTGGAGATGCTGAGTTCCGGTTCAAACAGGTGAATCAAAGGGTTGATGTCCCGCATGCGGATATTCAAATCCAAATTGTAATCCTTGGAAAAATTAACTTTTAAATCAGCCAAGGGTGGCGTTTCATTGAGTAGGATGGAGAGGTATTGATTGCCTAAGATTTGTAGATCTGTACTTATTTGCTCCAGCTCGTATTGCCCCGATGCAGACATGGTCAAATAGTCGGAGTTTAGGGATAGCGTTCGAGTGTCACCCGTAAAAACAGACTGAAGTAAAAAATCTCCAGCATCTAGGGAGCGATCCTTGTAGCTCACTTTTAGATCACGTACTCTAGCAATTCCTTGAACATCATCTAGGGTAATTCCTTGGGTATCCATCTCCAACTTTCCGCTGAGGGATAGCGGGGTTTCGGTCAGGTTGAGTTGATCCAAAAATGCAGTTCCTAGATCCACCACAAGGTTCACGGAATCAATGCCCTCGTTCAGGTTGAGAGATCCTTTGATTTTTGATTTGAGGTTCGGATCGTCGATGGATAGATTGCCTCGAAAGAGGTTGAGTCCATAGATTGCATCTGTTTGAATTCCCGTGTAGCGGTAGTTGTTGATGCCAATTTCGCTGATACTTGCATTGAGGTCCACAAGCGCGGTTTCCAAGGATTTGCCTTTGGCTTGGATACTTCCTTCAAGGGAAACCTTTTGAAATAGTTCGGGATCTCCGAGGAGCACTCCCAAGTCCAAATTTTCAACACGCAAGCGGGAGGTGATGGTGGACTGCTCGTTTTTGCTTTCGTAATCTATCCGACCATTTAAGCTGCCTATGTTGGTTTTGAAGGAGCCATTCGTAGTGAAGCGATGCAGCATGCCAGTGAGGTCTGCGTCAAAACGGATGGTATTGAACTTATTCAATTCCTTTTGAGCCTCTGGATTGAGGTAAGGACTCAAGTCATTGGAGGAGATGACCGAGTTTTTTAGATCTAGTCTTAGAAAAGTGCTGTCCAGTTGGGGTAGGCCATCGATTTGAAAAGATCCAAAAAGCGCAGTTTTCTTTCCCATACGAACCAAAAATTGATCAGTCCTGAGGTCGGAAATTGTTCCAGTAAGCGTACCACTCAAATTCACAGCATCTTCGATGGCAGGTAGGGTAGGAAAAAATCGACGGATGTCGGAGAGATCAAGTACGGTTTCTTCAAAAGAGAGTGTGAGTTGTACTTGATTTATAAAATCACCGTAACCTGCAGGACCCTTTGGTTCGAGGCGTAGGTAGTTTTTGATTTGACTTTTTTCCGTTCGGAGGTTTAAATCCTTCAACTCCAAAGCCTCGGGGCTGTAGTGGATGAGGGTTTCAAATTGGTTTATTTGTAGCCCTGTGTAGCGCTCTTTTACACTGAAATCACCTATCTCAATCTCCAAATTGGGACCGTCCAAGCTAAAGTCAGCAGCATTGGCTGATAGCTCGGTCCATTCCATTCGGGTGTAATCCCAGCCTTCTGTGATGGGAGCAGCTTGCAGGTCGGTGTAGGCAAATGTCGATTGACGAAGCTCTAGGAAATTGATAAAAAATCGAGCGGTAGGAGCTTCGGTGGATGTGCTGCCGAATGCTTCTCCGAGGGCGGAGATCCATCGGTTGATGTTTAAGGTAGAATCTCCCGCGTGGTTGATCAGGTGAATGCGCGCTTTTTCTATCCTGATTAGGTCTAGCTGGGGATCTCCGGGGGGGAGCAGGGAAAGAATGGAAAAGTCGGCGTAAAGCTGTTCCGCTCCAATCATCAGGCTATCCTGCTGATCAAAGACCTGCACTTTTTCCAAGGTAACCGCATCCCACCAGCTCAATTGGATGGTTCCTATTTCGGTACGGAAGTTTGTTTTTTCACTTAGGGTTCGCGTGACTTTGTCGACAAGCCAATTTTGAACGAAGGGAGTTTGAAGGACGAGGCCGAGCGCGATCAGTAGGAGTAGAATGGAAAAGACAGACCAACTCACTACTCGGAAAGCTTTGTGTAAAAAATCCGTAACTTTGGCCTTATTTTCCAATGGGTACAACCGATATTTCTATACTTGCTATTGAGTCCTCTTGTGACGAGACCTCTGCTTCCATTATAGTTAATGGCAAAGTACTCAATAATATTGTGGCTACACAATCAGTACACGAAAAATATGGGGGTGTAGTTCCAGAATTGGCCTCTCGAGCGCATCAGGAAAATCTAATCCCTGTGGTTCATGAGGCACTTTCTACCGCAGGAATTTCCAAAAAGGAGCTTGCGGCTATTGCGGTGACTCGTGGTCCAGGCTTGATGGGATCGCTACTCGTAGGAGTGAGCTTTGCCAAGGCATTTGCCAAGGCCCTTGACATCCCGCTAATCGATGTTAACCACATGCAGGCCCATGTTTTGGCCCATTTTATTGCAGAGCCAAGGCCGAAATTTCCCTTTATTTGTTTGACTGTCAGTGGAGGCCATACCCAATTGGTGCTGGTAAAAGATCACTTGACCATGGAAGTGATTGGAGAAACGCAGGACGATGCCGTAGGGGAGGCTTTTGACAAAACAGCCAAACTACTCGGTCTTCCCTATCCAGGAGGCCCTTTGCTAGATCGACATGCAAAAGAGGGTAACCCAAAGGCCTATACTTTTCCCGTGACTCGAATGCCGGGCTTGAATTATTCCTTCTCAGGAATTAAGACAGCCGTCTTGTATTTTCTTCGGGATCGGTTGGCAGAGAATCCAAACTTTATTGCCGAAAATCTCGCAGATTTGTGTGCCAGTATTCAGTATACCTTGGTGGAGATGCTGCTGATCAAGCTCAAGGTAGCCATGAAAGAGTACGGAATCACCGAAGTAGCGATAGCAGGAGGGGTTTCTGCGAATTCAGGCTTGAGAACTACCCTTTCGGCACTGTCACTTCGCAAAGGATGGACCCTGTATGTACCCGAATTTGAATATTGCACCGACAATGCCGCTATGATTGCGATGGCTGCGCATTTCAAGTACCTTCGCGGAGAGTTTGTCGGCTACGACATTGCTCCGCTAGCCAAAATGAAATTCTAATATGTCCAAGTCGAATAGATTTGAGAAGGTCGTCAACATCCGTAATAAGAAGGCAAACTTCGAGTTTGAATTCATGGATACCTATGTGGCGGGCTTGGTGCTGAAGGGCACGGAAATTAAATCCATTCGGGAGGCGAAGGTTTCACTGACGGAGGCCTTTTGCGTATTTTTTGATGACGAACTTTTCATTCGGCAGATGCACATTTCTCCCTACAGCATGGCGAGCAGCTACAACCATGAAGCAGTTCGGGACCGGAAGTTGCTGCTTCAGAAAAAAGAGTTGGTCAAACTCCAAACTAAGTCCCAAGAAAAGGGGCTTGCCATCATTCCTGTTCGTATATTTATCAATGATCGTGGTCAGGCCAAACTAGAAATTGCCTTGGCGCGAGGGAAGAAAAATCACGACAAAAGGCAGGACCTGAAAGAAAAAGATGCGAAAAGGGAGCTCCAAAGAATGGCCTTTGATTGATGCCTATGGCATTGTGAGGCAGACCGTACTGCCTGTTTACCTTCGTCCCAAAACAGATTCTGCACTAGTCACTCAACTACTTTTTGGAGAGTGTTACTTGCTTACCGGACTCACCTCCGACCGGGAATGGTTTAAAGTGTACCACGAGGATACCGCTACTGGAGGATGGGTGTGGGCGAAGTCCATCAAGGAGACCACTGCCGAAGCCTACGATACTTTTCTCAACCAAGATTTTCAGGTAGTGACCAGTCCCATTGCGGCGATTGATTACCAGGGAGCGCACCTGTACTTGCTGCCGGGCAGTAGGCTCCACTTTTCAGAAAAAGAATTATTCAATTGGCAGGATCATCTGGGATTTACGGGTACCTACCGGCCTCATGCGCTCAAAGCCAATCGAGAGGAATTGTTGGACTTGGCATTGCGATTTATAAATGCGCCCTTTCAGGCGGGAGGAAGAAGTATTTTTGGGATGGATGCCACGCATGTATTTCCATTGATTTTTGCGATGGGGGGCTATTCTTGGCCAACCGGAAAACTTCCAGGCAGGCTAATCACTCCTGAGGAAGTGGAGCCCGGAGACTTAATGGTGGCTTGGGACCCTGTGGAGGAGCAATCGTTTTACGCCTTGTATTTGGGTGCGGAACAAGTCTTTTGGATGGACCATCGCATGCAGAAGACTGATTTGGAAGATTGGGAGGACTTTTTGATGGATAGCACGCCCACTGAAGTGGAGATGAAGATGTACAGACTGGTCAACTGAGGGATGGAAAAGCGGGTGTTGGTATTGAATTTAGATCATTATCCCATCGCCGTGGTGCCGGTACAGAAGGCCATGGTCTTGCTGCTGATGGAAAAAGCACAGCAGCTCAGTACTTATGAGCTGCTAGAAATCCGTACCGTTACCCGCAGCTTTGCCTATCCTTCGGTCATCCGACTGGTACATTACAAACACATTCCCTACAAAGGCGTGCTGCTCAACCGGGCCAATTTGTTTCGCAGGGACCGAGGCCAATGCCAGTATTGCGGTAGCGCAAAGCAGCTGACTATCGATCACGTCATTCCTAGATCCAAGGGAGGGAAGACCTCCTGGACCAATCTGGTGACCGCTTGCAACCGATGCAATGTGCTCAAGGGGAACAAGACGCTGGAGCAGGTGGGCATGCAGCTACGAACGGAGCCTTTTGTACCCTCCTTATCCTATTTTTTGGCATCCTATGCCGAGCGGCAAGCCCCCGAATGGCTGCCCTATTTGGATACTGCAATGCTTGAACCGAGATCAAAGTAGTACCCATCAACTTCTAAACTCAGGGTTTTGAAGGTGAATCTGCATTTTTTTGTGGCCCGAATGTTACCAATTTTCTCGAATAGAAAAATAAATCGTTCAGTGGCGATGTGAATTTTTTATACAGGGTTTTCGAGATCAAAAAATTGTCCATTCCCGCTTAGTTTAATTGGGAAAGCAATTGCGCCTTTGGAGTGATTTCTAAGAATATCCTACTATTAATTAAATTTTAAATCAAGGTACTCAAACTTCAAATTAGTTGACAATTGTTTAAAATTTACCTGAAATAAGGGGGTTATAAATTCACAGAAGATTAATTTTTAAGTGAATACGAATGGTTTTTAAGGTTTCAATTTTGTATGAAATCCATTAAACTATTTTATTCATGATGAAAAATTTTACAAATGGTCTACAAGCAAAATTGAGCCTGTTTTTGTGCGGTGCTCTACTGCTTGCTTTGCCTCAGATGAGTCAGGGAGCCACAGTACTAAAGACTGTTACTTCCGAAGTTGAAAAATTCGGGATGGTAACAGGTACCGTACTCGATGAAACAGGAGCACCGTTACCAGGAGCTTCGATTTTGGTAAAAGGAACAACTATTGGAACTGTTACCGATTTAGACGGTAAATTTTCCCTTGACGTGGCCTCAGATGCTATCTTAGTAATTTCTTACTTGGGCTACGATTCAAAGGAAGTTTCAGTTAACGGATTAACTACCTTATCGATCCAATTAACTCCAGATAGTTCTGAGCTAAACGAAATTGTGGTTGTAGGATACGGTATTCAAAAACGTGCCGATATTACTGGAGCAATTTCCTCCGTGAAAAGCGAAAACTTTAATAAGGGTGTGGTGAACAACCCAGGTGAACTATTGCAAGGTAAATTGGCAGGTGTGGCCATTACCTCTGTAAGTGGTGAGCCAGGAGCTAACCAAAACGTGATCATCCGTGGTGTAGGTAGTTTGCGATCTGGAACCCAGCCGCTTTATGTAGTGGATGGTTTCTTGTTGGACAACTCCTCAACTGGTGTGGCGACAAACCCATTAAACTTCATTAACCCAGCCGATATCGCCAGCATTGATGTCTTGAAAGATGCGAGTGCTACAGCAGTATACGGTTCTAGAGCATCCAACGGGGTAGTAGTAATCACTACCAAAAAAGGATCTGGTCAAGGTCAGGTAAACCTGAATTTGTCTACTGGAGTTTCTTCCCTTCCAAACCAACTTCCTGTATTTGATGCGGCCACTTTCCGTAAGCAGGTAAAGGCTGTAGGTGGAACTTTGGTCGATTTGAATGGAAATACAAACTGGCAAGACGAATTGACTCAAGTGGGTGTTGCCAAAAATGCAAACCTTTCCATGAGCGGTGCAGCCAATAACAAGTTCTCCTATTTTGCTTCAATGGGCTACCAAGATCAGGACGGTATTTTAAAGAACAGCAACTTGAAGCGTTACTCTGGTAAATTGAACATCAACCAGAAGGCGTTAAATGGTAAGTTGAATGTGGACTATAACTTGACTGCTTCTCGTACTGAGAACTTGCGTCCAGCGATTACTTCAGTGATCAGCGACATGATCACCTTGAACCCAACGATTCCTGCATACACCAATGGACAGCCTACAGCGTTGCCGACCAACTCGCTAAACCCATTGAGAAGAAACGAGATCTATAAGGATTTGGCAACCAACAACAGAATATTGGCCTCCATTTCTCCTTCTCTTCAGCTTGCAAAGGGCTTGGTATACAAGTTGAACTTTGGTGTGGATTATTCTGCTACTAACCGTGATGTGCAGTACAAGCCATTTCCATCGGTAGTAAACGAAGGTAATATTTCAAATGGTACCTTGGATGCGATCTTTGATCCCAACAGCAACCAGCTCGTAGAAAATACCTTAAGCTACAACTGGTCTTTGAAGTCTCATAATTTGACCTTCTTGGGTGGACACTCTTACCAAGATTTGCGCGATGAAAGCAGGACTTATTCTTTCTTGGGTTTTGTAAATAACGCCGTAGAGCCAAGGTACCAGGATCAGACAAGCACAGTAACGTTACCAACTACTGCAAGTGTTGGAGCGGTACGAAATGAATTGCAATCCTACTTCGGCCGTTTGAATTATGCGTATGCCAACAAGTACCTTGTGACTGCAACTTTTAGAGCGGACGGTTCTTCTAAGTTTGGAGCCAACAACAAGTATGGCTACTTCCCTTCTGTTGCTTTGGGATGGAACGTAACCAACGAAGGTTTCATGGCCAACTCTTTCTTCAACAACTTGAAGGTTCGTGCCAGCTACGGTGTAACAGGTAACCAGGAAATTCCTTCAAAAATTACACTTGCAAGTTTCTCTGAAAATAGATTGGCGACAGGAGCAGGAAGTTTCAACACCTATCCTCTTGATCCGGCAGCAACGACCATTGACAAGTATCCTTACGGAATTACGTATACGCGATTGGCCAACCCGGATTTGCAGTGGGAAGTTTCTTCTCAGTTAGATTTTGGAGTTGACTTTGCCTTGTTCAACTTCAGATTAACAGGTACTTTGGATTATTTTAGCAAGGTGTCTTCCAACATTCTCTTGGAGGTTGTTCCAGCTGACCCTATTCAGCCTACTTCTACATTTTGGAATAATATTCCAGACATGAAGATTGTAAACAACGGATTTGAATTGGCCTTGGATTACAACTCTGATCCAAAGGGTTCATTTACCTACAATATTGGAGGTAACGTGACGTACATCCAAAACAAAGTAGTGGATTCTCCTTACGCTGTATTGGTGACAGGTGCTGCTCAGGGTTCTGGACAGACTGGAGCTACCATCAACGGATACATCAACAACGAGCCGATTGGCGCATTTTACATGTACCAGTTTGAAGAAGTGAAGGATGGTATCAGTGTATACACGGACACAAATAAGGATGGTAAGGTGTTGGACAATGACCGAGCTGTAGTTGGTAGTGCGATACCAAAATTCATCTATGGTTTCTATTCCAACTTCAACTACAAGGATTTCCAGTTGGGCTTAAACTTTAATGGTATGTCTGGAAGTAAGGTGTATAACCACACAAACATGACCTTATTCCCTAAGGCATTGTTGGCTCAGTCAAACAATACTACAGACTTTGCAGTGCAGTATCCTACCGAAACGCTAGCTAACGCCAACATTGTTTCTACTCGTTACCTTGAGGATGGATCTTTCCTACGATTGAATAACGCCACTCTTGCATACAACGTACAGCCAAGCAAAGTAGGCTTAGGGAATGCATTTCAGAACATTCAATTCTCAGTGACCGGCCAAAATCTATTTGTTTTGACAGATTATTCAGGCTTTGATCCAGAAGTAAATACGGGTTCCACTTCTGGGGGTATTCAAACGTTCGGTATCGATCGATTTACTTATCCTAAGGCAAGAACCTTCTTGATCGGTCTCAACCTTACTTTCTAATTAAAATCCAAGATTTTATAAAATCGATAAAAAATGAAAAAATCATTAGTAGTTAAATTGTTGCCGTTAACTGTGTTCTTCTTCGCATTTTTCGGATGTACAACGCTAGAAGAAGAGGTGATTGACGAATCCTTAACGGGTGCAGGTCAGGCGGAAGTGGTCAGCGGTTCAATCGGTCCAGTATATGGCTTTTTGAGAGGTGCGATTTGGTTGCATACAGCGCAATTTGGTCTTCAGGAAATTGCTTCTGACGAGGCAATCCTTCCTTACCGAGGCGGAAGAGACTGGTTTGATGGTGGTAAGTTTATCGCGGTACACCAGCACCTCACTACGCCAGGCAATAGCTTGGTAGGTGATACCTGGACTTTCATGACACTAGGTTTGTCTCGTGCTGTAACTGCAGAAGAGCGAATGAAATTGGAAGTGAAAGAAGGTAATGCTGCTGCTCAAGATGCGGTTTACGAGATGGTTGCCATGAAGGCATACATCAACATGATGATTTTGGATAACTGGGGTTTGGTATTTAAGAAAAATGCTGCCAACGAAAAATCTGAGATTTTACGTGGTCAAGAGGCAGTTAGCTATCTCGAAAAAGAATTGCTTTCTGTTCGTGACGTAATTAAGAGCGACAAGGGTGCTGGCCGATTGAACCAGTTTTCTGTAAAGGCTTTGTTGGCACGTTTGTACTTGAATGCCGCTGTCTATCGTGATCCTTACGGAACTCCTACCTTCAAAAAAGAAGACATGGACAACGTGATCAAGTACACCAACGAAATCGTTGCTGGACCTTATGCACTTTCTCCTGAGTACTTCGATATTTTCGGTGACAACAACAGCACCAACCGCGAGCTTATTTTTGCGATGGATCAGCGTGGTGTATTGGAGACGGAGCACCAAAGATGGCAGTACTGGTCTATCTCTGGTGATTTGATTCCACGACCTGAATTTCCAAATACCCGTGGTACAGATGCGGCAGCGATGACGACAGATTTTTACCAAACTTGGGTAGACGCTTATGGATCCGTAGATCCAGCGGTGGCAGATGCTCGTTTTAGCATGAAACAAACGATGGTTCCTGCAAACCTACAGAACCTAACAGGCATCACTCCTGCAAATGACCAGGATCACTACTATTGCGTGGATGCCAAGTCTTTCCAAATTGACCGTGGTATCATTCGTGGAGTTCTTTGGGGCCCAAGAAAAGACGCGACTGGAAAAATCATCTTGTGTCCTGATGGCAAAGTAAGAATCTATCCAGTGATCAACGCAAGAACCAGCGGTGCTAACAGAACTTATGTAAATCACAACTTGCAGGTTGACTTCACAGAACAAGGAAGTTTGCACAATACAGGTTACAGATTCTCAAAGTACCAATTCAGCAGCACGGCTCCTAATTGCTGTGTTTTAAGCAGTGTTGACTTGGTGTTGATCCGTTTGGGTGAAATCTACTTGATGCGTGCTGAAGCTAAATTGAGAAACGGTGACAATGCAGGTGCCTTGGCTGATGTCAATGCCTTGAGAACTTCCAGAACTGCAAGGCCAAGTCAACGTCCTGCTCCTTTGACTTCATTGACTATTGATATCTTGTTTAGAGAAGCAGGTTTTGAGTTGTATTGGGAAGCGTTTAGAAGAAACTACCAGATCCGTTTTGGCAAGTATGAGGGAACTTGGACTGGCAAGACTAGCACAAATCCTCAAAAGCGTTTGTTCCCAATTCCTCAGAGAGCTATCGACGGTTCTTCCAACGAAAAGGGGTATCTAGTTCAGAATCCAGGGTATTAATTTAAATACCAAAAATAGTAGCGAGGGGATTTTAATTTTTTTAAACCGATCGACAGGTGTCGATCGGTTTTTTTTATGGCCCTTGGGTATCTTTTTGATTAGTAGCTTCTCTTGAGCTCCAGGCTGGGGAGATCAATCACAAAATCATCCGATGGCAAGCTTTCTACAAGCTGGGAAAAGATGCTTAAAAAATCGGCTAGTTGCCTTGAACGTGGATTTGATTCCTTGTCGCCTGCTTCTTTTACTGCAAAGACCTGCGAATAAACGACCAATCGTTCTTGGGGGATCAAAGACTTGCCTAGGTCTCCACCGTTTTTAATCAAGTAAAAATCCTCCATTAAACTTCCTACTCGAACCGAATCAGCCGGCTGAGCTTGCTTGTCAAGCAGTAGTTGATTGAGGTATTCCTCCCTTTTTTCCGAAGGTAAAGCAGCCCATTGTTGAAGTGAGGAGGCATCTAGGGTATTGATGAGTGTTCCAAGATCTTGAGGCCAGTCCGATTTGATAAATCGTAATCGAATCAGCTCTTGCAAATGAAATCGGGTGTAGGCTAGGAAATTGGGAGACTTGAGGATATCCTCGTCCCAGAGGGCCTTTGGGTTGGTACTTGTAAGCCACCGGTGCTCCATCCTGTACAGCTCAAAAAACTCATCCATCCGGTTAACTTCCTCCAATACCTCAGTTTGAACATGTAGCTCACCTGGACGCTTTTCTTCCAGGATTTTGTAGGCAGGAGGGAAAGCCGCAAGGGAAGGCACCTGAATGTTGATCAGCTGCTCGCCTGTTTGGGTTGTGTGCGTGCTGGTCTGGTTGATGTGCATGTGGCCAGCAAAATG
>Ga0079300_10000414_pt1 | contig 16061 bp, 10 predicted proteins | sample Wag4_2014_7_11_FD_74799 | JGI IMG/M metagenome (GOLD analysis project Ga0079300, IMG submission 74799) | Fresh water microbial communities from Ohio, USA - Utica-2 Time Series HT 2014_7_11 | ecosystem: Environmental > Aquatic > Freshwater > Water tank | place: USA: Ohio | collected 2014-07-11
GGCCGGGCGCGGCATCGCCCCGCTGCCGATCGCCGCCGTCGGAATCATCATCGGTGTCGACCGCCTCGTCGACATGGTGCGCACGACCGTCAACGTCTGGGGCGACATCGTGGGCGCGAAGGTCATCAGCCGCCTCGCTCCCGACGAGCCGTAGTCGAACGCAACGCGCGCCTCATCCGCCCCACGAAAGGTCGCGAAGATGCCGACGCCCCGTTCAGGGGCGACGGCGACAGTCGCGACCGCTCAAACAAGGTCGCGAAGATGCCGACGCCCCGTTCAGGGGCGTCGGCGACAGTCGCGACCGCTCAGATCAAGGGAGCGAAGATGCTGTCGCCCCGTTCAGGGGCGACGGCGACAGTCGCGACCGCTCCACCAAGGTCGCGAAGATGCCGACGCCCCGTTCAGGGGCGTCGGCGACAGTCGCGACCGCTCAAACACAGTCGCGACCGCTCCGTAACGTCAATGCACGCCGTGCTCGGCCAACCAACGCTCCGCGTCAATCGCGGCCTGGCAGCCCATGCCGCTCGCGGTGATCGCCTGGCGGTAGTTCGCGTCGGCGACGTCGCCCGCGGCGAACACGCCGTCGATGTTGGTTCGGCTCGTGCGCGTGCGGAGGAGCACGTAGCCCTTCTCGTCGAACTCGATGCCCGTGCCCTGGAGGAACTTGGTGGCTGGCGAGTGGCCGATCGCGATGAAGAGACCCTTCACCGGGAGATCGCGGCGCTGCTTGGTCACGACGTCCTCGAGCACGACCGCCTCGATGAACTGGTCGCCGAGCACGTCGACGACGACCGAGTTCCAGACCGGCTCCGCCTTCGGGTTGTCGAGGATGCGCGCCTGCATCGCCTTCGACGCGCGGAAGCTGTCGCGGCGGTGGATCACGTACACCTTCGATGCGAACTTGGTGAGGTAGCTCGCCTCCTCCATCGCGGTGTCGCCGCCGCCGACGACGGCGAGGGGCTGGTCGCGGTAGACCGGAAGCGCGCCGTCGCACACGGCGCAGGCGCTCACGCCGCCGCCGTTCATGGCGAGGCGGAGCTCGTTCGGAAGGCCGACCCAGTTCGCGGTCGCGCCGGTCGCGATGATGACGGCGTGCGCGCGGACGGTCTCGCCCTCGCTCGTCTCCAGCACGAACGGCCGCTGCGAGAAGTCGCACTTGACGACGTCGGCGTTGGTGATGCGCGTCCCGAAGCGCTCGGCCTGCTGCTGGAAGAGCGACATCATCTCGGGGCCGGAGACGCCATGCGGGAAGCCCGGGTAGTTCTCGACTTCGGTCGTCAGCATGAGCTGGCCACCCGGAAGCACCGGCGCGGGATTGGCCGCGGGCACGCCGATGATCGCGCGCGGCGAGAGGTTCGCGCGGGCGCCGTAGATGCATGCGGTCCAGCCAGCGGGACCCGACCCGATGACCACGAGCTTCTCGATGTTCGACGCTGCACTCATGCCTGCTCCGATGCTTCGATCGCGGTCCGGCGCCGCCGGGATCCGCGGAGGTTGTGCGACGCATCCGCGATGCGGGCGTCGGTTGCGAGGGCGCCGGTCGCCCGGGGCCGTTCCAAGGGCGGCGATGCGGCCGCGCGCGTCAACACCCTGCGGTCACTTGGCCTGGCCGCGCGAGATCGCGCGGAGCGACGGCCACAGCACGAGGTCGTCGGCCTTGCCGCCCTCGGCGTGGCGCGCGGCACCGTTGCCCTGGTGATCGTCGTTGCGCGCGTAGAGCACGCAGCCGGTGATGGCGACGCGACCGTACTCGCTGTCGACGCTGCGGTCGCGGTTGACCGTCTCGAAGAAGAACTGCCCGCCCTCGATGTCATACGGATCGAAGTTGAAGCGCTTCGGGAAATACTGCGTGTACGCCTTCTTGATGTCGTCGGGCCAGCGGCCGAGCTCGCGCCGGTACGCGGCGAGGCCGGCACTGGCGACGGTGCCGTCGAACTCCGCGATCAGGCGGCGGCGCATGCCGAAGAGCTGGTCGATGTCGCGGACCGCGAGCACGACGGCCGCGTACTTCACGGGATTCGTCTTCGAATAGACCGTCGGCAGCGCGATCATCGGACCGTACTGCGGGAGGCGCCACCGGCGCCACCAGTCGTCGTAGATCGCGTTGAGCTTCTTGGTGCTCGCGTCGAGGCTGCCGTGCACGCCGGCGATCTTCGCCCAGCGCTTGTTGGCGCCGAAGGTGGTGAGCGGCGCCTCGGCCGACTGCAGGCCGGAGAACGTCTTCGCGAACTTCTCGTCGCTCACGACGCCGTCCGACGAGAACACCGACTGCATGAGCTCCTCGGCCACCAGCAGGTCGCCCTCGGGCATCTCGATGCGCTTCAGGCGCTCGTTGTCGGACGCCTTGAGGAACGGATACTCCTTGGTCGCGAGCGTGCGGAGGTACTCCGCCGTCATCTTCTCGCCATAGACGTAGAGCAGGTCGCGGTGCACCGAGAAGGCGTTCGCGAGCATGCCCATCGCGGAGAGCTTCTCCTCGAACATCTGCGCGTCGCACGCCTGGCGCAGCACGCGCAGGTGCGCGATGCCGAGCTTGAACGCCTGGTCGAACGTGCCCGCCTCGCAGTGGCGGTACATGTCGGCCGCGACGTAGGCGCTGACCGTCTCGAGGGCCTTGATGTACGGGAAGCGGACCTTGCTGAGGTCGCCGCCGACGCCGATCTCGGCGACCAGCCCGCGCTCGACGAACTTCGGATCGACGCCGGTGGTGCCGTACGGCACGCCGAGGATCTGGCAGCCCTCGCTCTCGATGAGCGCCTTGCCCATGTTCGCGTTGGCCTCGGCCCACTTGGCGACGTCGGCCCAGCCGTCCATGCCCGGCCAGATGGTGGTCTGGTTGAAGTCCTCGCCGATCTCCTGCGGCGGCTTGGTGAGGTCGAGGTAGGCGGTGAAGAGCCTGGTCGCGCTCTTCGACTTCTCGGCGACGCGTCCTGCGGGGGCGTTGAGCTTCTTGAGGAGCTCGGGGCTCTGCGCCTGGGCGGCGCCCGTCGCCAGCACCATGGAGGCGGCGAGGAGCGGGAGCGAACGGAGGACGAGGGTGCGAATCGATTGCATGGGATCGTTCCTGATGCCGCCCGCAGCGCTCGGCCACGGGACGGGCCACGCAATCTAGCACGACTCCCCGCTACAGTGTCCCCCCTCCATGGCCAAACTTCGCTGCCCCGACACCGTCAATGTCCTCCTCCTCGGTACCGGAGGTCGCGAGCACGCCCTTGCGTGGAAACTCAAGAAGAGCCGTCGCATCGGCACGCTGTGGGTCGAGCCGACCGCGAACGCGGGGCTCCTCGAGCTCGGTCAGGTCTGCCCCGAGCCCATGAACGACACCTTCCGCATCTGCCGCTGGTGCGAGCGGGAGAACATCTCGCTGGTCGTGATCGGCCCCGAAGGCCCCCTGGCTGCGGACTACGCCACCAAGCTCGCCGACCCGCCGCGGCGCGTCGTGTTCGGACCGACCCGCGCCGGAGCCCAGCTCGAGTGGGACAAGGCGTTCGCGAAGCAGGTCATGCGTGCCGCCAGCGTGCCGACCGGCGAGTCGCGCACCTTCAACGACGCCGAGCAGGCGCTCGCCTACGTGGACACCCGCGTCGACGGATGCGTGGTCAAGGCCACGGGTCTGTGCGCGGGCAAGGGCGTGATGGTGTGCAAGACCATCCCCGAGGCGCGGCGGGCGGTCGAGGACTGCCTGGTCCGCAAGGTGTTCGGCGACGAGGGCCGCACCATCGTCGTCGAGGAACTGCTCGATGGACCCGAGGTCAGCGTGCTCGCGCTGTGCGATGGGCAGACCTTCTGGATCCTCGATCCCGCGCAGGACCACAAGCGGGTCGGCGAGGGCGACACCGGCCCGAACACGGGCGGCATGGGCGCCTTCAGCCCGACCCCCAAGGCGACGCCCGAACTCATCCGCGTGGTGCAGCGGGATGTGCTCGTCCCGACCATCGACGCGCTGAAGCGGATGGACGTCCCCTTCCGCGGCGTGCTGTACGCGGGCATGATGATCACCCCCGCCGGGCCGAAGGTGCTCGAGTTCAACACCCGGTTCGGCGACCCCGAGACGCAGCCGATCATGGCGCGGCTCAAGGGCGACCTCGTCGAGCTCTGCTGGGCGACCGCGACCGGGCAACTGTCGGAAGTCGACCTGACCTTCGATTCCCGCGCCGCGTGCTGCGTGGTGGTGTGCGCCAAGGGCTACCCGGGCAACTACGCCAAAGGCCTTGAGATCACGGGTCTTGAGGACGCGCGGGCCGTCCAGCGGGCGCCTGGGGAGGACGTCGTCCTCTTCCACGCCGGCACCGCCCGCAAGGACGGCAAGGTCGTGACCAACGGCGGCCGTGTCCTTGGAGTCACCGCGCTCGCCGAAACCAGCGCCCGGGCTGCCGAGCTCGCGCGCGCCGCGGCCGCGTGCATCCGTTTCGACGGGGCGTTCTATCGCCGCGACATCGGGGCGTCGCTCGGCTGAGCGGCCGGCGGATCCGCGGCGGCGACGAACCATCCGCCGTCGGGTCGGTGGCCATCGAATCCGCCACACGACGACGCCGGCTGTCGCGCCGTCAGGGTACGTCCGAGTTTTTCTTCGAACCCGGATGGCAGCGCGCATCTTCTTTCCAAGTTCGCGTATATTCCACGGGATCCACCCGCGGCGCGGTCGCGTGGTGGTGTCGGCGTGAGTGTCCACCGCGATCCAACCGCATGCCCAGGCTTCGGGCCAGCATGCGCGCGGATGAAGTTCCAACCGTCCGAAATCGCGATCGTCGTCCGACCTTCGCGCGCAGCAACAGAGCAAGCACTGGAGTCCTGACACATGAAGTCGCGAGCCCTCCTCGCAGCAGCCCTCAGCACGGTCGCCTTCACGGGTTTCGTCCTCGAGTCCTTCGAGTCGAACCGCGCGACCGCCGCTTTCGCCACGGGTCCCGTCAACGGCGGACCGGTGATCAGCCAGCCTGAGGTTGGCGCGGTCATGCTGCCCCGCCTGCGCGTCCGCAAGCCGGCCGCCGGCTCGTTCGTGCTTCCGTACGATCCGGCCACCGGCGAAGCCTGGTACACCGGCAACATCGTGCTGAAGTTCGAGGACAGCGTCGGTGCGCGCGCGTCGCGCATCAGCGCTCCCGCGCCGTACAGCATGACGGGCGCGAACATCGAGGCCTTCAACCAGATCCTCGCCGACAACAAGCTCACGCTGCGCCAGTGGATCAACCGCACGCCGGGTGAACTCGCGAGCCTCGAGGAGCGCGCGCGCCTCCACTCCGGCCGCGCGCAGCCCGACCTCGCCGGCATGTTCATCATCGAGAACGTCGATCCCGCGAAGCTCGCGCAGATCGCCGCTGCGATCAACGCGCTGCCCGAGATCGAGTTCGCCGACATCGAGCGCATCCCGGTCCTCCACCAGGGCTGCGGCCCCGATGCCCCGGGCCCCTGCAACGTGCCCTCGCCGAACTGCGGCGATCCGGCCGGTTTCGACTGCAATCCCGATCCGGGCGGCGACAACGCCGAGTTCGGTTGCCAGGACCAGACCTGCTGCCAGCTCGTCGCGACCCGCATCCCCTACTGCAACAACGGCGACTTCCCGCAGGGTTGGGACCTCATCTGCGCGGCGTACGCCAACATCCTCTGCACCGGCACCATCTACGACAACGAGAACCCGGCGCTGCAGGATCGCTACGACCCGTGCTTCACCGATCCGCTGAATCCGCCGTCTGTCAATCCGGTGTTCGAGCCCTACATCCCCGGTCTGCAGTCGGGCTGCTTCGATGCCCACACCGGCCGTGGCTGCAACAAGCCTGAGTGCTGCTACGCGGTCTGCACCGTCGACCCCGCGTGCTGCAACACCGAGTGGGATCAGAACTGCGTGAATATCGCCCTCAGCCCGGCCCTCGAGGCCAGCTGCGCGGGCACGCCGGACAGCGGCGACACGCCCGACTTCACCCCGACGCTCAACCCGTTCGCGGGCGATCCGAACCTCGGGCTCTCGGCGAACCCCACCGCGGTTTCGGGCTACCAGCTCTACCTGACGCGTGATCGCGTCAACCCGGTCGACACCGGCGGGTTCCCCGGCTTCCCCCAGTTCGGCGGCCAGGGTCTCGACCTCGCCGGCTTCGAGGCGCTCCAGCAGGAAGTCGCCACCGCCTACCAGGGTGGACTCGTCAATCCGCGTCTTCGCGGCGAGACGGTCCGCGTCGCGGTCATCGAGTTCTCGGCGTTCGTCAACCACGAGGAGTTCACCAAGGACGCGAACGGCGACCTGCTCGCGCAGCCCAAGGTGATCTCCGAGCCGGGCCAGACCATCCTCCTCATCGAGGGTGCCAACAACGCCCCGCAGCACGGCACCGCCTGCCTTGGCGAGATCGTCGCGGGCAACAACGGCTTCGGCGTGACCGGTATCGCCTACAACGCGCAGGGCTACTTCTTCCCGATCGTCTCGATCGAAGAGGGCTCGCGTGCCCAGAACGCCATCACGAGCGCGCTCATCGAGTTCCGCTCGGGCGACGTCATCAACCACTCGTGGGGCTCGCCGCCGGACCGTCCGCTGCCCGCGATCGCCCAGTACTATGTGCTGATCGCCCTCGGCTCCGACCTCGGCATCACCACCTGCGTCTCGGCCGGCAACTCCGACTGCCCGATCCAGCCCCAGGCTGGCGAGGCGGACTCGGGTGTGATCATCGTCGGAGCCCAGCACTCGGGTCGTCGCCTGCTGGCGAACCAGGGTGGCGTCCAGGGCTGCCCGGGCTACAACGCCTGCGAGGGTCGTCGTCTCCGCGCGCCGTTCTCGAACTACAGCGGCGAGGGCGAGCTTGCGGCGGTCCATGTGGCTGCGTGGGGCGAGAACGTCGCGACCACCGGCTACGGCGACCTCTTCCTGGGCGCCAACGGCATCCCGGCCAACGATGGCGACCCGAACCAGCTCAACCAGCTCCGCACCTACAGCTCGAGCTTCAGCGGTACCAGCTCGGCATCCCCGATCGTGGCGGGAGCCGCAGCCAACCTGCAGGCGTTCTCCAAGCAGATCTTCGGTCAGGGCTACCCGCCGGCCGGTCTCCGTGCAGCGCTGGGCCAGGCCGAGGCGCAGTGCCCCGCGGCCATCTCGCCCGAGGAGTGCGGCAACACCATCGCCGACTGCTGCATCATCGGCGACCCGGACTGCGACGGCGTGTTCAAGGACGCCGGTGGCTTCCCGCTCATGCGCGACGCAGGCATCGCCCTGTTCACTGGCTCGGGCTGGGACGGCAACACCACCGACATCCAGATCATCCGCGGCACCCAGCCGGCGGGCTACCCGTGGACGTCGTTCATGATCCGTGCCGCCGACCTCCAGGCGCTGCGCATCGCCACGGTGCGTGGCCGCGCGGGCCAGGTCGTCGAGGGTCTCTCGTACCTCAGCACGGGTGCGGTCACCGACGTGCTCGCGACCCTCGACCCGCCGATCCAGGATCCGGCCCTCGAGATCAACGACATCTCGCTCCGCTACGTCTCGCGCGCCAGCCGCAACTTCGTGATGTCGGTGGCCTTCGTGAAGAACTTCCAGACCAACCGCTGGGAGTACGTGTCGGCCGACCTGCTCACGCTGCAGTACCCCAACGCTCCGTACGGCGGCTCGCTGCCGGCGACGGGCGGCTACGTTCCGTACATCAATCCGAGCACCGGCCGCATCGAGGCGCGCCTGTGGACCTGTGGCCTCAACGCCACCAGCGCCCACATCGTCGAGCACGACCTGATCGACCTGGGCATCAACAATCCGTTCAACGATCTCTGATCGTCGCGAAAGGCTCGACCGACCGAACCCCACGCGCCCCCGACCCTGTCGGGGGCGCGTGCTTTTTTGCGACGCAGAACCTTGCGGAAGCCGCCGCGAATCCATGGCGCAGGCGCGGAAGTTTCAGTGGTTTCTGAAACTTCGGTTGCCACTGGGCGCGGCGCTCTGTAGTCTCCCGACATGGCTGCTCGTCCCGCCACCATCATCAAGCCGACCGCCCGCACGGCCGCCAGCGACGCGCCCGCCGGCGCGAGGCGCGACTCCGCGCACCTGCCCGAGATCGATGAGATCCGCACCGCGCAGGACCGCTTCATCGAGTTCTGGGGCGAGATGGGCACGCGCTGGGGCGTGCAGCGGAGCGTCGCCGAGGTGCATGCGCTGCTGTTCATCGCGGGCGAGCCGCTCCCAGCCGAGGAGATCATGGAGCGCCTGCGGATCTCCCGCGGCAGCGTGTCGACGACCCTCCGGCAGCTCACCGAATGGGGGCTGGTGCAACGCGTGCGGCCGAAGGACGCGAAGTCGCGCGACCGCGCGGATCGCCGCGAGTTCCATCAGGCCGAGCAGGACGTCTGGAAGCTGTTCTACACCATCCTCCGCGCGCGCAAGCGCCGCGAGTTCGATCCGTTGATCGAGGAGCTCGACGGCTGCCGAGTGGCGCAGAAGGGTGTCCGCAAGTCCGAGCGCCAGAAGCAGCACGATCAGCGGATCGAGGAGCTGCTCGAACTGTGCCAGTTCTTCGACGGGCTCGCGAACACGATCTCGAAGTCGGGCAAGGGCATCGAGCGCGCGACCAAGATCCTCTCCCGCGTACTCGGAGGCCCGCGATGACGCGCCTCGCACGCAACGCTCCTCCCTCGCGGCCCGCGGAGCACGGCTTTGCGCTCCACGTCCGTTGGCGCGTCGGGGCGCGGGGACTGCTCACGCTCGTGATCCGCGACGCGACCAGCGCATCGGCCGAGGTCACGCTGTCCGCCGACGCCGCCGCGCCCTCGGTGCGCCGCTGGTCGATGGCGATCGTCGCCCCCGCCCCGCGTCGCGATCGAGACGCCGGCCAGGACCGCGACGAGTGCCGCTACGCGCTCCGCTCCGGCGACGGCGCCGTCTCGGCGCAGGTGACGATCGTGCAGACCGCGGACACGGGAGCCCTGCTGCTCACCGATCTGCCCGCGCGCCTTGGCTTGATGGGCGGCACCTACGTGGTCGAGTCGCTCCACGCCGAGTGAGACCGCCGAGCGCTGCGGGGAGATCACGGAGCGCCGCGGAGAGACCCACCTGACGCCCGGATGCGGCTCCCGGGTCGATCACGGGAACTTCGCCGGCGTCTTCCGCTGCTTCTCGATGGCGACCACGGTGTTGGTCTGGCCGCGCATCTCGCCGGCGACCGCCGAGTGCAGCTCGTAGAGCGCCTGCTTCGCGGCCGCGATCTCCTCGCCGGCGCGCTCGCCCTTGATCGCGAGCATCACGCCGCCGATGCGGAGGAAGGGAATGCTCATCATCGCGAGGTCGCTCAGCGCGCCCACGGCGCGCGAGGTCGCGACGTCGAACGACTCTCGCATCGCGGTGCGCGCGGCCTTCTCGGCGCGGTCGTTCACCACGGTGACATTCGCGAGCCCGAGCTTCCGCGCGACCGCCTGCAGGAAGCGCGCCTTCTTGGCGGTTGCCTCCAGCAGCGTGAACGAGATGTCGGGACGCGTGATGGCGAGCGGGATGGCCGGAAGCCCGCCGCCCGAGCCGATGTCGATCGCGCGCTGCGCGTTCTCGAGCGAGGCGAGCGGCGCGAGGAGCGTGAGGCTGTCCACGACGTGGCGGGTCCACGCGCTCTCGCGGTCGATCCGGGTGAGGTTGAAGCGCTCGTTGGCGAAGAACAGCATGCCGAGGTAGCGGGCGAGCTGGTCCTCCTCGACCGAGTCGAGCTCGACGCCGATCGAGTCGAGCAGCGCGCGCGCCCCGTCGTCGCACGGGATCGGCTCCGGCTCCGGCTCGAACGCCAGCCACTGGGACAGCTCCGCCTCTCGCACGGCGGGGTCTGGGCGCTCGGGTCGGGTCGGTCGTTCGTCAGCCATCGAAAGGATCCTTCTCGGCGCCGGAGGGCGGCCGGATGCCGATGCCCAGGAGTATGCCCGTCAGCACCCAGCAGGAGAGGAGCGAACTGCCCCCGTAGCTCGTGAAGGGTAACGTCACGCCCGTGATCGGGAGCAGGCCGATCGTCATGCCGATGTTGACGGTCATCTGCGCGAACAGCAGCGCCCCGATGCCGACCGCCACCAGCTTGGTGAAGCCGTCGCGCGCGAGCATCGCCATCGAGAAGGCGCCGAACGCGTAGAGCCCGTAGGCGGCCAGCACCATCGCGGCACCGAGCATCCCGAACCGGCACGCCACCACGGCGAACACCATGTCGTTGTGCTCCTCGGGCAGCTTGTTGAACTCGATCAGCGCGCGGGCGCGCTCGCGGTCGTTGCCGAGCACGCCGCCCGCGCCGACGAGGCGCATCGCCCTCCAGCCCTGGAAGCCGATCGTGGTCTCGTAGCGGTCGTCGCCCTTCACCTGCGCGACGATCGCGTCGATGCGCGCCCGCTGGTACGGCTTGAGCGCCACGAAGTAGCCGAGCGGCGCGATCACCGCCGCGGCGAGCAGCGTCAGCCACACGAAGCGCAGCTTCACCCCCGCCACGATGGTGATCGCCAGGAAGGTCGGCGCGAAGAGCAGCGCGCTGCCGAGGTCGGGCTCGAGGACGATGAGTCCCACCAGCCCCGCCGCGAGGCCGGCCGGCACGGCGAGCGACGACAGCGTGCGCGGGCTCCCCTGCAGCGCGTACCACTGCGAGAGGCAGAGGATGAACGCGATCTTGGCGAGCTCCGACGGCTGGAAGTCGGCCGCGCCCATGTTGATCCAGGCGCGCGCGCCGTTGCGCGGGGTGACGAGCGACCGCGGCACGAACGGCAGCAGTACGAAGACGAGGAGCGCCACCGAGACCGCGAGCACCGCCCAGCAGAGGACGCGCATCGAGCGCGGCGGGACCACCGTGACCAGCGCCGCCGCGGCCAGGCCGACCACCAGGAACACCGCCTGCCGCGTGGCGAGCTCGGGCCGCGTGGTGCCGATGGCGCTGATCCCGACCAGGGAGAGGAAGAGCGCCGCGCCCACGCACAGCCATGCGGGCGTCCCGAGGCGCAGGCCGAGCCGCGCGCCCGCGTCGGTGCCGCTGTAGAGGCCGGAGGCCGTGTACCCGCCGCGTGCCATCAGCGCCCGCGCCCCCCGCGTTCGGCGGTGCCGTCGAAGTAGCCCTCGGCGGCGAGCGCGCGGATCGTCTCGGCGGCGATCGGGCCGGCGACCTTGCCGCCGGATCCGCCATGCTCCACGAGCACCGCGAGCGCGTAGCGGGGCTTGCCCCCCTCGCCGGCGACGAAGCCGCCGAACCACGCGTGGTCGGTCTGGACGCGCTCCTCGCGGCCGTCGCCATCGAGATCGACCTTGATCGGCGGCGCCGTCGCGGTGCCGGTCTTGCCCCACACGGTCACCCCGGGGATGTCGAACAGCGGCTCGCGGGTGCCGTCGCGGAGCGTCACATGGTGGCCGCTGCCGTAGCCCGCCTCGACGCCCGCGCGGAGACCCTCGAAACACTCGTCGATCGCCCACCCCGGGATGCCGAGGTCGACCGCGGCGCGCCTGCCCACGACCGAACGGAACACCGTGGGCGAGACCACCACGCCCCGGCGCGCGATCACCGCGTAGACCTGCGCCGCGTGCAGAGGCGTCCAGGTGAGCGTGCCCTGGCCGATGCCGAGAAGCGCCTCCGAGACCCGATCGCGGCTGGCGCGCACGCCGCCCGATGAAGCCGCGTCGCCCTGCGGGATCGAGCCCCCCGCCTCTCCGACGACGACCGTTCGCTGCTCGGCGCGCGCAGGCTCCCCGGCGGCGTCGGCCGACTGCATCGGCTCCGGCGGCGTGCCCGCGGCCGGCGTCACGCGTTCCTGCCGCTCGTAGGCGAGCCCGGCCTCGAGCCGTGCGCCCATGCCGAAACGGCCCAGCCAGCGCGCGAGCCGGTCGACGCCGAGCCGGTCGGCCAGCGTGTAGAAGAAGATGTTGCAGCTGCGCGCGATCGCGCCCGGGCCGCCCTGGGGCCCGTGCACGGTCCGCTTGCCCTCCGCGGGACGGAAGCTGTGGCAGCGCAGCATGTCGTCGCGGTCGGGGAAGAAGTGCCCCTTGCACTCGATCTGCTCGCCCGGCTGGAGCTCGCCCTCGGCGGCGGCGGCGCACAGCACGAGCGGCTTGAGCAGCGAGCCGGGCGGATACACGCCTTCGAACGGACGGAACATCGACGGCAGCTCGCGCGCTCGGTCGTCGCGCGACATCGCGCGGCCATCGGCGAGGGTCGGCGAACTCACGGCCGCGAGGATCTCGCCGGTGTCGACGTCGATCACCACGATCGCGCCCTTGAGCTCGGTGCCGATGGGCAGCGGACCGCGCTTCGGAGTGCCGTCGCCCTCCCAGCCGAGCTGGTACTGCTCGATGCGCGCGAGACCAACGTCGGGCATGAGCAGCCCGTGCAGCCGCGCCTGCAGGTCGATGTCGATGGTGAGCTCGATGTCGAGGCCGGGCTGCGCGTCGACGCGCGCCTCCGTGCCGGCGCGCAGGTCGCTCGTGACCTTGCCGCGCGTGCCGCGCAGCACGGACTCTGCGGTGCGCTCGACGCCGCGAGAGCCGATCATGTCCCGGCCCTCGCGGTAGCCCTTGAGGTCCTCCGCGCCGTCGGTGCTGCGGAACGGCCGCGCCGCCACGTCCTCGGCGTACACGCCGCGCAGGTAGCCGACGATGTGGTCGGCGACGCCGTCGAGCGCAAGCGTGACCGCGCGCGACGAGCGCACCGGCGACGGGAAGTGCGAGCGGTCGATCACGACCTCCGTCTCGTCGTAGGGCCGCACGCGCTTCATCGACGGCTCGACCGCGACGGTGCCGGGCAACTCGACCTCGAGCTGCTGGAACGCGAACGCGGTCTCGGGCGCGACGTTCGCGAGCACGACATGGGCGTCGAGCTGCGAGGGCGCGCGCTCCTTCTCGATCACCGCGATCGGCGCGTCGCCTCCGTACTTGCGGCGCAGCGCATCCTTTCGGTTCTCGCGATACGAGGTCGCCTGCCGCTCGACGCGCGTCATGATCGCGCTGAGCCGCGCCTCGAGCTCGTCGCGGCTGAGTCCGCCGGCCGCCATCAGCGGGCGCAGCACGCGCTCGTCGAGGATGGCGGAGTACGCCTCCTCGTGGCGGTCGATCTCGGCGTCGCGCGCATCGGGCGAGAGCTCGCGCCAGCCCTCGCGCCCGACCGCCTCCAGCGCCGCGCGCCGCGCCCGCGCGCGCGCCCAGCCGCCGTCGATCGCGTCGTAGTGGAGCAGCACGTCCCACGAGGTGCGGTCGGTCGCGAGCACCGCGCCGTGGCGATCGCGGATCGATCCGCGCGCCGCCGGCAGCCAGGTGGTCTCGGCGAGGAACCGCTCGACGTTCTTGAGGTGCTCGTCGTGCTCGGCGACCGACAGCCGCACCACCTGGAGGAAGAGCACCGCGAGCGCGGCGGCCGCCACGAGACCGATCCACGCGGTGCGTTGGCTCGACCGTCCCAGCGCGCGCCCGCGCGATCCTCCAGTGTGTCCGTGTCCGCTCGACGGCATGGCACCCAGCGTATGCGAGCCGACGCGTCGGCGCAGCCGTTTCCCGATGGGCCGCGAGGCGTCGAGGCGAGCCGAGCCGAGCGTCCCGCCGCGCCGTCACCGAACCTTGATGACCGCCAGCGCGATCGCGCCCAGCATGGCCGTGATCACCCAGAAGCGGACGACCACCTGGCTCTCGCTCCACCCTCCGAGGTGGAAGTGATGGTGGATCGGCGCGCAGCGGAAGATGCGCTTGCCGCCCGACCACTTGAAGTAGCCGACCTGCAGCATGGTGCTCGCGAGCTCGAGGTAGAAGATGCCCGCGATGAGGATCAGCAGCAGCTCCTGGCGGATGGCGAAGGCCACGAACGCCAGCAGCCCGCCGAGCGCCAGCGACCCGGTGTCGCCCATGAAGACGCGCGCCGGATTGCAGTTGAACCAGAGGAACCCGAGGCAGGCGCCGACCATGGCGCCGCTGATCACGATCAGCTCGCGCGCCCCGGGCACGTACGGCACCATGAGCAGCAGCGACCACTCCCGGTTGCTCGCCACGAAGCAGAGGACCATCACCACCACGCTCGCGATCGACATGGTCCCCGCGGCGAGGCCGTCCATGCCGTCGGCGATGTTGACCGCGTTCGAGGTTCCCGCGATGAAGAGCGTCCCGATGATCAGGAACGCCCACAGCGGCAGCAGGATCACGTTGGGGTTCAGCTCGGCGGTCGCCGAGGCGCGGATCTGGTCGAAGCTCTGGTTCTCGAAGGTCCGCTGGAACGGCAGGTTCAGGCTGATCGCCGAGGGGTCGGTCTCGCTCGCCGACACGCTGAACAGGAAGAACGCGACCAGCAGCGCGCCGCCGAGCTGGAACAGCAGCTTCTCCCACGCGAAGAGTCCCTCGCGGGTGCCGGCCGCGCGACGCGCCGCGGTGAGCTTCAGCCAGTCGTCGAACATGCCGACGCCGGCGAGCCACACCATGATGAGCATCGCCAGGTGCACGTAGCGCGACGACAGGTCGGTGAACAGGAACACCGACGACAGGATGGCGCCGCAGATCAGGATGCCGCCCATGGTCGGCGTGTCGCGCTTCCCCTGGTTGAGCGTGTTGAGATCCGCGTTGTAGAACTCGGGGTTGTCGCCGACCTTGAGCGCGCGCAGGCGCGCGATCGTCTTCGGACCGAACACGATCACGAAGAAGAACGAGAAGATGAGCGCGGCAAAGGCCCGGAAGTGGAACTGGGTGAAGATCTGAATCACCCAGTAGACACTGTTGCCCAGCCAGCCTTCGAAGGCGTTCGTCAGGTAGTAGAACATTCGCGGTCGCCTTCTATCGGGAAAGCGCCGCACAACGCTGCAAACTCAGGGTGTCGCGGATGCCCCTGCGGAAGGCCCCGCGAACGCCGTCCGGAGCGGCTCGACGAAGCGCTCCATGCGGGCGCCGCGGCTGCCCTTCAGGAGGATCGCCGCACCCGCGGGCGCGAGCGCGGCGGCCTCGAGCGCGAAGGCGTCGCTGAACGCCGGCGCGTGGACCGTGTCACCCGAGAAGCCGGCGCGACGGGCCGCCGCCGCCAGCGCGTCGGCGTGGGGCCCGACCGCCACCAAGGCGTCGTTCGCGCCGAGGCGGGAGGCGGCGTTGGCGCCGACCTCCTCGTGCAGGGCGCGGGCGTTCGGGCCGAGCTCGCGCATCTCGCCGAGGATCACCACCCGCCGCGAGACCCCCGCCGCCAGCTCGGCGAACGCGCCCAGCGAGGCGATCATCGCGTCAGGGTTGGCGTTGTAGGCGTCGTTGTAGACCGCCCGGCCGGCGATCTCGATGCGCTCGAGGCGCATGTCGGCGGGCTCGACCTTCGCGAGTCCGCGGGCGATGACCTCGAGGTCCACCCCCATCTCGATGGCGGCGGCGATGGCCGCGACGGCGTTGCGGGCGTTGTGCTCCCCGGGCATGCGCAGCTCGAAGGTCGCGCGGCGAGGCGCAGGCGGGGCGTCGTCGCCGTCCAGCCCGCCGCCGGCCTCGGCCGCCGCCGACGCACGGGGCCGCGGGAGCGCGACCTCGAGGGTCTGCCCCCCGGCGTGCGCGGTGCGCGCGGCGAGACGGTAGTCGCAGGACGTACCCGTCCCGAAGGTCGCGATCCGGCGCGGCGCGCGGCCGGTCTGCACCAGCGCCTCGATCGCGTTGAGCAGCGGCGGGTTGTCGCCGTTCACGATGCCGAAGCCGTGCTCGGGCACGCCCTCGAGAATCGACGCCTTCTCGGCGGCCACCGCCTCGATCGAGCCCATCCCCTCGAGGTGCGCACGGCCGGCGAGCGTGATGATCGCCCCCTCGGGCTCGGCGATCTCGGTCAGGGGCAGGATCTCCCCGGGGTGGTTCATGCCGATCTCGGCGACCAGGAAGCGCGCCGCGTCGGGCGTGGAGAGCAGCGTGAGCGGGACGCCGATGTCGTTGTTGAAGCTCTTGGGGCTGGCGTGGGCGGGTCCGGCCTCGGAGAGGATCCCCTCGAGCAGGCGGCGCGTGGTGGTCTTGCCCGCGCTGCCCGTGACCGCGACCACGCGCAGCCTGAGCAGGCTGCGGCGCCACGCATGCGCGATCGCGCCCAGCGCCTTGCGCGTGGAGCGCACGCGGACGAGGCCGAACGACTCGGGCAGGCCCGCGCGCTCGGCCTCGGTGAGTTCGCGCTCGACCA
>Ga0079300_10000415_pt1 | contig 16052 bp, 17 predicted proteins | sample Wag4_2014_7_11_FD_74799 | JGI IMG/M metagenome (GOLD analysis project Ga0079300, IMG submission 74799) | Fresh water microbial communities from Ohio, USA - Utica-2 Time Series HT 2014_7_11 | ecosystem: Environmental > Aquatic > Freshwater > Water tank | place: USA: Ohio | collected 2014-07-11
GCGGCAGTTAAATCTTTAATTTCGATTTGGAATCCGGTGAGTTTCGTTGCTAAACGTGGATTCACGCCTCGACGGCCAATCGCGGTACCAAGGTTTTCATCAGCAATAATCATCGTTGCCCTTTTATTAACTTCATCGACGATAATTCCCGTCACTTGAGCAGGCTTTAAAGATTCGACTAGGTACAATGGTAAGTTTTCTGTGTAGGCGATAATATCAATCTTTTCTTTGTCTTTAGCATTACCTAATTGGCCGACAATTTTTTGAATGCGTGATCCGTTTTGACCGATGCAAGCACCCGCAGCATCAACATTTGGATCAAGGGAATAGACGGCAACTTTAGAACGTAAGCCTGCTTCACGGGCGATGTCCTTAATAATGACAGTACCTTCATAAATTTCTGGTAATTCTTCTTCGAATAAACGTCTCAAGAATCCTTCATGGATTCTTGAGACAGCAATTTGAGCACCTTTGGTGGTTGATTCAACATCCACAACATAAAGTTTAATGCGATCTCCAACTTTAAACGTTTCACCTGGAATGCGTTTTGAACTTGGTAAATACACTGAAGTTCTACCAATGTTGACGATTGCTGAACGTTCATCAATTTTCTCGACTTGGCCCACTATCATTTCGCCAATCTTGTCCTTATAAACTTCAAACAATGCAGATTTTTCTGCTTCTGCGATTTTTTGTCTTAAAATTGCTTTTACAGTCATCGCAGCGGATTTTTGGAAATCTTCAGGTGAAGCTTCAATTTGGTAGGTATCACCAACATTATATGAGAGCCCAAGTGCTTTGATTTCTTCTAAAGAAACTTCTAAAAAGTCATCCTCAACATTTTCGACAACAGTTTTAAGTTGGTATAGTTTGATAACACCTTTTTTAAGATCTATATCGGCTCTCACGAGCGCATCATCAATCGATCCGAGTTGTTTTCGGTATGCTTTTTCAAGTGCTTCTTTTAGGGCAACAATAATGGCATCTTTCGAAATACCTTTTTCTTGTTCAATTAAATCAATGGCTTGGATTAAAGCTTTTGTGTCAATCATGGGTAGTTATTTATTTCATTGCTACGGCTAATCTAGCGTAGTCAATGTCCTTTCTTTTTATTGTCAGTATTCTTTTTCTTGCCTTCATCATTACTTCTATTTGAATCATCTCGTCTTGGATCTGTATTAATTTGCCTTCGAGCATGTTTTCACCTTCGAACGGATGCATGAGATGGATGTAGATTGACCGCTGGAGGTATTGCGGGAGTTCATCAAGGTGAATCGGATGTTCAACCCCTGCACTTGCAACGTCTAGGACATAATGCTCGGGAATTGTATCGGCCTGATCGAGAATGGGATTAATTAGTTGGGTTACTTGAATGATTTCTTGTAATCCTATTCTGCCCTGGTCTTTTTGAATGAGCACTCGGAGGAACTTTTCACCCTGTTCGAGGGTTAAGGAAACATCAAATAACCTCAAACCTAGCGTTTCAATCGGTGGTTTAATCAATGTTTCAATTTTTTCAATCAGTGTCATATATCTCCTTAAAAAAACAAAGAGTGGATTACTCCACTCTCGTAATTTTCTTGCGAGGGCCTAAGACTTGTTCTTAAGCACCTTTAATATACACTAATTTCTAAAAAATGCAAATTTTTCAACAACAAATAAAAGATTTCAAATGTATAATAATGACAGTATTTTTATGAAATCAAAAAAAATCAAATCCAATCAAAAAATTGCAATCATCGGTGCTGGTCCTGGTGGATTAGCAGCGAGTCTATTACTCGCCCATCAAGGTCATGAAGTTACCATTTATGAAAAAAATGATCGTGTCGGTGGCAGATCAAGCGTAATTCAATTAGATAATTTTTCTTTTGATGCGGGTCCCACTTTCTTTATTTATCGTTATGTATTGGACGAAGTGTTCAAAAGAATTGGTAAAAAACTTGAAAATTACGTCACTTTAAAGCCAATAGAACCTCTCTATGACTTATATTTTACCAATAAAGTTTTTAGGCCTTATCAGGACCATAGCAAAATGATGAAAGAAATTCACCGTGTTTTTCCTGGAGAAGAAAATGGTTATCAACTCTATTTAAAAAAAGAATCTAGAAGACTAAAAAAACTATTACCTATTTTACAACTTCCCTTTCATTCACCTTTCCAAATACTAAATCCAAAAGTACTGTCTGCACTCGATGAAATTGATTTAGGGAAATCGTTATACCAACGGTTAAAAAAGTTTTTTCATCAAGACGAATTAATATTCTCGATGGCATTTCAAGCTAAGTATTTAGGTATGTCACCATGGGATTGCCCTTCAATCTTTAGCATGCTGTCATTTATGGAGCATGAATATGGTGTATATCACGTAATGGGTGGTCTTTACCAATTAAATGTTGCCATGGCAAAACTTGCCACTGAAATGGGTGTAACCATCAAACTCACGCAGCATGTTCAAAAAATTGAAGTAGAAAAGAAGCGTATTCATCGGATAAAAGTAAATCAAAAATGGATTAATGTAGATCAAGTTGTTATCAACGGTGATTTTAGTCAAGCCATTCAATTAATTGATGAAAAATCTCGGCCTAATCAATACAAAAATAATCAACTTTCAAAACTCAAGTACTCTTGTTCAACATTTAATTTGTACCTTGGATTAGATAAAATTTATCCGATGGCCCACCATAATATTATTTTTTCAAAAGATTATGCCCAGTATGTGAAAGAACTAACAAAAGATCTAACCTTATCAAAAGATCCCTCCTTCTATATTCAAAATCCAAGTATGATCGATCGAAGTTTTGCTCCTGAAAATCAAAGTTCCATGTATATTCTTGTTCCTGTCCCAAATTTAAAAGCAAATCTTGATTGGAAAGAGATTTCAAAATCATACACAGATTTTATTTTATCGCGTATTGAGAAACTTCCAGGCATGAAAGATTTAAGAAAGCATATTGTAAAGCAACACGTTCTCACTCCATTAGATTGGCAAAATCATTACCACGTATATTTAGGAGCGAACTTTAATTTATCGCACGACTTTAGTCAGCTTTTATATTTCAGACCTCATAACCGATTCCAACGATTTCAAAATCTCTATCTTGTTGGCGGTGGCACCCATCCAGGAAGTGGTTTACCCACCATTTATCAATCAGCATTGATTGCAGCTGATTTAATAGGATCATGAACAAAATTGCTTTTTTATTATGGGTGAGTTTGGTTGTTTACACACTCATCTATGTTCTTTTTATTCAAAGCGAATCTAACATTTTAATGGATATCTTAAGTGGTGTCGCCGACCCTTTTGCTTCTAGTTTTTTTAACTTAATGGGACTGGTTCCACTTTATTTTTTACTTGATTACTTATGTTTTCAATCGCATTCAAAATGGGGAATTCTTCCCTATTTGTTTGGATTTGTTGGCGGTGCCTTTAGCATTTTATTAGGTTACACGGGAAGCAATGTAACCCAAAGAAGTATCAAGAAATGGGTTAACCTTTTAATAATTATTTTAATGATCTTTACTGGTTTAACATTTTTGCAGGCTTTTTTACAGGGGAATCCTTCGCAATTTTTTTCTCAGTTTTTTCAAGATTCGTTGGTGGGAATCATGACAATCGACTTTTTGGTGCTGTATGGATGGTCGATCTATCGTTCAAAACAATTATTTCCTCAATGGTATGTCGCCTTCATTCCAATCATCGGATTTGGTTTGTTAATGTTATTAAACCATTCTGAGAGCATTTAACCAGACTGTCAATGTGAGAATGGTTTCGTTCATTTGTTCATTTAAGGTCACATCCGCAATGCCATCACCTCTTTGAAATCCATAGTCACCAAATTGACTATGATTTCCGCCTTCGATAATAAGTGATGTTGTAAATGGTGAAAGATATACTTGTGCAGCTTGATAGGTTTCAAAGTCTAGGATTTCATCATGACTTGCTGTAATCGAAAGGATAGGCAGTGATGTTTGAGAAAAATCAGCATTTGAGGTTGTATAACTTGCTAAGAAAAAAAGTCCATTAATCTTGTCAAGATGCTCTACTGCATAAAAAGCAGCACTACTTCCACCTAATGAATGGCCACCTATCAACCACAAATCAATATTGATATTTTCTTTGATGATGGTGGAAGCAGCGTTGATATTCGTAATTGCTAAATTCCATAAGGGCTGGGTGACAAATACAGAACTTTCACTTGCAATGGATAATGATTGGGCAAATCCAGCGTAGGCAATGGGATTCACAAGACCTCCAGGATAAAAAATAATGCCAACGGAGGAAAGCGTAGACAAAAATTCATAATATCCATTTTTTTGTGTGGCATGATCATAGGCTGTTTTTGCTTGTGTTTGTGGCTGATAACTGATTGCGTAAGAAGAAAAAAGAGCCAATAAAATAAAACCGATAAAGGAAAAAGCGATAATCCAACGACGTTTTCTGCTAGGATTTTTTTTCTTCATGAACAATAAATTCTTGGATTAAAGGGAAAACTTTGGTGATGACTTCTGCACATGCGAGTGCAACATCCATATGTTCTAATTGGGTTCCGTTACCAGATCTTAATTCAAGATAATGGACCCAACTCCTTAAAGTACCATTCATATAAAGTCGAGACATCGTTAAACCTTCAGGTAGTACAGCACGGGCTTGTTCTTTAGCAATGCCATGATTAATCGCCCAAGTATAGGTTTGCTTTGCTAAATCAATCATTGTCTTTTGTTTTTCTTCCCATAGTTTTTGTAACTCGGAGCCGTTGGATTGATCGCTTAATTTAATGCTATTTTGCCGGTTTTTATCATCTTGCAATCGCGCTTCACGAGTGATGAATTCTAAATGCTGGGTTGGATCAGCGTAACGTTGAGAAAATTCTTGAAATGAAAAAGAGCGATGTCTTAAAATTTGCCTTGCAATATCTCGGGTTGTTTCAATTTCTAAGCATAATGAAACCATTTCTAATGGTGACCAGTGCTTGTGTTTTACAAGATAACGAATTAATTTATCTGAGGTTGCCATATTCATTTGATTAGTTGGATTTGAAACACGCGCACAAAATGCAATTAGTTCTTGCGCATTAGAAAGCCCTTCAAGCTTGAGGGCGTCTACTGGTTGAGAATAAGAGATTAATTTGACTTTCATATGTACACCTCTTGCTCATTATATCGATTGTATGATGCCATTAAAATAAAAAAATCTCACTGAGAGATTAGATGGTGCCCCCTGCCAGAATCGAACTGACAATAAGTCCTTACCATGGACTCGTTATGCCATTTAACTAAGGGGGCACACGCTTTTCAATCATAGAAAAAAAACACGCTTTTGTCAATGAATTGAAGCGTGTTTTTGATTTCTAAAATAGAATTGTTAATTAGTCCGAGGTTTTAAACGATAAAATTTGGTTTTTAACATCTAATGTTACTGGTACTTTTGGTGTAATTTTACCTTGAATTAAACCTTTTGCAATGAAGGTTTCAATTTCTTTTTGAATAAAACGTTTTAATGGTCTGGCTCCGTATTCTTTGCTAAATGCTTGATCTAAGATATAACTTTCAATCGCTTCGCTAAAACTGATTAATATCCCTTGTTTTTCTAGATGCTGTTCGAGTTGTTGTAACATCCGCGTGACAATCATAGCTTGGGTATCTTTATTGAGAGGGTGGAAATAAACAATTTCATCAATACGATTTAAAAATTCAGGTTTAAAAGTTCGATGAAGTAAATCTTCAACTGCATCCGATTTCCCTTCTAATAGTTGCTCTGACCCTAAATTAGAGGTCATGATAATCACTGTGTTTCTAAAGTCGATGACGCGACCTTGTGAATCCGTAAGGCGACCTTCATCTAAGACTTGGAGGAGGAGATTAAAAACTTCCGGATGAGCTTTTTCAATCTCATCAAATAAAACAATGCTATAAGGTGCTCTTCGAACTTTTTCAGTTAATTGGCCGCCTTCTTCATAACCTACGTAACCAGGAGGAGAACCAATTAAACGTGTAACTGAAAATTTTTCCATATATTCAGACATATCGATTCGAATAATTTGCGTATCATTATCAAACAATCCCTCTGCTAAGCTCTTAGCAACCTCCGTCTTTCCTACTCCGGTTGGACCCAGAAACATAAAGGTACCGATTGGACGTTTTGCATCTTGGATGCCTGCTCTTTGGCGAATAATTGCATCCGTGACGAGTGTAATCGCATCATCTTGACCAATCACTCTTTGAAGCATACGTTCTTTTAGGCCTAGGACTTTTTCCTTTTCACCTTGAACAATTCTTGATAATGGAATTCTTGTCATTTTTGAGACAATTTTTGCAATTTCTTCTTCTGTTACAATTTCAGATAACATTCTGCCTTTTCTTGTTTTGTTTTCAAGCGTAAGTAAGTTTTTTTCAAGAGTTGGTAATTGACCATACTGTAATTCCGAAGCTTTTTGATAATCTCCATTGGTGAAAGCTTGATCTAGTTTTAGTTTGGTCTGATGAATAGTATCTTTAATCGTTTTGATTTCTAATAATAAGGATTTTTCTTCCATCCACTTTTGCTTTTTACTCGCATAGTCTTTCTTTAATAGATTTAATTCATCATTAATTTTGTTATAACGGGCTTTTGAAGTGGGATCTTCCTCTTTACTTAAGGCAAATTTTTCAATCTCAAGTTGACGAATTTTACGATCAACTTCATCCAATTCAGTTGGCATCGATTCAATTTGAACCCTGGTGAGTGCCGAAGCTTCATCGATTAAGTCAATTGCTTTATCAGGTAAAAAACGTGAGGTCAAATACCGTTGTGAAAGTGTGGTTGCGGCAATCAACGCTTCATCGGTAATTTTTACACCGTGATGAGATTCGTATCTGGATTTTATGCCACGTAAAATTGAAATGGTATCTTCAACCGTAGGTTCTAATACCATTAAGGGTTGAAAACGTCTTTCTAACGCTCGATCCTTTTCAATATATTGGCGATACTCATTTAACGTTGTTGCCCCAATGCAATCAATTTCTCCACGTGCAAGTAATGGTTTTAACATATTCGATGCATCCATTGCCCCATCCGTGCGGCCGGCACCAACAATACTATGGATTTCATCAATAAATAAAATAATTTTGCCTTCAGATTGTTTTATTTTATTGAGAACAGCTTTCAACCGTTCTTCGAATTCACCACGGAATTTTGCTCCGGCAATTAATGCACCCATATCCAATTCATAAATGATTTTATCTTTGAGTGTATTAGGAACATCTTGTCGCATGATCCGTTGTGCTAAACCTTCAATAATAGCCGTCTTACCAACACCAGGTTCCCCTAGTAAAATTACATTATTTTTGTTTTTTCTTGCTAAGATTTGAACGATTTTTCTTATTTCTTCATCTCTGCCAATTATCGGATCAATTTTACCTTTTTGTACTTGATCATTAATATTACGACCGAATTTTTCCAATACTTTTTCATCTTTACTGTAATCCATTGGTAATTCCATATTTACTCCTTTTAGCACTCAATCTGTTTAAGTGCTAAATATAATATAGAAATTAAATTAGCATTTGTCAAGTTAGAGTGCTAAAAGATAGAATCATTCGTGATTATGAAAAAAAGCTTGAATCTGGTTTCAAGCTTTTAAAGCAATTAAACGGATGTTCCTATTAATCGATGGATGGGTTAGATACAATTGCGAGAACTTCAATGATGAAATGTGATAGTTCTGCAAAGAAATGATCTTTTTTTGGTTGAATAATGGTCTTGTTTTCTTCATCTAATGGATAGTATTTCGCATTAAGTGGCTTTTTGGTTAGTCGTTCGAATATCGTTGTACTCATATTTCTTGGCCTCCTCTTTCCTCGTGTCTTTCGTTGCCAGATCTTTAAGACATCATCAATATATAGATATGAAAATCAAAATACAATTTTCACAAACAAAATGTAAACGCTTTCTATTTTTTACACAGATTGTTATCGCTTACATAGTCATTTTCATTCAATACATTAAATAAATAGATGTTTTTTGAAAGAGGTTTCAGGATTTGAAAATACGAATACCTTGATTTACAATCCTTATTTCTTTGACGTGATCTTGATAAAATTGCTTTTTCAATCGTTTAAACATGTCACGAAATGAATCATTGGGGATAAGTAAAATAAAATCTGCTTGGAAACCGAAACCATGAAGGCGAAAAGAAACCTGAGGAAAAGTATTTTGTAACCATTTGATCGTATTTGCTATTTTATTTTCAGATGGGCTAGAGACGTGATGATGTTCTAATAACTCTAAATCTCTTAGTTGAGCTTGTTTCAATAGATTAAAGAACTTTAACTCATCTTCTTTTTCTAATGCAAGAAACGCTTGTTTTAAAGCAAGATTCTCTTGAAAAAAATGATTTACTTTTGCAATTGCCTTGGTTCCATAAAGCAAAGATAAATCTCTTTCTTGATGATGAAAGGTTAATGAGTCAATATCTATTAAACGTTTTTGCTGATAGTGTTGAGCAATGATATTCATTTGTTCAATAATATTTTTAATCCCTAAATAGGCTTGATGGACGAAATTTTGGATGGATAATGTTACGAGTTTATATTCTTTAAATGTGCCTTGATGTCGCTGATAAATTGGATAGAATTGTGAATCGATTTCATATAAATTCGTTCCACCTTCTACCATAGATAAGGAATCGGAAACGTGTAATGGAGTTGTTAGTTGATGATGTTCAACGTGAGCGATTAGTTTAATTTTATTTTCGGTTTTAAAAGTCACCTTATTCTTAGAAGCATGGATAATCGCTTCTAAAACAGTGAGTAAAAATCCACTTGAAGAACCAAAATGAAACCCATGTTTCGTTTCACTTGAAATAAAGATATTTAACCCATCTTTTAGGTTTAATTGACTTTGTTTGATTTCATAAATTAACTGCTCTATGAGACTGTATGATGTTCCTATTTCGTTATCACGAGAGGGTTTATCAAGAGAAATATTAATGGCAGGATAATGGTTTGAAATAATGCGAATTACCCGTTCGTTATTCTGACTGACACTAGCGTACATATACACGTTTATAGCACTTGTTAGGCGACTTGAACCATGCAAACTACTATAAGCACCAAACCATTCAACCCTAAGTGGATTTTGGATATAAAATTCAGGTGGCGTACCAAAACACAAAATGTGTTTATCAGCGAGTGATTCTTTTGTTTTTTTATCGATCATTAAGCAATGTTTCGATTTCCTTCACGAGCATTTCAGGCGTTGTTTTTGCATTATAACGACTGACAACTTCACCTCGCCGATTTACGAGGAACTTCGTAAAATTCCATTCGATTTTTACATCGGTATTTTGCGGATTTTGCTTGCGTAAATATTGATACAACGGGTGAGCAAGATTGCCATTAACTTCAATTTTTTCAAAAGTGGTAAATGTGGTTTTAAATTGCCTCTCACAAAAAGCTTCAATACCCGCATTATCTTCAGGTGTTTGTAAGAATGTATGGGAAGGAAAATCTAGAATTTCTAATCCTTGTGGTTGATATTGTAGATAGATCGTTTGCATCGCATTATATTGTTTTGTGTAACCACAATGTGTTGCTGTATTAACAATAAGCAATACCTTGCCTTTAAATTGAGATAAAGGGATGACTTTACCTTTAATGGACTTAGCAGAAAAATCATAAACATTCATCTTAGATACCTCCTAAGGTTACATAAATGTGATGAAGAACTTGGGAAGAAAGATAAGTGGGAACCGGATATAACGGAATGACTTCTTGTTTGATGCGTTTAATCATCATCGGAATATCATCTTTTTGAATGACACCGATCAATGTGTTTTGAATTTTTAAAGATTTTATGTGTAGGAGAATCCATTCTTTGAATGCTTTTGCTTTCACCACTTTTGGCGCATGTTCAGTTGTAAGACTTAACCAGTCCGCCATCATCGCAAGCTTAACATGAATGGATTTACCATAAGCTTCTAAGACATGAGGAAGAATAATCGCATTGGCCAAACCATGTGGAAATTGATAAAAACCTCCCAAGGTATGGGCAATACCATGGACGTATCCTACATAAGCACGCGTAAAGGCAAGGCCAGCGTGGTATGAAGCGAGTAACATGCCTTCTCGAGCAGCCATGTCATTGGGAAATTGAAATGCTTGTATTAAATGTTGATGAATGAGCGTAAGCGCAAGTTTAGATTGTTGAAGTGTAAATGCAGTATTACTGTTTCCTAACGTCGCCTCAATGGCATGTGTCATGGCATCCATCCCCGTACTCGCCGTAATGTGTGCAGGTAATCCAATGGTTAAAGAAGCATCTAAAATAGCGTATGAAGGAACTAAAACTGGATCACTAATCGCATACTTTTCTTTGGTTTTTGGATTGGATACCACCACTGCAACTGTTCCTTCTGAACCTGTTCCGGCCGTTGTTGGCATCATGATCATTAATGGGGGTTTCTTACCGACTTTTAAAAGGCCTTTTAAATCTGGTACTTTTTTACCACTTGCAAGGAGTGCTGCCGCGCCCTTTGCACAATCCATCGGAGAACCACCACCAATACCTAAAATGGCCTCACATTGATGTTTAAGATAACTTGTCTTGGCTTCTTCCAGATTTGTAATGGTCGGGTTGACCTGTGTATCTTGATATATAAAAAACTCAATATTGTTTTGTTTTAATAAATTAAATAAAGGGTCGATAAGTTTAAGTTCTATTAAATTTTTATCGGTAACGATTAAAAGACGCTTTACTGAGTGATATTGAGCAATATCAATAACTTTATAAAACATCTTTGAACCTTTATATAGCTGGGGCTGTGGTATACGAATGATTCTAGCTACGCCACGCATTACACTTTGAATTAATCGTGCATGGATCATATCAATTACCGAGAAAATTCATCAAAGATTGGAGATAGTGCTTTTCCTTCATGCATATTTTGTATGACTCTAGCAAGGAGTGGAGCCACTGATACGATTTTAATTTTTGGTAAGGATGGATGATCAATCGTATCCGTAATAAAGAAATAATCGATTGGTGCTTTTTGAATTCTTATTGTTGCATCATTAGAAAAAACACCATGTGAAGCACAAACTAAAATCATTTTTGCACCATGTTTTTTTAATAATTCTGTTGCGCCTATTAAAGTGTTGCCCGTATCAACAATATCATCGACAATAACTGCGATTTTGCCTTCGACTTCACCGATTAAATTAACACTTTCTGACATATTTGGTTTTGGTCTTCTTTTATCAATAATCCCAATACTTGCTTGTCTAAATAATTCAGCAAAATTCCTAGCGCGTGTGACAGACCCATGATCTGGAGAAACCACAACTAAATCATCTTCACCAAGTTTTTCTTTTGTCAGAATATTTTTAATTTCTCTAGCAAACAAATGGTAGGGCGAAATATTATCGAATGGGACGGAAAAGAAGCCTTGAATTTGCATCGTGTGAATGTCAACACTCATGACGCGATCAACGCCAGCTGCAACGAGTAAATCGGCAACGAGTTTTGCTGAAATTGGTTCTCTACTTTTTGCCACTCGATCTTGGCGAGCATAACCATAGTAAGGAATAACGGCTGTAATCTCTTTTGCACTAGAGCGTTTTAATGCGTCAACGAAAACCAATAATTCCATTAGATTTTCAGACGCGGGTTTAGATGTGCTTTGAATAATATATACATTTTGATTTCGCACTGTTTCTAATGGTTTAACAAGTACTTCTCCATCAGCAAATTTGTTAATTTCAACTGGACTCAATCGTAAATTAAGCTGCTTTGCAATTTCTTCACCAAGACTTTTTGATGCGCTTAGAGCGAATAATTTAATGTTGGATAACATGATTTTATTTTATCATTAATTTAAAGACTAGTTAAGAATATTATTCAATTGAATTAAATTATCTTTATGTTAAGATATATCAGTATGGTAAATTCGAATTTAAAAAATGAAATACCATTAAAAATTATCATTTATTCTTCAGTATTTTTTGTCTTTATTTTAGCAGTGTTTGCTTTAATATTTTTTTTGAATCTAGGGCCAATTAGTCTTTTATTGGGTTGGATTTTTGGATTCGCAATATCAATCTTTAATTTCTTGCTAATTATTCTTCAAGCAAATAGGTTAAAAACGGCGATTAAATTTGGCGCGCAACCAAGTTTAGGCAGAGGATACTTATTTTTTAGGTTGGGATTGTTTAGCTTAGGTTTTATCATTTCTGCAACTTTCAAGATTGATGGCCAAGAATTATTTAATATTTTTTCTGTTTTTTTTGGTTATATTAGCATTAGTTTAATCATTTTTTTATTTGGTGGCTATATGCCCCTTAAAATGAAAAAAATATAGTTATGATTGAATTTTTAAATACTTTACCTGCAGAAACCTTCACAAGCATATTTGTTTTAGGTATTATTACATTTATTTCCTTTCTCGTATCTGCTAAAGCAAAAAAACTAGATCCATTTAAGAAACCCACAGGATTTATGTTAGTTGCCGAAACCTTTGTTTCAATCATTTCTAAATTAGTTAGAACGAACATGGGTCCCCAACATAAAGCTTATATACCTTATTTCATGGCAATTACGCTTTATGTTTTTATTTCATTCTTATTCGGTCTCACAGGCCTTTCATCACCTCTTTCGTATTATATGAACATTTTTGTCATTGTATTAATGTCATTTATATTAATCCATTTTACGGCATTAAAAACTAATGGTTTAAGATATTTTCATCGTTTTATTGAGCCTTTCGCTGTCTTCTTACCCATTAACCTTGTATCTTTTTGGGTTCCAATTGTCAGTATGAGTTTTAGAATTTTTGGTAACATCTTAACCGGCTTTATTTTAATGTCGCTTGTTTATTTCACTCTAGGTGAGCTTTCATCTCTCATATTCTTCTTTTTACCAGATGGTTTAAATTCAATCTTTCTTGCACCTTTGATTGCTCCTTGGTTACATTTATATTTTGATGTTTTTAGTGCCTACATCCAAACTTTGGTTTTCATTTCATTGTCGATGTTGTTCATTGCTCAAGAGGGGCCAGCAAGACCAACAAAATCCAATGAAGAAAATATAATCGATGCTTTTATAGCATAAGAAAAGGAGAATGATTATGTTTGAATTAATGTTAGCAGTCGTTGCACAATTTGCAGTTTTTGGTTCTACCTTATCAGAGGCAGTTGATCTTAATAGGGGATTAATTGCAATTGGTGCTGGTCTTGCAGTCGGAATTGCTGCAATAGGACCAGCTTTTGGTGAAGGTCGTATTGTCGCAGCAGCAATCGAAGGCATGAGTCGTAATCCTGAAACGACAGACAACTTAAGAGCGACGATGATTCTTGGTTGTGCTATTGATGAATCAACCGGGATTTACGGTTTGCTAATTGCTATTTTGCTCATTTTTGTTTATTAATAAAGTTTAACAATGATTTTTCTAACTGGTCCTATCGATCCAAACTCGATTGTTGAAAAACTCATTCCTTCTGGAATTTGGCCTTTTATTATTCAAATTATTAGCACTTTAGTAATGCTTTTTATAGTCAAAAAATATTTTTATGCTCCAATTAAAGGCATCTTTGATAAAAGAGCTATAACTGTTATGAATACTATTGAAAATGCAAAATTAAGAGAAAACAATGCAATCGAAATAGAAAAACAATTGCTTGCTGAAAAATTAAAAGTTCAAAAATCTTTAAAAGAACTTCAAAATCAAGTTTTGGAAGAAATCGAATCAAGTAAAACGAAAATTCTCAATGAAGCCCAAGAACAAGCGTCACGAATTAAGCAAAAAACAGCGGATGAAATTATCAAAGCAAAAGAACAAGCCATCATCGATATTGAAAAAGAAATTATTAATGTAGCATTAGATGCATCGAAGAAAGTTTTACAACGTGAATTAACCAAACAAGATAACGATAAAATCGTTGACGATTTTATTAAAGGATTGAGGAATTGATGGATAGCATTGCTTCAAGATATGCTTTAGCGTTAAATAAAATCGCCAAGGAAACAGGGCAATTACAGGCCTCACTTGAAGTATGCCAACAAGCGCTTATTCTTTTTGAACTTGAACCTACCTTCACGAAATTTTTAGCGAATGAATTCTATTCTAAAGAAGATAAGTTCAAATTAATTGATCGTATTTTTCCTGTAAATGATTGGTTATATCTTAGTAATTTTATGAAATTAACGCTTGTTAAACATCGCATTAACGCTATCCAATCGATTCTCAAAGAAGCAATTGAACTGATTCAACATGAATTGAAAACACAAAATGGCATTGTTTATTCTGTTACACCACTTACTCAAGACCAACTAAGCAAATTAGTGATTGCATTAAAAGCATATTACGGTTATCCCGTGACACTCCAAAACCTTTTGAAAACCGATTTGATTGGCGGAATTGTCCTAGATATTCAAGGAAAAGTATTTGACGCATCGATGATTGAAAAATTGAATAATCTCCGTCAAAGATTATTGAAACGAGGATAGGTTATGAAAATAAAACCCGAAGAAATCTCAACGCTCATCAAAGAGCAAATTCAATCTTTTAACCAACCATTTAGTGAAACCGATACTGGAAAAGTTATTTCCGTCGGTGATGGGATTGCCCTGGTATATGGCTTAGAAAAAGCGATGATGAATGAACTCGTGCTTTTTTCAAACGATATTTATGGTCTAGTATTAAACCTTGAAGAGGATCATGTTGGGATTGCCTTATTATCGACGACTCAATCGATTAAAGAAGGCGATATTGTGAAACGGACCAAACGGACGGTTGAAGTTCCAGTTGGTGATGCCTTGCTTGGTCGTGTTGTCAACGCCCTAGGTCAACCGATTGATAACTTAGGACCGATTAAAACGACAAGTTTTAGACCGGTTGAACGTATTGCTCCTGGTGTCATGACCCGTGAACCTGTTAACACACCATTACAAACGGGGATCATGGCGATCGATGGTATGATTCCGATTGGTCGGGGTCAACGTGAATTAATTATTGGCGACCGTCAAACTGGTAAAACGGCGATTGCGATTGATACAATCTTGAACCAAAAAGATCAAAATGTTTTGTGCATTTATGTCGCCATCGGTCAAAAGAATTCTACCGTTGCAAATATTGTTGAACGTTTAAAAGCGAGTGGAGCAATGAAATATACCACCGTCGTTGCAGCTTCTGCGTCTGAAATTGGGACCTTACAATGGTTAGCACCATTTTCCGGTACTGCCATTGGTGAAGAATGGTTAGAATCAGGCAAAGATGTTTTGATTGTTTATGATGATTTAAGTAAACATGCTGTCGCTTATCGAACCCTATCACTTCTATTGAGAAGACCACCAGGTCGCGAAGCTTATCCAGGTGACATCTTCTACTTACACTCTCGTTTATTAGAACGTGCCTGCAAATTAGATAAAGCCCATGGCGGTGGTTCATTAACTGCCTTACCGATTATTGAAACACAAGCCGGTGATAATTCAGCATATATTCCAACCAATGTTATTTCCATTACCGATGGTCAAATCTTTTTACAAACAGATTTATTTAACGGTGGCCAACGCCCTGCTATCGATTCTGGACAATCCGTTTCCCGTGTTGGTGGCGCTGCGCAAATTGGGGCGATGAAACAAGTCGTTCGTTCACTTAAAATTGAATTGGCTAACTATCGCGAACTTCAATCATTTGCTCAATTTGGTAGTGATATTGATGCATCGACAAAAAAAGTACTTGTCCATGGTGGTGTGCTTTTAAATTTATTAAAACAAAACCAATATGAACCTTTACCAGTTGATCAACAGATTCTATTCTTATATGCTGTACAAAATCGTTTTGTTGAACAAGTACCAGCTGCAGAATTAAAAACCTTACTTAACACTTATTACCATTTTATTGAAACCAAACATCCCGAGATTATTCAAGATATTAAGTTTAAGAAAAAATTCCAAGATAAAACCTTAGAACTTTTAAAGAAAGTCACAACAATTTTTTTTGAAAAAAGAGTGGCATAAGAAATCATGGCAAAAGGTTTACCAGTTTTAAGACGGCGCATCTCTTCGATTAAGGCCACCA
>Ga0079300_10000416_pt1 | contig 16046 bp, 14 predicted proteins | sample Wag4_2014_7_11_FD_74799 | JGI IMG/M metagenome (GOLD analysis project Ga0079300, IMG submission 74799) | Fresh water microbial communities from Ohio, USA - Utica-2 Time Series HT 2014_7_11 | ecosystem: Environmental > Aquatic > Freshwater > Water tank | place: USA: Ohio | collected 2014-07-11
GTCGTGGACCTGGTGAAACAAAGATCGAAACTGATCGCCGCAGAATTCGCGACAAAATGGCAAAGCTTCGCGGCGAGATTGCCGAGATGAAAACTGCACGTGATACAAAGAGGCAGGAACGTCGACGGAACAATATTCCATCCGTTGCAATTGCAGGATATACAAATGCTGGTAAATCCTCACTGCTAAATAAACTCACCGATGCAGGTGTCTTGGTCGAGAACGCGTTATTTGCTACTTTGGATCCAACTGTTCGAAAAACTCAGACACATGATGGTCGGATTTATACGTTAAGTGACACTGTTGGATTTGTTCGTCATCTTCCACATCAACTGATCGATGCTTTCAAGTCGACTTTAGAAGAGGTCTCGCAATCAGATTTAATTGTTCACGTTGTTGATGGCTCGCACCCAGATCCATTTGAGCAGATTAAGGCTGTTCGCCTAGTTATTGATGAAATCGGCGGCAAGGAGATTCCTGAAATCATCGCAATCAACAAAGTTGATATTGCAGATCCAAATATCGTTATGGAGATTTTGCGCAAGGAGCCAAATAGCTATGCCTTTTCAGTTCGAACCGGCTTTGGCATTGAAGGTTTGCTTCATGCAATTGAGAGCTCTCTACCGCGTCCATCTGTAGAAGTTTCAGTGGTCATTCCTTATGACAGGGGAGACTTGGTCCATGCCATACATGAGTCGGGCGAGATATTCTCAGAGTCATATGTTGAAGATGGAACGGCGATCCACGCTCGCGTAGATGCAAGCCTGGCTCAAAGAATCGAGAAATCTGGCCAAACCAAGGAATAACGAGAGTTTGTGGCGTGTTGTATCAAATACATGGTGTTAAATGCGCCATGATGCGCCCGCAGAGAGTTATCCAGAAAACGACGAAGTATCGAAAAGGTGGTGAGAGCAATGGCAACTGATTACGACACACCCAGAAAAACCGATGAGGAACTTCATGAGGAGTCTCTTGAAGAGTTAAAGGCAAAGCGAGTTGATGCTCAATCTGGCCAGATCGATGTTGATGAAGCCGAAGCAGCTGAAAATCTTGAACTCCCAGGCGCCGATCTTTCAGGAGAAGAGCTCGCAGTAAGAGTTGTACCAAAGCAAGTTAATGAATTCACTTGCTCACGCTGTTTCTTAGTGCATCACATTTCACAGTTAGCCAAAGGTGAAGGCGCAAAAGCTGTTTGTAAAGAGTGTAATTAACTCTTTAACGCTTTTAGAGCGGTAAGAAGTTTTTCAGGTTGTGAAGTCGAAATCAGCCAATACGGAGTTGCATCTCTTGTGTCATTGACGAAAAGTTGAATGGCCCGTGGCGACCAGAATCTAATCGCTAGATACGCAGCAGGATCGGCATCTCTAGTTCGGATTCTTTTAAGATTTTGATTATCTAAAGCAATAATCTCACCAATAAATTCACGCTGCAGATGTGCGCGTCCAACACGTATCTCCGCGTCATCAACTTCAATTTTTAGCCCAGATTTTATGTATATGGCGATCAATGCCAGCGAAAGTACTACTAAAGACACTAAAGCTGAGTTATTTCCTAATGCGGCCCAAATAGAGATAACCAGGGAAAGAAAAAAGAAGTAAATTATGGCTAGAAGCCAAAGTGGCGTACGTATCACTTCTTGGTATCGCATGGGTGTTACCGTATCGGATAATCAGGCGCTAATCTTTATCCATGGGCAGAGTAGCAAGCACAGTTCCACCCGAAGGCTCGATAATTCCAGAACGCCATCCACTTGCACCGCCAGTAGGGACAAAAATCCCTTCACACTTTGGTCATTGCTTTGGTTGCGGCCATCTACATCCGACGGGTCTGCATTTAGTTGCATACTCTGGTGAAGGTGCAAATATCACAGCAACTTTTACAGTTACTAAAAATCACCAAGGAGCTCCCGGATTAGCACATGGTGGATTGCTTTCTCTTGCCTTTGATGAAGCTTTGGGTAAATTGATGTGGTTAATTCGCTCTCCTGCAGTAACTGGTCGCTTAGAAACAGATTTCATGATTCCAGTGCCAATTGGAACAACACTTCATATTGCCGCGGAAATAACGGGACAACACGGTCGAAAGGTCTACACATCGGCAGTTGGTCGCTTGAATTCTCCAGAAGGTGAAATCGCGGTTCGCGCATCAGCTCTTTTCATCATCGTTCCTATGGAGCATTTCATCAATAATGCACCCGAGGGTTATTTTGAAGAGTTGGCAAAAACTCCCGAACTTTTAACTTTTGTCGATCCAAATTTCGAGATAAATCCTTGATATGAAGGGTGTAGAAGTACTCATTACGCGCCTTGATCCAAGCGTTCCATTGCCAACCTATTCCAAGCCAGGAGATGCTGGTGCGGATATAACAACTCGCGTCGATGTTGAATTAAAGCCAGGGGAGCGCGCACTCGTTCCAACTGGTATCTCAATTGCACTTCCTGATGGATACGTAGCTTTAGTGCATCCACGTTCGGGTCTTGCAATCAAACATGGTGTAACAATGGTTAATGCACCAGGAACAGTTGATGCAGGTTATCGGGGGGAGCTTTCATGCATTCTAATCAATCATGACCCAACCGAACCTGTTACTTTTAAAAAAGGTGATCGAATTGCACAACTGGTAATCCAAAAAGTAGAGCGCGCGGTTTTCACGGAAGTTGAATACCTTCCAGGATCAGATAGAGGCACAGGTGGCTTTGGATCGACGGGACGCTCATGAGCCAGCATGGCCAAGATCGCGACAAAGTTATCAATGCCCTTGGAGGAAAAAAAGGTTTAATTGACTCGGGCTTGCCGGCGGTAGTTTTTCTTATTGTTTTTAACTTTGATCAAGATCTTCAAAGGGCAATCTGGGCGGCTCTATCACTATCAATCATCCTTGCAATCTGGAGATTAATTCGCAAAGACACAATTCAACACTCTGTTTCCGGAGTTATAGGAGTCTTAATCTGTGCCTACTTTGCCAATAGAAGTGGCAACGCGACAGATTTCTATATTCCAAAACTACTCACTAACTTGGCTTACGGAACCGTTTATCTCATAGCCAATTTGGTTGGATGGCCCATTCTGGGGCTAGTTCTTGGACCACTGCTGGGAGAGAACTTCACGTGGAGAAATAACCCTCGTCGCAAGAAGATGTATATCAAAGCGAGCTGGTTATGGGTTGCATTGTTCTTTTCTCGAATTGCAGTTCAGTATCCAATTTATGAAAGTGGAAATGTTAATTTACTGGGAACCGTGAACCTTGCGATGGGTTACCCATTATTTTTTGCCGCAGCTTATGGTTCGTGGCTGATTATTAAATCTGAACCACCGATAGATGATAAATCCAGCAAATAGATTTAAGAGATAAAGCAGGCTTTTATGTAAGCCTCAGCATCGGCTGAAGCCACAAAGAGAAGCTCGTCCCCAGCAGCAAATACATCATGAGGTTTAGCTGTAATCACTTGGCCATCGCGAACTATTGCTGCAAGTGCTGCGTTTTCAGGTAGTTCAATTTCTTCAACTGTCTTTCCTATGCAAGCAGAACCATCTGGAAGGGTTAACTCCACTAGATTGGCTTGGCCCTTTCTAAATGAGAATAGCCGAACCACATCTCCGACAGTGACGGCCTCTTCGACAAGCGCCGAGATAATTCTTGGCGTAGACACTGCGACATCAACACCCCATGAAGTATCAAAGAGCCATTCATTTTTCGGGTGATTAATTCTTGCAACAACTCTTGGAACTCCATATTCAGTTTTACCAAGTAAAGAGGTCACTAGGTTTGCCTTGTCATCACCTGTTGCAGCAACTAAAACCTGGCAGTTATCAAGATGGGCAGCATCAAGTGCTGTAATTTCACAGGCATCTGCCATCAGCCACTCTGCATCAGGAACACTTTCAATCTTTATCGCCTTGGGATCTTTTTCAATAAGTAAAACCTGATGACCATTGTCTAAAAGTTCACGAGCAATCGCTCGTCCCACGTTTCCTGCACCGGCGATTGCAATTCTCATGAGCGCTCAGCCTCTGGTGTTTGGGAGAGAATCTGTTGTGTGCGTTCTAGGTCGGCATCAGCCACCATTACATGCACGAGATCACCTTCCTGCAGAACTGTATGAGAATTTGGAATTATCGCTTCACCTAAACGAGTAATAAATGCAATGCGTGAAGGAGTTAATTCATCGATCAGTAGTACAGGTCGTCCATACCACTCGGCATTTGGATGCACTTCGTAGAGTTGAAGTGTTCCGGTGGCATCACGCCATTCAGATCGAGAACCTTCTGGCGTTAAACGGCGGAGAATCTGATCTGTTGTCCAAAGAACTGTTGCAACTGTTGGAATACCAAGTCTTTGGTAGATCTCGGCTCTTCCTGGATCATAAATTCGAGCAACAACGTTTTGAACTCCGTATGTCTCCCGAGCAACTCTAGCTGCCAAAATATTTGAGTTATCACCATTGCTTACAGCGGCAAAGGCATCTGCTTCTTGAATCCCTGCCTCAATTAAATTGTCGCGATCAAAGCCAACACCTGTGACTGTTCGGCCTTTAAACTCTGGTCCCAAGCGGCGAAATGCTTCACGAACTTGGTCGATAACGGCAACAGTATGTCCTGCCGCCTCTAATTCGGTGGCCAGAGAGGATCCAACTCGACCGCAACCCATGATGACTACGTGCACAAGGTACAACTTACACCCATAGGCTTGTATCTATGGCATCAGAAAAGGGTCCAGCCCTAAAAATCGGAGACCGCATTGAGGTCACCATTGAAAAAGTTGCCCATGGAGGCCACTTCATTGCCCGTCACAACGGAGCGGTTATCTTTGTTCGACATGCAGTTGAAGGTGAACTCTGCACGGTTGAACTCACAAGTGTGGGTGCAAGCTTTAGTCGAGCCGATGTTATTTCAATTCATACTCCATCGGAGCATCGAGTCAATCCACCCTGTAGATTTTCGAATTCAGATGGCTGCGGTGGGTGCGATTTCCAGCACATCTCCGAAGAACACCAACGCACATTAAAGTCGCAAGTAATTGCTGAGCAATTTGCCCGCATTGCAAAGATGGATCTTAATGTTGCCGTCGAAAAGGTCGGCGAAAGCACGCACTGGCGCACTCGTGCAATCGCTACTACGAATAAAGATGGAAAATTAGGTTTTTACAAATCTCGATCCCACACAGTTGCCCCAGTGACAGATTGCATAATCTGTGTGGACGCAATCAAATTCGCGGAACTATCTCAAAAATCTCTTAAACCACATACCCGAGTTGAAGTGAGCGCCTCAAATACAGGCGAGAGAACCGTTGCGTTGGCCAGCAAAGAGGGCCAGCAGCGGGCCAGAGTTACTGAAGGTCCTGCAATCCTGCATGAAAAAGTATTAAATCGAATTCTCGAAGTTAACCATGAATCTTTTTGGCAGAGTCACAAAGATGCACCAGAAGTCTTAACTAAGGCCGTTTTAGAGTTTGCAGCTTTTAAACCCGGAGATCACGTTCTTGATCTATACGGAGGTGTCGGTTTATTTACCGCTGCAATCCTAGATGCAGTTGGGCAGAGCGGTCATGTTGAACTAATTGAAGGCAGTAAATCCGCAACCAGTGATGCTGCAAAAAACTTTGCTTCCTCACCGAATGTAAAAGTTATTTCTGGTGATGTTGCCCAGCATTTACCTCGAATTTCTACTGCCGATGTTGTTGTATTGGATCCACCAAGGGAAGGTGCAGGTAAAGAGGTTGTTGCTCAAATAGCACGACTCGGACCACGTTCAATAATTTATGTTGCCTGTGATCCAGCAGCACTTGCCAGAGACACTGCCTATCTTGCACATCACAGTTTTTCCTTGGTGAAAATTCGTGCTTTTGATCTCTTTCCAATGACACATCACATCGAATGTGTTGCCCTCTATGCTCAGACTGATGTATCTTGAGCGCCGGTAAACGTAGAATTTAAGGGGTACACGGGTGAGTAAAAACTCTTTTAACGCAAAGAAAAACTTGGAAGTTGCGGGCAAGAGTTTTGAGATTTTTGACATCTCAGCTATCGAAGGGGCCTCTAATCTTCCCTTCAGCTTGAAAGTACTATTAGAAAACCTTCTGCGTACAGAAGATGGTGCCAACATCACTCAGGCCCACATCAAAGCGTTGGCTAATTGGGACCAATCAGTAGAACCAGATACAGAGATTCAATTTACTCCTGCGCGTGTAGTGATGCAGGACTTCACTGGTGTCCCATGTGTTGTAGATCTTGCAACAATGCGCGAGGCAATCGTGGAGTTGGGTGGAGATCCATCCAAAGTTAACCCGCTTGCACCGGCAGAGTTGGTCATCGATCACTCTGTAATTGCAGATAAGTTCGGTACAAAGGATTCTTTTGAACAGAACACCGATATCGAATATGAGCGCAATCAAGAACGATATAGATTTTTACGTTGGGGACAAAGTGCATTTGATGAGTTCAAAGTAGTCCCACCAGGCACAGGAATTGTTCACCAAGTAAATATTGAATATCTGGCACGCGTAGTAATGGTTCGCTCTGTAGATGGCGTTGTCCGTGCCTACCCTGACACTGTCGTAGGTACCGATTCACACACAACGATGGTCAATGGTTTGGGAGTTTTAGGTTGGGGAGTAGGTGGCATTGAAGCCGAGGCCGCGTTATTGGGTCAACCAGTTTCGATGCTCATTCCTAAAGTTGTTGGCTTTAAGTTAACTGGTCAACTTCCATTGGGAACCACAGCTACCGATATGGCTCTAACAATCACAGAGATTTTGCGCAAGGTAGGAGTTGTAGGAAAGTTTGTAGAGTTCTTTGGTCCAGGTGTTGCCTCTGTTCCAATGGCAAATCGCACAACCATCGGAAACATGAGCCCTGAATATGGTTCAACCTGTGCAATCTTTCCAATTGATGAAGAAACACTTCGATATCTTCGTCTAACAGGACGCAGCGATGAGCAGATCGCACTTGTTCAAGAATATTCAAAGAAGCAAGGAATGTGGCATGACCCGTCAGTTGAGCCTCGCTTCTCCCAAGTGGTAGAGCTTGATCTTTCTACGGTAGTTCCATCGATCTCTGGTCCAAAAAGACCACAAGATCGAATTGCACTCAGTGATTCAAAAACTGCCTTTGAAAAGATTCTTCCTTCTTACCTAAGTGATAAGACAAGTAGGGATGAAGTTAAAGCTGGTGCAACACGCGTAAAAAATGGAGATGTTGTTATTGCATCAATAACATCTTGTACAAATACATCAAATCCCTCAGTAATGATTGGTGCTGCATTACTAGCAAAGAAAGCTGTAGAAAAGGGATTGAAATCTAAGCCTTGGGTGAAAACAACTCTTGCGCCAGGATCTAAAGTAGTAACAGATTATTACGATCGCGCAGATCTAACTCAGTATATGCAGGCCCTTGGTTTCCACTTGGTCGGATACGGCTGCGTAACATGCATTGGAAACTCTGGCCCACTTCCTATCGAAGTCGGAAAAGCCATTGGTGAAGGCGATTTGGCTGTTACCGCAGTGCTTTCAGGTAATCGAAATTTTGAAGGTCGCATCAGTCCGGAAGTAAAGATGAATTACTTGGCATCCCCACCGCTAGTCGTTGCTTATGCAATCGCTGGAACCATGGACCATGACTTTGAAAAGGATTCTTTAGGCAAAGACACAGCCGGTAACGATGTTTATCTGAAGGATATTTGGCCATCACCACAGGAAATTCAAAGCGTGATCGATGCCTCTATTTCATCTGAAATGTTTAAGAAAGATTATGCAACGGTATTTGAAGGCGATCATCGCTGGAAATCTCTGGCAACTCCTACAGGCAAGATTTTTGAGTGGGACGCGAAGTCAACCTATGTGCGCAAACCGCCATACTTTGATGGGATGCCTAAGCAACCAACTCCCGTTACAGATATCTCTGGGGCCCGAGTGCTTGCAATACTTGGGGATTCAGTAACAACAGATCACATTTCTCCAGCAGGAAACATTAAGGCTGATTCTCCAGCTGGAATTTATCTTGCAGAGCATGGAATCGAGCGAGCAGACTTCAACTCATACGGTTCTAGACGTGGAAATCATGAAATTATGATTCGCGGAACTTTTGCAAATATTCGCTTAAAGAATCTTTTACTTGATGGAGTTGAGGGTGGATACACTCGCAACTTCCTCAGTGGCGGAGAACAAACAACAATATTTGATGCATCCATGGCTTATCAGAAGGCAGGAGTTCCATTAGTAATTCTTGCAGGTAAGGAATATGGATCAGGATCATCTCGGGACTGGGCTGCTAAAGGCACCGCTTTGCTTGGCGTGAGAGCGGTTATTGCAGAAAGTTTTGAAAGAATTCACCGTTCAAACTTGATCGGAATGGGAGTTCTTCCATTGGAGTTTAAGAGTGGCGAATCTGCAGAATCATTAGGACTCAATGGGACGGAAGTGTTTTCAATTGCAGGCATCACCGCTCTCAATAACGGGGGAGTTCCAAAAGAGCTCACCGTAACTGCCGGAGACAAGAGCTTCACCGCAAAAGTTAGAATTGATACGCCAGGAGAAGCTGATTATTACCGACACGGTGGAATCATGCAGTTTGTACTGAGGTCACTTCTCTAAAGTTTACGTTCAGTTTTTCAGGGTTCTAAATGGAATAGCACTAAGCACAATTCCGGCAACAAGACCCCAAAAAGGTGAACCAAGCCCCAGCGGTTGGATACCGCTGATCGTAATTAATAGCGTTGCCATGGCTACTTCACGTCCTTGAACACCGGCTACAGATTCATGAAGCGAGTTGGCCAAAGCTGGCATCAATGCCAAACCAGCGATTGTTGCAATCATGGCAGGTGGAAGCATATTAAATAGATCAATTATTGGGATAGTAAAAATTGCGGCCGTAATGTAAAAAACTCCACACAAAACCCCTGCTGTATAGCGAGTCGTTTTATCTGGATCGGCATGTTCACCAACTGCGATATTTGCAGTAATCGTTGAGGTATTAACTCCTGTATTTCCAAAGGGTGCTGTGAAAAGTGAAATAAATCCTCCAGTCAATATTGAATATTTGATGGGAGGTTGGTATTTGGCTGATCGCAATACGGTAAATCCTGGGGCATATTGTGTGGCAAGAGTTGCTAGAAGCATTGGAAGTGCCAGGTTAATTGCACTAGCCCAAGTGAAATCTGGTTGAATAAATTGAGGATGCACCCAGAATAAATCTGCTCCATTAAATTGGAGCTTACCTAAGGCAACAGTGAGAACAATTCCAACGATAAAGACAGGCACAACAGGTGTTCTAACATTGAACCTTCGTGCAAGGAAGAAAACCACAACCATTATGGATACAAGCCATGGTTCTGCAGTAAAAGAAGTAAAGATTTGTACACCAAATTGGAATAGGACACCTGCAAGCATGGCCATAATCACTTCATGAGGAATGAATTTCATAATCTTTCGCATGGCACCAGTTGCGCCAATGACGATGAACGTAATTGCGACGATTATGTAAGAAGCAACAGCCTCATTAATTGAATGTGCCTGCAGGCTTGTTACTAATAAAACCATTGATGCAGTCGAAGGAGAGCCAATCATTGGCATTCGAAAGCGCAGGCTAAGGAAAAGGCCAAAGAGTCCAGAGGTCAGCCAGGTGATAAAAATCCAATTAGATGTTTGAGCATCAGTAAAGGATCCATTTTTTGCTGCCGTGAGTTGAATGACGATTGGACCAGTAACTGCAACTAGAACAACCAAGAACCCCGAGACCAGAGTTCCAAGCGTTGTATCTTTAGGGAAACTCTTTAGGTTGCTTAGAACTGCACTTAAACCGTTTTTCGTTGTGCCTTCATAGAGTTCAGTCATTTGTCTTAGTGTAGACCTCGAAAGGCATTCGACTAGACATGCTGCTCTTCTAGTTCATGGCCTAGAGGAGAAGTAACCTTTATTTGGACTTGTAACGAAGTTGTTAGTTTTAAGCAGGAAGTGATGCAACACCTTTGTCGTGGAATCGCTTTCCTGAAGTTGACTCACTAATTCCCTCACGATCTAAGTAAGGCAAAATCCCACCCAAATGCATTGGCCAACCAGCACCCATCAACATACACAAATCGATTTCAGCAGGAGATGACACAACACCCTCATCCAACATTGATCGCGCTTCTTCAGCCAAAGATTTTAACGCTCGTTCGCGAACTTGCTCTGCAGTTGAGGGGGTGTTTCCCTTTTCTACAAGTGCAATCGCGGCAGGGTTAGGAGCAAATGTTCCATCTTCATTTTTGATGTAGAAGTTACGAACGCCCTCTTTCACCATGCGCTGCATTGTTGGTGAGATTCGATAGCGCGGTCCAAGATTCTTGTGCAGAGTCTCTGACACATGGAGTGCCACGCCTGGACCAACAAGATCTAGAAGTTGGAATGGCGACATTGGGAATCCAATCTCCATCATCGCAGCATCTGCAACAGCAGGAGGAGTTCCCTCATCTACTGCGTCAGTAACTTCACCCATAAAGCGCGTTAAGAGTCGATTTACAACAAAGCCCGGAGCATCCTTACAGATGATCATTACTTTTTTCAGTTCTTTACCAACTGCAATTGCTGTAGCAGTGGTTGCATCATCAGTTGTCGAAGTGCGCGCTACTTCTAGCAACGGCATGACAGCTACAGGATTGAAAAAGTGGAATCCAACTACTCGCTCTGGATTTTTTAATCCCTGTGTCATTGCTTCAACTGATAGAGAGGACGTATTTGTCGCTAAAACACATTCAGGGGAGACAATAGCCTCTAACTTTTTGAATAGTTCTTGCTTTAGTGAAAGCTCCTCAAAAATGGCCTCGATGACAAAATCGCAATTGGCAAAAACCTTTTGGTCAGCTGATCCTGAAATCAAGAGAGCCAGACGTGCAGCAGCTTCAGCGCTCATACGCTTCTTCTCTACCAACTTATCTAGTTCATTTTTAACCCATGCGACTCCTTTATCAGCGCGGGCCTGATCTATATCAGTCATCACAACAGGACACTTAAGATTTCTCAATAAAAGTAGCGCTAACTGAGATGCCATTAAACCAGCACCTACAACTCCCACCTTGGTTACTTTTCGTGCAAGGGCAGGCTTAGGTGCACCCTCAACCTTCTTTCGTTTCTTCTGAATCAAATTAAATGCATACAAAGATGCGCGAAGAGGATCAGACATTACTAAGTCTGCAAGTACTTTATCCTCTGCATCAAATCCGGTACCAAGATCGCTTTTTCTTGCAGCTGCTATTAATTCCAGCGCTTTAGTAGGTGATGCTATTTCAGCGCCACCATATTTTTTCAGCGCAGCAGCCTTCCCGGTAGCCAATGCACTATCCCACGCTGGATCGTTACTGTAATCGGGGCGTTCAATTTTTGTACTTCCATTTAGAACGCCAACTGCAAATGAAATTGATCGCTCTAAATAATCTGCTGGATCAAAGACTGCATCGACTACGCCAAGCTTTAGAGCATCTTTTGATTTCAACATCGTATTGTTATTGAGTGCGTTCAGCATGATCACTTGAACTGCGCGCTCTGGGCCGATTAGTTTTGGCAATATTGTGGCGCCGCCCCATCCTGGAACTAGCCCCAAGAAAACTTCAGGAAGTGCAATAAATGCAGTTGATGAGAGTGTTCTGTAGTGGCAGTGAAGGCCGACTTCGAGTCCACCACCTAGTGCAAGGCCGTTAATGAAGGCAAAGGTTGGAATCTTTGATTCGCCTAATCTACGAAAGACATCATGGCCAAGTTTTCCAATAGCCATTGCTTGGCTGTGATCATTTAGGAATGCAAGGGCTGAAAGATCAGCACCGGCAGCAAAAATAAAGGGCTTTCCCGTAATTGCGATGGCTGCTGGTTTGCGACCAATCGCATCTGTGATCGCTGCATCTAATGCGGTTAGTGATTGAGGACCAAAAGTATTTGGTCGATTGTGATCTAGAGAGTTGTCTAAAGTAATCAACGCTAATGAGCCTTGACCACCAAATGCTGCTAAGTCAATGTCACGGACAAGTGCGTGCGTAACGACTTCTTCTGGCGCTCCTGCTGGCAATGTTATGTTTGTGCTCATAATTATTTTGATCCCTTAAAGTGTGGATTTTCCCAGATGACTGTGCCGCCCATGCCTAAACCAATACACATTGTTGTAATGCCGTATCGAACTTCAGGTTTTTCTTCGAAAGTGCGAGCAAGATTGAGCATCAATCGAACTCCAGAAGATGCCAACGGGTGACCAACAGCGATGGCGCCACCATATGGATTGACGCGAGGATCATCATCGGCAATTCCAAAGTGATCCAAAAATGCAATTACTTGAACTGCGAATGCTTCATTAACTTCGAAAGCACCGATATCTTCAATTTTTAATCCGGCCTGCTTCAAAGCTTTTAGAGTTGCCGGTACCGGGCCGTAACCCATGATCTCTGGTTCAACACCAACAAATGCGAAGGTGACAAGTTTTGCTTTGATTGTGAGTCCAAGTTCTAACGCCTTCTCTTCGCTAGCAAGCAAAGCTGCCGTTGCACCATCATTTAGCCCGGAAGAGTTTCCTGGTGTGACGCGTCCTGCTGGTCGAAAAGGTGTTTTTAACCCAGCTAAACCTTCCATCGTAGTTTGAGGGCGAGGCGGTTCATCAACTGTTGCAACCCCCCAACCAAGTTCAGCGTTTCTTGCAGCAGTAGGAATTAAATCTCGCTGGATCTTTCCTTCACTGTATGCCTTTGCAGTTTTGATTTGAGAGTTAAGTGCGAATTGATCTGCGCGTAATTTTGTTAGTTGAGGGAAACGATCATGCAAACGCTCTGCAGTTGCTCCCATTGCAAGTGCATCTTGCTCAACAATTCTCTCTGCTAAATATCGAGGATTCGGATCTAAGCCTTCTCCGATTGGGTGGTTACCCATGTGTTCAACGCCGCCTGCTATTGCAAGATCATTTGTTCCCATTGCAATAGCACCTGCAATTGTCGTTACAGCGGTCATTGCACCGGCGCACCATCTATCGATTGAGTAACCAGGAACTGTGTTAGGTAAACCAGAAAGGAGCGCGGTACTTCGTCCAATGTTCATACCTTGATCACCGGTCTGAGTTGCAGCTGCAATTGCTACATCTTCAATTGTCGAACGATCTACTTTGGGATTGCGATCGAGCAAACCACGAATTGCTCGCACCATTAAGTCATCTGCTCTGGTTCCGGCGTACATGCCGCCAGCCTTCCCAAATGGTGTGCGAACGGCATCAACGAGGACAACGGTGCGAGTCATGAAACTTCCCTTGTTAGCGATATGGGGAAGATGTTACTCGTGAGTAAGGTCTCTGGACAATGCCAAATCAACTAGGACAGGTGGAGTAAATCACTCCGTGCTTACGGCTGCTGCTTCTTCTTCTACGGGAGCCGGAACCGCCTCTTTTTCTAACAAAGCCTCAGATATCGCCTGTCCTACCAAGTTAACTTGCCACGAGCGAGCTCCAAGATTGCTGAGTGCTTTTTCTACGGCCTCCACCTGTAATTGCTCAGTTGATCCCGAGGGTGGGTTCCAGCAAATTCGACGGACCAGTTCTGGCGTAATCAGATTCTCTACAGGAATGCTGTTCTCTTCCGAGATTTTTTCAAGGCGCAGCCGTGCATGAGAAAGTGGTGCGTATTTTTCCGGAAACTTATCTCGCCATAACTTAATTGGAGGCAGCGAATCAGCATTGGTGCGCAGTTGTGGCCACTCTTGCTCTGGTAAGGCAACTGCCGATGCAATACTTTCCAGCCACAAGGGTAGATTTTCTAACCAACGAGCACGTAGGCCCAGCGGACGTAATGCTTTTTCAAACTCTTTTTTTGTTGTTGGAGCAGAGATAGCTAACTCAACAATTGCATTGTCATTGAGTAGCTTTCCTTGAGCGATGTCGCTCTGACTAGCAACTTTATCCCGAGCGATCCAAAGGGATCTAACTATCGCTAATTGATCTCTTCGCTTAATTTTGTGCATTCCTGAAGTGCGACGCCATGGATCAATTCGAGGCGGTGGTGGGGGCGCCAATAAAATTGAGGCGAATTCCTCCATGGCCCACGGAAGTTTTTTACTCTCCAATAACATTTGGTACATGCGATCGCGCAGCTCAACTAGTAATTCAACATCTAAAGCTGCATATGTGAGCCAATTTTCAGGAAGTGGCCGGACCGACCAATCTGCAGCACTGTGTTCTTTTGCTAATGAGACCCCCATTAATGATTCTAGAAGTGGCCCAAGTCCAACGCGAGGCAATCCTGCGATTCGTCCGGCAAGTTCAGTATCAAACAATCGCTGCGGGTTGATTCCTATTTCCCGCAGACAGGGCAGATCTTGTGTACTTGCATGCAAAATAACTTCATCGGAGTTGAGTACATCATTTAGCTCAAGAATCAATGGATGATTGACTCCAAAGGCTATTGGATCGATCAGGTGAAGTCCGCCGCCATTTCTTTTTATCTGAATTAAGTAAGCTCTAGCGCTGTATCTAAATCCAGATGCGCGCTCTGCATCTACTGCAAAAGGACCTGTGCCCCTCTTTAATTCGTCTATCGCTTCTGCGAGTCCAGGTTCTGTATCTATGACCTTGGGTGTTCCACCGGCAGGGGCCAGTAATGGAACAGCGATAACCTCTTCACTCATATTTAATTACGACGACTTGATGTAATCGCAGAGACTCCTTCAGGAATAGGAGGCAATCCAGCAACTTCGCAAATCAATTTACACCAGCTATCTATGTGATCGATTATTAGAGTTGGGTTACTCACTATTGGAGTCCATGAAGCGCGTATCTCAATTTCAGCTTCATTTTTGCGAGGTGAGAGTTTTCCAAAAGAGGCGCTAGTTACTCTAGTTACAGTGCCACTTGGCGAGTTATAGGTACACCCATTATTTTGCAGAGATTCTAGAAACCAACTCCAACCAACTTCCGGCAGTAAGGGATCTTCTTGCATTATTGGATCCACATCAGCGCTGACGAAAGTTACGCATCGGAACTCTCCATCCCAGGTTGCTTGACCACCTGGCTCGTGCAGTAAAACAAATCGTCCATTTGCAATTTCATCTTCTTTATCACCGAGTAAGCCGTTGGAAACATCGGCAGAAAAAGCAAAAGCATATGTTGCTAATTTTTGCGGAGCAGGCACCTCTGTGAGCATCACTTCAGATCTTGGTGTAAATGTACGAAGCTGATCGATTAACCGCTCAAATCCATTTGCATCCATGCATTAAGGATAAAGATTACAAAGAGGTTTTTATGGGAGGCGGGGCGGTAGGCTTAGGCAATGGCATCATTATTGGCGCTTTTGTCTAGTGCGTTATGGGGATCGGCAGATTTTTTTGCTGGTCGTATGAGCAAGAAGCATCATCCATTTGCAGTATTGGGATTTTCTCAGGTGATTGGATTGTTTGTTGGCCTTTTGATTCTTGTTATCTCTGGAAGTTGGCAAGGAAAAGCTCTTGGCTTTGATGGATATTTAATTCCAGGAGCACTTGCAGGATTAGCCGGATACATTGGACTTGCTTGTCTGTATGCAGGCTTATCAACTGGCCGAATGGGTGTAGTTGCACCGATTGCTTCGATGAGTGCAGTTATTCCTCTTGCTTACGCATTAGCAACTGGAGATAAACTTTCAACGTTAGCCTTAATTGGAATATTTGTTGCGCTAGCGGGAGTTTTTTGTGCAAGTGGGCCTGAGCTATCACAAAGAATGCCGATAAAGCCGTTATTGCTTGCTTTAGGAGCCGCAGCCGGTTTTGGAGTTTCACTGACTTTCATGGCCATTGGTTCTGAATCAAGTGCATTGTTAACTATGGTTTCTATGCGCGGAGCCACATTCTTTGTAACTATTGCTATTGCATTGAAATTTAGAACCTCAGGAAAGTTTGAGAGGAGTGATCTGCCGCTTCTAATCTTTATTGGTGCTGCAGATTTTATGGCAAATCTCCTTCTGGGTGTGGCAACGACAAAGGGCTTGGTTTCAGTGGCGATGGTCTTTGGTTCTCTTTTTCCAATCGCAACCGCACTCCTTGCTTTCAAGTTACTCAATGAGCGACTTCATAAAGTTCAATA
>Ga0079300_10000419_pt1 | contig 16020 bp, 16 predicted proteins | sample Wag4_2014_7_11_FD_74799 | JGI IMG/M metagenome (GOLD analysis project Ga0079300, IMG submission 74799) | Fresh water microbial communities from Ohio, USA - Utica-2 Time Series HT 2014_7_11 | ecosystem: Environmental > Aquatic > Freshwater > Water tank | place: USA: Ohio | collected 2014-07-11
GCCCTTCGGTGCACTCACAACTCCAGCAGGTGTTTGAGAAACTACGGCGCCAGCGGCAACACTTTCGCTAAATGCAAATGAACTTTCAACGTTAAAGCCGGCTTCAGTTAATTCATTTTGTGCCTGGTCTGCGCTTTGACCAACGTAGGTTGTTAATGCAATTTCTTCGACGCCCTTGCTGACAAGAATGGATACTGGTGTATCTCGCTTAACTTTTTGTCCACTAGATGGATTTGAGGAAATGACTAGGCCTTTAGGAATAGTGGTATTAAACGCTTCAGAAATTCCTGCAGACTTTAATGGTTGGCTTGTAAGAACTTTGAGAGCAGCCGCCGGAGTAAGCCCAGTTAAAACTGGGATAACGTAACGTTCTTGGCCTTTGGAAACCACCAAGTTAACTCGACCACCAGCATCAACTTTATCGCCACCGCTTGGATCTGATGCCAATATTTTTCCTGAAGCAATGTCCTCATCAAATCGTCTTTCGATTACTTCTGATGTTAATCCAAGGGGAGCAAGTGCTGCATTTGCTTCTTCAACGGATGCGCCAACAACTGATGGAACCACAATGCGAGAGCCCGGACCAATCAGCGCATACCAACTGCCGATACCAAGTGCCACCGCAAGCATTGCAGCGATAATGCGATTTCTTCGAACTCGTTTACTAATTCGTCGCTTAGTTCCCGCCGTCATCTCACGTTTAGGTTTTTCCTCAGTTATTTCTCTGACCGGTTCAGGTTTAAGTTTTTTCTTCTTCATTTTCGATGACTTCTCAGAAATCTTCTGCATCGGAATATCTAATTCCAAACTCAATTGATTTCGCTTGGGATCTATTGAGCGAGCAATATCTTGTATTCCAGATAAAAACACTCCTGCATCACGTGGACGCTCATCCGGGTTGGAACTTGTGGCTGAATAAATCAGATCATCGAGATCCTTAGGAATATCTGATCTGCTCTGGCTTACACGTGGAACTCGATTGTTTACATGCATGTAAGCAATCTGAATCGGGCTATCACCGGAAAAAGGTTTCTCTCCTACAAGTAACTCATAGGCAAGAATTCCGGTCGAGTACACATCACTTCGCGCATCAGAAATTCCACGTTGAACTTGTTCTGGTGAAAGGTATGAAACACTGCCGAGCACAACACTTGATTCTGCAGTGAGCGTGCTTCCAATGAGCGCACCATGGGCTAATCCAAAATCTGCAATCTTGATACGGCCATCATTTGAAATCAAAATATTCTCAGGCTTGATATCTCGGTGAATGATTCCCAATTTATGCGCAGCCGCAAGTGCACCCAAAATTGCTGTCAGATATTGCAAGGTTTGCGCTACACCGAATTTTCCTGATTCATCTAAATATTCGCGCAGAGTGCTTCCTTCAACCATCTCCATGACGATAAAGACAGCCGGCACACCATTTGTATTCCAACCTTGATCTTGCACTGATACGGCATTGGGATGAGTAAGGGCAGCAGCAGCTTTTGCTTCTCGAATAAATCGATTAACAAATGCTTCATCTTGCGCAAGATGCGGATGCATAATTTTTACAGCAACTTTGCGATCTAAGCGGGTATCAAGGGCCGAATAAATGCTGGCCATGCCACCTTGGGCTATCTGGGAGATGAGTTGATAGCGCCCATCAATGAGTTCACCAGATAAATCAGACACGTGGAAATCTTAGATAAAACCCCATAGATACAAGGGTGTGGCGCGCCCAATTTATTCAGTAGTGATAACGAAATCTGCGTTCTCTTTGGCGCCAGATTGGGTGAAGAGTTTGCTCTGCAACACTTGCCACGCTTTCATCTCTTCGCTTATGTGATGGCCATCTCTGTTTAAAACTCTTTCCATGCCAACTAGCGGATCAATATCCATCCAGATAGTGATTGCTCCGTGAGCGCGAATGACTCCTTGCGCACTTCCAACGCCTTCAACGATGAGTATTTCCTTCGGATCAAGCACTCTATTGTGGCCATAACAGGAGTTCGCCCAGTCATAAATTTCAACACTTACTGATTGTCCACTCTTATGGGCAGCTGCAATTCTCTCAAGGTTTGTCGTTAACTTATCTCCGAGTGCATTTTCCCAACCATCGTAAATATCATCTAAACCAAGAAGATTTACATTGCGAGTGGTGCTCAAGTACAGAAATAAGTTTTTAGCTAATGTGCTTTTACCGCCTCCAGCTGGACCGTCAATTGCAATTAAGTGAGGTCCCGGTGAAGAGAGTAAATCAGCGAGAGCTTCGGTGAGATTCATACCAACGCTTCCACCCAAGTACAGCGATTACGGTAAATGCTGCGTACACAACTGCAGTGAACCAATAGCCTAGAACGGCGTACTGAACTGTTGCTAAAACGTTGATAGCAAACCACAGTGGCCACGCCTCATACTTCTGATGAACCATGATTACTTGCGCAAAGACGCTACCGAGGAAAATTATTGCATCCGACCACGTTGCTGCAGCGCCCAAACTTTGCAGCACTGGTGTGAGTAGAACGAAAGCAACTGCTAAGCCTGCTGCAGAAAATGTTCGCTGCTTAGTTGAAAGTGCTGACGGAACTGCGCCTTTTGGTCCCCACCCAAACCATCCCCAAATTGCTGCACCGATAAAAACTATTTGAAGTGCAGCACTGGCAAAGAGATCTGCTTGATAGAAAAAGACTCCATAGAGCGAACTGCTGAGTACCCACCAAGGCCACGTAATTCTTTTGCCCGTGACGCCAAGGCTTACACCGATAAAAGATGTGAGCGCTGCGGTGAATTCAAGAACTGAAACGCCATATCCCCATGCAGTAAATAAAATTGTAGACATTAGATATTTCCTTCCACGTCCGCATTACCGGACGGGTCAAGCGGTCGATCTGAATTTCAGATCCTCTCAGCCACCGTGGCTCCCGCATTACTAACTATAGGAGAAAAGGTTTTATCTTGCAGCAATAGCGCGAATAAACGCCGGTAATGCAACCTTTAATCGTCGAGCGGTCGAAGTTTTAGCGCGCTTATTAAAGACGTCGTACCCAATTTTTTCTACTTCATCAACGATTCCACAATACAAAGTGCTGGCAGCCATGATGCATGGACGGCTAGCGGCTTCCAGTAATTGAATTCCTGGTTCGGCTTCACGTTGAAGTTGCCGCACTCGCTCAATTTGAAACTTGAGTGCTGCGGTTATCTCGGGAGTGAGTTTCTTTGCCTGGAGCATTTCTTGGGCTACGCCAAATTGCGCAAGCTCATCAAGTGGAAGGTAGATGCGACCGCGATCTAAATCCTCGCCAACATCTCTAATGAAATTAGCGAGCTGGAAAGCAATTCCCAGTTTTTTCGCCGGTTCGTAAGCGGCATCAGAGAGTGGACCCAAAATTGGGACCATCTGTAATCCAATTACCGCCGCAGATCCGTAGACATACTCCATTAAATCTTCATAAGTTTTGTATGTACCGACAGTTAAATCCATCGTCATAGAGTGCAAGAAATCCACGAAGTGTTGCTGTGGAATTTCAAATCTGCGGACAGTATCAATCAGTGCCGCACCAACATGATCGGTACTTATCCCTGTAGAAATAGATGCCAAAACAGAGTCACCCCACGTTTTAAGGTGCGCAGCTTTTTCTTGATCACTTAGTGTTGATGCAAGATCATCAACGATCTCATCTGCATATCGCGCAAAACCATAAAGAGCATGAACAAAGGGACGTTTATGTGCAGGCAGCAAAAGTGTCGCAAGATAGTAAGTTTTTCCGTGCAAAGAGTTAAGACGCTTGCACTCTTCATAGGAAGCGCGCAGAACTGGATCTTTGATTCCAGCAGCATCTAACTCATTCATTTACTTAACTGGACCAACAATTCTTTCTGCAGCTAAGCGACCTGAAATTAAAACCATTGGAACTCCGACTCCAGGTTGTGTTCCAGATCCAGTGAAAACAACGTTTTCAAATCCACTTGCCATGTTACGTGGTCTAAATGGACCAGTTTGGAAAAATGTGTGCGCACTCGCAAATGGTGCTCCGCGCTCCATTCCTTGCGCCTCCCAATCAAGGGGAGTGGTCAGCACTTCAGTTTCGATTCCATCTGAGAAACCTGTGTATCCACGATCTTCTAGAGTTTTTATCATGTGATCGCGATACGGACCTGCTTCTTTCTTCCAATCAATATCTGCATCCAAGTTTGGAGTTGGGTACAAAATGTAATAAGACTCTTTACCTGCAGGAGCAAGGGATGGATCATCTTTTGTTGGAATAGTCACTAGAACACTGGGATCCGTCATTAAGGTTTTCTTGTTAATTAATTCATCAAAGACGCCATCCCACGATTCACCGAAGTGAATATTGTGGTGGGCAACGTGATCATATTTTTTGGAAGAACCAACAAGCAAAGTTGCACACGATGGTGAATAACGAAGGCGCTTAACGGATAATGGCGTCTTGCCTAGCAATTCACGCCACGCCACAGGTAAATCAGGGTTAAGAACCAATGCATCACACTCAATGCGTTGACCAGTATTTGTTATAACGGCTTTAGCGCGGCCGTTAGCAGTTTCGATTTTTTCAGCTGTTGTGTTGTACATAAACTCGACACCGTGTTTTTGCGCTGCCGCAGCAAGTGCACGTGGAACAGCATGCATTCCGCCTTTAGGAAAGAAGACGCCGTTAACAGAGTCCATGTATGCAATTACCGCATAAATCGCAAGCGCTTGTTGCGGGCTCACGCCTGCATACATTGCCTGGAATGAATAAACCTTTTGCAGGCGTGGATCTTTCATAAACTGATTAACTTTTGGAGATAAGCGTCTAAATCCGCCCAAAGCAATGAGTCGAGCAAGATTTGGAGTCAGAAGATTTAGGGGAGAGTCAATGTTTCTATCGATGAAGTCATTCATTTCATATTTGTATAACTTTGTAACAAAATCAACGTAGCGACGATATCCAGCGGCTTCGGCCGGGCTTATTGTCTTTGCGATCTCTGCTTCCATTTGTTCGGTATTGGCATGAACATCAATTTGTGAACCATCCGCGTAAAAGGCGCGATAGAGCGGTTGAACGGGTGTGAGCTCTAACCAATCTTTAAGTTCTTCACCGACGCTATTAAAAGCATCATTAATTAGAGAAGGCATTGTTAAAACACTTGGGCCAGTATCAAAGGCGTATCCATCTTTGTTGAGCAGACCATTTCGCCCACCCGGAACACTTTCGCGTTCTATGACAGTGACTTTACGACCAGCGCCAGCTAAGCGAAGAGCAGCACTTAATCCTGCTAATCCCGCACCTACAACAACGACGTGATCTGTGGGTCCTTTGACGCGCTTTGGCATTAGAGATTCCTCTTCGTAGCGATTATTGCAAGGTCACTTAAAACCGTGCGAGCCGTATCTGCAATTGATGGCGTATCAAGTGCGTGTATTGCAGAATTCGTTAACTCGGAAATGAGATTTTCAACATGTACGAGCGCACCCGAATCCGTGATAATTGTACGCAATTTTTCAATACCTGCAGAATCTAAATCCTGTCTGCCAAATAGAGATTCAAATTCCTTGATATCAGTTGAACTCATTGACTCCTGCGCCATAGCAACAAGAACGGTGCGCTTTCCTTCACGCAGATCATCTCCGGCAGGCTTGCCAGTTAAATCAGGATCGCCAAATACTCCCAGCAGATCATCGCGCAATTGGAATGCTTCACCCAGTGGCAAACCGTAAGACGATAAATGTGAAGTTACTTCAGCGAGAGTCTTCTTATCCGAAGTTGCTAGGGCTGCACCAAAATGTAGCGGGCGCTCAATTGTGTACTTGCCAGATTTGTATCGAGCAATGGTGAGTGCGCGCTCAACAGTATGAGTACTTCTAGTTTGTTCGTAAATATCTAAGAATTGTCCAGCCATTAACTCAACGCGCATTTCATCATGGACCGCCAAGACTTGTGGCAGCACTTCTGCCTTTATGCCACTTTGATGCAGAGCGAGATCAGAATAAACAAGTGCTAAGTCGCCCAAGAGAATTGCTGCCGCCTGTCCGAAACCTACTGATGAGCCAACTGCACTCTCTTGTGAGTGTAACTTTTCGAAGTGTTTATGAATCGCAGGTTTACCACGGCGGGTATCTGAACCATCCATCAGATCATCATGGATTAACGCGCACGCTTGCAGAAGTTCAAGGCTAGAACATGCACGAATTACTTCAGGGGAGTGAGAACCACCTGCACTAAGAAAACCAAAATATGCAAAGAGTGGTCGAAGCCTTTTGCCGCCATCTAAAAGAAATGAAGAGAGAGCATTAGACGCTGGTGTGAGTTCGCTTCCAATTGATTCTAAATACTTCTTTTGGGCTCCCAGAAAGGTTGCGAGTTCGCTCTCGATTAACTGGCGAATCGCAGCTGGTTCAGCGTTCTTCTCATTACCCACGCGGTAACGGTACCCTGCGCAATAGTTATAGTCATTTTAAGAAAGGCATTAGCCATTGATTACGCGCGAGCAATTTACAGATAGATGGAGCGAACTCCATAACTCTGCGCCAACGACGGGAATAGTTGGCCGATGGCTAGCCATTTCCTACAGGTTTGGTTTGCTGTGCACGCTCTTGCGCATTACTCCGAATGCATTAACCATGTTGGGATTGATCAGCGCAATTGGCGTTGCATTTACAGCGCAATCACCTTGGGCTGTTGCACTCATTGTCGTATCTCTATTTTTCGATGGCATCGATGGAAGCGTTGCAATTTTTCAAAATCGCGCATCAAATTGGGGCGCACTTCTTGATTCCGTAGCCGATCGAATAAGTGAAGCACTCTGGCTTTATGCACTGTATGTAATTGGCGTACCGGCATTTTTGTGTATTGCGCTCTGGTTAGTCGCTTCAGTCCAGGAATACATGCGTGCACGAGTTTCATCTTTGGGAGTTAAGGATCTTGGACTCGTAACAATTACCGAAAGACCAGTGAGAGCAAGTTTCATATTTATTGTTTTGATTGCTTGGCATCTAGATCTGCCCGGAATTGAAGTAGCTACCTGGGTTTTTCTCGGAGCTTCTCTATTTAGTGCAGTAAGCGTGATGCGTTTTGCGTATTCCCGATTGCATTAGCAACTATCTCTGCGCTTAACCCAACGAGTGGCAATCCGCCACCAGGATGAGCAGAACCACCTACACAATACAAACCTTTGAGTGGCGATCTATTGCGTGCTCGCAAAAATGCAGACTTCGCTCCATTGCTCGATGTTCCATAAATTGCTCCACCTGGAGCGCTCACGCTTCTTTCAAGATCTGCAGGTGTACGAACTTCAAAGACATCTAGTCGATCACGTATTGAAATGCCTTGGGCTTCAATCTGATCAATGATGGTGTTGGCGTAATCTCGATTGAAATTATCGTCATTCCAATTCCAACCTGCCTTGCCAGTTGAATCATGAACTGGAGCATTGACCAAAACAAAGAGTGATTGCGCACCAGATTCTTTAACCATGGTTTCATCGTGCGGAGCACACACATAGATTGTTGGATTCTTCACCGGAGTGCGAGTAGTAAAGATTGCATCAAACTCAGCGTCATAATCCTTCGGAAAAAGAATCGTGTGGTGGCTCATCGGTGCAGCACTTGGATCTGGACGCAATCCAAGCAGCAGTGAAAACCCAGCTAGTGATTGTGTGCTCGCTGAAATTCTCTTTCTCGCACTCTTTGTCTTTCGAAGCTCTGTATCGAGTAGCGAGTTATATACAAGTGAGGCGTCGGCATTGGCTACGACTATTGAGGCATCAATAGTGCGACCTGATTTCAGAGTTACACCAGTGACCTTAGCTTTAGTGTGATTGATCTTTTCAACCGGTGCGTTGAATTCAAAAATAACACCAAGATCAATGCAGCGTTGATAGACAGCTTCAGAGAGTTTTCCGATTCCACCAGTGATATGCCATGCGCCAAAGGCTTCTTCAACGAATGCAATCGTTGAAAGCACAGCGGGTGCTAATCGTGGATCTGATCCGCTGTACGTGGCGTATCTATCGAGAATGTAGCGAAGATGAGTATCAGGCAGTAATTCTTCTGCTAAATCACGAAGTGACTTCCACGGAGCGATGACCCTTAAATCACGGAGCAACGTTGGACGCTTCATTAGTGAAAGAATTGAAGTTAGTTCGGATTCCACGAATGGTTCGCGAGAAACATCCCACATTCTTTCTGCACGCTTCATGAGTGCATCCCATTGCGCCGCAACTTCTGGACCGAGCACACGAGAGATTTCTTCTTGCGTTTTATGGTGTGCAAGATTTGCGAACTTTAGTTGCACCCCATCTTGGAACCTGTAATCAAAAGCTGGATTAACAGCTTTGACATCTAGAACTTGTCCAAGATGCTTACCGGTACGTGCAAAAAAATCTCGATAAACAGCGGGCAGTGTCAGAAGTGAAGGACCAGTATCAAAAGCGTATTTGCCGATCCATTCAGTGCGACATTTGCCGCCTGGTTTATCCGAACTCTCCAGAACACTTACTGAATGTCCTTGTCGAGCTAAACGGGCAGCCGTACACATTCCACCCATGCCGGCACCGATAACAATTACTTGATTCATACTGTGCGACCTTTCCATTGAATGCGACCGCGCATGAGCCATGAATAGATAATCAAATAAATAAGCAGGGCAGAAGAGATTGGATGCAAGAGAGAGTCAAATAAGTTGGCACGAGTGATTTTTGCACTAATTAATCTCGAGATAAGAACCGCTTCGAAAGCGAACCAACCAAGGGGAGAGCCCAGAGCAGCGCTTACGATTGGAATGATTCCTGTAAGCACAAGTAGAGCGATGGCAATGATTGATCCGAATACTCCGCCGAATCCTTTCCATAGCGATTTCGCATATCCATTTCTTAATTCATCCCACGATGAGTACATATGACACTGCGCAATCAGCGCTCCGTTGCCCACTGTTCCTTTAAATTTATTTCGAAGCAGCACTCGCGCCATTTGCATATCATCTAAAACCTCTGCCTTTATGGATGAATAACCACCAGATTTCATCAGGGCGCTTTTCTTTACGGCAAAGAACTGACCATTTGCCACAGCGAAGGATGGGTTGCTCGAACGTTTTGCAATTGCAAGCGGAACAGATGAGATCCACGACCATTGAAGTAAAGGCTGAATCATTCGTTCGCCAAATGTGCGAGCAACTTGTGATGGGTAAGGAGAGAAGAAATCCAAAGCGTGTTCGTGCATCGAATCGACTGCAGCTGCGACCGCCGTCTTGCTCAAACGAACATCTGCATCGATGCAGATCAACATTTCACCGAGGGCGCTTTGACTCAGTTGTTCGAGTGCCCACGGTTTTCCGAGCCATCCATCAGGCAAAACTGAGCCTTGCATAATCTTAAATCGTGAATCACCGCGAGCAGCTGATGTGATTAATTCAAGGGTCTTATCAGTTGAATTATCGTTCAGAATCAGAAATTCAACATCAGATAGATTCTCTTGTGCGGCCAGTGTTTCAATGATTGCGACAGCATTTTCTTCTTCATCTCGAAGAGGGACCAGCACACTTATTTTTTGATTAACCTGTCCACCGCTACGTGGAGTGATTATTGAAAAAACATTAAGAATTGTGATTAAGAGTGCGATGATGCAAATCAATAATGAGAGTTCAAGCATTGTGAAGTCTTACGGACGGCCGAGCCATCGCGAGAATGCATAGGGTAGAAAGAAAAGACCAAAGGCAACTCCGCCGATGAAAGCAACACCTGGACGGCCAAAGAAGAAGAGATTGGAAACAACTCCTCCAAAGAAAGTCCAAGCCAACCAAAGATCTACTGCTCCGAAACTTGCACTCGATTTTCTACGATCACGAGGCAGTACTTGGTGCAAAATGGCAATCAATGTCATTCCACTTAAGAGCCATCCAACAGCATTTGAAAGTGGAATCTCTGGTTGAAACGGAACATGTGCACCATCGAAAGTCCAACGCCAACGATCGGCTGCAACCATTTGGGGATCCAAAAATAAATCCCACGCCATCATTGCAAAGCCTCCGTAGAGAAATACCCAATTACCCGCGACGCGACGAGCAGCAATCAGAACTGGGTGGGCCATCATCACCCATGCAAATGGAACAACGTATGGAACTCCCGCAATTGTGTGACCAAGTGAAGGATCGTATTCATACGTTCCAAATGGCCATCCTGTATTGACGCCAATAGATTCAATGATCAGTGCAAATAAGACGGTGACGAAAAGGTATGTAAATGCATATCGTGCGCCGTATGCAAGCAACGCATGTAGCGCCATGGCACCGGCTGCCCAATACACAGTTGCGATTGTTACTACTCGTAGGAATTCGCCATCAATGAGTGGATACAGAATTTGCAAACTAATTGTGACGCCAAGAACTATTCCAAGCAGAGTTTTAGAACGAAAAGAGATTCCCTTCCTGCGATTTCTGCGGGGGGAATAGTGGCGAATCGACATGGGCGTAATTCTGCCCTAGTTCGAACGCTTATCCATCATTGAACCACGCTCTTCGCGCACACTAAAGCGTGCAAATAGTTCTTCGGCGTACCACTGAAACTTCTCAGTATCGGCAATCGCCTTGATATGAGCCTCGCCTTTGTATGCAAATGTTCGCAAGTCGGCGGCGCTATTCCACAGAGAAAATGTGCCCTGTAATCCAATTGGCGCTTCACCGATTCCAATTGCCATTAGTAATCCAGCACTTCCATGAAGTGATGCCGTGACTGGGGGAACAGATGAGAAAAAGCGAGAAGTATGAGATGCCTTTATTCGAGCACGAGTAATTGCTGCAATTTTTCCATTCGCGCTGACGTTTTCTTTAACTTCAAATGGTTCGCGCTTGCTCCATTTTCCATGTGAAGAGATTGGATCCAAAAGAATTCGATATTCGCTGGTGCTTATGCGCCGCCACTTTTTTACAATCTTTGATTGATCCAGAGCTGCTAATTGCTCTTCTTCAATGACAACTAAAAAACCCCAACGATTAATGTCGGCGTCCCGCGGAGTAAATGTTTCACCTTTGCCGGCGCCCAACATCTTTGCAAAACTCACACCTTTAAATCTGCGCAAACGCCCACGGTCTAAAGCCATAGACCAGATTGCTAATGGCAAAGAACGAGATGGAGTATTGAAAAAATAGAGCGCAGTAATCATGAGCGAGATTGCGTAGTTTCCAGAATATGACGCGTCACGGTTGTTGGGTGATCCCACATTGGTGCATGCCCACAATTTTCGATTACATACCATTTGCTATGGGCTGGGACTACCGAACGTTCTTGGCAATTTGAAGCCGGCAACGTGTTATCGGTATCGCCAAAGATAATTGTTATAGGAATGGATTGCGGGATTGGCGAATCAAATCGTTTTTTAAGCATTCCATCCCACGCAGGGAAATATCCAGTGGCACTCGACATTGCAAGTGAAGCATCGAGACATGTTTCATAACTGAGGTTGCGCCACAGTGGACTCACATCCGCAAAACCAAGTTTTTTTCCCCATTCAAAACGTAGAGCAATGGGCGTTAGTGGACGCGTTGTTTTTGCAATGGCTCTAAGCAATGCTGTTCCGGGATAACGCGCGGTATAGGGAGCAAGCCATAATCCTGCAGGAGCTAAACCAGTAAAAGATAAAACTCTGCCACTGTGTTTTGCTGCAACTTCTAGACCGACCCAACCGCCTAACGAGTTACCGCATATGTGAAATTTTTCTATACCGAGATGTGTCATCGTTTCATCCACCGCATCAGCTAGTGAACGTGGATCCATAGCTTGCGAAATAGACATCGGTGTTTTTCCGTGCCCAGGCAAATCCAGAGTAATCACAGTTACATGACGCGTGAGTTCAGGAATAGTTAACTTCCACGCAGAAGAGGCTGAGCCCATACCGTGAATAAGGACTAATACTTCACTTTCGGAAGGACCATTAAATACTTGGCTTTCCAAAATCATTTATTGCGGTCTCGCATTGCTGCCGAAAAGAAAGCAACAGAAATTATTGCAGCTGGAATAACGTTGATCTGTTCTTGAGTCGAGCGAGAAATGGCATTCATAAACACACTTACGAGCCCCAAGTAAGCAAAGGCTCTCGGTACCCAGACAGGCTTAACAGGTTTTTTCTGCAGAATTTGTAGATAAACATAAATTTGATACAACAGTACAAAAGTTTGGCTTAGATAGAGCGCTCTAATCGAAAATGGAAAAGATTCAAATTGCCCGCCCGCTGCTCGAGGTAGTGCATAGTCCATATTGAGTACTACACCGAGAACCAACATTAAGTTCCAGGCAAAGGACAATAAAACAGCTGCTCCAAAGATTCTTTTCATAGTTCTATTCTCCTACCGCCATCGCCTTAGCACCAGTACATGCAATGAGTTCAGCGTATGTTGTTGGAAATACTGAGTGTGGATGTCCAGCTGCTGCCCAGACTACGTCGTAATCATTGAGCGCTTCATCGATGAGGATTGTTGCCTTTGATACCCATCCAATCGGAGAAACGCCACCGATAGAGAAGCCAGATTTTTCCTTCACATAATCGGCATCGACCCTGTGCAACTTGTTCTGTCCTAAATTTTTGGCAACGAGATCTGTGTCAACTTTATGACGCCCGCTAGTAATTACGAGAAGTGGTGACTCATCATCTAATTTAAAAACAATGGATGATGCAACTTGTCCAACTTCAATCCCGAGTGCATCTGCTGCTTCTTTTGCACTCCGTGCACTGTCGGTCAGCGCTGTAATTTCGCCACTCATTCCAAGTTCTTTCATGAGCCCTTGTACACGCTTAACAGAAGTATTTTCAAAAATCGCTGACATGGCAGAACTTTATTGGATTTACAAACTTATTTGGAAGTTCTCGATGATCCACGTGTCCAATAATGTCAAGATAGCAATGAGTATGAGGAGAGTGGCAAATAAAGTTCGGAGAATTTTGGGTGAAGCGTTTGTAGAGAAATGGGACGCAATCTGTGCGAAGACGATTGCGGATACTCCGATGTAAATTGGGATCTGCCACGCCACCGAATCCCACATTGCGTGATGACCGAGAAGCGATATCAGTGAGTTGAGCGAAATAATAAGAAGCGAAGTACCAGCCGCTTTGGCAGGAGGGGTGCCAAAAAAGAGCACAAGCACAGGTATTGCTAAAAATCCACCACCTATTCCAAAAATTCCTGTCAGCGAACCAATGAGAAGCGAAATAAGTATTAAGACAGGAAGTGGCATTCGAGTCTCTGGTCGAAATTGTGGTGTAACCAGCATAGAAAGCGCAGCAATAATCAGGACAACGGCAAAGCCTGTGGTGACAAATGCATCCGGGAACCTACTTGCACTTAATGCAAATCCAAGATTTGTGAATAATCCAATTCCAACAACAACAAATGCTTCCCGATAAAGAATTTGTAAATTACGTGCCTTGGGAATTAAACCCGATAGCGCGGTCAGGAACACGATAGCTAGTGCCGCGGTTGTTGCGCTTTTTGCATCGAAATCAAAGAAATAAATCAAAATTGGAACCGAGACCATTGCGCCACCTGCGCCCACGAATCCCAGCACTGCGCCGATCAATGCACCTGCTATTACTGCACCGAAGAGCTCCATTTAATTTAGACCTATTATTCGTTAGCGAAGACTTTGACCGCACCGCTGCAGCAAGCCACCTATGTACGAGAAAGAGTAGTAGGTCTGCTGATGGAAGAACAAAGAGCCCCCAGCACGCGCTGAGGGCTCTTTGTTCTTACGGCTTAATTGTTAAATAAACTAATGCTTCCTACGTGTGGACCAAAATCTGATCCAGAAATTGTTCCGCTTGCAATAAGTGCGAAGAGAATTAGTGCTGCTCCGCCAAGTGCAAGATCCTTGTTGAATGCAATCTGCTCATTCATCTTTGCTGTTGCATCAGTTTCTTTCCAGTAAGCATGGAAGATGATTCCTGCAAGAATAACTGTGATAGCGATCAATAGGGCACCAAGATCAACCCATAGTCCGATAGCGATATAAATTCCGCCGAGTAAGAAGAACAGACCACTGATAAGAACTCCGAGCTTTGCAGCAGGAAGCTTCTTGTACTTTGCATATCCAGTCATTGCTTCAAGCTTTGCGAAGTGACCGATGCCTGAGCCAATAAATAGCGCTGCAAATAGCAGGCGACCAATGAGTACTACTACGTCCATGTTTCTCCTTTATAGGTGGGTATTAACTGGTTAAAGGTAGGTGAAAGTAGTTGAAAGTTCAACTATCTATGCTTGCTGCAGGCGTGTCGCACGCGGGGCTTGCGCGTGTCAGTCCTAACGACTATTTTTCGAACAAATGTTCGAATTATCCACACCTACCTAGAAAGAGTCCCACAGATGACGTCGGCACATGTAAGAGCACAGATTGCACAACCAGGTGAAGTTCTAGCCGATGGCACATCTGGACCAATCGAATTCTCTTTTGGCGGCAGACGTTTTCGTATTCATGCAGTTCTTTCTAGATGGTGTGAAGCAGGTGGATGGTGGAATCGAATTAGTGATGGCAACTTTCATCCAGATGATCAAGCTCGCGCAGTATGGAAAGTAGAAGCAGCACCGATTGGTGCACTGCAAACATTCGAACTCGAACGAGATGATCTCACCGGTGCATGGATCATTAAGGCGATATGAGTTTTATTCACTTACATGTTGCCAGTGCATTCTCACTTAAGTACGGCACTACACAACCAGCAGATCTTGTTGAGCGAGCAAGCCAATTAGAAGCACCGGCACTTGCACTAACTGATCATGACGGGCTCTTAGGCGCCATTCGTTTTACAAAAGCATGTCTTAAGTACGGCATTGCTCCCATCATCGGAGTAAACCTTGCAATCGAGCTTCACGCTAACCGCACAGGGCAAGAGAAAAAATTACCGCGCTTAACTCTTATTGCTGGCAGCGATGGGGGATGGCGCAATCTTGTGCGGCTTATGTCATCCCTTAACTTATCTACCGGGGCACCTGTTCTGACCCTTGATTTTCTCGAGCGCTTTAGCCAATACACAGAGAACATCTATGTCTTACATGGTCTTGATTCACCAATGGCGCCAGCGATTGCAGCGCATCGAAACGATAGCGCTCTGGCTATATTTAATAAGACCCGCAATTTTTTCAAAGCCCATGCAATTGAATGTGTATCTCATCTAACAAAAGGTGATGGACCAGGATCAACTACACATGCAGGGCGCTCGCTGATTTTTGCTCGAGATCACGATATTGATGCCGTCATTACAAATGCGGTTCGAATGCGTGGACCAGAAGATGGACCGGTTGCAGATATTTTGGATTGCGCTCGCCAATTAGTTCCTCTTCATCCCCGCCATATCGGACGGACAAATGCCGAGGCGTATCTCAAATCAACTTCTGTAATGCACGCACTTGCTGATGAGATTGCTCGCGCAGCGGGCGAACGCAATGCACGCGCACTTCTTTCGACTACTCGTGCATGGGCAGAACAAACGTTGTTATCGCCTACGCGCGATATTGGTCTTGGCTCAATTCACTTACCTGAAGCACATGTTGTTGGCGCCGAAAATGCACAACAGATGCGGGTGCTTTTACGTCAACGATCAGAGGCAAAAATTAATTGGAGATACAGCGGTGCTCAAGCAGTTAAAAGCGCACGCGAAAGACTCGATGACGAGCTAGCAACTGTTGCAACTCTTGGTTACGAGTCATATTTTCTAACCGTTGCCGACATTGCAGATATGGCGCGCGAACGCGGTATTCGTGTTTCAGCCCGTGGTTCTGGCGCCGGTTCTCTTATCTGTCACTTGCTCGGTATTTCAGGAGTAGACCCACTTGCACACGGATTACTGATGGAGCGTTTTTGTTCGCCACTTCGCCGCGCCCTGCCTGATATTGATATAGATGTTGAGTCACACCGACGCTTAGAAATTTATGATCTTGTCTTTAAAAAATATGGAGATCCGCGCTGGGACACTCCAGGAAATCAATCACGATGTGCAACTGTTGCAAGCTTTGATACATATCGCACACGACAGAGTATTCGAGATGCAGGAGCGGCTTT
>Ga0079300_10000420_pt1 | contig 16006 bp, 17 predicted proteins | sample Wag4_2014_7_11_FD_74799 | JGI IMG/M metagenome (GOLD analysis project Ga0079300, IMG submission 74799) | Fresh water microbial communities from Ohio, USA - Utica-2 Time Series HT 2014_7_11 | ecosystem: Environmental > Aquatic > Freshwater > Water tank | place: USA: Ohio | collected 2014-07-11
ACGTCGAACCGTCTTCGAGCTTCGCAAGGCCCGTGAGCGTGGCCATGTCTTGGAAGGCCTGGCGGTCGCAGTGTCCAACATGGACGAGATGATTGCCTTGATTAAGGCCTCGCCCACGCCAGTTGAGGCCCGTGAAGGCCTGATGAACCGCACCTGGAAGGCTGATCTGGTGCGCGAACTGCTGGCACGTGCCACCGAGACCACGGTGGCGGAAGCCTTTAGGCCTGACAACGTCACACAGGACACCGGTCTGGTGCCCGATGGCTATCGTCTGAGCGAGACCCAGGCCCAGGAAATTCTGCAGATGCGTCTGCAGCGCCTGACGGGTCTGGAGCAAGACAAGATCGTCGGTGAGTACAAAGAGATTATCGAGAAGATCGCTGATCTGCTGGATATTCTGGCCAAGCCCGCGCGCATCACCGCGATCATCAATGAAGAGCTGGAGTCGGTCTCCAAAGAGTTCTCGGACAAGCGCCGCTCGACCATTGAGCTCAATGCCGAAGAGCTACAGACTGAAGACCTGATCACGCCGCAAGAGATGGTGGTCACGCTGACGCACGGTGGCTATATCAAGAGCCAGCCGCTGTCGGAGTATCAGGCGCAGCGTCGTGGTGGCCGAGGCAAAACAGCGACCGCCACCAAGGAAGATGACTGGATCGACCAGCTCTTCATTGCCAACACCCATGACATGATCCTGGCGTTCTCGAATCGAGGCCGAGTCTATTGGCTTAAGGTCTGGGAAGTGCCTCAGGGCTCACGGGCGTCTCGCGGCAAGCCACTGGTGAACGTCTGGCCCCTAGAAGACAACGAAAAGATCAACGTGGTTCTGCCCGTGAAGGCGTTTGATGACGATCACTTCGTCTTCATGGCCACCTCCATGGGTACCGTCAAAAAGACGCCACTGTCTGCATTCTCTCGTCCCATGAAGCGCGGCATCATTGCCTGCTCGCTGGACGAGGGGGATGTCCTGATTGGTGCAGCCCTGACCGATGGACAACACGACATCATGCTGTTCTCCAGTGCTGGCAAGGCGGTTCGATTTGCCGAGTCCGATGTTCGACCCATGGGCCGAGAGGCTCGCGGTGTCCGCGGCATGAATCTGGAGGCGGGTCAGGAGCTGATCAGCATGATCGCCACAGCAGACGACCAAGCTTATGTGTTGACCGCTACCGAGAATGGCTATGGCAAGCGTACTTTGGTCTCTGAGCATACTCGTCATGGCCGCGGCACCAAGGGCATGATTGCGATCGCCGACAGCGAGCGCAATGGCAAGGTGGTGTCAGCCTGTCTGGTTCAAGAAACGGACGAGATCATGCTGATCACAGATCGTGCTGTGGTGGTTCGTACCCGGGTATCAGAGGTGCGTGCTTTGGGTCGTGCGACCCAGGGTGTGACCTTGATTTCGGTGGATGAGGGCAGCAAGCTGGTGGGTGTTCAGCGCATCGCCGAGCCTGATGGGGTCGATGATGCAGAGCTAGGCGAAGAGGCCGCGCTCGATCCAGATCAAGATCAGGACAACGACGAGTAAGAACAGGGTGTTGGCGACCAGCATCAGCATCGGTCGCCAACCCAGTGAGGCCAGCTCTCGCAGGCTGGTCTTCACGCCCAGACCGGCCACGGCCAGCAGAATTAGCGTCCGAGAGGCGGTCGATCCTGCGGCGATCGCTTCTTTGGGAACCGTTACAAAGTTCACCAGAGCAAACAGGGCGAAGAAGCCAACCAGAAACATTGGAATCAAGGTTGCTTTGCTGCCGGCCTGATCGGCCTGGCTGGCTTTGCTCGTAATGAAAATCCCAACGCCCAGTACCACGGGGGCGAGCATGGCGACACGCAGCAGCTTGACGTAGGAGGCCATTTCGGCGGAACCCTCGCCCCCATGCACCAGGGCCGCGCCCACCACTTGAGCGACATCGTGAATGGTGCCGCCAAAGAGCGTGGCGGACTCTGCACTGGTGAGCTGCAGGGCATTGGCCAGCATGGGGTAGAGCACCATGGCGACCGTGGAGAGGGCGGTGACCCCGACCACTGTGAACAGTGTCATGCGTTCTTTGTCTGGATGGTTTGGCAGGGCCGCCGAGATCGCCATGGCCGCGCTGGCGCCACAGATCGACACCGCCCCGCAGGCCAATATGCCCTCGTCTTTGGTTCGGCCCAGCCACTTGGCTAGTAGCATGCCAAAGACGATGGTCAGGGAGATGCCGCCGATGACAGTGATGAACGGAGCAGCCCCTAGGCTTTCGACCATGTCGAGGGAGAGCCGCAGGCCCATGAGGGCTACTCCCAGGCGCAGCAGGGTCTTGGTGGTGAAGGTGATGCCTGTGGCCAATTTGGAGCCAGCCAGAATACTATTGAAGGCCATGCCCAAGAGCAGGGCGTAGAGAAAAAGCGGCCCTCCATAGCTCTGGGAAATCAGGGTGGATGCAGCTGCGATGAGGGCGCACAACAACACGCCGGGCAGACGGGCCGAGACCCATTGAGGGCTCGTCCGGATTGGTTTTGTTGGGTTCACTGGCTTAATTTCTGGTTTGAGAATTTTTAAGATGGTCGAAAAATGCCCCAAGATGGTCGTGGTTCAATGAAGTACGCGAGGTGCGATGCTGATAGCACTGAGAACCAGAATCAATGAAAAAATCTTCTTGAAAGTGTTCTGTGAAAGCTGTTTCTGAAGCTTAGAGCCTAACAGTAAGGCAAAAATCGAAACCGGAATGAGCACAAGCGTCCTCAATAAATTTTGTTGAGTTAGCAATAATCCCGCGATGCTCAGCGTAGCAAATCGGAACCAGACATTCATGAAAATGATGGCTGACATGGTCGCTCGCATAACCTTTATGTCCGAAATTCTCTTGCTGAGATAGATTGCGTAAATTGGTCCTCCTGTACCGTAAAGTGCGGAAAAACCACCGGCAATTAGTCCCGTGGGAGCGCTCCATAATCGATGGCAGGCGACTTGAACCTTGTTGGAATTCAGCAGCCCTTTGACTCCGTTAAATAGCGTAAAGATCGCTAACAAACCCAGTAAGAGACTACTCGGCGCCTTGATGAGAACGGTCACACCGATGACCATTCCAACTAAGGCAAACGGCATGAGCCACTTCAGTTCCTGCATGGCGATGTCTTTAAAACTCCTGCGCCCTATGAGAAATGCTGTGATGGCATCCAAGATGACGATCTGAGGCACCGCTTCCTGAATTGGCAGCACGTGGGTGAGCAGGGGAACCGCGACAATCGCAGACCCAAACCCTGACACGCCAAAAACAAAGTAAGCCAGCAGGATGACGCCTGCCGCAAACAACATCTCTAGCGATGAGATGCCAAGATCTGGCATGTCTCAGTGGGTCAGTGTAGGTTCGGGCTCCAGAAGGCTCTGGCCTGGGGCTACCCTGGTGAACTCCACCGGGCGTGCCTGGATCACAACCTGGTCGTCCTCTAGCGTGGCACAGGTGTAGGTCGACCCATGTAGGTCCCCTGCATCCTGAAAGTCCTCTCGATAGTGAGCGCCGCGAGAGTTTTCACGGACTTGAGCTGCCTGAATGATCACTTGACTGACCTGCATGAGGTTGTGAAGGTTGAGCCAGTCGTGCCAGCCTAAATTGAATGAATGGTTACCGCTCGGAAGACCAACGCTCTGCAATTCATCTTGAAGCTGGGAGACGGTAGCTCTGGCCTCAGCAAGATCGATGCCGTTTCGGAGAATGCCAGCCTTGTCCCACATGACGTTTTGAAGTGCTTCGCGAATTGGCGTCAGGCTTGCCGGCTTAGCGGCGAAGGGACGTTCCTGCCAGCTGATGCTTTGAGAGACCGCCTGCCAGTCTGGCTCTGGATGGCCTGGGTGCTGCTGGACAAACCGGGCCATGGCGTCCCCGGCAATACCGCCAAAGACAGTCGAGTTTGCAACGCCATTTCCACCCAATCGATTGGCACCATGGACGCCTCCGGTATCCTCTCCGGCTGCAAACAGTCTTGGCAATTCTGTCTGACAGTCACCGTCAAAGATGACCCCGCCCATCATGTAATGGGCCGTTGGTACAACTTCAACTTTTCCGCCGGCGAGGTCAAACCCACAGTCTCGGCAGCGGTCAACCATTCCCTTAAATTGACGGCGGACCTTATCGGGACCTAGGTGGGCCATGGTGATGTAGACACCACCGTTCGGACTGGTACGTCCTGCACGCATCTCGCTGTAGATGCCCCGTGACACGATGTCCCGAGTTGCCCGCTCATTTCGTGGATCATAGTTGGACATAAAGCGATTTCCATTGCCATTGAGCAGCCACCCACCAGCACCTCGGAGCCCCTCTTCGATAATGGTTCCAGTAATTCTGGTGTGCTCACCTGCGATCAGGCCAGTCGGGTGGAATTGCACCATCTCCATGTCTCTGAGAGTTAGCCCACTCCGCAATCCCATCGCTAGGCCATCACAACTCTTATCGCCGGAGGGGGTGTGATACTTGTACATGGTGGGACCACCGCCGGTCGCTAGTAATACCGCCTTGGCACGAACAAGTTTGTACTCCCCTGATCGCATATCAATCATGAGAACGCCAGCCAATTCCTGGCCTGTCTTATCCCGGATTAATTCGATGGCCCGATGCTCTTCTAGCCGATTTATCTTGCGGGCCCAGACCTGCTCGGCGAGCCGATTGATGATTTCAATCCCAGTGAGATCCCCCTTGTGGACCGTCCGATCGAAAGTCTGCCCCGCGAATGCCTTCTGGTGCATGGTGCCATCTGGATTGCGATCAAAGAAGCAGCCCAACTCGTTTTCTAACTCATGAATCCGCTCGACTGCCTTTTCACAGAGAGTCCAGGCTAGGTCTTGATTTGGCAACCACTTTCCGCCCTCGATGGTGTCCATAAAGTGTCGAGTAACGGAGTCGCCCTCAGCCAATGCCACGTTGTAGCCACCTTGAACCATTCGAGTACAGCCTGACTTACCTAGCAGTCCCTTGACGGCAACAGTGATGTGCAAGTTTGGATCAGCCTGGTGGGCGTGGAGTGCGGCAAAGAGCCCAGCCCCTCCACTGCCCAGAATGAGAATGTCGGTCTTGTGCTCGACGGGTCGAATGGTCATGGTTTGAGTCCTAGGGATCGATAGACTGCATCTTTGTTAATTGCCGTCACTGCTTGTACGCTGTCATACAAGCTGCCACCATGGCTATCCATAGCGACCAAAAGCGGACCAAATCCTCTAATTCGAAATTTCCAAAGTGATTCCGGGTTCAGATCATCAAGATCCACTTCCTCGATGGCCTCAATCCAGGTGGTCTCAAGTGCAGCTGTGCCACCGATAATGGCCAAATAGACTCCTCCCATTTCGGAGAAGGTGGCAGCAGAGGATGGGCCAAGTCCGCCTTTACCGACAATTGCACGAACACCATAGCCACGCATTAGTGGCTCCGTGAACCGCTCCATTCGCATGCTAGTGGTTGTTCCAATACAAATAGGTCTGTAGCCGGCAGGATACTGCGTTGAGGAGGCTACCTTCTCCACATTCGGTGCTGTGTGGATGACTGCATGCCCCTTTAAATCAAACTTTGTTCGCCTGCCTCTGTCGAACATATGGATTTGTGTGGCATCCCGTATGCCGAATAAGGTCTGTTCAAGGGTCACAGTGTCGTTGATACGAAGAGCGCGGACCTGATCTTCCGTTATGGGCATCTGCAGAACATGGTGTGTCATGGTTCAGAATCCGTATTGAATGCCAGTGACGGTAAATTCTGCTGCGGCTCGGCGCGCAGAGTGACACTGCATGTTGACCGCAACCGGGTTCATGGTGATGTGGGTCGCTGCTGTTTCGACATGAACTGCAAAGGCAGTGCTGTCGCCACCGAGCCCCTGTGGTCCGATACCCAGTTGATTTACAGCGGCAGATAATTCCTGTTCTAGTTTTGCCCCCTCCGAATCTTGGCAATGAGTACCCAGAGGCCGAGTCGCCGCCACCTTTGCAAGGTGACTGCACAGATCCGAGGTGCCGCCGACACCGACACCTACGACTGTTGGAGGGCAGGTCTTTCCACCAGCATTCACCACACAGTCGATTACGAAGGCTTTGATGGCATCGATGCCATCGGCCGGGATTGCCATTTTGAGCCAAGAGTTATTCTCTGATCCGCTGCCCTTTGGGACCATTTCTAGTCGGACGTAATTCTTTTGGGGGCTGAAGTCGATGTTGATGACGGGTACCCGTTCACCGCAAGAGGTGTGCTGGTTAATGCGGGTGATGGGGTGGACTACTGATGATCGAAGTGGGTGCTCCCGGGTGGCTCGCTCGCAGCCTTCTCGGATGGCTTGCATGATGGCAGCACCATCAAACTGAGTATTGCTGCCAATCGTTAAGTTGTAGATGGGTATACCCGTGTCTTGACATAAGAGGTTGTCGTTTTGTTCAGCAACCGCAATATTGGTCACCATCGTTCCCAAAATGGTCTTGGCTGTCGAGTTTGATTCACGCTGCTTGAGTTGATCTATCCCATTTTTGACGTCGTCTGGAAGTTTCTTGAGTGAACGAATGTAAAGTTCCTTCGCCACCTCTTGAACTAGAAGAGGATCAAGTTTCATTGCTGCATACCCCATTTGCGGACAGTTGCCGACTCAATGTTTCGGAAAATAAGATTCTCGACAAAGAGACCAATCAGAATGACGCTAAAGAGACCTGCGAAGACCGATGGGATCTCGAGGTTGTTTTTGTTCTCGTAGATGAACCAGCCCAAGCCGCCAGAGCCTGAGGAGACACCAAAGACCAGCTCGGCAGCGATGAGGGTTCGCCAGGCAAAAGCCCAACCCACCTTCAATCCGGTGAGAATGCTGGGAAAAGCCGCTGGAATGAGGATTTTACTGACGTAACGAAGCCCGCCGAGCCCATAGTTTTTCCCGACCATGCGGAGTGTCGTAGAGACTGACATAAAGCCGGAATGGGTGTTTAGTGCAACAGCCCAAAGCACCGAGTGAATCAGAACGAATACGATGCTTCCGTTGCCCAGGCCAAACCAGATGAGCGCCAATGGCAACAAAGCGATGGCAGGCAGGGGGTTAAACATGCTGGTCAGCGTTTCGAGAAAATCCGCACCGGCTCGAGTGGTAATCGCAAAGATGGTGAGGGTTGCGGCTAGGCTCAGTCCAGCGAAATAGCCCATAAGCAGGACCTTCACTGAATAGGTCGCCTTGGTTAGAAGCCCCCCTGAGACAATACCCTCGATAAACGCCTGTACCGTCGCCCCAAACGTGGGAAAGAGCAACGGATTGTTTAGGCTTCGCGCGTAGATCTCCCATATGGTGGCAAGGAGAATGAGCAGAAGCGCCTTGCGGACAGCCCCTATATTGAAGACCTTCTCACTCAGTGTTAAAGGCTTCTCAACAACACCAAACGCCTGGTCGAGCTCTTCGCGAATGAACTCAGGGCGGTTTACCAGTTCGTTAGCCATGAATCACCTCCTGATCCTCGACCTCATCAATAAACAGCATGTTGTGAATCTTGTCCGAAAGCTTTTGGCCATCTGGCCCTGGCATATCGACTCCATCGCTATTGAGTTCTGCCTTGACCTGACCAGGGTGCGGCGACAACAACAAGATTCGGTTTCCAATCTTCACGGCCTCTGGAATTGAGTGGGTCACAAATAAGACTGTGAACTTGGTCTCTTCCCACAGTCGCAGGACCTCGTCCTGCATCTTTCTGCGGGTCAGTGCGTCAAGTGCTGCAAAAGGTTCGTCCATGAGCAGAACATCTGGTTCCATGGCCATGCCCCGAGCAATTGCTACACGCTGCTTCATGCCACCAGAGAGTTGGTGGGGGTAGCTATTCGCAAACCTCGACAGATTAACTTTGTCAATGTAATGGAGCGCCTTTTCCTCTGCTGCCTTACCCCGGAGCTTGCCAGATGACTCAAGGGCAAACATGACGTTTTGTTTTACTGTTTTCCAGGGGAGAAGTTGGTCGAACTCTTGGAAAACCATCACACGATCCGGTCCAGGTTTCTTGACCTCTTGGCCCTTAAGGCGGATCGCGCCTTCCACTGGATTGAGGTATCCACCAATCGCCTTAAGCAAGGTGGATTTCCCACAGCCTGAGGGGCCTAGCAGAATAAATCGATCTGACGGGTAAACGTCAAAACTGACCCTGTAAGTGGCAGTGACAAGGCTCTGCTTGGTTTTGTACTGCAGTGATACGCCATCAACAGACAACAACGGGGTGGGGCTGATCATCCTGGCTCCTGACAGGGTTGAAGATGGCTGCCGGCAGAAGGCCGGCAGCCCCGAGTAACCGCTGGATTAGCTACCCGATAGGTTGTGGACCTCGGGGAAGAACATGTCTTTCCAAGAGGCAGGCTTCACCTTGATGGATTTGATGTCGTACATGAAGTCCGAATACTTGGTGGTGTTGTTCGGCGTCATGGTGAAGTCCACTTGTGGATCATTTAGGATCTTCATGAGTAGAGCCTTCTCACCCTTGAAATTTGCCCACTTGGCGTAGTTGTCGGCAGCAGCTGATTTGTCCTTCTTGATCAGCTCCATCGATTCCTTGTAGGCTGCAACGAAAGCGCCATAAACCTTCGGGTTCTCGGAGCGGAATTTGCTAGTTGCCCAGACGACGTTGAATGTCGCAGGTCCTCCCAGTACCTCATAGGAGTTCACCAGCGTCCGAACATTCTTGTCCTCGAGCTCTTGGTATTGGAAAGGGGGCGACGTGAAATGCCCAGTGATCTCCCCCTTTTCACTCATGAGGGCTGCCATGCCATCTGGGTGCTTCATCGATACGGTGAACTTGTCCAGTGCGTCAAACTTGTCCTTCCCGAATACCTTTGCGGCTGCCATCTGTAGCGTGACTGCCTGGATCGAGACTTTGACTGCAGGCAGAGCAATCTTGTCTTTTTCCGTCAGGTCCTTCAGCGATTTAACATTTGGGTTCTTGACGTTCAGGTACAAGGGCATCGCGTTCATGGCTGCGACACCCTTGACGTCCATGTTGCCTTTGGTTTTTTCCCAGATCTTGACCAGTGGCCCAACTCCGCCAGATGCAAAGTGAAGGCTCCCTGACAACAGGGCATCGTTCATGACATTGCCGCCGGCGAACTTAGCCCAACTCACCTTCAAGTCTTTTACGCCCGATTCCGCCGCATGTTTTTCGATGAGTTTGAGATTCTCCATGTACATCAGAGGCAGGTAACTAATCCCAAACTGCTGGGCGATTTTGACTTCCTTGACTTCGGCGAATGCTGGCGAGGTGGTTAGACCCAGACTTGCAATTGACATGGCGCAGACGACCGCTGTGCTGAGTACTCTTCGTTTGGTGTTCATGTTGTCTCCTTAGAAATTGAGTAATGACGTGCGAACAAAACACCGCCATCTAAATCATATGGATGACTTGGGTGGCTGTGGAGGACGGGGAATCCCTACCTTGTTTCGTTTTACAGCGAAATCTCCATGGATAAGGCAAATAGCAATGCTGCTGAAAGGGCAAAAGCCCCGCCAAAGAGTGCCCACTGCTCGTGCCGTTTGATGTTGCCGGTGCGCTCAATGATGAGCAGTCTTATGCCCAGCGCCAAGTGCAGGGCGAGACCGAGTACCAATCCGGTTTCGGCAATTTTGAAAAATGGGTGGAGAGTCCAGTTAAGTCCTGCCTGCAGAGCAGGCTCTCCTGTGATGGCAGTGCCGAGTAGTAGAAAATGGAGCGGGAGAAAAAGGCTAATGGCCACACCGCTGATGCGGTGCAGAGCGAATGCCAGGTAGCCGACGTCCGTCCGATTTCGAGCATCGTTTCTGAACACAGCGCGTGTCGACCTCATAGTTGCCCCCCCGTGAACACAGCCCAGCAGGCTCTTAACCCGAGAACGACGAGTGCCAGGCCATAGAGAATCGAGAGGCGGCTTGCCGTGCTGTGCCTCCAACCGAACTGCTCTTGAAGAATATTTTTGACGCCAATCGGAGCATGGGCACTGACCAAAATGACAAAGCTGCTGTAAAAAAGCAACCAACCGATTGCGCCTTGGGTTCGGCTCAATATCTCAGCAGCCGTGAGACCGCCCTGGACTGCGATCACCATCAGCACCAGGTGAACCAGGACCAAAAGGCCCAGCACGTGGGCCGAAAGTCTCTGCGCACGCCAAAGCATTTGATTACGGCCGGATGTCATGATGCCCTCCCAACCATTCGCTTGAGGCCAGCGATACTCGAGGTTGGGGCCAGCTCTTTGGGGCACCGCTTCGAGCAGCTGGTGTGCGTATGACACGCTGTACAGCCGGCCTCCGAGAGAACCTGCGCCAATCGTTCTGATTGGGCCTGATCACGTTCATCGTTAACCAGCGCCCAGGCGCGATTGAGTGCTGCAGGGCCAAGGTAATCAGGCTTCCAGGATACGACGTCACAGGAGGAGTAGCAGACTCCGCAGCCGATGCATTCAATGGCACGATCAACTTCAAGTCGATGAGGGCTGTCTGGACGGACGGTTGCGAAGTCATCGTGTCGGGTCTGGTCGCCTGAGAAGTACCCACGGGCTTTGGTCCACTTGTTGAAAAACTCAGCCATGTCGGTCACCAGATCCTTGATCACAGGCAGGTTACGCAGCGGCAGCACCTCAAGTCGCCCAGCCTTGTCGACTACTTTTGAGACGTGGGTGCGGCAGGTCCAACGGGCAACGCCGTTGACCACCATGGCGCAGGATCCGCAGACGCCGACTCGGCAGGCAAATCGATACGACAAGGTCGGATCGAGTTCGCGTTGAATATAGGTAATGACGTCCAAGACAGTCTGTGATGGCTTTCGGGGTACTTCAAAAGTCTGGGTTTCGCCTTGGGTATCTCCTCGCCATACCGCTACTTCGAGGACTTCATTTTTCATTTTTAAGAATCTCCAGGTTTTCTGGTTGGTTTGCAGCCAGGAACCACGTCGCATCGGGTACGGTCCGGTCCTGTAATTTTTGAACAAGGCCTCCAGCGCCCTCTACATGGAGGTGACCTGCCAGCACATCCCAATCGGCTAGATTGAGACCGATGAAGGCGTCGAGCCGACCGGCTGAGAGCCAGGCCAGATCGAGCGCCATCGCGCCTGAGCGTCTGAACCCGCCAAACGATTGAATCAGCCCAGGCAGTCTTTGCAATTGAAGAGAAGAAAACCGTGAGCCAGGTTTTGGTGTGACCGCAGCGACCAGCCCTTTGAGCCCTGCACAACCACTCACCCGTTGGGGCATATTGTTTAGATAGGTTGTTCCACCCTTGATGGTCGTATACGTCTCTTGACGACACGGATCTACCGTAACGGCCAAGATGGGTTTGGCTGCTGTTTTGGGATCGTGTTCTACAAGGCTTACGACAGTTGCGAAGTGAGGAATGCCTCTCACGTAATTTGCCGAGCCGTCAATTGGATCGACGACCCATATCCAATCTCTGGTTCCGGTAGCACCGGTTTCCTCGCCAACAAACCCTGCCGAGGGTGCTATGAGGCTAAGCTCTTTGCGTAACCACTCTTCGATTCGTTGGTCAGCTTCACTTGACCAATCACCGGGCCCTTTTTCGAGGAGGGTTACCCGATCGGTGTAGGTCTGTAGCGCTTGTCTAGCAGCGCTTTCGACCACTCTTACTACGACGGGCAGCATTGCCTCTAGTTCGTCACGCTGCATATCTCGACGCCTCAGCTGGTCAGTTCACTGAAGTATTCGTATCGATCGGTACAAACGAATGACTCCCTCCACTCGATGGGGTCATCGTGGAAACCAAGCGCGATTCTTCGAATGCAGAGTAAAGGACTGCCGATAGGAACCTGCAGCAGTTCTGACTGAAGGGGGCTGGCGGCTGTCGCTCGCAATCGCTCGCTGGCTTTCACAACGGTCTGGTCAAAACCCGTCTGGTAAAGGTTGTAGATCGAACTGGAACGTCCAGCAAACTGCTGTTGGGTTAGACCCTTGAATCTAGCCGCCTCAACGGAGATCACATCCACCAGGACTGGCTCGCCATCAAGACTCAGCAGGTTTGTAATCTGAATGATCTTGTCGCCGACAGCCAGTCGCAGCTTTCCGGCCTGATCACGTGATGCCTTTCCTGACTTAAAGCTGATGAGCTGGACCTTGGGGGTGACTTTGCGCCCATCGTGACGAACAATATGAAAGAAATAGTAAAGCAGTCGATCGTTGTCATGCTGTGCTACAAACGTCCCTCGACCCTGCTGGCGGATCAGAATGGCATCCGCGACTAACTCGTCGACAGCTTTTCGAAGCGTACCAATGGAAACGCCAAATTCAGCCGCCAAGACTTTCTCGGCTGGCAGAACGCTCCCCGCGGGGTAAACCCCCTCGGAGAGCGCCTGGATGATGCGACGCTTAATGACTTGATAGGCAGGTTGCCCACGCATCATCATTGGTGGTCACGGCCTCTTAGGCTGACTCGAAAAGTCGAGTCAGCACAAACTCACGGTGACCCAACAACTCGGCTGCTGTCATCTGGCCATTGGCAGTGGCAAGCATGCACTCAAGCAGCTTGTCGCCAGCTTCGTCCATGTTCTCTTCTCTGCGCAAGAGGGCTGAGACATCAACGTCGATGTGCTCGGTCATGAGGCGAACAGTTTTTGGATTTGCACAGATCTTGATGACCGGAACAATCGGGTTTCCAATGACATTGCCCTGGCCAGTGGGGAAAAAGTGCACCGCAAAGCCAGAGGCGGCACAGAGTGTCACCATCTCAGCTGCTGCGCTGGAGGAATCCATAAACCACAGGCCCGAGTGGGTTGGAACCTCTGCCTTATCCAAGACACCGTCGACAACGCACTTTTTGCCGATCTTCTGGATGTTGCCCAATGCTTTTTCTTCAATGGTGGTCAATCCGCCGGCAATGTTGCCTTTCGTCGGCTGGCTCTCAGAAAGATCGCTGGTCTTGTGACGATTGATCATGTCCTGATAGCGGTTGAACATGAACATGAAACGGTCTTTGACCTCGGGCGTGCGGCAGCGAGAGGCAACCAGGTGCTCACCGCCTGTGATTTCGGACGTTTCGCCAAAGACCAGGGTTGAGCCAATTTCATAGAGTTTGTCGAAGGCGTTGCCCACGGTCGGGTTTGCGCCGCAGCCAGAGGTCGTGTCAGATTCACCGCATTTTGTGGAGACCCAGAGCTCACCCAACGGCGCCTCCACCCTGGTCTGTGCAGATGCGCGCTTCAGGAATTTGTACGCAGCCCGGCTGGCACTCGCAATGGTTGCGATGTCGCCATTGCCCTCAATCCAGAAGCCTTCGACGGGCTTGCCGGTCTTGGCAATCCCCTCGACAACCTTTCCGGTCCAGCCAGGCTCAATTCCGATGACGACGACGGCTGATACGTTTGGGTTAGAGCCAGCACCAATCAAGGTTTGAAAGTGCAGGTCAAGGTCGGCACCGAATTGCAGGCGGCCATAGGGGTGGGGGATGGCCATGACCCCTTTGATGTTGTTGGCGACAGCCTCTGCTGCTGCGTTCGATAGGTCGTCGAGCGGCAGAATGATGACGTGGTTGCGGACACCCATGCGGCCGTTTTCACGACGATAGCCCATGAAGGTTTTGTTCTTGAGATTCATGTTTTTTCCTTGAGTGAATGCTTACCAGCGCTTGGTCTTGACGTTTTGGACGTGGAGGTGCTCGCCTTTTTTGATTGGGGCGACGACCTTACCAATGTCGACGCCGTATTTGATGACGGTGTCTCCGGGTTGGAAGTCTTTTAGAGCGATCTTGTGACCAATGGGAATGTCACTTACCGATTTGAAGGTCAGGGTGCTATCGCCTTCCATGACCCAACCAGTCAGGTCATTGCCGGCTTGTACACCCTCTACGACGACAACACCAACGCCATCGCCTGGTTCGTGCACCACAAAATGAATCATGCTTCTTTCTCCTTTAAAAATTTCTGAATGGCAGTCAAAACGGCTTCACTGACGTCGATTCCCTCGGTCTCTGCCTTGTGTCGCAGGATAAAGCGTCGACTACCAGGAAGGCGCACCGATGGGTCTTGGCTCATCACCTTGATCAGGTCTTCGATCCGACTCTGAAAGACTGCTTGGCCAGCCATTTGAGGATCGATGGCGATGATGAGTTGGGCAATGCGCGGACGATTGCCCTCCAACTCAAAGAAAGAGTCGGCCTCGTAGCCAAATGAGGATCCCGTTAGGCCGACGACCAGCACCTCGATCATGAGCGCTAGCATTGCGCCTTTGGCACCGCCAGCTGGGACCATCATGCCCGCCAAACCAGCTTTGGGATCGGTCGTGGGCTGTCCATTTGCGTCGAGAGCCCAGCCCTCTGGGATGGACTCTCCCTTTTGGGCGGCAACCATCAACTTGCCCCGGGCAACGGCTGACAAGGACAGATCGACCACAACCGGGTCTTGACCTGTCCGGGGAAAAGCAGCTGCGATCGGATTGGTGCCAAAGAGTGGACGACTGCCCCCCCACATTGGCATTGCAGCCGGCGAGTTGCCCATGACGATGGCGATGAGCCCTTGTCGAGCCAAATCCTCTGCGACGTGACCGGCGACGCCAAAATGATGGCTGTTGCCCACTGCGGCCATACCGATGCCGGCCGTTTTGGCTTTTTCTGCTGCCTGACGAGAGGCCAATTGCAGGGCCGGGAATGCCAGTCCTTCCTGAGCATCAATGACAACCGCGGCGGGACGTTCATGGCGAATCGTTGGGATGGCTGACGGATTCACGCGTCCAACTTGAACGTGGCCACAGTATTGGCCGACTCTGGAGAGCCCGTGAGAGGCCATGCCGTCAGCCTCGGCTCGCACCAGCGCTGCTGCAGATACGTCGGCCTGCTCGGGGGGGATGCCCACCGATTCGAAAGCACTTCGAGCAAGCGTTTGAGCGTCTTCTAGGCTTAATTTCATGGTTTAGGCGAAATGCTGAAGGATGAGATCCGCGATCATGTCGCTGACACGTTGGTTGCTGTCTTGGGTGACGCCGGCGATGTGGGGGGTGAGCACGACGTTTTCGCAGGCTGCTAATGGTGAGTTGTTCTTTAAGGGCTCCTCCGAAAACACGTCGATCGCGGCACCTCCCAGGTGGCCAGACTCAAGGGCCTCAAGCAGGGCCGACTCGTCGATGATGCCACCGCGAGAGGTGTTAATCAGGATGCACCCGGGTTTCAGTGTCTGAATGGCCTCTTTGTTGAGCAGGTGGCGGGTCTGCTCGGTGAGGGGCACATGCAAGCTGATCACGTCGGACTGCGTGAGAACTGTCCGGAGCTCAACCAGCGGAACATCGGGATGCTTGATTTTCGGTGTTGGGTCGTATGCCAGTACGCGAAACCCGAGAGCAAGGGCCAGTTTGGCGGTTCTATACCCGATGTCGCCAAACCCAATAAGGCCCAACACCCGTCCTGGGGCCTCACGACCGTCGCTGCAGGCACTCCTTGGCCAAGGGGCTTGACCCATCAACCTGTGGCTACGTGGGAATTGCCTGAGGAGCGAAATGGCATTGGTGACAACGTATTCAGCCACGCTGTCCGCGTTGGCGCCGGTGGCGGGATAGACTCGGATCTTTCGGTTTAAACAGGCTTGCAGGTCAATGTTGTCCAGGCCCACGCCCAGACGACCGACGGCGACCAGATTCGGGGCGGCCCCCACCAGATCCTGGGTGACCTTGGTGAGATTGCGGACAATCAGGGCGTCAGCCCCTGAAATCGCTTCGGCGATGGCCCCCGGGTTTTGATGAAGCTGGGGGTCGAAATGAACGTGATGGGCCTGCGCTAACCTTGCAAGGGCCTTTTCGTCCATGAATTCGGTGACGACAATCTTTGCCATAGGATGAATCATATAAATGAGTTGTATCAATTTGCAACCTAGGCGTTCTACTAGGGTGTTCCAGGGCGGACTCCGATGACCGACGCCCTGCTACAGGTCTTTCTGATCATTGGCATCGGGGTGCTGGTGGCCTGGCTGGGCTGGATCGATGAACAGGCCACGCAGATCTTCTCCGGCCTGATCACCAGGGTGTTTCTGCCGGCGCTGTTGTTTCGCGCCATGGCCTCTGTTGACTTTGCGACCCTGAGCCTGGGGC
>Ga0079300_10000421_pt1 | contig 15976 bp, 9 predicted proteins | sample Wag4_2014_7_11_FD_74799 | JGI IMG/M metagenome (GOLD analysis project Ga0079300, IMG submission 74799) | Fresh water microbial communities from Ohio, USA - Utica-2 Time Series HT 2014_7_11 | ecosystem: Environmental > Aquatic > Freshwater > Water tank | place: USA: Ohio | collected 2014-07-11
TTACTCATAAAAAGTGAAGATAATCCAATTTCAGTGGTCCAATACATTACTGCTCAAACCTGTAAAACGGGATGTAGTGACAACAATACTGCTACAGCACCTTGTTTTGCAGATCCAGAAATGGTTATACTCAATCCTGTTGAGCAAACCTTGAGCAAGATTACTTTCTTTTCAGCACATCAAAATTATGTTCCCGCAAATCAAACACAGGTTCAATTTCACTACTTGAATGTTATTATCCCCAAACGATATTTTTCGAGTTTAAGGATAGATCAGCAAATACCCACTTCACTTCCTGTGGATATTCCAGGAACTGATTATGTTTTTATACAGGAAGACCTTTCCGGATCTTCTCAATCAAATCCAGTACACAATATTTCTGCAGATTCTGGATTTGCAGCAATTGTTTACGGTTATGGTAGAGTAGAATCTTATGGATATAATGCTGGAACTAATGTGGTGGATCTGAATCAATTTGTTTCTGTAAAAAATGAATTTAGTACAGTTAACTTCCCAGCAACCTGCAAAGAAAGTCCGTTTAATCTTTCTATTACCTTGCCATATAAACCATTGAAGATCTCATGGGACTTTAAAAATAATTCAGATTTAGGTGCAAATCCTGATGACATTGTGAGTCCTGATCCCAATGGTATTGTTGCAGACTCTTCCTTTAAGAGTACATCAGATAGTAATAAGGATTTGTATTTGTACCGATTAAAAAATGTTGATGGTTCTAACAGGAACTTTCAATTCCTTAACAAAGGAACATTTCCTGTAGATGTAGTTGTCGTTAATCCCTCACCTGATGGGTGTTCCGGGGAGCAAATTATAAGTTACGATATACAGGTTTTTGATCCCCCTGTTTCATCATCTTCTTTTCAGACAACTGGCTGTTTTGAAGATACGATAGTTTTTAAGGCTGCAAGTCAGACTGATGGCAGGAATGTCATTAAATATCTTTGGTCGATTGATGGTAAAGTTCCCGATACGCTGTCTACTCCTGATTATTCAGTAAAATTCAATTCCGAAGGTGCAAAAAAAATAGGGGTTCAGATCATAACAGACATAGGATGTGTAAGTCCGGATTCTATTTCCGTGGTTAATCTGAGTGGCAAACCTAAAATTGGTTTTTCTGCTGCAGATGTAAGGTGTTTAGATAAACCCTTTTTAATTACGGATACCACCAAAAGTTATGGTACTGCCGCATTGATAAAATTTATTTGGAAATTTGATGGGACTGCTGCTGATACTGCATTTGAATCTTATAATCCTGTTAAAGCCTTCACTAAACAGATGATTGATGCAAGATTGACTGTGATTACAGAAACAGGGTGTACAGATTCATTGGTTAAAACGATCATTGTTAATCCCAATCCCATACCATTATTCAGTTTACCTGAATTTTGTTTGAAGGATGGAGATGCAGAATTTATTAGCAATAGTTCAATTTCAGATAATAGTCTTATTAATAAAGAAATGTGGGATTTTGGGGATATCAGCACACCAGGTAACAGGTCAAATCCTGTAGTTGGCTCCGTAATCAAACATCCATACAGCAGCTCGGGCGAGTATGTTGTCAAACTTGAAGTTACCTCGGAAAATGGTTGTGTAGAAGATACTTCAGCAGTTTTTACTGTAAACGGCGCAATCCCCCAAGCCAGTTTTAAAGTAGTTAATGCATCAGGATTGTGCAGTAATCAGGAAGTCATTATTGAAAATTTATCATCTGTTGATTTCGGTCAAATAGGAAAAGTAGATGTTTCTTGGTGGGATATGAATGTTTTACAAAAGGACACAACAGATCAGATACCTTCTTTAAACAGTAAATATGCATTCAGGTTTTCTGATTTTCTTGATGTTGCACAAAAAGATATATCAATCAGAATGGTTTCCTACTCAGGTAAATCATGTTTCGATGATACCACAATTACTGTCAAACTCAATGGTAGTCCAATTGTGAAACTTGCAGATATTCCCTCAGTTTGTACAGAAAAGAAGCCAGTACTTATCAAAACCGGATCTTTTACTCCTGTTTCGGGTCTAACAGGCACTGCTACATATAGCGGAATAGGGGTCAGTCCTGATGGACTATTTAATCCGACCGGATTGGATTCAGGATTATACATCGTTCGTTATAAGTATGTTAGCAATGCTGGATGTTTTGCCGAGGATAGTAATTATATCCGGGTAAATTATACGCCAAAAGTAGATGCCGGTTCAGATTTTAGTTTACTGGATGATTCAGCCAGAGTTATCAATGCCTCTGCAAGAGGGGTGGGGATGACTTTCAAGTGGGAGCCATCAACTTATCTAAATAATGATACTTTATTGAATCCTACTGTAATAGCACCTAAAGATGATATCGAATATACCTTCATAGTAACTGGAAAAGGGAATTGTATTGCCAGTGATTTTGTGAAGATCACATCCATTCAGTTGCTCGTTCCACCAAATACATTTACACCAAATGGAGACGGTATCAATGATACCTGGCAGATAAAACATATTGAAAAATACCTCGATTGCATAGTAGAAGTATTTACTCCTTCTGGTAATCGTGTTTATTTCAGTACAAGTGGTTACGAGAAACCTTTTGATGGTACATTTCAAGGGAAACCTCTGCCTGCAGGTACATACTACTATGTAATCAATCCAAAATTAGGTCGAAAACCTATTGCGGGTTATTTAACTATTCTTAAATGATTTTCATGCGGAGAGTTTTAATCACTTGTGGCTTAATTCTATTACAGTTCAAATATATTTCAGCACAACAAAGGCCACATTACACGCAATACATACTGAATAACTTTATTGTTAATCCTGCACTTGCGGGAATTGAAAATTACACAGATATAAAACTGAGTGCCCGGAATCAATGGGTAGGGATTGATGGCGCCCCTAAAACATTCTATGCTACTGTTCATGGTGCTCTAGATAAAAAAGACTTTAGGGAGAATGCAACTTCATTTTCCATGATTGGACAAAATACACATGGTAATGTTTTTCCTGAATATTTTGATGCGATGTCTCCCCACCATGGTTTTGGATTTACAGCCATAAATTATTCAACTGGCTATATAAATCGCACAACTGCCGTGGCTAGCTACGCCTATCATTTGGGATTGACCAATGAACTTAACTTGTCTGCCGGTTTTGGTGCCGGCGCATCTTTGGTTTCCATTGACGCAGATAAAATAAGCCTTGCAGAACCTAATGACCCTGCAATTGGTAACGCCATTGGTAAATTGTCAAGCATAAAACCAGAGTTAAATGCAGGATTATGGGTGTATTCTTCTCGGTTTTTTGCCGGACTTTCAGCACAACAAATTATACCGGCCAAGTTGGATCTTGTTGAAAGCTCATTAAACCAATCAACGCTTATACCTCATTTATTTTTAACAAGTGGATATAAATTCAGGATTTCTTACAATATTTATGTGCTTCCATCAGTTATGGTTAGGTATATAACAGCACTTCCTGTGGGATTGGATTTTAATTGCAGGTTTCAATACCAGGATCTGATGTGGGTAGGAGGAAATTTTAGAAAAGATGATGGTTTTGCTGCTATGGCAGGACTTCATTTGAATAAAAAGTTTCAAGTGAGCTATTCTTATGATCTTAATAAAGGAAAATTTTTGTTAAGTACAATGAATAGGGGAACACATGAGTTGGTATTGGGATTTCTGATTGGAAACAGACATGCTGAATTTTAAACATGAATCAGATTTGACATATTCTTACATTGAAATATCTTAATTTTAAATAAAATAGACAGAAATATGCGGAAATCCTTTTTGATATTTATCGTTGCGGGAGTATTACTCTCTTCATGCGGTAAGTCTAAAACGCCCACACCCAATCCTCCAACGCCTCCTCCTGTAGAAAAAGAGGAAAACATTGTCTTCACCATTGATCCCGACCCTGGAACAACAACTGTTACGGCATTGTCTGGAACCCACTCATTTAAGGTTAATTTGTCATCTAAATTGCCTTCATCAGGTATTTCTATAGATATTACTACCAAAAAAGAGAGTGACGGATCTGTATTGGAGAGTAAAAATATAAAGTCAACAGTCGCTGCAAACGATGTTTCAATTGGAACACTTGCTTCTGGCGTTCTTTATAATGTAACTGTAGCAGTTGCCAGTCAGAAAACTAGCACCAATAATGCATCTAAAACTTTCAAGATTGCACGCAAATAATTTTAATTATTTTTTCCAAAAGAAAAGCCCCTCACCGAGGGGCTTTTCTTTTGGAATGATTTGAAACTATTTTGTTTGAGTTGTTTTTTCTTCGATTTTAATGGTCATTTTATCACCTTTAATCATTGTTCTGTATTTTTCTGAATCAATGATATTGCCATTAACTTTTAAAATGCCATTTTCAAATTCTATAAGATTCGATGCAGAAGAAAGATGACCGTCTGCTTGAAGAGCCTGGATTAAACCTTCATCAGGTCCCGCAGTTATTGTTTGCGTTTTTGAAGTGTCATTACTAGAAATTGATACCTCAATATTTTTTTCAACCTTAGTGCCATTCATTTTAACTGGTGTTGCTGATCCGCCATGCATTTGGGCAAGAGTGGGAGCTACAACCAGGGAAACAATTGACATAAGTTTGATAAGAATATTCATAGATGGTCCAGAAGTATCTTTGAATGGATCACCAACGGTGTCACCTGTAACTGAAGCTTTGTGTGGTTCAGACTTCTTGTAAAACATTTCGCCATTTATTTCCACACCTTTTTCAAAACTCTTTTTAGCATTATCCCAGGCACCTCCTGCATTATTCTGAAACATTCCCATCAAAACGCCACTAACAGTAGCACCTGCCAGGAATCCCCCCAATGCTTCTGGTCCAAGTAAGAAACCAATGATTAATGGTGAAATAATGGCAATTGCACCAGGAAGCATCATTTTTTTGATTGAAGCCTCTGTTGATATTGCAACGCACTTATCGTATTCTGGTTTACCTGTTCCTTCCATTATACCTGGAATGGTTCTGAATTGCCTCCTTACTTCTTCTACCATAGCCATGGCTGCCTGACCAACAGCTTTAATAGCAAGTGAAGAAAAGATAAATGGAACCATTGCACCAATAAACAAAGATGCGAGTACTTTCGCTTTGTATATATCAATACCCTGAAGTTCAAGACCATTTTGATTGATAACGCCGACATATGCGGCAAACAAAGCGAGTGCAGTCAATGCTGCAGAAGCAATGGCAAATCCTTTACCGGTAGCTGCTGTAGTATTACCTACCGCATCAAGTACGTCAGTTTTTTCCCTGACTTCTTTGGGAAGTTCACTCATTTCAGCAATGCCACCTGCATTATCAGCGATAGGACCGAATGCATCAATAGCGAGCTGCATAGCTGTAGTCGCCATCATACCTGCAGCTGCAATTGCCACGCCATAGAGTCCTGCACATTCATAAGAACCCCAAATACCGCCTGCAAGAACCAAGATTGGCAGCAGTGTTGATTCCATTCCTACCGCTAAGCCTCCAATTACATTGGTTGCATGTCCTGTAGAAGATTGTCTGATTATAGACAAGACAGGACGTTTGCCCATGGCTGTATAATATTCAGTAATAATACTCATTAAGGTACCAACAACAAGGCCAACTACGATAGCTCCCATTACACCATGATTGGTAAATACAAGTCCACGAAGTGTCATTTCAGCTGGTAGGATATAGTATACGAGTCCTGCACAAGCTATGGCAGTAAGAATGATGGAGCCCCAGTTTCCCATGTTAAGAGCTCTTTGTACATTATCTGTACTGATTCCTGCATTTTCACTTATACGAACGAACAACGTACCTATAATTGAGAAAAGGATACCTATACCTGCAATGAGCATTGGTAAAAGGATTGGTGCAAATCCACCAAAATTATCCTGTGAAATGGTCTCTTGTCCAAGGACCATTGTTGCAAGAACAGTAGCAACATAAGAACCGAATAGGTCAGCTCCCATACCTGCAACATCACCAACGTTATCACCAACATTATCAGCAATTGTTGCTGGATTCCTTGGATCATCTTCAGGGATGCCCGCTTCTACTTTTCCAACTAGATCAGCACCAACGTCTGCTGCCTTGGTATAAATTCCTCCACCAACGCGCGCGAAAAGTGCAATTGATTCAGCACCGAGTGAAAATCCTGTTAGGACCTCTATGGTCTTAATCATTTCATGGGAATTGGCTTCACTTCCTGGTGCAAATACTTGTTTAAGTATGATATACAACCCACCTAAACCAAGTACTGCAAGTCCGGCAACACCAAGTCCCATAACTGCTCCACCAGTAAAAGATACATTTAAAGCCTTGGAAAGACTTGTACGGGCAGCTTGTGCTGTTCTAACATTTGCTTTAGTGGCTACCTTCATACCGATATAGCCTGCTAATGCACTGCTGAATGCACCAAAAATAAAGGCTAGTGAAATGCTCCAATGAGAATTTGGATTACTTTGAGACATGAAGGCAAGCAGAATTGCCACGATGATTACAAAATAGCCCAGTATTTTCCATTCTGCCCTCAGAAAAGCCATGGCTCCTTCTGCAATATAGTTACTGATTTCTTTCATCCTGTCGTTTCCGGCATCTTGTCTGGAAACCCAATTAAACTTAATCAAGGTGTAAAGCAGTCCGATAAGGCCCATAACGGGCACGAGATAAATCAGGTTTTGCATAAACTCTATAGGTTCTATGATTTAATGATCTTACATGCCCTGAAAGGGCAATGGGGTTGCAAAAATAGTCAAAACCAACAAATAATCAAGTAAATGTGACGCTAATAGATACAGTTTTCAGTATATTAACCCGAAAATGTGCTGTTTTTGAAAATAAGAACTTAATTAGGCATGATTGAGAACAGATACTGAATAAAATGTGATTAATCAGTTGTCTTCTTCCCATTGCACATCATATCCATCAAAAATGCCACCAATTTTTCGGGCTTGATATATACTTCTGTTGAATTTATTGCCGAGCACAATAATGCAGGTTGAATCATTTGGAAATCTGCTGAAAACAGTATTATTCCCATGCCACCAGCCATTGTGATAGATTATCTTTTTTGCTGAAGGCATTTCAATCAATCTCCACCCAAGTCCATAGTTTCTGATTCCTTTTTTCTCATAGCTATATCCCTGAAATGCTTCATGGAGTGTTTCTTTTTTAAAAAAAATAGTATCCTGGAGGGCTTTATCCCATTTCATGAGATCCCTTGCTGTACTATAGATGTTTTTATCCCCATATATTTCATCGAGAAACATGAAAGGTTCCCTGCGATTATTAAATTTAAATGATGGAAGCACCACTTGCTGCATACTGTTGTTAAAAACATAGCTTTTGTCCATACCCAGCGGTATAAATATATTTGTTCGCAGAAAATCGGCATAACTGCTTTTACTGATCTTTTCTATGATCAAGGCGAGAAGGGCATAGTTTGTGTTACAGTATTCGAAATAACTATCTGGCTTTCCAATTGAAATTTTCCCTGAATATTTTATTATTAGCTGCAGTAAATCAGAATTTGTTAGATTTATTTGGGTATCCCATCCTAGTTTTTCAACGAAATGAGCATAGTTTGGCAAACCGCTCCTATGGGATAATAGATTCCTAACAGTTATTCCGGTAAAGGGAAACCCCTCTAAATAGTTGCTTATGGGTGTATCAAGATCAATCATTGCCTTTTCCTTCAGCTTGAGGATAGCCATGGCTGTAAAGGTCTTGGAAACTGATGCCAGGTGAAAGGCGGTATTGGAATCAATCGGTTCACCCTTCAGAACTTCAGTAAGTCCGGCATATTTTTCAAAAATTATCTTACCACCTCTACATACCAGCATCGCTCCATTAAACCTGGATTGAAGTAACACGTCCGTATAGAACGAATTACTTGCTTTCTCTAGTTTTATATCTGTAGAATTCCATGTGGTATTGCCTGAGTCTTCAGAAAAAATGGAAGAGGCTTTAACGGTTTTTGGGGGTAAATCGGACTTGAAATAATGGTCTACACCTATAAAGAGGATTAAAAATAAAAAGAAAAGTATTAGGAATAGCTTGATTTTTTGCATCAGGTCTATAAATTGGACGGGGTGAAATTAGTTCGTAAATTTGAGCAAATTTACTCAAAAAGATGGCTAATTCTGCTTTAACCAGTTATCCAAAAGACAAGATAAAAATCCTTTTTCTAGAAAACATCAGTGACGCAGCAATTAAAGTTTTCCGTGAAGCAGGTTATACTGATATAAAAAAAGTTTCTGGTGCTTTGTCAGAAGACCAGTTAATTGATGAAATCAAAAATGTACACCTGGTTGGTATTCGCTCCAAAACACAAATGACCAAACGTGTTATAGACAATGCACCTAAGCTACAAGCCATTGGATGTTTCTGTATTGGTACAAATCAGGTGAATCTGTCTGAAGCAAGGAAAAAGGGTATCGTAGTGTTCAATGCTCCATACAGTAACACACGATCAGTTGCAGAATTGGTTATTGGGGCTTCAATTATGCTTATCAGAAAAATTCTGGATAAAAATATTGCTGCCCATGAAGGTGTTTGGAACAAGGATGCGAAGGGGAGTTTTGAACTTCGTGGAAAAACCCTGGGTATCATAGGCTATGGTAATATCGGTTCGCAGGTTAGTGTGCTTGCTGAAGCGCTTGGCATGAAAGTCCAGTTTTATGATGTTGTCACCAAGTTACCACTTGGTAATGCTATTGCCTGTAAAAATTTAAAAGATCTTGTATCAAAGTCTGATATCATAACATTACATGTACCTGAAACCGGACAAACAAAAAATCTGATCAATAAAACCTTATTTAAACAATTTAAGAAAGGTTCTATTTTGATTAATTATGCGAGGGGAGAAGTGGTAGATCTCGAAACCCTGGCAAAAATGTTGGAAGAAGGGCACCTTTCAGGAGCTGCCATTGATGTATTTCCAGAAGAGCCTGAGAAAAATGGTGATCCTTTTAGTTCACCTTTACAAAAAATATCCAATGTCTTGCTCACCCCCCATATCGGTGGTTCAACTGAGGAGGCTCAATATAATATTGGTGAAGATGTCAGTGCCAAATTGTTACATTTTCTTGAAATTGGCGCTTCAACAGGATCTCATACGATTCCTGAATTAAGTCTTTCTCCGCTTGAAGGTACCCACAGAATCCTCCATATTCACAGCAATATCCCAGGAGTATTATCTGAAATCAATAGTACATTGTCTGATAACCACATCAATATCCTTGGTCAATACCTCAAGACCAATGATGATATTGGATATGTTGTATTGGATGTGGATAAGAAACTTTCAAAGAATGCAGTTGAATTGTTGCGAAATGTAAAAGGCAGTGTAAAAGTGAGGTTGTTATACTGATATGGAACCACATCAAATCCTTAGTTTTTTTGTGCAGGATGCAAATGCGTATGTAATTAAACAATTTGGCGCTGGATTGATTCATCAAACCTTTGTTGTTGGAAAGAATGATTCACCAACATTTATTCTTCAGCATATAAACAGGCAGGTTTTTAAATCTCCGGATGACATTGCATTTAACCTGGCATCCATGAGTGATTTTTTGGATAAGGGAAATTTCGGATTTCTTGTCCCTTTTCCAATTAGAACAATATCAGGTCATACTCATGCGGTTATTGATGGGGAGTTTTACAGGTTAACTTCATTTGTAGAAGACACCCATTCGCTGAATGAATGTCAAGATGCAGGACAGGCTTACGAAGCAGCCCTACAATTTGGAAGATTCACTGCTGCCTTTAATGGGTTTGATTCCAATATCTTGAAACCCTCTATTCCAGGATTTCACGATCTTCAATTCCGCTGGAATCAATTTCAGGATGCATTAAAAAATGGGAACGATAAAAGGATTGTTTATGCCAAAAAACAAATCAGCCTGATTCGTGATAATTACAAAATAGTGGATCAGTTCATTAAAATCGAAAAATCTGCTGCTTTTCTACAAAGAGTCACTCACCATGATACGAAGATAAACAATGTACTGTTCAATAATCAGGGTAAAAGTGTTTGTGTTATTGACCTGGATACCACTATGAGTGGTTTGATAATCAGTGATTTGGGGGATATGTTCAGAACTTATCTTTCTCCAGGCAATGAAGAAGACACCGATTTGCAAAATGTATTTGTTCGGAAAGATTGTCTTGAAGCCATTGTTGAAGGATATAAGGAATATATGGCAGACAAAATGACAACAATTGAAATTTCAGCAATCGGTTATGCTGGCGAATTTATGATCTTCATGCAGGCACTGAGGTTCCTTACTGATTTTCTTAATGACGACATTTACTATGGTATACGTCATGAAATGAATAATTTCGACCGCACCATTAATCAACTTCATCTGCTAAAGAATTATCAATCACTACTGCGGTCAGTTTAATTTGCTTTTATACTAAAAATTGTGTCTGAAGCGAAGCGGTGCATGGAGTCAGGGAGGATTAACTTCAATTCAGGAATGCTCATTTGAAACTTTTGTTTGTCAGCTTGATTTACCTTGGTATCAACTGCTACCACTTTTCGTAATGTTTTAATTTTTGTTAACTCCTGCAATGCTGTAGGACTAAGTTCTGTTGCTGACGCATTCAGATACTCAAGGTTATTTAAAACGGTTAATTTTCTAAATCCATCATCAGTTATTGCATTATTATCCAGCCACAAAGTTTCAAGATTGCGAAATGATGCTATGACTGATAAGTCACTATCCTTGATTGCTTTTTTGGAAAGCTTTAAATCGATGATATTATTGGATACTTTTTTCAGGATTTCGAGCGCCTGACTGGCAGGTATTTCAAGGTTATAGCTTGTAATACGGATATAGTTGCTATTTCCAGCAATGAATGAAATGCCCCATCCTGCTGCAGTCAGTTCTGATAATACCGAAGGTTTAATTGTTGGAACTTCTTCACGTTCTTTTAACCTGACTGGAGTGCTGTTGAGTGATGCTTTGAATGCATTTATTGATTTAGTAATCGCAGAATCAGGTCCTGTTTCGCTGACCGTTTTATCAAATGATGCTCCTGTAGCAATCCACCATTGAAGGATAGTTTTTTCAAATGCGGTCAGTTGTATTTTCCCTTTTGGAGGCATATGCTCTTCATGGATTTCTTCCAGGAGAATCCTCTTGAGCATTTCACTTGAGGCAGGATCATTTCTATTGATGGTCAATCCCGATTTTCCGCCAGTTTCAATCCATTTAACATCATCTAGTCGCAGTTTACCTTTTTGTTTTTCACTACCATGACACGATACACATTTGGTGTTCAAAGTATATTGTACCATATCTGCATATACATTAGCTTTTTCAATTTCAGAAATTACAGGTGCAGGCCAAGATTTATTTTCATCTGTCTTTTGGTTGACTACCAAAAACCCCTCACCATGTGTCAATACACCACCCTGATGACCTGTTAAAACTAAACAAGTCAAAAGTATTGCTAGTACAGGCCATTTTAAGACGGGCTTACTGTCTATCAGACTTTTCCACCAGTAATAAATGCCGTAGCAGATTGTTGTTGCAATAGCCATCCACATGTGGTTATCAACTTGAGCTTGATTGTTTGAGCCTTCGAGTGATAGTAAATATCCTGTGAGGAGTGAAAAGACTGCAGCAATGATACCGGAAAGCAAAATGAATTTTGTTGAGACTTCCAAATGCTTAAAAAGCTTTAAACTCCCCAATATTTCAATAAACAGCAGCAGTGTAAAAATACCAATTGGCAAATGGACGATTACTGGGTGGAGTCTGCCTATTAATTCTGAAATAATCATGTCAGTTTATTTGCTATATCTGTTCCTGAGAAAGCGCATCATGTAAGCATTAATTGCCCATTGATCAGCAATTGGTTGCTGCGTATAAGGCAGGGTAGGGAGGTAATTGGGAGGACCAAACTCCGTGAGAATGGTTACAGGTTTACCTTCATTTGTTTTTCTTTCAACAACCTCATCCCACCATTTTAGGTGGGCATTGAACGTTTCTTGCCATTCCGGTGCTCTTGGATCATTTACTTGAGGTCCTTCAGCGTGACCGACACGGGCATGGATGTGTTCGGTCCTTTTCAGGGCCTCAGTTATGTTTTGTGGCTGGTCCTGAAGTAGACTTTCATGTACGTTACACCAGTGTGAGATGTCAAGCGTAAGCTTGAGATCGGGTAGTTTATCAATGAATTTTCTTGTAACTGGAGCCGCAAACAAGCTTCTTCCCCGATGTGTTTCATGATAAAGAGGGATTCCAGATTTTTGAGAAAGATCAATTGATGCTTGCAGGATGCTGAGGTTCTCTTCAAACTCAAAATAATCTTTTCCTGAATGACAATTGATATATATCGGATTCATTGAAATAGCTCGCTCAATGGCTTCCGTAAATTGTACCTTATGCTTTGATGGTAGCCGATCACTTCCACCCGTCAAAAGACCAAGTTTTAAATCATATTTTTCAACCGTATGTTTCAGCTCAGACATTTCCTCTTTAGAGTTTGGAACCCAGACCTCAATGCCGTTATACCCTTCTTTTTTAGCTGCTGCACAAAAATTATCCATACTCCCCTTGAAGCCCCAGTTTGTTGCCAAAATTATCATATTGGCCTGAATCGGATTATCCATAGGTTTAGCTGCAATTTCAAGTTTGGGGAGTATAAAAGTGCCTCCAACAATGGAACTGTTCTTGATAAAATCTCTTCTTCCTGACATAATTTAAATTAAGCTATTACTGGGTCAATCACTTTACCAAAAACATCGGTAAGTCTGAAGTCTCGTCCTTGAAACTGATAGGTAAGTTGTTCATGATCGAACCCAAGCTGTTTTAAAATTGTGGCCTGTACATCATATACGGAAACCTTTCCATCAATGGCATTGTACCCTATTGGATCTGTTTCTCCATAGCTGAAACCACCTTTAATACCACCACCAGCCATCCACATGGAAAATGCATCAGCATGGTGGTCTCTACCTTTGAAATAATTTTGTTTTCCGTCGCGGTTTTCCTGCATCGGTGTTCTTCCAAATTCTCCTCCCCATACCACAAGGGTTTCATCTAGTAAACCTCTTTGTTTGAGATCCAACAGCAGAGCTGTAATTGTTTTATCTGTTTGACGGCATTTTGTTATAAAACCCTGATCCAGCGCAGTTCCTGGGTCTGTGCCGTGGCTATCCCATCCCCAATCAAATAATTGCACAAATCGCACTCCCTTCTCTACCAGCTTGCGGGCTAATAAAGCGTTATTGGCAAATGATTCCTTGCCTGGTTCGGTTCCATACATTTCATGAATGTAGGCTGGCTCGTCAGCAATATTCATGACATCCGGAACGGCAATTTGCATTTTGAATGCCATTTCATATTGTGCAATTCTCGATAGTATTTCTGGGTCCTGGTATTCATTGTAAGCCAGTTCATTGATTTTATTGATGGCTTCTATTGAAGACTTTCTCATGTCTCGGTCAAATCCATTGGGATCTTTCAGAAATAAAACCGGGTCTCCCTCTGAACGGCATTGTACACCCTGATAAACAGAAGGTAGAAAGCCACTTCCCCACACACTTTTTCCAGAATCCGGATTTCTTCCACCGGAAGTTAGCACTACAAAACCCGGAAGATTGCTGTTTTCTGATCCGAGTCCATAGGTTACCCAGGAACCGATACTGGGCCTACCAAGCCTGGCTGTGCCGCAATGCATGAGCAGTTGAGCAGGTGCATGATTAAATTGGTCTGTGTTTACCGCTTTCAGAATGCTAACATCATCAATAACCTGACTGAAATGTGGAAGGTTATCAGATAACCATAATCCGCTTTCACCATATTGTTTAAAATTTGCCTGTGGTCCCAGTAATTTGGGCACTCCGCGGATAAATGCAAATTTCTTACCCTGAATAAATGAATCTGGACAATCAAGCCCATCCATTTTTTGTAGTTCAGGTTTATAGTCAAACATCTCAAGCTGGGAGGGTGCACCTGCCATGTGAAGGAATATAACCGATTTGGCTTTCCCTTGAAAATGTGGTGCTTTAGGTTGAAGTGGATTTTTTGTGTTGTCGAAGCCTTTAGGGTCACCTCCGAAGAGGTTGCAACTGTCTAGCAATGAACCCAATGCCATTAGCCCCATCCCGGTTTTGCATTGAGACAGGAAATGTCTTCTGGTATTGAAACGGTGGTGATATGTTTTGGCTTCGTTAAATAATTTGTTTCCAGACATGTGTGCATTAATTTTTAGTGATAACCTCATCAAGATTCAAAATAGCATTGGTGACCATAGACATGGCAGCCAGTTGCCTGTCTTCTTTTTTGTATATACTGTCAGACATCATCTTTTTAATTCTTTCCTGATCATTTCCCAGCTTTTTCAGACTTTGGACATACAAATCATCCAATACAATCACTTTCTGTGGTGTAATTGGCTGACCGGTTGCCAGTTCATAAGCTTTGCTTATTCTTTGCTTTACGTCAGTATTTTTATCTTGCATAACTCCTTTTGCAAGTTTTACTGAAAGGTCCCAATAAGTTGAGTCATTTAGAATGGTAAGTGCTTGCAATGGTGTATTTGTCCTGATCCTTCTCGTCAGGCAAACTTCCCTTGCTGTGCCATCAAAATTTACCATAGAAGGGTAGGGCGATGTTCTCTTCCAGTAGGTATAAATTGATCTCCTGTATTGATCTTCCCCCTGACTTTGAATCCATTTTCGTTCGTCGTAAGGTGATTTCCAAATTCCTTCAGGCTGGTAAGGCATCACACTTGGACCATACATTTTGTTACTTAACGTGCCACAAATTACAAGAGCCTGATCCCTTATTTGTTCAGCTGACAGTCTAACCCTTGGTGCACGTGCATAATACTTGTTTAAAGGATCTTTTTTAAGGGCATCTTTACTCACTAAAGAACGCTGCCTGTATGTTTCAGAGGTAACAATTCGTTTCAGTAATTTCTTGACACTCCAGTTTTCCTCATGCATGAAATTGTAGGCAAGGAAGTCAAGTAACTCCCGATGTGTAGGTGTAGCTCCCTGAGATCCAAGGTCTTCCAATGTTTCAACAAGCCCCTGTCCAAATAATTGTTCCCAAACTCTGTTTACCATTGTTCGCGCGGTCAATGGATTATTTTTATCAGTCATCCATCTTGCCAGTTCCAGTCTGTTTTTTGTTCTTTTGGCAGTCTCCTGGGTAAAAATTTCCGGTAAACCTGGCTCAACTTCATTTGTTTTCAGCAGCCAATTTCCCCTTTCGAAAATATAGGTTTTCCTTTTCATGTAACTGGGATTATCCAGCATGACAGGTGTTTTTTCTGCATCGGGATTGTTGAGCAGGCTGGTAAACAAGCCAAAATAGTACTTTCCAATTGAATTTTCTTTTTCTGGAAAGGTAGGTATTGCGGTAAACCAGTCAATTACAATCCCATTGTCGTTCACATCTTTTAAGAGCGGACTGTTATAAGAGAAAAAGAGGTCATGAACTCCTGAGAAGCTGGCACTAACCGGAATACTAATCAGCTGCCATCCGCCATTTGTTTTGCTAAACTGAGCTGTTGCAATTGGAACAGTTTTTAAGCTATCAGCATGAATTGTTAGCGTACCCTTATCTACAGGCGAACGATAACGTATCATAAGTTCTTTGTATCCGTTGAAATCCATCTGCTTAAATCTGGCTATTCCTGTTTTTCTCAAACGGAGGAATTTGGTGTCTTCCAATGCCGCATTGATAAGAGAATCTGCCTGAATGCTATTTACGCATGCATGTCCTGTCCGAATCAACTGATTGTAAAACAATTTGTATTCATTTGTTGTCAGCTTTGTCGATAACCAGCTAGTTAGTGAATCAAACTGTAATGCACTATTATTTCTGAACTCGCGTAATAAAGGATACTCATCATATGTATCCTCATCACGTGAATTATTGAAATAGGCCATGAAACGGTAGTAATCTTCATGTTTAAAAGGATCGTAAGGGTGGCTATGGCA
>Ga0079300_10000422_pt1 | contig 15947 bp, 14 predicted proteins | sample Wag4_2014_7_11_FD_74799 | JGI IMG/M metagenome (GOLD analysis project Ga0079300, IMG submission 74799) | Fresh water microbial communities from Ohio, USA - Utica-2 Time Series HT 2014_7_11 | ecosystem: Environmental > Aquatic > Freshwater > Water tank | place: USA: Ohio | collected 2014-07-11
TTACAATCCTGCGGCGACGTGGGACGATGGCTCATGCATCTCTCCCCCCTCCTGCCCCACCGGAACCGCCCTCGTGGTACTGTCCACGGAAACGGCAGACCCCTGGTCCGCAATGGGCATGTCGGTGACGGGGCCTGCGGGCGAATGGATTCCGGTTTCAGGCACGAATGTTCCAGGAGGTTCGACATCGAGCTGGGCGTGTGTGGGCCCCGGTTGCTACACCTACCAAATCTGGGGTGCATGGAACGAGGGCGCCGGCGGGACGTTGGATTGGGGAACTGGCAGTGTGGAGGTGGAAGTGGATCCGATGTCAAACATGGCCCTCCTCGGTCTCGATGTGTACGCAGCGGGAACGGCGTGTGAGCCGTCTGTTTGGGGATGTACGGATGAGGATGCCTCGAATTACCAGCCTGGAGCGACCGACGACGATGGCTCATGCATCTTCCCGGTCGACTGTGGCGACGGCGAACTCGTTCATTTTTATCTGTGCACATTCAGCTCAGGTGCCGATGTCGCCTTCACACTGATCGATGCGGCCAGCGGTGATACGTTGTACTCCCAGGTCGGATTCAACGACTTCGCTATCGTGCACAGCGACTTGTGTGTGGAGGAAGGGGCTTGCCTGACCGCAGTGTTGGAGAACATCGGCGAAGGGACTGGCTGGCACGGCGGCTACGTGACCTTGACGGCAACGGGGACCTCGTACTACGGGACGCTCGCGGAAGGTCTGGAAGCGGTTACGGAGGCCGAAGTTCTCGGCGGTGGTTGTGGGGAAGAGGGATCGGGGGGCTCGCCGTTCAGTTGGCCAGAGCCCATCGGATTGACGGCTTGGCCGAATCCGACGGAAGAGGTCATCAATGTTGTCGGTGAGGGATTTGATGCGCACCTCCCCGTGTCGGTGGAGGTCTACGATGGACTCGGGCGGTGCGTTTTCCGGGCCCAGCGTCCGGCGCAGGCCATCGGGTCAGTGGGGGTAGCGGCGTTGCCTGCGGGCGTCTACCGTTTGGTGTGCCGCCAAGAGGCCAAATCAGCGGGGACGACCTTCATTCGTCGCTGACCGTCGTGCTGCCGAGGGAGGCAGAGACGAGGTAGGCGGTGCGGCGCACATCCGTACGAGACACCATCTCAGCCAGGAAACCCGTGGCGAAGAACAGGCCGCCGAGCACCATGCCGGTCAAGGAGATGTAGAAGGTCGAGATTTCCGTGATGTTCCGGCCCGGGTCGCCTGCCGCCATGCTGATTCCTTTGTTGACGACTAAGGCGCCTACTCCCACGGCGCTGAGGAAAAACATGGCGAGGCCGAGGGCGCCGAAGAGATGCATGGGCTTGCGGGCGAACCGCGACATGAACGAGATCGTCAGGAGGTCGAGGAAGCCGTTGAGGAAGCGCTCCATGCCGAATTTGGAGGTGCCGAATTTCCGGGCGCGGTGTTCGACCACCTGCTCGCCGATGCGCGAGAATCCCGCGTTTTTTGCGAGAATGGGGATGTAGCGGTGCATCTCGCCCTGGACTTCGATGGCCTTGACCACTTCAAGCCGGTAGGCCTTGATGCCGCAGTTGAAGTCGTGCAGGTGGATGCCGCTGACGACGCGGGTGGCCCAGTTGTAGAGTTTGGTGGGCAGGGTTTTGCTCAGCGGGTCGTGCCGCTTCTGCTTCCATCCGCTGATTAGGTCCAGCCCTTCGTCGTGGATGCGCTGCTCGAGTCGCGGAATTTCGTCCGGGCTGTCTTGGAGGTCGGCGTCCAGGGTCACCACGATCCGTCCGCGCGCCCGCGCAAATCCAGTTTGCAGCGCTGCACTCTTGCCGTAGTTCCGGGCGAAGCGAACCCCGACAACCTCCTGCGGGTGGTCTGCGTGTAGCTTTTCAATCGTCTCCCACGAACCGTCCTTGCTGCCGTCGTCGACATAGATCACTTCAAACCGCCGCCCGGCAAGCACGCTGTCGATCCACGCGTGCAATTCGGGTAGACTCTCCGCCTCGTTGTAGAGGGGGATGACGCAACTGATGTCGGGCTGTTCAGCAGGGTGCATGGGCTCAGGGGTACGGACGAGATCGGGTTAGGGTTTCCAGCGTCAATCGAATTGCGACGGCGGGCGGCGGCGAAATACCAGGGCCACCACCGCCGCTCCGGCTGCCGCGAACAGGGTGCCCCACAGCGCGGAAACGAGCAAGCCCTGCACCGACAATCCTTCCAGCAAGGCGGCCTTGAGTTCGCTGCGGAATTCGGCCGAATCTGGAAGGGCCTCGGCAAAGGCCCCCAGCCGCTCGTCCATGCTGTCGAGCGTGGCCTCGACGACGGCGGCCACGAGGTCCGGGGCGAGCACGTGGTAGAGCAAGAGCTGGAAGGCCGTTTGGGCCGTCTGCATCGCAGCGGCCACCGCCCACGCGTGGAAAAAGCCGCGGCCGAAGGAAAGCACGTGGTCCTCGTCCCGGCGCAACGCCACAAGCGCCAGCGACATCCCGAGCGGAAAGGTCAGCGCAAGGGCCAAACTGTTCCACGGACTGACCATGGCCTCCACTCCTAACATGTACGCCGTCAACTGAATGGCGATGACCAGCGCCGAGGAGAGTGCGGCATGCGGCCAAATCACCGGATTGAAATTCATGTGCCGAAGGTAGCGCACCCGCGATTCTTGGATACCTTTGCACGGGGCAAGTCTCCTGCGGCCAGCTCCTGCTGAATCCCCCAGGGTCGGAAGACAGCAAGGGCAGGCAGTTGATGCGGCGCGACAGGAATCGCTTGCCCTTTTTTCGTGCGTCAAACTTTTCGATGTAGCGTGATTGTATGGGCCAAATTCAGCTGACCCCCATTCGTAAGCTCCTCGTCGCAAACCGCGGCGAAATTGCCCTCCGGATTTTCCGCACCGCACGCGAGATGGGGATCTCCACTGTCGCCGTGTATTCGGATGCCGATGTCCGGGCGCCGTTTGCGCGCTATGCCGACGAGGCCGTGCACATCGGCCCGGCTCCTGCTGCCCAGAGCTACCTCGCGATCGATCGGGTCATCGACGCTGCCCTGCGGACCGGCGCAGACGCCATCCATCCAGGCTACGGGTTTCTATCGGAGAACGCGGAGTTCGCGCGGGCAGTGAAGGCCGCGGGATTGATCTTCGTGGGGCCCGGTGCCGAGGCGATGGAGGTGATGGGGTCCAAACTCGCTGCCAAAGCGGCAGCGGCGGCAGCGGGCGTGCCCCTCGTGCCGGGAAGTGCAGGTGCGGTGGCCGATGTGGCCGAGGCCCGGGCGGCAGCGGAGCGCATCGGATTTCCCCTGCTCGTCAAAGCGAGCGCCGGCGGGGGCGGCAAGGGCATGCGGCTCGTGCACGACCCTACCGAGCTCGACGAGCAGTTCGAACGCGCCGTCTCTGAGGCCACCAACGCCTTCGGGGACGGTTCGGTATTCCTCGAGAAGTTTGCCACCCGGCCCCGCCACATCGAGATCCAAATCCTCGCCGACCAACACGGCAACTGCGTCCACCTGTTCGAGCGCGAGTGCAGCATCCAACGGCGCCACCAAAAGGTCGTCGAAGAAGCGCCGTCCGCCGTGCTCACGCCGGAGTTGCGCGCAGAGATGGGGGCGTGCGCCGTGCGCCTCTCCCAAGCGTGCGGCTACGTGGGGGCGGGCACGGTCGAGTTCGTGCTGGATGCCGATATGCATTTTTTCTTCCTCGAGATGAACACCCGATTGCAGGTGGAACATCCTGTAACGGAGTGTATTACGGGAGTGGATTTGGTGCGCGAACAGCTCCGCATCGCCGAGGGACATCCGTTGCCGTGGAGCCAGGAGGAGCTGCGCATCGGAGGGCACGCCATCGAGCTACGCGTCTACGCAGAAGACACCGCGGCTGGCTTCCTGCCCTCGACGGGCACCCTGACGCACTACCTCGCCCCCACCGGGCCGGGCATCCGTGTGGACGACGGCGTGGAAGCGGGACAAGAGATTCCCATCTTCTACGACCCGATGCTCGCCAAACTGGTCGTACACGCACCCCACCGCGATGCCGCCATCGCACGCCTGCTCCGGGCCATCGATGAATACGCGATCGGAGGCGTTTCCACCACGCTCGACTTCGGGCGGTTCGCGGTCGACCATCCGGCGTTTCGTTCAGGCCAGTTCGACACGCACTTCGTCCGGGACCACTATGTTCCCGAGGCCCTCGAGCGCACACCTGCGGCGGAGTTAGAGGTGCTGTCGGTGCTCGCTACCGGAGCGTGCACGGCGAACTCGGGTGCGGCAACCCGTCCCGCGCGTCCTTCTCGGAATTCGGGTTGGGCGGTGCGCAATGCGGTTTAAGGCTTCCGAGCGATGGCAGACCGGCATTTCATCGTCTACGACCTCGAGGCTACGTGCTGGAGGCATCGGCGTGCCTGGCAGGTAGAGGTCATCGAAATCGGTGCGGTGAAGGTTTCGGAAAACCTCGAAGTGCTCGACGAGTTCACCGCGTTTGTGCGACCGCTGCTGCACCCGGAAATCTCGGATTTTTGCACCCGACTGACGAGCATTACCCAAGCCGACGTGGAGGACGCGGATGCGTTTCACGAGGTCATTCAGGCCTTCGAGGCGTGGATGAATCCCGCAGAAGTGCGCACGGTGCTGCTGAGTTGGGGAGAGTTCGATAAACGGCAACTGCTGAGCGATGCGCGCTTGCACCGGGTGGACTTGCCGTGGCTGAACTACCATGCCTGTTTGCAGATGCACTACAGCCGTTGGAAGGGGTCGAAGAACCAAATCGGGCTCAATTCCGCCCTCGAGTTAGAAGGCCTGAGCTATATCGGAACGCCGCACCGGGCCATCGAGGATGCCCGCAACATGGCCCGACTTTTCTGCCACGTCGCCGGCCCCATGAGGCTCACTTCACCATGAGCGGCTTTCTTCCCCTGCTCCGCTACTTCGTGGTCCGCGAGTTCCGCGACGCGCATCAGTTGTGGAGCTTGATTCTGTTTGCCTTGACCGCGGTGTATGCATGCTATCGGATCGCCCAAGGCCGTGTCGACCCCTCGGCGTGGGTGACCCTGCATTGGGTCGTCGTGCTGTTCAGCGCTTTCAATGCTGCAGCACGCGTGCATGCCGACGACCACGCTGAAGTGCGCACGTGGATGCGGGCCTGGGTGTCGCCGCGCACCTGGGCTGCAGCGCGGATGGTGCACGCGACGGCTGTGCTGTGGGCGGTGGTTTTGGCCGTTTTTGCTGGGTTTGCGTTGTTTCTGCCGCAGCCGTTTCTCGCACACGGGAGCGGGGCTTGGCTGGCTGGCATGGCGGCAACCGGCTGGGCGTTAGCGGCCCTGTTGACCCTGGTTTCGGATGTGGCCTTGCGTGCAGGAGGCGGCTTCGGTCTGACAGCAGTCCTCGGGCTTCCTCTGGTGGTCCCGGTGGTTATGGTGTCCACCGCCTTTTGCCACGGCGTGGCGCGAGGAGCACCGTGGGGCGAGGTGTGGGTATATTTGGCTTTTTTGGCCGCACTTGCGGGGCTTGCACATGCGATGGCCGCCCTGGTCTTCCCTTACCTTTGGCGGGATTGACAGCGATGAAAGGGATTTGGAAACCGGTGGGGCCATTGCTGCTGCTTTACGTGGCCGTGATGACCGCGCTGGTGCCGTTAGGCCCGGGATTAATCGAGTGTGTTTCAGAGGGGACTGGGACCTACCGGGTACAGGGCCACGGCACGCACTTCCTTGAAGCACAGGATGTCCAAGTGGTGGTCCGTGCCGGTGATGCCGTCTATCCCGCGGAGGATGTGGTGCGCCAAGGGACAGATGTGCTCGCCTTTCGTTTGGCTCTGCCGGACACTTTGCCCTCCCGCAGCCTCGACCTGTTCGTCCTTTCAGACATCGACGGTTCCCTCCTGCTCTCGAATGCTGTCTTTGCAGAACACCATGCGGTTGATCCTGAGGTGGCAGTTGCGGAAGTAGATGTGCCTGACTACGCGCCGCAACTGGGCTTTCATTTTCCCTTTCAACCCAGGGTAGAAGAGACCATTCGCAACCTGATGTGGCACGTGCCCCTGTGGTTTTCCATGTTCGTGCTCGCCGGAATCGCCTTCGTGGCTTCGATCCGCCAACTGGGTGCCGCTGGTGTTACCGCTTCCGACGAACGCGCGCGGTCCGCATCCGCTGTGGCAGTAGGACTCGGCGTGGCTGGTCTGATTACCGGGAGTATTTGGGCACGCTTCACCTGGGGAACATGGTGGGTCGATGACCCCCAACTCAATGGCGCTCTCGTCACCACCGCGGCCTATGCTGGCTACCACATCCTGCGGGAGTCGGTCGACCGTCCTGCTCTCCGCGCGCGGCTCGGGGCGGTGTACAATCTTTTTGCTTTCGTGCTTTTGGTCATTTTGCTGCTGATCATGCCGCGGTTTTCCGAAAGCCTGCATCCGGGCAAGGGGGGCAACCCCGGGTTCAATACGTACGATCTGGATTCCAGCTTGCGGCTCGTGTTTTATCCGGCAGTACTCGGTTGGATTCTCACGGGGCTGTGGATGCAGCAGCTTATTCTCCGCATGGCGCGCCTGCGCGAACGCTGGGAACACACTTCACAAGGAATAGGTTAACGCAATGCTAGCACTCTCGGAATCGGTCTTTCTAGGCTCGGGCAAAGCAGGGGTGGTTCTCGCTGTGGCCGGAGTGGTGCTGATCGGGCTGCTCGCGTGGATGCTGTGGGCAGAACGTCGGTTGACGCGTTTGGAACGCAAAATCAATCCACCTTCGAACCGCCCCTGACCCATGCGCCGGAGCCACATCCTTCTGCTTTTGCTCGTTGCCGGTATTGCCGGCACGTTCATAGCCACCTTTACCACGGCGACTCGCTCGGTCGGATTTGTCGAAGCAGCCGCCCAGCCCGGCCAAGAATTCAAGGTGTCCGGCACGCTCGTGCGGGAAGAACCGGTCGTATACGAGCCCGAAGTCGATCCAGGCACGACGCGGTTTACCATGCAGGACAAGCAGGGAGCCGTGCGCCACGTGATTCTGCGCAAAGCCAAGCCCACGGGACTCGAAAACAGCGAATCCATCGACCTCTACGGTGCGATGGAAGGCGATGAGTTTGTCGCCACAGAGATGCTGATGAAGTGTCCGTCGAAGTACAACGAACAAAACCACGTCCTCATCGAGGAGGACGCCCCCCAAGCCACACGATGACATGGAGTATGTAGGGGAATGGACAGCGGTGGCATGGGCAGGTCGAGCCCTGGTGGCCATCGGATTTGGTGCCGCGTTGGTGGCCACGGGTGCGTACGTGCGGAAGGAAGAGCGGATCGGGCGGTGGGCGTTTCGCATCCACAGCGTGGCCATGCTCGCCACCATTGCGCTCATTTTCGTGTTGTTTGCGGGTCACCGGTACGAATTCAATTACATCTGGAAGCACCTGAGCGATGCCATGCCCATGCGCTTCATTTTAAGCGCGTTCTGGGGAGGACAAGAAGGGGGATTCCTGCTGTGGATGTTTTGGCACATCGTGCTGGCGTTCTTCGTAATGCGCCGGCCTACCGCGTGGACCGTTCCAGTTATGGCGGTTCTCAGTGGCATCGAAGCGTTCTTGACCTCGATGCTGCTCGGGGTGTATTTCGGGGACTTTCAGCTGGGCCTAGACCCCTTCATTCTGCTGCGCGAATTGCCCGAGAACATCGGACTCCCGTGGACCTCTCGTCCGGACTACCTGACTGCATTCCCCCTCTTTGCGGATGGCCAAGGGTTGAATCCCTTGCTCCAGAATTACTGGATGACCATCCACCCGCCTACGCTGTTCCTCGGGTTCGCAGCCGTTTCCATTCCTTTTGCATTTGCGGTGGCAGGCTTACAATACCGCGACGACCGGAGTTGGATGCGGCCGGCCCTCAGGTGGTCGATTTTTGCAGTCGGAACCCTCGGCACAGGTATCCTGATGGGAGGAGCGTGGGCCTATGAAGCCCTGAGCTTCGGCGGGTTCTGGGCGTGGGATCCGGTGGAGAATTCCAGTCTCGTCCCGTGGCTGGTGTCGGTGGCCGGCGCGCACCTGTTGCTTATCAACCGAAATCGGCGGAGAGTCACCGGGCTATTCAGCACGACGTATTTCCCGATGCTCGCGTTTCTGCTTGTGCTGTACAGTACGTTCTTGACCAAAAGTGGCATCCTCGGAGACACCTCGGTTCACAGCTTCGTCGACAGCGGGATCCTCCCGCAATTGCTGGCCTATGTCCTCACCTTTGCCACGCTGGCCCATGCCCTGCTGCTGCGGGAACCGGCCTGGAGATGGGGAATAGCAGCGGGAGCAGCAGTGGCTGTTGCGGCCATGGTGAAGGGGTGGGCGGCCGAGGGCATGTGGGGGCTGTTCGTCGTGTGGGCCATGGCGGCGGTGGTGGCCTACCGGAAGGACTTCCGTACCGCTGGAGAAGCAGAAGATGCCTTGTGGACGCGCGACTTTTGGATGTTCGTCGGCAGTTTGCTGCTCTTGCTCTCTGCGCTGCACATCACGTGGCAAACGAGTATTCCCGTATTCAATGCGTTGCTCGCACCGTTTTCCGGAGCATTCCAGTGGGCGGGCGAGCAGTGGGGAAGTGAGCTGTTGATTGAGCTTGCGCAGCACGATTTGGCCCCCAGCACGGATTTCGAGCTAGCTTACCACCGCGTGCAGGTGCCGTTGGCGGTTTTGGTCATGCTGATTGTCGGCATGGCCCAATGGCTCCGGTACGGATCTACTCCTAACCCTGCTCGTATTTTCCGCCGCCTCGGATGGATGGCGCTCGTCGCAGCGGGATTGACCGCCGCATTCCTCCTCTTCGAAGATGTGGCCTGGTGGGAAGCACCGCGGGTGGCCTTGCTTTTTGCCGCGTTGTTTGCGGCGGTCGCCCAAATCGATTACTTCCGTGTCCTGGGCCGAGCAGCTTGGACTTCCTGGGGCTCTCCCCTCGCCCACCTCGGGTTTGCCCTGGTCATCTTCGGAGCCGTCTACTCCACGAGCCGGAAAGAGGTCATTTCGCGGAACGTAATCGGCGACTTGACCTCCCTCAGCGAAGAACTGAACAACCGGGAGGACATCCTGATGATGCAGGGAGACACCCTTCCTATCGGGCCGTACTTTGCGAGCTACCGCGAAAAAGTCACGGAAGGCATCCATGTGCGGTTTCAGGTCGACTATTTCGACCGCATTCCCCGGCGATGGAAGCCCGGAGAAGTGGCCTACTACGAAGGCATGGTGTTCGAGGCGAAGGAAGAACACACCGCTTCGGACGAATTTGAGAACGACATGGAGCGGTTCTGGACCTTTGTGCCGTTCCCGAATGCACGCCAATCGCGCGACGCGGTGCGGTGGACCGCAGGTGCTCCCGGGCCCTTCCTCTTTACGCTCGAGCCCCGAATCCAGCTGAACGAGCAGATGGGCAATGCTCCGGAACCGGATACGCGTCATTCGGCCTTCAAGGACCTGTATACCCACATCAAATGGGGTCGGGTCACCCCGCCAGAAACGGATGCGGATGGCTGGATGGGGGGAAGTTCGGAGGTGGTCGTCCCAGGCGACAGCATTTTGGCCGGTCGCATCCTGCTCGTCCTCGACAGTTTGCGTCCGATTCGGGACGACGAACGTCCAGATCGGGGACTGCTCGACCGGGACATCGCCCTCGCAGCATGCTTTAGCCTGCGCGATCGCGACAAGGAAGGTACTGCTGAGCCGCTGTACATCGTACGCGACAGTCTGATTGTCCCCGACATGCACGAGCCCGAAGGCTGGGGCATTCGCCTGCGCATCGACGCATTCGATCCGGCAACGGAAGCCGTTACGCTTTCGCTGTGGGAGCATGAATCTGTGCGGCGGGATTTCATTGTGATGCAGGCGGTGGTGTTTCCGCACATCAATATTCTCTGGCTCGGGTGCGTCCTGATGGCGTTGGGGTCGGGGGTAGCGGTTTGGGCACGCTGGAAGCGGGAACGGGTGCCATGAAACCGCTTGAGCGGGTCGTACTTGTCGGCGCAGGTGGATTAGGAACTGGCCTTATTCCGGCCCTTCATACCGCCGGATGCGAGGTGGTAGCGCTCGCGGGGCGTTCGGAGGATGCGATGCACGCCTGGTCGTTCGCCTGGGCTACGACAGGGAGGCCGATGCCGCAGCACCTGACTGAGCTCAGTGCAGCGCCGCAAGATGTCGATGCCTATCTCCTCGCCGTGCCGGACAAGGCCCTGGAAACGGTGGCATCCCTCCTGCCCTCCGGCATCCCCCGTATTCACTTCGCAGGTTCAGGTCCGGACACCCTTCCCGGAGGGGTTACGGCAGCGGTTTGGCCGGTTCAGAGCTTTCCGAAAGGCCAATCGCGGAACTGGTCGGAAATTCATACGGTCGTGAGTTCTGAAGACGGCCAGTGGGCCGAAGCGGCAGCCGCCTGGGCGAAGAAATTTGCCGCTTCTGCAACGGTGGTCTCGCAGGATCAGCGGTGGCGGGCGCACCTCGCTGCGGTGTTCGCAGCGAACTACACGAACCGCATGTTCGCCCGCGCTCAGGAACTTGCCGCGCAATCAGGCGTGACGTGGTCCGCTTTTATTCCGCTGGTGGATGCGGTGTGCGCACATGCCGTTGCTGGCGCATCGGCTGCGCACCAAACCGGCCCCGCGCACCGTGGCGATACCCCTACGCTGCGTCTACACCTCGACCTGCTTGTTGACCAGCCTGAACTGCGAGCTCTCTATTCCGCCTGTGCGGCAGATTTAACTCCGAACACAACAGATGAAACCTCCAGTTGACGTGGTCTTGTTCGCCTTCGATTACGACGGCGTGTTTACGGATGGGAGAATTTGGCTTCTGCCCGGAGGAATCGAAGCCCGGTCAGCCCACATCCGCGACGGGTATGCCGTCGTCAGAGCCATCGAGGCAGGCCTCCACATCGCGGTCATCAGCGGAGGTAAGGACGAGGAAGTGCGGTTGCGGTTGCAGCGTCTCGGCGTACAGGCGGTCCACCTCGGGGTGAAGGACAAGGCGGCGGTGCTGGATCAGATGCGGAGTGCATCCGGGTTGAGCTGGAGCCAGGTGGCCTACTTTGGAGATGATCTCCCGGATGTGCCGGCAGTCCGACTGGCCGGGTGGTCAGCATGTCCTTCGGATGCGGTTGCAGAAATCAAGGAAAGCGTCCACGTGGTGGGGAAGTCCGCCGGTGGCGCTGGATTTGTGCGTGAAGTCCTGGAAGCCGCACTTCAGGCACGGGGCATTTGGCAGGCGGGTTGAGTACCTTCGCGGCGCTCATGGATCGCAACAACTGGATCGGAATCGGCCTGATGGCCTTGCTTTTTCTCGGGTATTCGTGGTATATCCAGCCTTCCGAAGAGGAGCTTGCGGCCGCAGAAGCGGCGGAGCTCGCAGAAGCGGTTCGGGCAGATAGTTTGGCGGCGGTAGCCGCAGCCACCGCCCAGGTGGAAGCGCAAGTGCTTCAACTTGAAGCCGTTCCGGACACCATCCCGGCAGACTGGGCGGCCAAATGGGGAAGCTGGGCCACAGCCGTTCCCGGTCGCGACACCGCTGTAACCCTCGCAAACGACCGCGTCGCTATCACGCTCGCCAGCCGAGGAGCCTTGCCGACGTCCGCCGAACTGCGCGACGGGTACACCCGCTACGGCGACGGCGCCCCGATCCGGCTCTGGGATCCCTCACGGTCCGCGCTTTCGATGCGTATCGCTGGGGCTGGCCATCCTCCAGTCAATCTCGCGGATCTGCATTTCACCCCCGTAGCGGAAGGGGATAGCGCGGTGACCTTCACGGCGGTAGGATCCGCAGGTTCCATCGCGGTTCGCCATGCCCTACGCGGTTACCAAATGTCCACGCGCATCACCTTCGCCTCCGCCATGCCCGATTCCGCCCTGCTCGTGTGGGACGCTGTCGGTGAAGCGAACGAAAAGGGCATCGATTGGGAGCGCCAACACAGTGCCATCTACTACAAGGAGCAGGGACTGAGCCGGGACTACCTCTCCGACGGTGGAGAAGACGACGCCGTCACGGAAGTTCCCCTCGAGTGGCTTGCCCTGAAGCAGAATTTCTTCAGCGCGCTCGTTTCCACTCCTTCCGGATTTCCTGCGGGAGCTGTTCTGGCACAAGCCCCGTTGGGCGAAGATTCCACCGCTACGATGCGGTTCCAGGCCCAGATTCCTCTTGCTCCCGAACCGGGGAAAACGGCGTATGTACTGGATTTCTACTTCGGGCCGAACGACCTCTCTGCACTCGAGGAAACAGGCCTAAACGAAGTGGAACGCATCATCGACTACGGGTGGTGGATTTTCGGCTGGGTAAACCGGGAGTGGATTCTTCCGGTCTACAGCTGGCTGAGCGGCCACATTGCGAGTGCTGGGTTGGTCATTTTAATTCTCACCCTCATCATCAAGCTGGCCCTGTCGCCGGTGACCTGGAAGAACTACGTGTCTTCCGCGAAAATGCGGCTCCTGCGTCCAGAGATGGAGGCCATCAACGAGGCGCACAAAGAGGATGCCATGGCGCGCCAGCAGGCCACGATGGCGCTCTACCGTGAAACGGGGGTCAATCCGCTTGCAGGTTGCCTTCCCGCGCTGCTCCAAATGCCCATCCTCTACGCGATGTTCCGCTTCTTCCCGGCGAACATCGAACTCCGCGGCAAGTCGTTCCTGTGGGCCGATGACCTCGGTGCGTACGACAGCATTGTCAGTTTGCCCTTCGAGATTCCCTTCTACGGAGCGCACATCAGCGGTTTCACGGTGTTGATGGCGGCGAGCACCTGGGGCTACATGCGACTCACCATGGCTTCGCAGCCGGCCATGCCGCAGCAACCGGGCATGCCGAACATGCAGGTCATCCAGCAGATCTTCCCGGTGATGATGCTGTTTTTCTTCAACCGCTATGCATCGGGTCTGAGTCTGTATTATCTCATCGCGAACGTCATCAGCATCGGTCAGATGTATGCCATCAAGGCCTGGTTTATCGACGAGCAAAAACTCCGGCAGCGCATCGACGAAAACAAAGCCGCACCGAAGAAGAAATCTGCCTTTGCCGAGCGGCTCGAACGGATGCAGCAAGAACAACAGCGCAAGACGAAAGAAATCAAAGAAGCGCGCGACGCACGAAAAAACCGCCGATGAATCGCGTGATGTTCCTCCTCGTCTTAGCAGCGGCTGCCTTCACGGGGTGTGCTTCGCATGGCGTGGCGGAACAGGCCGCTCTCCCGCCCGTGCGCTTCGAACAGACGCCGTGCTTCGGGCCGTGTGCGGTGTTCGTGCTTTCAGTGGATGCGAACGGGGCGGCGGTTTGGGAAGTACGCAAGGCCTTTCTTGAAGGGCCACTGTCCGCTTTCGGCCCGGGAACGTACCGGGCCCAAATCCCTGCAGAAGCCCACAAAGCTGTAGTAGATGCTGCAGAAACTGTGGATTTTGCCCGCTTGCTCCCGCGGTACGATGACCCCCGCGTCATGGACTTGCCTTCCACCCGCTATGCTGTCGGCACGGCATCCGTGGAGCAGCGTTACGGTGGGCCGGACTTGTCCGTGCTCAAATCGGCATTTCTTCAAGTCCTCGAAACTGCGGTTTGGCAGCACCATTCGAATCCATCACATCAAAACTAAATCAACACCTTAGCCCATGCGTTTCATTCGCTTTTTTGCTTTGCCCTTCGCCCTGCTCGTGGCCTGGGGATCTGCCCGTGCCGACGAAGGCATGTGGATGGTGCATATGCTCCAAAAGTTGAATCAAGCTGACCTCCAGCGTGCCGGTTTCCGGTTGACGGCGGCAGACATCTACGACATCAACAACGCCTCCATCAAGGATGCCATCGTCCGCCTGAACCGGGGGATGTGCACGGGGGAGGTCATTTCCTCGAAAGGCTTGGTACTCACGAACCACCACTGTGCGTACGATGCCATCCAAGGCTTCAGTTCCGTCGAGCACGATTACCTCACCGACGGATTCTATGCCAAATCCCTGGGCGAAGAAATGCACATCGAGGACTTCGTCATCAGTTTCCTCGTGCGCGTGGACGACGTGACGGCAGACATGCTTGCGGGCGTCACTCCGGAGATGGACGAAGCGGCTCGCGAAGAGAAAATCGCGGCAAACCGCAAGAGCTTGCTCGAAGCGCGCAACCCCGATAAGAAACTGGAACTCGATGTGAAGAGCTTCTTCTACGGCAACGAGTACTACCTCTTCGAGTACAAGACCTACCGCGACATCCGCCTCGTGGCCGCTCCGCCAGAGAGTGTCGGCAAGTACGGCGGAGACACGGACAACTGGATGTGGCCCCGCCACACGGGCGACTTCTCCATGCTGCGCATCTACGCCGGACCGGACAATGAACCCGCCGATTACAGCAAGGACAACGTTCCGTACGTGCCTCGCCACCACCTGAAGATCAATGCGGGAGGAGTAAAACCGGGAGATTTCACCATGGTCATGGGCTATCCGGGGAGCACAGACCGCTTCCTGAGCTCACGCGGAGTCCGTCAGGCGCTGGATGCCTACAACCCCTCGGTGGTGGAAGTTCGCGACTTGAAGCTGCGCACCATGAAGGAACACATGGATGCAGACAAGGCTGTGCGCATCCAGTACGCTGCGAAATATGCTCAAACAGCGAACTACTGGAAGTACTACATCGGCCAATCGAAAGGCCTGCGTCGGCTCGGTATCGCGGACGAAAAGGCGGCACTCGAAGCCGAGTTTACTGCGTGGGTGAATGCTTCCGAGGCTCGTCGTGCAGAATACGGGGAAGCACTGAACTTGATCAATGGCTACTACGATGCGACCGATGCACGGGTGCGCGGCGATGTCTATGCCCTCGAGGCCGGGTTGACCGGGTCGGACGTTATGTTGTTTGCAGTGCGGGTCAGCCGCTCAGCACCTGGGCTGTTCAGCGAAAACGCAGACGAAGTCCAGGCCGCTCGCGCACGCTTGACCGAACTCGCCGAAAAGCATTTCAAGGAATACGACCAAGCCACCGACCGGGATTTGTTTGTGCGGCTGATGACCAAATTCTACAACGACATCCCTGCAGAACAGCATCCCTCCTTCTTTGCGACCGTGGCCTCGAAGTACAAGGGCGATTTCGGCGCCTACGCGGCGGAGATGTACAGCAAGAGCATCCTGGTGAGCAAGGACAAGTTCATGGCCTTCCTGGCCAAACCGTCCGAGAAGGCCCTTGCGAAGGACCTTGCAGCAGCAGCAGCGGGTAGCGTCTTTGAAACGTATTTGGCCACGATGGCGAATCCGGCGCAGGCTGACTTCGACCGGGGATACCGCCTCTTCGTCAAGGGCTTGCGGGAGATGAAGTCCGGCGAAACTTTCGCTCCTGATGCCAACTCAACCATGCGCTTGACCTTCGGCAAGGTGGCTGCATACGACCCGATGGATGCGGTCCACTACGACCACTTCACGACGCACGCGGGCATTTTGGAGAAAATGGACAACTCGAATCCGGAGTTCGTGGTTCCTGCACACCTCGAAGCGAAGCTGCGCGGTGGCGACTTCGGACGCTGGGCGGATGCCGATGGCACCCTGCATGTCTGCTTCATTCACGGCACGGACATCACCGGAGGAAACTCGGGCAGTCCTGTGCTCGACGCGAACGGCCACCTTATCGGGTGTGCGTTCGACGGCAACTGGGAAGCGATGAGCGGCGATATCGCCTTCGAACCCGAGCTTCAGCGGACCATCTCCGTAGACATCCGCTACGTGATGTGGGTAATCGACAAACTCGCTGGGGCAACGAACCTGATCGACGAGATGGAGTTCGTTCAGCGGCAAAACTGACGATCTGATTCGTAGGCAACCGAGCGGCCGTTCTCTCCGGAGGACGGCCGTTCTGTTTTCAGCACGATCAGCCGGCGTTGCGGCTGGCGTTCACAATGCCGAACATGGAGCGTGCAGCCAAGCGGCGGTGCAGGTCCGCAGACTCGGAAGCACTGTCCGCTTCCCGCAACCGCGCTAGTGAGGCCTGCAGGATGACGAGCAAAGGGAGGATGATGGCGTTGCGGAGGGCGATGGAA
>Ga0079300_10000423_pt1 | contig 15945 bp, 13 predicted proteins | sample Wag4_2014_7_11_FD_74799 | JGI IMG/M metagenome (GOLD analysis project Ga0079300, IMG submission 74799) | Fresh water microbial communities from Ohio, USA - Utica-2 Time Series HT 2014_7_11 | ecosystem: Environmental > Aquatic > Freshwater > Water tank | place: USA: Ohio | collected 2014-07-11
CCCCAACACTGTCGCCTCGGCCTCCTTCGGCCACGCCATCTCGGTGAGTCCGGCCGCCCTGGCTGCAGGCATCGGCGCGATCATGAACGGCGGACGCTACGTGCCCCTGACCCTGCAGCCCATGCGCGCGGGCGCCCGGCCCGAGGGTCGCCGGGTGGTCACCGAGGAGACCTCCCGCCAGATGCTCGAACTGATGCGCAGCAATGTCCAGGAAGGCTCCGGACGTCGTGCGAACGCGGCGGGTCTTCGGGTCGGCGGCAAGACCGGTTCGGCGGAAAAGGTCATCGGCGGCCGCTACGTCAAGGACAAGGTCCTGGCCTCCTTCGCCTCCGTCTTCCCCACCGATGGGGCCCTGACCGATGACCGTTACATGGTTCTGGTGATCATCGACGAGCCGGTCGCGGACGCCGAGTCCGGCGGCCGGACTGGTGGCCTCACCGCAGCACCCGCGGCGGGCAAGGTCATCGATCGCATCGCGCCCTTCCTCGGCGTCCACCGTCACTTCGAGCAGGTGGCCGTCGCGCCCGCCCCTGTCGTTGTGGCTGCTGCGAGCGGCGAGCGCTGACTGTCATGCGTCTGTCCCAGATCCTTCGTCGGGACTTGCCGGAAGATCCGGAGATCACCGGCGTGACGTCCGACAGCCGCAGGGTCGGCCCGGGCGTCCTGTTTGCGGCCCTTCCCGGCGTCGCCAGGGATGGGGCGGACTTCGTGCCCCAGGCCATCGCCGCCGGCGCCGCCGCGGTAGTTTGCGGCCGAGATCTGTCGGGCCTCGGCGTTCCGGTGATCGTCAGTGAGGATCCCCGCAGGGCCTACGCCCTTGCCGCCGCCGCCTTCCACGGCCGCCAGCCCGGCGTCGTGGTCGCTGTGACCGGGACCAACGGCAAGACCTCGGTAGCCGGCTTCCGGCGCCAGATCGCCGCCGCCGGCGGGCGAACCGCCGCCAGCATGGGCACCCTTGGCGTTCGCATCTCGGCTCCGGGCCAGGAGGACGTGGTCCTGACGCCTGCCGGCCTGACCACCCCGGACGCCGGCGATGTCGCCGCCCTGATGGCGGAGATGGCAGGAAGGGGCGTAGACGACCTCGCCCTTGAGGCCTCCTCCCATGGGATCGACCAGCGCCGCCTGGACGGGGTTCGCCTCGCCGCCGCCGCCTTCCTCAACCTGACCCAGGACCACCTGGACTATCATGGCGACATGGCCAGCTATCAGGCGGCCAAGCTGAGGCTGTTCGACACGCTTCTGCCCCGGGGCGCCCCTGCAGTCCTCAATGCCGACTCCCCGGCCTTCCCGGCCTTCGCCGCCGCCGCCGTCCTGGCAGGGGCTGACCTGATCACCTTCGGCGTCGAGGGGCGGGATCTCAGGTTGGCCAGCCGCCAGGCGCGACCTGGCGGGCAGGTCCTCGACATCGAGCACGCGGGTCGTACCTGGCGGGTGGACCTGCCCCTGGCCGGTGCCTTCCAGGCCCTGAACGCCCTGGCCGCCGCGGGCCTCAGCCTTGCCGTCGGTGAAGCGCCTGAGGCCGTGTTCGGGGCCCTTGAGGGCCTGACCGGCGCCCCGGGCCGTCTCCAGAAGGTGGGGACCTCTGCATCTGGTGCCGAGGCTTATGTGGACTATGCCCACACCCCTGACGGGCTTGAGACCGTGCTCCAGGCCCTGCGCCCCCACGCCTCGGGGCGTCTTGTGGTGGTCTTCGGGGCTGGCGGCGACCGGGACCGCACCAAGCGTCCCCTGATGGGCGAGGTCGCCGGCCGTCTGGCTGACCTGGCCATCGTCACGGATGACAATCCCCGCAGCGAGGATCCGGCGGCCATTCGCGCCGAGGTTCGGGCCGGCCATCCGGACCTGAAGGAGATCGGCGACCGCCGCGAGGCGATCCGGGCCGCCGTCGCCGGCCTGTCCGTGGGGGACGTACTGGTTGTGGCTGGCAAGGGACATGAGCAGGGGCAGGTTGTCGCCGGCGTCACGCTTCCGTTCGATGACGTCGCAGAAACCCTTTCAGCCTTAGAGACGACCTGATGACCCGACGCTCGCTCTGGACCGCCGCCAACCTGGCAAAGGCGACCGGCGGCCGCGCTTCCCGGGCCTTCCAGGCGCATGGCGTTTCGATCGACACCCGCAGCCTCGAGCCCGGCGATCTCTTCATCGCCCTGGGTGGAGCCCGTGACGGGCACGAATTTGTTGCTCAGGCCATGGCGTCCGGGGCGGCCGGGGTTCTGGCCTCACGCCCGGTTGATGCACCCCACGTCCTGGTCCCCGACACCTTCCTAGCGCTCCAGGCCCTGGGCATTGCCGCCCGCGAGCGGGCTGCCCAGGCCCGGCGCGCGGCCATCACCGGTTCGGTGGGAAAGACCAGCGTCACTCAGGCGGTGGCGGCGGGACTGGCCCGGGCTGGCCGCGCCCATACCTCAGTCAAGAGCTACAACAACCACATCGGGGTTCCCCTGACCCTGGCCCGGATGCCCGCCGACACCGAGCGCGCAGTCTTCGAGATCGGCATGAACCACGCCGACGAGATCACACCCCTGTCCGGAATGGTCCGACCGCATGTGGTGGCCATCACCACTGTCGGTCCCGTACATGTGGAAAACTTTCCCGATGGCGAGACCGGGGTCGCCCGTGCGAAGGCCGAGATCTTTGACGGCACTGCCCAGGGGGCCGTGGCGGTGTTGAACGCCGACAACCGCTGGTTCGGCTGCCTGTCCGCCCGGGCCCGGGCGCGGGGCCTTGTCGTGCGCAGCTTCGGCCGGGCGGAAGGGGCCGACGCCCGTCTCACCGACTTCGGGGTCGAGGCCGGGCGCGGCGTGATCCGGGGTGAAGTCGACGGGCACCCCGTGGACCTGACCCTGTCGCAGACCGGCGCCCACTGGGGCCTGAACGCCATGGCCGTGCTGCTGCTGCTCGAGGCGATGGACGTCTCGCAGCAGGACGGCCTTGCCGCCCTCTCAGACTTCCAGGCCCTGCCTGGACGTGGTGCCGAAAGCCTGATCCGCAGCCACATGGGCGACTTCACCCTGATCGACGAGAGCTACAACGCCAATCCCATCTCCATGGCGGCGACCATCGGCTCGCTGGGCGTCCGCAGGGCCCCGGGCCGGCGGATCCTCGCCCTCACGGACATGCTTGAGCTTGGCGACGAGGCCACCCGGTTCCATGCGGACCTTGCACGGCCTATCGCCGACGCGGGCATTGATCTGGTCTTCTGCGCCGGATCCCTGATGAAATCCCTCTGGGACGCCCTTCCTTCGACTCGGCGCGGGGGTTACGCGATGGAGGCGTCTGAACTGGCGCCCATGATCTCCGCAACTGTCGGGCAAGGCGATCTGGTGATGGTCAAGGGATCGAATGGGTCGCGGGCGGGCCTGGTCGCGGGTGCGCTTCGGGCCCTGGATCGCTCGGTCGGGGGGGCGGGCTGATGCTGTACTGGCTATACGAGCTGGCGGTCGCCGAGGGTGGGCATTACCCCCTGCTCAACCTCATGAAATACCTGACCTTCCGGACGGGTATGGCACTGTTCACGGCCCAGCTGGTGGTCGTGCTCATGGGATCGCGGTTCATCCGCTGGATGCAGGCCCGGCAGGGCAAGGGCCAGCCCATCCGGGCCGATGGTATCGAGCGCCACATCATCGAGAAGTCCGGCACCCCCACCATGGGTGGGGTGATGATCCTCGCCGGCCTGTTCACGGGCGCCCTCCTCTGGTGCGACCTCAGCAATGTCTACGTCTGGGCCGTCCTCCTGGTGACCGCCGGTTTCGGCGTCCTGGGCTTCCTCGATGACTACGCCAAGGTCACCCGGCAGAGCTCGGCCGGCGTCTCAGGCCGCCTCCGCCTCGTTGTCGAGGCCCTGTTGGCGGCAACGGCTGTCCTGATGATGGTGCTCTGGGGGCGGAGTTCGGCCGGGGAATCCGGGCTCTATACGAGTGTGGCGATCCCGGTCCTGAAGGACTTCCTGATCAACCTCGGATGGTTCTACCTGGCCTTCGGAGCCTTCGTGATCGTCGGTGCCGCCAATGCGGTCAACTTCACCGATGGCCTGGACGGCCTGGCGACGGTCCCGGTCATGATCGCCGCGGCGGCCTTCGGGCTCATCGCCTACCTGGTCGGTAACGCGGTCTTCGCCTCCTACCTGCAGCTTCACCTCGTTCCCGGTGTCGGCGAGGTTGCGGTCTTCTGCGGGGCGGTCATTGGCGCGGGCCTGGGCTTCCTCTGGTACAACGCCCCGCCGGCCCGGATCTTCATGGGCGACACCGGCTCCCTCGCCCTGGGCGGAGCCCTCGGTGCCACCGCCGTTGCGACCAAGCACGAGGTCGTCCTGGCCCTGATCGGCGGCCTGTTCGTCGCCGAGACCCTCTCGGTGATGATCCAGGTGGCCTACTTCAAGCGGACCGGAAAGCGCATCTTCCTGATGGCGCCGATCCACCATCACTTCGAGAAGCTGGGATGGTCCGAGTCGACCATCGTCATCCGCTTCTGGATCATCTCTGTCATGCTGGCCATCCTTGGCCTCGCGACGCTGAAGCTGAGGTAGGGGAGGGCGCTTGATCCCGGTTCGCGGCTTCGAAGGCAAGACCGTCGCGGTCTTCGGGCTTGCCCGGACCGGACTGGCCGCGGCGCGTGCCCTCCTGGCCGGAGGCGCAGAGGTCGCGGTTTGGGACGAGCGCGCCCAAGGCCTGGCCGCGGCGCAGGCGGAAGGGTTCCAGATTGTCGATCTCTCGGTCGCCGAATGGTCCCAGTTCGACGCCCTCATGCTCTCGCCTGGCGTGCCCCTGACCCATCCCGAGCCCCACTGGACTGTCCAGATGGCCCGGCAGGCCGGGGTTGAGATCATTGGCGACATCGAGCTCTTCGCCCGTTCCGTGAACCTGGCGCCCGCGCACAAGCGCCCGCACATCGTCGCCATCACCGGCACCAACGGGAAGTCGACCACTACCGCCCTGATCGGCCATGTCTGCGCCCAGGCGGGCCGGGATACCCGGGTCGGCGGCAATATCGGAGTGGGGGTCCTGGACCTGCCCGACATGCACGGCGGCGCGGTCTATGTCCTGGAGCTCTCCTCCTACCAGCTTGACCTCACCTCCAGCCTGAAGCCGGACGTCTCCGTGCTTCTCAACATCTCGCCGGACCACCTGGACCGACACGGGGGCATGGAGGGTTACGTGGCCGCCAAGCGACGGATCCTCCTGAACCAGGGCCCCGGGGACACCTCTGTCATTGGGGTCGATGATCCCTGGGGGCAGCGGATCTGCACCGAGGCCAAGTCGGCGACCCGCCGGACCATCATGCCGGTCTCGGCTTCCAAGGCCATCGGCCGGGGCGTCTATGTCCTGCAGGGCCAGTTATATGACGCCACCGGGGACAGGGCGGTGCAGGTCGCCGACCTCAACCGCGCACGCTCGCTTCCCGGCCGCCACAACTGGCAGAACGCGGCGGCGGCCTATGCCGCGGTCCGGGGCCTGGGCGTCTCGCCCGCCGACATTGCCGATGGCCTGCTCAGCTTTCCGGGGCTGGCCCACCGGATGGAGACCGTAGGGCACATCCGGGGCGTGCGCTTCGTCAATGATTCCAAGGCCACCAACAGCAATGCGGCCCGCCAGGCCCTTTCCAGCTATGGCCGGGTCTACTGGATCGCCGGTGGGCGGGCCAAGGACGGCGGGATCGAGTCCCTCTCCGACCTTTTCCCGCGGGTGGCGCGGGCCTATCTGATCGGGGAGGCGGCAGGGGATTTTGCCCAGACCCTCGAGGGAAAGGTTCCCAATGTCGCCTGTAACCACCTCGGCGCAGCGGTGGCCCAGGCCTTCGCCGATGCCCAGGCGTCCGGTGAGGGCGGTATTGTACTCCTGTCGCCGGCCTGCGCTTCCTTCGACCAGTTCGCGGACTTCGAGGCCCGGGGCCAAGCCTTCCGCGAAGCTGTGTGCGAACTGGCCGGGGCGGTGGCTGCTGGCGAGGCCCAGGCATGAGCCCGAATCCCGCCCATCAGGCCTTCGCCCGATCCGACCGCACCCGCATCGGTGTGTGGTGGTGGACCATGGACCGCTGGCTGCTGGGTGCGGTGGCCATCCTGATGGTCCTTGGCGTCACAATGTCGTTCGCCGCCAGTCCCGCCGCCGCGGCGCGGATGAACATCGGCGACCCCTTCCACTTCGCGCTCAGGCAATGCGTCTTCGCTGCCGCCGGCGCCGTCATTCTGATCGGTACCTCCCTCCTCGATGATCGGGGGGTCCGCAGGGTGGCCTTCTTCATCTACCTGGCGGCCATCGTCATCATGGCGGCCCTGCCCTTCATCGGGCACAGCGCCAAGGGCGCGACGCGATGGCTCGACCTCGGCGGATTCTCGCTGCAGCCCTCCGAGTTCATGAAGCCCGCCCTGATCGTCCTGGTCGCCTGGATGTTCGCCGAGGCGCAGAAGGGACAGGGCGTGCCAGGGGTGACCATCGCCTTCGCCCTCTATGGGATTTCCGTGGCCCTGCTGCTTATCCAGCCGGATGTGGGGCAGACCATCCTGATCTCGGTGGCCTTCGGTGCCGCCTTCTGGATGGCGGGAGTGCCCATCTCCTGGGTGATGGGGCTGGGCGTCTTCACCGCCGGCGGTCTGATGTCGACCTATTTCCTGTTTCCACATGTGGCCAGTCGCGTGGACCGCTTCATCAACCCGGAAGCCGCCGATACTCACCAGGTGGACCGCGCAGCCGAGGCCATCGCTGCCGGAGGCCTGTTCGGCCGCGGACCGGGCGAGGGGGTCATGAAGCGTCACGTGCCGGACCTGCACACCGACTTCATCTATTCCGTCGCGGCCGAGGAATACGGGCTCATCTTCTCCCTGATCCTGATCGGCCTCTTCGCTTTCCTGGTGATCCGTGGGCTCCATCGGGCCCTGAAGCTCTCCGATCCCTTCCAGCAGGTCGCTGCCGCGGGCCTCTTCGTCCTGGTGGGTGAGCAGGTCCTGATCAATGTGGCCGTCAATCTCAACCTGATCCCCACCAAGGGCATGACCCTTCCCTTCATCTCCTACGGGGGGTCCTCGATGTTGGCGATCTGCCTGACACTGGGCCTTGCCCTCGCCCTGACCCGCCGCCGCCCGGGCGCCTACGCCCAGGGCTGAGCCGTCTACGCCCCTACCCAAGCCACCGGGAGTCCCGTAAATCTCGCCCATGCAGAAGATCGCCGTTGTCGCCGCCGGGGGAACAGGCGGACACCTGTTCCCGGCCCAGGCCCTCGCGGAAGCCCTGATCGCCCGGGGCTGGCGGATCGTCCTGGCCAGTGACGAGCGCGTCGCTGCCCTGGCGGAGTCCTTCCCCGCCGAGCGACGGATCGGCCTGTCTGCCCGCACCTTCCGGCCTGGTGACATCTTCGGCATGATCCGGGCCGGGTTCGCGATCTTCGCCGGCGTCATGCAGGCCCGCGCGGCCTATCGTGAAATTCGTCCGGACGTTGTGATCGGCTTCGGCGGCTATCCCTCGGCACCTGGCCTGCTCGCCGCCCTCACCCTGAACCTGCCCACCGTCCTGCATGAGCAGAATGCGGTGATGGGCAGGGCGAACCGGCGGCTGGCCGGTCGCGTCCGCGCCGTCGCCTGCGCCTTTCCGATCCTGCAGAAGGCCCCCCCCCGGCGTGGCCGAGCGCGCCGTCGTCGTGGGCAATCCGGTGCGGGCGGAAATCCGCGCCATCGCCGAGGTTCCCTACGAACCGCCCACCGAGACCGGTCCGATCCGCCTCCTCATCACCGGCGGCAGTCAGGGTGCCCGGCTTCTGTCCGAGCTGATGCCCGCCGCCATCGCCGCCCTGCCGGAGGCCCTTCGCGACAGGCTTGAGGTCCAGCAGCAGACCCGCAAGGAGAGCCTCGACCTCGCCCGGCAGGTCTATGCCGACGCCAACGTCAAGGCCGAGATCGCCCCCTTCTTCCGCGACATGGCCGGTCGCCTGAAGGTGGCGCACCTGGTGATCGGCAGGTCCGGTGCCGGCTCGGTATGCGAGTTCGCGATTGCCGGCCGGCCAGCCATCCTCGTGCCGCTGGCGGTCGCCCTCGACGACGACCAGGGCCAGAACGCTCAGGTCATGGCGGATGCCGGCGGTGCCGTGGTCGCCCGCGAAGCCGAGCTGACCGTCGAGACCATGTCCAGGGGCCTTGCAAAGCTCCTGTCTCAGCCCGACAGGCTGGTCCGGATGGCTGAGGGTGCCCGCAGCCTCTCGCGGCCCGACGCCGCTGAACGCCTGGCCGACCTGGTCGAGGCCGTCGCTGCAGAGGGTCGACGCGGATGAACCGCAGAAGGCCAACGCCCTTCGACATCGGGCCCGTCCACTTCGTCGGGATCGGCGGGATCGGGATGAGCGGCATCGCCGAGATCATGCTGCGGGTCGGCTATACGGTGCAGGGCTCGGACGCCCGCGCCAGCGCCAATACCGAGCGCCTCGAAAAGCTGGGGGCCCGCATCTTCATCGGCCAGCAGGCAGGCAATCTCGGAGCTGCCTCCGCTGTGGTCTATTCGACGGCGATCCGGCCCGACAATCCCGAGCTGGTCGAGGCCCGCCGCCGCCGCCTGCCCCTGGTCCGCCGCGCCGAGATGCTGGCCGAGCTGATGCGCCTGCAGTTCTCTGTGGCCGTCGGCGGGACCCACGGCAAGACCACCACCACCTCCATGATCGCTGCCCTGCTGGACGCCGGTGGCCTGGATCCCACCGTGATCAACGGGGGGATCATCAATGCCTATGGCGCCAACGCCAAGGTGGGGCAGGGGGATTGGATGGTCGTGGAGGCCGACGAGTCTGACGGCACCTTCCTGCGGCTGAGGGCCACCTGCGCCGTCGTCACCAACATCGACCCCGAGCACCTCGACCACTACGGTTCCTTCGACGCGGTTCGGCGGGCCTTCCGGGAATTCGTCGAGAGCGTTCCATTCTATGGCTTCGCTGCCGTCTGCACGGACCATCCGGAGGTCCAGGCCATGGCCGCCCAGGTCGAGAACCGGCACCTGGTGACCTATGGCGTGAACCCCCAGGCCGAGGTCCGGGCCGTGCACATCGAGATGGGGCCGGACGGCTGCCGGTTCGACGTCGTCATCCGGCCCCATGAGGGACCCGCCCTGGAATGGCCCGGTCTGCACCTGCCCATGGCAGGACACCACAACGTGTTGAACGCCCTCGCGGCCATCGCGGTCGCCCACGAACTGGGTGTCGGCGAAGATGATATCCGCAGCGGCCTTGCAGGGTTCGGCGGCGTGCGCCGGAGGTTCACCACAACCGGCGTCGCCCGGGGTGTCCGCATCGTCGATGACTACGGCCATCACCCGGTCGAGATCGCCGCCGTCCTGCAGGCGGCCCGGGCGGTCACCGGGGGGCGGGTCGTGGCCGTGGTCCAGCCCCACAGGTACTCCCGCCTCAAAGACCTGTTCCAGGACTTCTGTTCCTGTTTCAACGATGCCGACACGGTCATCGTCTCGGATGTCTACGCAGCGGGCGAGGCGCCCCTGGAAGGGTCCAGCCGCGACTCGCTGGTCGAGGGCCTCAGGCGGCACGGGCACCGCAGGGTCCTGGCGCTTTCCGGGCCTGACGCCCTCGCAGCCCTGGTCGGTGCCGAGACCTCGCCCGGCGATCTCGTGATCTGCCTGGGCGCGGGAGACATCACAGCCTGGGCCTACGCCCTGCCTGGCCAGCTCGAGGCCCTGGCCCCGTGAGTTGGCGGGACCGGCTGCCGGACGTACGCGGGCGACTGCTCAGGGACGAGCCCCTTGCCCCTTTCACCTGGTTGAGGGTCGGCGGACCGGCCGATGTCCTGTTCCTGCCTGCCGACGAAGCGGATCTTTCCGGCTTCCTGGCCGCGCTCGACCCGGCCACGCCAGTCACGCCCCTGGGCGTCGGCTCCAACACCCTGGTGCGCGACGGGGGCGTTGAGGGCGTTGTCATCCGCCTGGCCGGCCGGGCCTTCTCGCGGATCGAGCGGGTGGGAGACCGGCGACTCCTGGCCGGCGCGGCCGCCCTCGACGCCCATCTCGCCCGGGAAGCAGCTGCGGCGGGGCTGGCGGGCCTGGAGTTCTACCGGGGCGTGCCTGGCTCCATCGGCGGGGCCCTGGTGATGAACGCCGGCTGCTATGGCGCCGAAACGGCGGACGTCCTGGTCGAAGCCCGGGCAGTGGCCCGCGACGGGCGGATCGTCACCCTCCCGGTGGCAGAGATGGAGTTCAGCTACCGGCGCAGCGCCAGGGCAGCAGCGGGGGACCTCATCTTCACCGCCGGCCTGTTCGAGGGTCAACCCGACGATCCGGCGGCCATCACTGCCCGGATGGACGAGATCACCCGTCGCCGCGAGGCTAGCCAGCCCATCCGCGAGAAGACCGGCGGATCGACCTTCAAGAACCCCGAGGGCTATTCGGCCTGGAAGCTGGTGGACGAGGCCGGGTGGCGGGGTCGGCCCTTTGGGGGTGCCATGTTCTCGCCCCAGCATGCCAATTTCCTGATCAACAGCGGCGAGGCGACGGCAGCGGACCTGGAGGGCCTGGGAGAGGCGGTACGCGCCGAAGTCGAGGCCCGGACAGGGGTCCGCCTGGAGTGGGAGATCCGCCGCATCGGCCGTCCGGCGTCCGCGCCTTGACAGGCACCGCCGTCCGCGCGACGCCCCCGCCGGTCCCTCTCCTGGAGTTCGCCCATGCCAGAGCCTGATTCCCGCCCGCTGGCCGGTCGTCACGTCGCGGTCCTTCTCGGCGGCCTGTCCTCGGAGCGCGAGGTGAGCCTGGTCTCCGGTGCCGCCTGCGCCGACGCCCTCGAGCGCCTGGGGGCCCGGGTGTCCCGGGTCGATGCAGGTCGCGATCTGGCTGAGGTGCTGGTCCGTCTCGCCCCGGATGCCTGCTTCAACGCCCTGCATGGCGTCTGGGGTGAGGACGGCTGCGTCCAGGGCGTCCTGGAGACCCTCGGCCTGCCCTACACCCATTCCGGAGTCCTGGCCTCGGCCCTGGCCATGGACAAGACCCGCGCCAAGGCGGTCCTTTCGGCAGCCGGCGTGACCGTGCCAGGAGGCGGACTCTACGACCGGCGTCTGGCCGCCGCCGGCCATGTCATGCCCCCACCCTACGTCATCAAGCCAAACGCAGAGGGTTCGTCGGTCGGGGTATTCATCGTCCAGGCGGGCGCCAACACCCCGCCGCAGGCGATCGCAGCCGCCGACTGGGCCCTGGGGGAAGAGGTCCTCGTCGAGCCCTACATCCCGGGGCTCGAACTCGCTATCGGGGTCATGGACGGGCGGGCAATGATGGTGACCGAGATCGTGCCCGCCTCTGGCTTCTACGACTATGAGGCCAAGTATGGCGAAGGGGGCTCTACCCACGTGCTCCCGGCCCGGATTTCCCCGGAAGTCACCGACCGGGCCCGTCGCCTGGCCGAGATCTCACATGCGGCCCTGGGCTGTTCCGGCGTGTCCCGTTCGGACCTTCGTTATGACCCCGTTAACGACATTCTGGTTCTTCTGGAGGTGAATACGCAGCCCGGAATGACGCCGACCTCACTCGTCCCCGAGCAGGCCGCCGCCATCGGTGTGGCGTTTGACCAATTGGTGCTCTGGATCACGGAGGACGCCTATGCCCGCGGCCATGCGGGGAGGATCGTCGGCTAGGCCGACCGGGCAGGGTGCGGCGCAGGCCGCAGCCCGAGGCCGCGCGGTCGCGCCTGCAGGCGGACCCTCGGCGGCGGCCATCCTCCTGGCAGCGCTCGCGGTCATCCTCGCGGCCCTTGTCCTGATCCTTGCAACTGGCGGACGCGGTGCCCGCATGGCCCAGGCTGCCGGTGCAGACATCGCCCAGCGCCTCGCGGCTGCAGGCTTCCGTCTCGACGCCGTGCGGGTCAAGGGTGCCTCCCCCCTGGCGACCGGCGACATCCTGAAGGCCGCGGGGCTCTACAAGGGCCAGCCTCTTGCCGACATGGACCTGGACGTCATCCGCCAGCGCATCGAGTCGGTGGGCTGGGTTCACGACGTCCGGGTCGTGCGGCTCCTTCCGGACACCCTCCTGATCCAGGTAGTTGAGCGTCGCCAGCTCGCCATCTGGCAGTCCGGGGGGCAGCGGCAGGTCATTGACGTCCGCGGTGCCCCGATCCCGGAGGCCGACCCGGCTCGGTTCGCAAGCCTGCCCCTGGTAGTGGGCGCGGGCGCGGAGAAGGCGGCGGCCGCCATTCTTCTGGAATTGAGCCGACGTCCGTCGGTTCTGTCCCAGGTGGAAGCGCTGGTCCGGGTGGACCAAAGGCGCTGGGACCTGAGGCTCAGGTCAGGGGGGCTGATCCAGCTGCCTGCCGTTGATGAGGCCGCCGCACTGCGACGGCTGGACGAACTGGACCGGACGTCGGGGCTGATGCGCATCGGCTTTGAGCGCCTGGACCTACGGGACCCGGCCGTGGTGGCCGTGCGCCCAAGGACTGGAGGGGCGGTCGCCGCCTCGCCGGAGCTGCCGCCTGAAGGGGCGTCAAAGGGATGATGGGGGTTTCAGGTGGCCATGATTGAAGCGCGTCGGGAGTCCCGGGATGGCCTGAAGGCGGCCCTTGGACGACAGGCTGTCACCGCCGCAGTGGACCTCGGTGCCAGCAAGGTCGCCTGCTTCATCATGAAGCCGGACGGAGTCCGGCGCGTCGACCGGACCCTGACCACCGCCGGTGTGGCCCACGTGCAGTCCCGCGGGGTCCGCAATGGATCGATCATCAATATCGATGAGGCCTCCGAGGCGGTCGCCCAGGCCGTTGAGCGCGCTGAGAGCATGGCAGAGGTCCGGGTTCAGGGCGTCATTGTCACGACCGCGGGCGGGCAACTCGCCGGACGCCGGGTGGCAGGACGGGTCTCCCTCGGTGCCCGGCCGATCTCCGACGACGACCTCGCCCGGGCCATCCGTTCGGCCATGGCCCAGGTGAAGCTGCTGGACCGCAAGGCCATCCATATCCTGCCGGTCTCCTGGAGCGTCGACGGACAGTCGGGAATCCGGGATCCTCGTCAGATGTTCGGACGCATCCTGGGCGTCGAGCTGCTGGTGGTGACCATTGCCGAGGCGGCCTACCGGGTGCTGGCGACCTGCGTCGAGCGGGCCCACCTGACCTTCGAGGGCGTCGCCGCCGCACCCTTCGTCTCGGCCCTCGCGGCCCTCGAGGAAGATGAGATGGACCTGGGCGCGGTCTGCATCGACATGGGCGGAGGCTCAACCTCTGCGGCCATCTTCTCTGGCGGCAGCCTGTTGCATGTCGAGACTGTTCCGGTAGGCGGCCAACATGTGACCTCCGATATCGCCCGGGGCCTGTCCACCTCCTGGGCCGGTGCAGAGCGCATCAAGACGCTGCATGGCTCGGCCATCGCCTCGGCCAACGAGGACAAGGAGATGATCGAGGCCCCGCCCCGCGGCGATGACCCCGGAGCCGGTCCGGTGATCGCCCCCAGGTCCCTCCTCAAGGGCATCATCGCCCCCCGGGTCGAGGAAACCATGGAACTTCTGCGCGACCGCCTCAAGGCATCGGGTGCCTCCGTCGAATTGGGTGCCGGCCTGATCCTGACGGGCGGTGCGAGCCAGCTGGCGGGGGTCCGCGAGGTTGCCCTGAGGGTCTTTGACCGGCCTGTCCGGTTGGGCCGTCCGCGCCGGGTCCCACACCTTGCCGACGCGGCCTCCGGGCCGGCCTTCTGCGCCGCTGCGGGCGTCCTCCAGAGGGCCGCCTACGGCCCCAAGGAGGCGGTGCCGGCCCGTGCTCTGGTCAATCTCGGCGTCCGCCGCGAATCCCTGGACGCACGGACAAACCCGATGATCCGCGCCGCCGTCTGGCTGAGGGACAACCTCTGAGGCGCTGACGCTGGCCCAGCGTCGCAAAACCGTCGATTTTGTTCACAGGAAAGCATGTCCAAGCCTCGACGGGCCTCCGACTCGGGCTAAGCCTTTAACGCCAAATTAAGGGCGATGGGCGGATTGTTAACCCTGTCGTCGGACCGGTTCGTCTGGGCGTTCCAGTGGGCCGGGTAAACCTCTGACGGAGGACGCGAGGGTCTCATGGCAATAGCACTTTCCGCGCCGCGCGCGACCGAACTCAAGCCGCGCATCGTCGTCTTCGGCGTTGGAGGGGCCGGCGGGAACGCCGTCAACAACATGATCGATGCCGGCCTCGAGGGCGTCGAGTTCGTGGTCGCCAACACGGACGCCCAACAGCTGGCCTTCGCCAAGACTGACCGCCGCATCCAGCTCGGGGTCACGGTCACCCAGGGCCTGGGTGCCGGAGCCCATCCCGAGGTGGGAATGAGCGCCGCAGAAGAGTCCATTCCCGAGATCGGCGAGCACCTCGACGGCGCCCACATGGTCTTCATCACCGCCGGCATGGGTGGCGGCACCGGCACCGGCGCGGCACCGATCATCGCCAAGGCCGCCCGCGAGCGCGGCATCCTGACCGTCGGGGTTGTCACCAAGCCCTTCCACTTTGAAGGCCGTCACCGGATGCGCCTGGCCGATAGCGGCATTTCCGAGCTGCAGCGCTACGTCGACACCCTGATCGTCATCCCGAACCAGAACCTGTTCCGCGTCGCCAACGAGCGGACGACCTTCGCCGAAGCCTTCGGCATGGCCGACCAGGTCCTCCATTCGGGCGTCCGGTCCATCACCGACCTGATGGTGCTGCCGGGCCTGATCAACCTCGACTTCGCCGACGTCCGCACGGTCATGACCGAGATGGGCAAGGCGATGATGGGCACGGGCGAGGCCGAGGGCGAAGATCGCGCCCTGATGGCCGCCAACAACGCCATCCAGAACCCGCTGCTGGATGAAGTCTCCCTGCGCGGTGCCAAGGCCGTCCTGGTCAACGTCACCGGCGGCCTCGACATGACCCTGCTGGAGGTCGACGAAGCCGCCAACGCCATTTCGGAGCAGGTGGACCCAGAGGGCAACATCATCTTCGGTGCCGCCTTCGACCCGTCCCTCGACGGCAGGATCCGTGTCTCTGTCGTGGCTACCGGCATGGACGGGGCGTCCATGTCCGCCATTGAGCCGCGTCCCACCCGGACGATCTCCCAGCCGCCGGCCCTGCGCTTCGCAGACCCTGTCGCTGCCCAGGCGGTGCCCGAGCTGGCGTCCCGGTCCGGGTCCGTTGAGGCCGATGTCAGGGTCGAGGCTGCAGCCCCGGCCATGATCTTCTCCGCCCCCGAGCCGGCACCTGTCGAGCCCGCCCTGTTCTCGGATGCGGCCACCCCGGCTCCGGAGCTCCTGGCTCCCGAGCAGGGCGACCTTCTCTCTGCGTCAGTGACCCCTGCACCTGTGGCGGCCACCGCGCCGGGCCCCTCCATCCGGCCCCTCGAACCGGCCCTGAAGAAGATCATCGATCCCATGGTCGCCGACGACGAGGACTTCGACAGCATCTTCCCGACGTCTATTGCCACGCCGCCAGCCAAGGCCGGTGGCTTCCGTCTCTGGGGCCCCAAGCGCCCGGCACGCTTTGATCCGCCGCCCGCGGCGGCGACCTCGCCTCGCGCCGGGGGCGCCCTGCCGGCCGAGGCACCCGGAGAGGCGGCTGCGCCGGAAGGCGAGGACCTGAACATCCCGGCCTTCCTGCGCCGTCTGGCCAACTAGGCCCCATTCAGGGCGTCAGAATTCAAGGGCCCGCCGGTTCTCCGGTGGGCCCTTTCCGTTTCCGGAATCCTTCAAGATTCGATGGGCTTAGTCGCGGAAACATTGCGAAACGCAACGTGTTTTGCGGCGCAGCATGAGCGCGATTATCTCCCGGGCTGACGGAGTGTTCGTCCGTCCCTGTCACCCGGAGACTTGTCTTGGCCGAAGTTGCGTTCCAGCACACCGTACGCAGCCCTGTGCGCTTCGCCGGGATCGGTGTTCACACCGGTGCTCATGCCCGGGTTGCTGTGCTGCCCGCGGGCGCGGGCAGCACAGCAACCCGGGCATGAGCACCGGTGTGAACACCGATCCCGGCGAAGCGCACAGGGCTGCGTACGGTGTGCTGGAACGCAAC
>Ga0079300_10000425_pt1 | contig 15937 bp, 15 predicted proteins | sample Wag4_2014_7_11_FD_74799 | JGI IMG/M metagenome (GOLD analysis project Ga0079300, IMG submission 74799) | Fresh water microbial communities from Ohio, USA - Utica-2 Time Series HT 2014_7_11 | ecosystem: Environmental > Aquatic > Freshwater > Water tank | place: USA: Ohio | collected 2014-07-11
ACCGCCACAGAAGCGGGGCTAGTCACCGTTGGATCCAACTCACAAACACATCGGGTCGCAATCGACTGTGCAGGACCCATCTGTGCATACACTGGAAGCGTCGTTGACCACGTCCCTCCATCCACCTGATACTGAATTTCAGAACCAAATGGACAAGGTGTACCTGTAGGCGCAGCAATTAATCCGCCACTGATAGTGCAATCACCATCACAAGAACTATTCGTAATCGACACGTTTACTGGAGCTGTTGTCAAACTCGGGCAACTACCAGCAGCCGCAAACAACGAAAAACTCGGAATTCCAGAAACCTGAAGCCAATTGCTGCTGGCATCCCGTACAGGGGCGCCCCCAGCAACCATCCAAGTAGATCCTGTATCCTCACTCTTCCATAAAAACGCGTCGCCTTCTGCATTGCCATTCAACTCTGCATCCAAATAATAATACTTTATGGTAGCGTCAAGACTAGTGTTATTCGCAGGAATAACTTCAAAATTCCTAAAGAAACTAGAAGCCGCTATCGAATACGAACCATGAGAGCGTTTCACCTGGGTGCTCCCCAAGTTGGCCAATGAGGTTATCTCAAAACCCAAATTCGCAGGATTCACTGCCGTTGGCGCATTCAAGGTAACCGTCGCTAACAAGGATCCACCGGTACCAAAAACCCGGTTGGCCTCTGTCTCGTTTTGTAAAGAACCAGAGGAACCAAAGTTAATATCCCCACTGCTGAGCTCCACGCCTCCACTCTGTAAATCCAGAGAGCCATTGACCTGAATATCAAAATTGACTCTTGCCGCATTGGCAGATTTATTAATGGTGAGGTTCTGAAAAGTCGTAGTGCCCATCCCGTCAATACTGGCATTGTTGTTCGCCGCATTCCCCGTCATGAAAACCGTTCCTCCGGTCCCACCGGAAAACTGCCCTTCATTGAGAAGCTTCGCATTGCTCAGTGTTAATGAACTTGCACCACTCATTTGCATACTCCCCCCATTGGAAATGTATAGGGAGGCCTGACTCCAACCAGATTGGAAGAGCAAGCAACTCCATATGAGTGTAACAAATAAATGTTTCATGTATACTTTTGTTTTGTAAGCAGCTGACCCATAGCGCTTGCTAGGTTTCAACCGACTAAGTTTTTTCTAAAATAGGAATCATCGCTCCCCCCATATACGCTCCAAAAATTGGTAGATGTACTCCGAAACAAGGCCCATCCCTTTGTAATTTAACTTGTCAACATCGTCACTCGCCAAATGATAATCAGCGTGTAGGCCCGTTGAAAAGGTACAAGTCTGAATGCCTTTTTCAAAAAACACCTGGTCGTCCAAAGGAGAACTGCTCGGCTTGATCACCGGTCGAAGCTGGTCCGTAGTTGGTAATAAATCGGTAAGGATTGAACGGATGGATAAACCAGGAACTCGAACAATTAATGCCGAAGGAACTTGCTGATCATCCAAACGACCTACCATATCCAGATTAATCACCCATTTTACCTCATCCAAACACTTAGCCCCACAAGTAGCTAAATGCTTCGAACCATACAGCCCGTCTTCATGCCCCGATAGACACGCAAAAACGACTCCTCCAAAACCTTTTTGACTCGTACGTAGCTGCCGTGCCATCCTTAAAAGCACCGCTACTCCGCTTGCATTGTCATCTGCCCCGTTATGAACGGTATCTTTGAAAACCTCTAAAGAGTGTATATCTCCCCTCCTTAAATGATCATAATGTGCCAGCACCATCAACCGTACAGGCCCCTCCCCTACCATTCCAACTACATTGGTAGCAAGAATTCGTTGGGTACCTACCCAATAGGAGAACGCTTGGTCGTACGTATTGCCAATAACCGGTTGCAAACCAATCAAACGAAACTGCTCCGACAGCCAATAGGCCACCTCCTCCGCCTCAGGACTTCCAGCTGCCCTACCCTGCATCCGATCGGAAGCTAAATAGGCCACCACCCCTCGAAGTGTATCCTCAGCAGACGCGGTATCTTGAGCTCCAATTGATCGATTAGAGATCAATACCGTTAGAAGTAAAACAAAGGGAGCTAAGCGCATCGATTTATCGATTGCCTGGTTCCTGCTTTTGAATCGATTTCTGCGGGATCGCATCAAACCGCAACTGCTGGCCATCCCACCAAATCGGCTTAGCGCTCTGCTCGGTGTTGCCTTCATTAAACATGGCTCCTTTCAAATGTTGATCAAACTGACCGTCCAAAAGCGCACTTGGCACCTTCACCTGAGCCGCATCCACGCGCTGAGCAACCGCCGTCCACGCAAATTCAACCGTCTCCAACGAACCATCTACCGTAGCTACCGTAAAGGTGTTGCGGTCAATAGAACGAACATACAAAGCCACTGGTTTACCAACTGCGGTTACTGTAATCACTGGACGTTTGCCTGGGCTAGCCAAGGCAATAAATGCAGTATTCATAGATACTACCGCCTCTCCGTTGGTAAGGGTCGCATACCCATCGTCTGTCACTTTCAAACTAGTAGAGGTCTGCGCGAAAGCAGCTTGCTTTTCCGATCCAGCTTGTACAAGATCCGCCTGATAGCCTGACGTAAATTCATTCCCAACGTTGTAAGAAGCATACATCTCACCAGCTGCTGTTAATCCCAATACCTCCCCGCGGACCCAGCCGCCCATGACACCTCCATAAAAGCCAGCACCAATTCCTGTCCGATCGCTGTTAGACAAAAAACCAGAACCAGAAGTGTACGCACTGGAACCATATACGCCAATATTGTTCAAAGCTGAATTTCTATATCCGAGGCTTCCCCAGTAAGCACCATCAACGTTAGCGCCCAGAACGCCCCCTGTTCGGGAAAAATCATTATAGCAATGCCCGGCTACACCAAACGTATACAGGTCCCCCCAAAAATTATAGCCCGATGTGCCCGAGTTGGTGGCGGTATAACCATATCCCGTTCCATCGTTCTGTGAATTCCGATTGCGGAACCCAATTATCGTGTGCTGTCCATCGCCATTCGCCGTTTGCTGCTGGCGAAACACGTACAATTGGCTCACTGCTTGTGGACTATTACCTATACTGACACCAGTACCATTGTCCTGAATCAGCGAGTTGCCCAAAGCTGTTGATCCAGTCCATTTAGGTAAAAAGCTGGACGAACCACTTCCTGATACACCTGCAGCGCCGCCTACCTGCGCCCAAGCACTTCCATTATACTGGTAAAGTCCAGTCGTGTTGTTGGTCTGATAGACCATCAAACCTGTTGCAGGACTAGCAATTGCCGTCCGCTGAGACTCTGTCATTCGAGGAATCAATACCCCCTGAGACGTAGAAGAAATGTCCAATGCCGCCGAAGCATCTGGAGTTGTCGTGTTAATCCCAATTCCTTGGGCCCCTAACCACGAACAGGATAGGGTCGCGACCGCTAGGGCCGCAAAAGCGCAAAATCTTTTCATGATGACAAGACTATTAAAGGTGAATGTTAATGATAATTCTATTAATACTTAAAAAACCAATTGCAGACAACTACTTAATAGGGAGGTTGGATTAAAAGGATAACTCACTCGCTGAAGCCTCTAGGTTTTTATTTGATTAAATAAAAATCAGAAAGCAAATATACTGGATTAGCTTAAACAACTAATTTCAACACTACAAATGCAATTCTCATTTTGTAAAAATCGTACAACTGCCATTTTCTATTTCTCATTTTATCAAAAAAGTTTCTCATTTTGTAAATTGGACCCCTTCCATAAGATCGAACAACCACTCATAAACCAAAAAAATACGATACATTATTGCATATTATTGAAAAATTAAATACTTCATCTAAGATTCCCAACTAACTTTGCTTAAACTAATTTTAGTTAATCCATACTTAGATCCTACTCCATAGATGCAGTATTCACCACTCTCAAAAGTACTATTCCTCGCACCACTCATCGTACTTGGCGCTGGAATATGCTCAGCGCAGACAGCAGCAGTAGCTCCACCACAAGAATCCATCTACAACAACTACCTAAAAAATAACCAGCTGGAGGAGGCCGAACAGTACTTACTTACCTTTCAAGAAGCCTCCACCGGGTTTTCCAACGAAGAAAAAAGAAAGTATTATTTCCAACTGGGAAACCTGTACGCACGTAATGGCGCAAACGCCAAAGCACTCCAATTTACCCTCAAAGCACTTCAACTCCCTAACCCTGTAACTGACTCTATCACGCTCGCCCACCTCTGGAAAACAACTTCCGTGGCGTACAATCGTTCCGGAAACCTAGACAGCGCACTGTATTTCACAAAATTGATCTACGACTTCGCCGCACGTAACAACGAACACGCATTCAAAATGAGCGCCCTACAAATAATGGGAAATATCGCTCAACAAAACAAACAATTTACCGATGCGCTCTCGCTCTTCAAAAGTGCCCTCAAAGAAGCAGAAATCACTAGAGATACCGACGCTATTGCCGGCAACTATTATAATATCGGACTGGCCCTAATGACGTTAAACCAACACCAAGACGCAGAAAAAGCCTATCTCCAAGCACTCCAATTCAATCAAAAAACACCCAATCTAAAACACCGTGCCCGTATATATGGCTCTCTCTCCGATCTAAACCAGATCATCAAAAAATACGATACCAGTATCCAGTACCTGGAAAAAGCAAACGAAATCGCACGGAAATTAAATGATAATCAGTTACTGGCAATGGGCATCTCCAATATGGTAAGCCTAAATATGTTCCTCGGTAATTATACCAAAGTACTAGAACTAGAAAAACAAGCCAGAGAATACCTCAAAATACAACCCCACATCCAACTAGATACCAAATTAGACAGCGCCATGTACCTGGCACTCAAAAACCTAGGCCGACCGAATGAGGCACTAACCTACTTCGAGTCCTTTTCCCAAAAGAAAAATAAACTCCTTAACGAACAACAAAAACTCCAACTCAACGAACTAGTCCTACAACACGACCTCACCGTCAAAAACCTGACCATCCAAAACCAAGCTATCGCTCTCCAATCGGAACGAAATGCCAAATTTACCATCATGGCCCTCGCAGCATTCCTACTCAGCATTCTTGTCTTTATCCTTTTCCTCTACCTAAAAGACCAAAAACTGAAAGCATCCCTTTTCCAACTAAGCCGCGAACAAGACTATCAACTCGAAACGCTCCGAAAACGTCTAACACTGCAACCCATCACCGCAGAACCCTATGCCCTCCAAATTGTAGATAAACCGGACGACATTCAAGAGGTAGAAAGAATAGACGACAAACCCAAGGAGCTCTTCCTCCAAATCGTCAACCTAATCGAAAATCAAAAACTCTACCTTGAACCAGAATTGGACCAAAAATTTATCATCAAAACCTTAGGCACCAACCGCCAATACCTCTACAAAGCCATTAGCCTTCATAGCGAAGCCTCCCTAAAAGGAATCATCAATAACTTACGTGTCGCTGAAGCAAAAAAAATGATCACAGAAGCCCTCGAAAACAATCTGGACCTTAACTATTCACAACTCTATAAATCAGTAGGTTTTAACTCTAGTGCCTCTTTCTACCGAACATTTAAACTAACTACAGGACTAACGCCCAGCGACTACGGGGCCCAGTTCATAGAAGCACAAAAAAAGGGCATACCCCGAAAAATGACCGATCAAACATAATTCTACCTATCACCGACGCACACTTCCGCGCCCAATTAGGTGTTTCATCCAATAGGCAAGTAAAAGGCCAGGTACCATCCTTTGCGCTGGATAATCGTATCGCTCCATCGGAACGCGTTGGAAATGCCCCGGCTCCTCGTCTAACTTAATTCCAGCCGTCCCAAAGGTCATCCAATCTCCAGGTAAAGACCGAATAAAACGGGTAGTCACTCCGTCATCCGTAAACGGAAAGGCAAAAGCAGCAGGCATTTTCCAACGGGAACCTACCCACTCCACACTCTCCACCGTCTGCCGAACCTGCTCCGCAATTTCCAATGACTTATACATCGGATGATCTAAACTATGCCCACCCAACGTGAACCCTTGCTGTGCCAAGCTATTTAGGTGGACAATACCCATATATGGCCGATAAGTACTCAAAAAAATACCAAAATCCAACCCCACCCGCTGAGCTATCTCATCCAGCATTGCACGATCGCTGTAACCAATAGATAACACCTCTCGCTTCCGATCTGGCCAAAATTCCGCCAATAAACTAGCCTTATACCGGTACATCAATCCTTGGTTATCTACAAAAGATGGGTTAATGAAAAACGTAGCAGGAATGCCCATCTCTATTAAAATAGGGGCCACTACCTCCGCACATTGCCGGAGTCCGTCATCAAAACTTAAATGAAATACCGGTTTTCCACCATATCTTACCTGCCCCAAGGCCGCCAATTCCACAGGTTCATAATGCCGAAGTATCCATTCCAAATCAGCACGAAAACGGCGGCTACTTACTACTGGATACAGGTGCCGAACATGCGGCGCTGGCTCATCACTCACCAAATGATAAAAAGGTAAAAAAAGAGGCCCCCCAGCACCGGGCTGAAGTAATTTTAAAGGCAAAATCCCACCAACTCGTCCCAAAAAACCAATCATTCCGGAACCGACACCCAATAGGTCCTTCGCTCTTTATTGGTAAGCTTGTTGTCTACAAGCCATGGATTCATCAGCTTCAACGTCCGATAGTTGGTCTTGTGCTCCAACGCAAAATCCCCCCAACTCGCCACCGGACCGTTCACTTCCACCAATTTACCCTTCGATGGTACAGGATACAAGTGCTCTTTCGGAATATTGTACTCGTACCGCTCCGGATGCTGCATCACATCCTTGATAGCAACAATTCGGAAAGGATAACGCATCGTTTCATCCGCAGCCAAATTCATCTCAAAAAAGTTTTTGGCCCGCTGCGTTTCTTTTTCCTGCCTGATCCGACCATACCCAGCATTATACGCTGCTGCCGCCAATACCCATGAACCTAAATTTGCCCGTACATTCTTTAAATACTTACAAGCCGCACGAGTCGATTTCTCTAAATGTAATCGCTCGTCCACCTCCTCGTTGACTTCCAACCCATACTCCAATGCCGTGCCCTTCATAAACTGCCATACCCCCTTAGCCCCAGCCGGAGATACAGCATTCGATAAGACACTCTCCGCAACCGCTAAATACTTTAAATCCGAAGGAACTCCCTCTTCCTCTAAAATGGGGTCAATAATTGGGAAAATGGCATTCGCTCGCTTAATAGCAATAATACTAGCCGAATGTAAGTACACATTCCTCAATAACTCCGCATCCAACCGCTGCCGAACATCTTCGTTGTCCATAGGAAAGGACTCCCCGCAAAAATCAAAAGATCGATCCAAATCAATCGACCGAATCACTTGATCCGGAGATAGGGCGCCACCAGAACCGCGATCCTCCTCCCCAAATGAGGATAGAAATAATACACCAATAAACGCCAAAACGACGCCGTTTAACACTAATAATTTTTTGTTCGTATCCATGCTGCTTTCTTTTTATGGGTTATCCGAAACGCCACAAAAATACCCAAACAAGTAAACTTAATGGAAATCAATGACGCTACGTAATTAATTGGAGTATTAAAAAAACAAATAATATCTGCAAATATACAGGGATCGCCCCAAAGAGCTCGCCAAATAAACACGCTATTTTCAAAGACGCTTAATCAAAAGCGCTATCGCACTTACGCTTCTAACCAATTTTCCATCCAGGTCCAAATGTACTCTAATACCTTCCCTCGTTCTGGCTCGTTGTGGACTTCGTGGTACATTCCCGGCCATTCTTTGTACTGAACATCGCCAGATAACCTAGACGCGAATGCCGCAGTCGCCGCCGCAGAGGTTATACCGTCCGCCCCCCCATGCATCAATAAGGTCGGGTACCCAATAGAACCACGATACTGATCCAGCCACCTGGCACCCTCCATCAAGGCTATCCCAGCCGATGCACTCACCCGATCATGTACCAATGGGTCTTCTTCATACCGCCGAACTACTTCCAAATCCCTGCTTAATAAACGGATGTCTAAGCCCGTTGGCAAACTTAACGTGGGCAAAATATACCGCATCAATCTCCCCGACCACACTTTGACCGCCGCTGGCTCAAACGCCAATCGTATCCAAGGTCCCGTCGCTACCACCGCCTTTATTCGGGCATCCCCCGACCTCAATGCGTAGTTCAACACCACATTTCCTCCCATCGAATGCCCATATACTATCAACGGCAACGATGGATATTCCCTTCGTACCCGTGTGAGAAACAAGCCTAAATCATCCAAATACGCACTTAGTCCACCCGCATGACCCCGCTGACCTCCACTCCGACCATAGCCCTGCTGGTCATAGCCCCAAACCGCTACCCCTCGCTGATTAAAAAAATCAGCAACCCCACGGTACCTGCCAATGTGCTCACCCTGACCATGAACAAGCAAAACAACCGCTCTCGGATCCTTACAGGCCCAATGCGCACTGAATAATGATTGGCCACGAGTGGCATCGAAAAAAACCTCTTTCATATTGAATGTTCAATTGATAGACGACAAATATAACACCAAACCTTTTTATCAGCCCTTTTTACTAAAAAATTCCTGTGAGCGTCCAAATTCCTACTCACTTTTAAGAACTTTGCACCCTCTCTTTTACCTCCTTTCCCATACCCCATGCGCATCGTCTTTATGGGCACCCCAGATTTTGCTGTGCCAAGCCTCCAAATCCTCCTCGAAAATGGCCACGATATAGCAGCCGTCGTTACCGCACCCGATAAACCCGGTGGACGACTGGGGTTGCAGGCTTCCGCTGTCAAACAGTTCGCCCAACAAAAAGGGCTGCCCATCCTTCAACCCGAAAAACTCCGTAACCCCGATTTTCTCCAAGCACTACGTGACCTGCACGCCGACCTCCAAGTAGTAGTAGCCTTCCGAATGCTCCCTGAGGTGGTCTGGAATATGCCTCCATGCGGAACACTTAACCTCCATGGGTCCTTACTCCCCAAATACCGAGGAGCCGCTCCCATCAACTGGGCCATTATACGGGGCGAAAAAACAACCGGTGTCACCACCTTCTTGCTCCAACACGAAATTGATACCGGTGATATCTTGCTCCAACAACCCATCTCTATCAGCCCCAACGAAACCGCCGGAGAACTCCACGACCGAATGATGATCGCAGGCGCACATCTTGTCCTAGAGACGGTCCGTCGATTGGAACAAAATGACCTATTCCCCCAACCTCAGCCAGACGAAGAAGCAACCCACGCACCCAAACTATTCCGAGAAACCTGCGAAATTAACTTTCATCAAACGTCCCAAAACCTGCATAACTTCATCCGTGGACTAAGTCCTTACCCCGGCGCATGGACTACCCTACACGGAAAAACGTTCAAAATTCTGAGAAGCTCCCTACCCACAGATACCGTCGCCAAAAGTGACAAGCCCATGGGAAGCTACGCAACCGATGGGAAAACCTTCCTGAAAGTAAAAACGCTAGATGGCTTCCTCCAACTGGAAGAAGTCCAATTAGAAGGGAAAAAACGAATGTCCGTCCGCGAATTACTCAACGGATACTCCCTTTTCGAAACAGACTAACCAAGCCCTTCCTTCCTATTTTTTACGTACTAATACCAACTCTTCCGCGGTACCCACCCGGTTCATATCCATGATGAGCGTATCCGGTGTAAGCCGAGCTATGCCCACCATCTTCTCTATCTTGTTCTCTGCCACCGTGTACAACTTACCACTGCGTACCCGATAACTTCCCTTCTCTACCTGATCACCATACGTAGCAGTATAGGTATCCTCGGCATCAAAATGAAACTGTACCCCAGCTTCCACCCTGCCAGACTCCACTCCATTTACTTTCCAAGATACCCCCATCCAATCTCCTTGTAATAACGCTTTTGTCTCCTCCTGCTGACAAGCGACCAGAAACAACGCAAGTAACATAACTGAAAAAATACGCATAGCACGAACTTGTTTAACTACTTTATTTGATAAAAAAGAATCTTAAAATCTACCACCCTACCTAAAGTGCCCCTACTCCATCCCTACCAGAATGCCCTCTTTAATGGCGCGCTGCGCATCCAGCTCCGCAGCCTCCAATGCGCCTCCAATAAGCACCACGTTCATGCCCGCCTGCTGTAATGGGGCATATAAATCACGCAAGGACTCTTGCCCTGCACACAAAACAACCTGATCCACTTCTAATAGCTGCTCCTTCCCATTTACTTCCACGTACAGCCCACGGTCATCAATCAAATGATAAGTCACCCCTCCCCAAAATTGAACCCCACGGTTTTTTAAAGCCAATCGATGCGCCCAACCCGTGGTTTTTCCCAGTCGAGCACCCACTTTCCCCTTTGAACGCTGTAATATCCACACCTGCCGCTCTGAAGGTCGAACAGGCATCGGAAGTACACCTCCCCGATGCGTATAGCTTGTATCAACGCCCCATTCACTCAAATAATGCGAAACAGGATCTGCCAACGAACCCTCCGTTGTCAGGAGAGTAGCCACATCAAAGGCAATGCCACCAGCCCCTATCAGCGCAACCCGTTTGCCAGGCATTACTGTCCCTTGCAGCAAATCCAAATACGAAACCACCATCGAATGGTCAATTCCCGGGAAATTAGGCTTTCTTGGAACCACTCCCGTAGCTAAAACCACTCGATCAAATCCCTCCAGCATCAGTCGTTCCGAATCCACTCGGGTATTCAAATGCAACTGAACACCCGTACGATCTATTAATGCCGCATAGTACCGCAAGGTCTCCTGAAATTCCTCCTTGCCAGGTATGCGCTTGGCCAAGTTAAACTGCCCCCCGATGCTTGACCCCGCCTCGAATAAATGTACCTCGTGCCCGCGTTCAGCAAATTCAGTAGCAGCAGATAACCCAGCAGGCCCAGCCCCCACCACCGCGATTTTTTGTCCCTTCTGTCCTCCCTTTCCCGCTGGCGTCAATACCGTTTCATGACAGGCTCTGGGATTTACTAAACAAGAAGCCACTTTCCGATCAAAAATCTGGTCTAAGCATGCCTGATTACAGCCAATGCATGTATTGATTAAGTCGGACTGACCTTCTTTTGCTTTTTTAGGAAAATATGGATCCGCCAAAAAAGGACGAGCCATACTCACCATATCCGCCATACCCAATGATAGGATCTCCTCTGCTTTTTCCGGGGTATTAATCCGATTCGTAGCAATCAGCGGAATACGAAGCGTTCCCTTCAAACGTTCCGTCACCCAAGCGTACGCCCCCCTAGGCACCAACGTGGCTATCGTTGGAATTCGAGCCTCATGCCACCCAATTCCAGTATTTATCAGGGTAACTCCAGCCTCTTCCAAGGCCTTGGCCAGTTGTACGACTTCCTCCCAAGTAGACCCTCCCTCCACCAAATCTAACATCGACAGCCTAAAAATCAAGATAAAATCGGGCCCAGCAGCGGCCCGAACCGCCCGTACAATTTCTAACGGAAAACGAATCCGACGCTCAAAATCCCCACCCCACTCATCCGTCCGTTGGTTGGTCCGCGGCGCAATAAACTGGTTAATCAAATATCCCTCACTCCCCATAATTTCCACCCCATCATACCCTGCCTCCCGGGAAAGAGCCGCACTCCTGGCATAATCCCGTATGGTTGCTCTAATTAATCGACTTGACATTTCCCAAGGCTTAAACGGCGAAATGGGCGCTTTCAGAGGACTGGGTGCTACCAAAAAGGGGTGACCGGAGTATCGCCCTCCGTGTAATACCTGCATACAAATTTTCCCCCCTTCCGCGTGGACCGCCTCCGTCACCAGCAGATGCTTCCGCACCTCCGAACGATTGGTCATCTTCGCCCCAAATGGCATCAACCAACCCTGCCGGTTGGGCGCAATCCCCCCCGTTACCATCAATCCAACACCACCGCGAGCACGCTCCGCAAAATAAGCGGCCATCCGCTTCAAAGCACCACCCTCCTCCTCCAAGCCCGTATGCATCGAACCCATCAGTATTCGATTGGAAAGTGTCGTAAACCCAAGATCCAAAGGGCTAAACAAATTAGGATAGTTCATCGTTTTATCAACATTTATTAAGAGGGCCTCGTCTCAGTCGCAATATTACGCACTATTTTCTGATTTAGTAACCCATTCAACTATTACCTTTGCCCAGTCCTAATCATAACTTTATCCCAGTTTCAACTATGCTTAATACACCCTTAACAGAACGGCATATCGCCTTAGGTGCAAAAATGGCCGAATTCGCCGGCTATAATATGCCCATTTCCTATAGCTCCATTACCGAAGAACACCATGCCGTCCGAAAAGCAGTCGGTGTATTCGATGTGAGCCACATGGGCGAATTCATCGTTAAAGGAAAAGACGCAACCCTTTTCCTACAAAGCGTGACCTCAAATGATGTTGCCAAATTAAAAATTGGCGATGTGCAATATTCCTGCCTTCCCAATGCAAAAGGTGGAATCGTCGATGACTTACTAGTCTACCGACTAGAAGAAGATATGTGTGCAGAAGGGGAACAAGCATTTATGCTCGTGGTCAATGCAAGCAACGAAAAAAAAGACTGGCGCTGGCTAAAACGCCAAAGCAAAGGCTTCGAGGTAAAATTAACCAATATCTCCTCTAAAACCGGCTTGATCGCTGTTCAAGGACCCAAAGCAGCCGAAGCACTCCAAAAACTGACCGATATCGATCTGAAAGGAATGGTCTATTACACCTTCCAAAAAGGCCGGTTCGCTGGATGTAACAACGTTATCGTCTCCGCAACAGGCTATACCGGAGCAGGTGGCTTCGAAATCTATGCCCGAAACAAAGACATCGCCAAAATATGGGATAAAGTATTCAAAAATGGCGAAAAATTTGGCATAAAGCCCTGCGGCCTTGGCGCGCGCGATACCCTGCGCCTCGAAAAAGGCTTCTGCCTGTATGGTCATGAAATCGATGACAAAACAAGCCCCATCGAAGCTGGATTAGGCTGGATCACCAAACTCAATAAGGGCGTTAACTTCCCCTCCATCGAACGTTTCCAAAAACAAAAAACGGAAGGCGTTAAACGTAAACTCGTCGGATTCCAACTAAATGGTGAACGCCGCGTACCCCGACAAGGCTATGTCATCGAAAGTAAACGCGGCGCTACCATCGGCCTAGTCGCCTCCGGAACCCACTCCCCTACCCTTGATTTGCCCATCGGAACAGGCTATGTCAAAGCTAAATTTGCTGAACCAGGGACGGTGATCCATATTGTGGTGGGATCTAAAAAACTTGCCGCAACCGTGGTCAAACTGCCTTTCCTATAACCCACTAATCCACACAGCAAGCATAGTACCCTTCGCCGCATGATACAGAACAGCTCACGGAAATACTAGCTACCGAGGATCCCGTGCCACACTCCGTAGCACCTGGTCCACCAGAATCGCAGTTCACATTCGGCTGAGCCGTACCAATGCACTTGCAAGAATACGATACCACAGGCGGGAATGGACCCGACCCAGCACCCACACACTGGGCCTCTATGTCCGCTCCCGCCTGCCTAACCAAACCCCAACCACTGAAATACTTGGCGTTTCGCGGCGCTTTCGAACAGGCCTCCCGGGAAATGGAAAAACAAACCGCCTGCCCCGTACTCGATAAAAAAGTGACACACTTTCCATCATATTGCACACTCGCATCCGCTAAAATCATCGGAGCCTCCAACCGTGCCTTCCCATCTCCCTGCAGTAAAAAAACCGTTTTCGGAAAAGCAGGATGGTTCCGAACCCAAGCCGCCAAATGACCATCCACCGTGTTGCGGATTTCAACACTGGGCTTCTCTACAAGCATCTCCTCCGGTAAAGCAATCGCTGCCGACCAATTAGCAACCGTCCTGTAGGATAAAAAAATCAAAAAAACCCCCAAAATAAAGGTCAAAAACAATGAATTTAATAGTTTCATAATTACGATAGGGTGAAAGTAACTGCCTACTCTATCCGCTTTTCGGCATCCGCGTCCGTACTCTTTTATGGATTTTCCGAAATTCCTCCCAGCAAGCATGGGTGGGCTTGCTTGCTGCAAAGATGTGACACCCTACCTCGCTTTCGCAAGGACACTTTTTCAAAAAATGGACACTGCCTTCCTCCTTACCCTTTTCACCCTTCCAACTCACACCCCAAAACCACTTCTAACAGCCCAACGCCTAAAACAGCATTGGATTCTCCCCCAACAAGTATATTTAACAGCATCCGAATAAGGATGTTAGTAAAAAAATTACTCGAAAAAGCATAAAACAACGTACTTTGCACCATCTTATGGCCAAAAAACGTAGACAATTTGCCGCAGGCTTTGACGATGAGCGTGTCCCCAAACTGTTCGGGATGCTCTGCCTATTCCTGTCCTTTTACTTGTTTATTGCCTTCGTCTCCTACTTGTTTACCTGGAAAAACGACCAAGATATCGTCTTCCGGTTCTCTTGGGAAATTTTCTTCAGCGATGTGCAAGTCGATAACTGGCTGGGACGCCTCGGCGCTTTCCTAGCAGATGCCTTCATGTATTGGGGCTTCGGCATCGCCTCCTTCGGTTTTGTTTACCTGCTCTATAAGTATGGACTAGCCCTCATGCGCGGCCTCCCTCTTGGGGTACTCCTACCCACCTTGCAACGGGTGACCGTTTGGATGGTGACCATTTCCGTTATTGCTGCTTTCTTTTTCCAAAAAGCGCAATTCCCCGTCGGCGGCGAATTCGGTAAATCCATCGGAATTGCCATCCAACAGTTCGTAGGGGTGCCCGGCACTCTCATCCTACTCCTTTTCGGGTTTCTAGCCGTCTTCGTATGGAACAACAATCCAAACCTAGAAACATTCACCTGGCAAAGCTTCGGAATCGAACTGAAAACCGCCTTCAACGACTTGTTAAATGGCAATTACGCCAAACGCCGAAAAGTAAATCCAGTGCCCCCCTCCAATGCGCGGCCTGCCCCCGCTACCTCCTTCGATTCACCCGTAGCAACCAGCATACTAGAAGCCCCCACCCGCGATTTTCAAGAAATACAACTACCCTCCGAAACCAATGCTCAACCTATCCTCCCTGGAGAACAATTGCAGTTTGACCTCAGCGAACGTAGTGCCCTATTCGCACCTCCTCCCTCCTCTGAAAAACAAAAAAACACGCTCTCCGAAGATGCAGAGCTGGAAATAAACGTGCCCAGCCCAACCACTGCCACCCCAGAAACAGAAGCCTTTGCTCAACCAGTAGAAGTCATCCAACAAGATAGCCAAAACCTAACCGAACCCTACGACCCTACCCTAGAACTCTCGAGCTACGAATACCCTCACCTCCAACTCCTAAGTGAGTACGATAATTCCGCCCTAGAAATTGATCGGGAAGAACTGGAAGCCAATAAAAATCAAATTATCCAAACGCTGCTCTATTTCAAAATCGAAATAGAAAAAATCCGCGCTACCATCGGACCAACCGTAACCCTCTACGAAATTATCCCCGCCAGAGGAGTCCGAATCTCCAAAATCAAAAACCTGGAAGATGATATCGCACTTAACCTCTCCGCCTTGGGTATCCGTATCATCGCCCCCATCCCAGGTAAAGGAACTATCGGTATCGAGGTACCTAATAAAAAACGACAAATCGTCGGAATGCGCGAAACCCTCCAAGATGACCGATTCCGCAGAGCCAAAATGGACCTGCCAATCGCCCTTGGTAAAAATATCCAAAACGAGGTCTTCGTCGCTGACCTCGCCAAAATGCCCCACCTCCTTATCGCAGGGGCAACCGGACAAGGTAAATCAGTGGGCATCAACGTCATCCTGATGTCCCTGCTCTATAAAAAACACCCCTCCCAAGTAAAAGTAATCATGATCGACCCCAAAAAGGTCGAGCTATTCCCCTACGCCCGCCTCGAAAACCATTTCCTGGCGTTCTTACCCGACCAAACCGAACCCATCGTTACCGATACTACTAAGGTTATCCATACCCT
>Ga0079300_10000426_pt1 | contig 15928 bp, 18 predicted proteins | sample Wag4_2014_7_11_FD_74799 | JGI IMG/M metagenome (GOLD analysis project Ga0079300, IMG submission 74799) | Fresh water microbial communities from Ohio, USA - Utica-2 Time Series HT 2014_7_11 | ecosystem: Environmental > Aquatic > Freshwater > Water tank | place: USA: Ohio | collected 2014-07-11
GGTGTGATCGATCACACCCTCACAGAACTGTGCAATGAACCTCACCCGTTGGGAACCTCTCAATGAGATCGAATCGCTGATGGATCGGCTGCTTAACTGGCAGCTGTTGCGTCCCCAGTCGTCGCTGTCGATGATGGCCCAGAGCCCCAGGCTCGACATCATCGAGGCTGACGACGGCTACGTGTTCAAAGTGGACGTTCCTGGCATGGAAAAGCAGGACCTGACGGTTTCCGTTGAAGGCAACATGCTCACGATTGCCGGCGAAAGAAAGCTCGAGCGCGAGGACAGCAAACCCAAATTCTTCCGGGTGGAACGCCTGTACGGTCGCTTCAGCCGTTGTTTCTCGCTCCCGGACGATGCCGATGCCGGCTCCGTGCATGCCCACTGTGAGAAGGGGGTGTTGACGGTGGAGGTTGGCCGCAAGGACGGCGTACACCCATCCCAGGCGACAGCCATCCCCGTGGAGTGAGCTGATGAATACCCGCCATTGCCACACCTGCCACTACTGGGACACCGCCCAAAGGCTGGAGCGCACCAACTTCGGCGACCTGGCTCCATGCACCCGTTCGGCTCCCAGCCACTACAGCGTCGCCAGTGTGCTGTTGAGCTGGACATCCCAGATTGCAAGGCAGCCAAATCGCGGCAATCTTGCTGCTGAAACGGCTGGCGAACTGCAGATACCGATTGCAATCTGGCCATACACCGCTGCCAATCAGGCCTGTGGTGATTACCTTCCCTGTGACCTGGAAGAAAATGCACGCCGCAATAAGCTGCGGGCTGCACCAGTTGCCTGAGCTGAATCCTTGTTCTGATCTGTAGCTCATTTGCAGCAGATCGCAGCAGACCAGCCCTGAACACGCTGCAGCTCAATCAGGTGGCACTCTCATCCAGGAGCATGACATCGCCACACTACGAGTCACGATGTCCGACGCATTGGGGGACTATCTCAACTCCATCAGCCGGGTGCCCCTGCTCACCGGTGAAGAAGAACTCCATCTCGGTCGGCTTGTTCGAGAATGGCAAGATCACGAGAATGCCCCAGCTGCTGTGGCCCGCAGGGGCAAACGGGCTCTGGATCGAATTGTGTCCGCCAATCTCCGATTGGTGGTGAGTGTGGTGACGCGCTACCGGCGACGCTTCGCCCATCTGGCCATTGAACCGATCGACCTGGTGCAGGCCGGCAATATCGGCTTGATCCGGGCGGTGGAGAAGTTCGACCCCAAGCGGGGTTACCGCTTCTCCACCTTTGCCTACTGGTGGATCCGCCAGGCGGTAAGCCGGCACATCCAGGAGGTTCACCCCACCGTGCGCGTACCGGTGGCTCTGGTGAACCTGATGGGCAAGATCGAGGGGCTCTGCGACAGCGACGGCAAGCCCCTGCCGGTCTCCGAGCTGTCGAGGCGCCTGGAGGAGGCGCCTCGCCGGATAGAACTGGCTCTCTCGATCCGGCAACTGAACTGCCTGGTGTCCCTCGATCAGAGCCTGGGTTCAGCGGATGCCGGCGATCTCACGCTCCTGGATACGGTGACGGATGGCCATAGGCCCGAGGCGGAGGAGGATTACGCCTGGCTGCATGGACACTTGCACCAGCTTTCCGCCCTGGAGCTCAATGTTTTGCAACAGCGCTACCGGGAAGGGCGAGGGCAATCCCTGATGCAACTGGCCAGCCAGATCAACAAGACCCGGTACCAGGTGCAGGTGATTGAGCAGCGCGCACTCAAGAAGCTGCGTGCTGCTCTCACCCCCGTTCTCCATCCTTCGCTGGGGCTCAGGTGAGAGTCAACGGTCTGTCTTCTGCTGCTGAAGTCGCGGGTTGAAGGGCTGGTGACCATTGCCGGAAACCGGTGGCGCCAGCATCTGACCGGGAGCTGGCGACGCCAGCCTGAATCCATCATTCCGGAGGGCCTCCTCCAGGAGAAAGGCACAGAGATTGGATACCGAGCGCCCCTCCTCTTCTGAGCGGTTGAGCAGCGCTTCATGCACGTGATAGCTGAGGGTGATTGAAATACGTCTGGGCTGGCGTTGCAACACATGCAGACGATCGTTCATGGATATTCTCCAGTGGTACAGGCAGTTAAGAATGCTTGCCATAGCCTTCATAGCTGCCTGCAGCGGTCGTCGATGAATACGCGATAGGTCTACATCGCTTATGCAGCTAATAGCAGCAAGTGATGCGTATCATCGCTGATCTGCTGATTCATCCTCAGCATTCATGGTGGACCTGAGCTGTTAATCTGAGCATTGATCCCCGATCAGATCAAAGTCAATTCCCCAACCGCTCTCAACACAGCTACTTGCGAACTGAGGGGGTGATGACTCCTTGCTGCACTGATGCGAGCTTCAAGGACTCTGTCATCGCTTTGCAAAAGGCCCATTGCGGCGTCAATTCAGTTGATCCGGAAAACGAAGCACCATGCCCTGACTATGCACAGACTGCATACGTGGGGAGCTGCAAACAAACAGTCACCACTGCTTCGATTCTGCGCCTAATCTGCTGCAGACGCGCGGCAGTGAGTCTGAATGTCGTTAAACCTGAGTCCAGCTGCTGCACGGGGTTGAGCACATCCTCATTCACTTCGCCAGGGCTGGCACATGTAGCGACGATTGCCTATCGAGATCCCTACGCAATCACCCAGGCTTACAGTGGGTTTGGGCCCCTGCACAGCTTCCACAGCCTGGTGGCCGATCACCTCTGTCTCCATCGGCTGGGCTCCGTGCAGCTCAACCGCATCGCCCTCACCAGCTGCACGGCCACACCCCATCGCATCGCCATCGGTGACTCTGGCGAGCTGCACCTGCTGGTGTGCTTCGAGGGCCACAACCAGATCCAGAGCCTCTGTCATGCATCGGATGCCAAGTTCACCTCCAGAGATCTGCGCTGCAAATCCGGAAGTGTGGCGCTGCTACCGGTGGGTGGCTTTGTGGCCGAGGGTGCCCATCACCTGGCGGTGCTGCGCTTCAGACCCACGGCTGTGGCGGCCGCAGGAGCTGCATTGGCCGGAGTGGATGGCTGGACATCAGCTCAGAGCAGGGCCTTTGCCCTGTTTTCGCCCCGCTGCCTGCCGGCAGCGGCAGCCCAGGCCTTGGCCCTACACAGCCTGGTTCGCTCTATGGATCAATGCCTGGGGAGCGACCCAAAGCTTGCCAGGAACCTGACCCTTGACGATGTGATCCTGCGCTTCGTGGCCGGATGGCTCATGCCCTCTCCGTGGCGGAACGGAGTGAAACGGGATGCGCAAGCCATGGCCTGCATCAGTCGCAGCCGGGACTCGTTCGACGCCCTGATCGACTACATCCGCGCCAACCTCGACCAGCCCCTGCGACTGAGCGACCTTGAGGCCCGCAGCCACTACTCCAGACGGGCGTTGCAATATGCCTTCCGCCAACGGCTGGACGCCACCCCTAAACAGTGGATCCGTGAACAGCGGCTGAGGAAGGCCGTAGCGCAGCTGGGCCAGCCAAGCCCGAAGCGCTTGGTGAGCGAGATAGCCCTGGACTGCGGCTACCGCAATTTGGGCCACTTCAGCAGCGACTTCAGGAGACTGTATGGCTGTTCTCCCAGTGAGATGCGGGGTACAAGCTGATGGCGCAAGATCAAGGAGAGCGCACCTCCCGGCTGGCAGTGGGGACGCCTGCTGATCAGAACCACTCCAGTTGCGCTTCCTCGCGGCTGTTCACCCGGGCTTCGGGAGTCTGGCGCTGGAAGTCGAGACGGATGGAGCGCTCCTGCTCGCCATCGGCGGCCACGGCACGGATCGGGTAAAGCTGATCGCCATCGGCGAAGGGCACATGCAGGTGGAAGGTGCCGTCGGCCTGGAGCGGCACCTGGCGGTCACCGATGGTGAGGGTGGCGCTGGGTTCGGTGGCGCCATACACAATCAGCTCGGCGTCGGCCACGAGCCAGAAAGAGCGGGGCCGGGCCAGGCCGGCGCCGGATTCGCTGCGTCCGCTGGCCCACACACCGGCGCCTGAGGCCTGGCCCAGCTCGCCGGCGCCGCTCTCCAGCCCGTGGATGTGGTCCTGATACAGCTCCGACCCCACCCGCAGGCGCCGGGGACCGGCGGCCATCGCCTGCTGGTAGAAGCGCTCGTGATCCACTCCTCCAGCGTGCACCGGTAACGGCAGATCGGCCTGGGGGATCTCCACGGGAGCGATGGAGAAGGGCGCGAAGCCCGGAGTCACTGCGGCGGCGAACGATTCGGCGGGCACCCGAGCCGTTGCAGAGAAGGCGAGAGACAGCCAGCCCGCGCCATCCAGGCGATACCCCAGCTCCACCCGGTAGTCGCGGTCGCTCAACGGCACCGGCAGATACCACTCACTGGCCCCGCCATTCACCACCACCTCCTGGAGGGTGTGGGGGTGGGTGGCACCGTCACTCAGGCCGGTCACGTCCGCCACCCGCAGGCACATCTGGTGGGCGCCGGCGGCCATGGCGCGCTGGCGGTCGACGGCGCTGAGCTGCCAGCACACGGAGGCCCACTGGGGATCGCAAGGCTGGAAGCTCACCCAGCTGGCGGGCTCGGCTGCAGGGACCGCCTCCGGCACCGGCGCCACCGGGACGGCTGCCATCGGGACGGCTGCCACCGGGACGGCCGCCACCGGAACGGCCACCACCGGAACTGAGGCCCGAGCTTGCTGGGGCGCCGGGGCGGCTGAACCGAGAACCTGCTGGAGAGAGTCCAGCAGCTGGGAGCGGCTCATGGCGCTGTAGGTGCTTCCCAAACCCAGCTGACGCGCCAGTTCGCGCAACTGGACCATCGTCCGGGACGCCAGGGAGAGCAAGGTCTGGTCAGCGGAGCTCTGATCGGCAGACATGGGCGTGACCGGCCGCAATTATGAAGAAATAATCACGCACCAGCTCCGGGCGCGACCGTCTCTGTCATGGGACACGCATACAGGAAGCCAGACCCGGGCGTCGCGCGACCAACCGTTGGAACCGTTACCCACGGAACGGCCGGCCGCCCATAGGGTCATTTCAGCGCCAAGCCAACCCAACCCCCACCGTTCTGTGGAGCGCTTCTTTCTGGAGCTGGATCCGCCCGAAGAGGCCATGCGCAGCTGGCCCCACGTGGTGGTCGTGGGCGGCGGATTCGCCGGGCTGAAGATCTGTCACGTCCTGGCCCGCCAGCCGGTGCGGGTCACGCTGATCGACAAGCGCAACTTCAACCTCTTCCAGCCTCTGCTCTACCAAGTGGCATCCGGCCTGGTCTCGGAGGCGGACGTGGCCTCTCCCCTGCGCCAGATGGTGGGCCATGCGCCCAACGTGCAGATCCTGCTGGGCGAGGTCACCGACATCCTTCCCGACGAGCGCCGGCTGGTGCTCAACGGCCAGCATTTCAGCTACGACCAGCTGGTGCTGGCCACGGGCTCGGGCAGCACCTATTTTGGCCGGGAGGAGTGGCGGCCTCTGGCGCCGCCGATGAAGATCCTGGAGCACGCCGATGAGATCCGGCGTCGGTTGCTGATGGCCCTGGAGGAGGCCGAGCAGACCAGCGATCCCAACCGCCGCGCCTTCCTGCAGACCGTGGTGGTGGTGGGGGCCGGGCCAGCCGGCTGTGAGCTGGCTGGCTCGTTGATCGAACTGATGCACCGCGCGGTGCAGCGGGATTTCAAGCAGCTCCGCCAGCAGGACTGCCGCGTGGTGCTGGTGGACCTGGTGGAGCGGGTGCTGCCCACCATGGCCGAACCCCTGTCCGCCGCAGCCGCCGCCCACCTGGAAGATGCCGGCGTGGAGCTGCGGCTCGGCCTGAGGGTGGACGGCATCGCGCCAGGACGGGTGAGCCTCAGTGGCTCCACAGGCGAGCAGGACCTGGATGCGGCCACGATCTGCTGGACGGCCGGCGTGCGCGCCTCCCGCCTGGGTCGGCTGCTCAGCGAGCGCACCGGCTGCAGCGTGGACCCGGGCGGTCGCCTGGTGGTGGAGCCAGACTTCTCGGTGTCCGGCCATCCGGAGATCCGGGCGGTGGGGGACATTTGTTGCTATCGCCACACCGACGGGGGCATCCCGCTACCGGGCATGGCCGGACCGGCGGTGCAGGCCGGCGGCTGGGTGGCCCGCGACATCCTGGCCCGCCTGCGCGGCGACACGCTGGCGCCGTTCCGCTGGCTGGATCTGGGCAGCATGGCGGTGATCGGCCCCTGGTACGCGGTGGCCGACCTGCGCGGGGTTCACCTCACGGGGGTGGCCGGCTGGCTGGTGTGGGCCCTGGCCCACCTGGCCTTCATTCCGGACACCGAGAACCGGATCGCCCTGTTCAGCAAGTGGATGTGGCAGATCGCCACCCGCCAGCGCACCGCCCTGTTGATCACGGGCAGGCCCGACCAGCACCTGGGGGTGGATGTGGGCCTGTTCCGGGCCGAGCGGCCTGCAGCCCCAGGGGTCAGCGAGGCTGCCTGAATCAGGCGGCGCCGGGGTTGGCGATCGGGTCGAGGGTGATCTGCTTGCGGCCCAGTCTGATCTCAAACTGGTCGCCGGGCTGGAGACCGAGCTGGGCGGTGTAGGCGCTGCCCACCATCAGGTTGCCGTTGAACTGCACCTTGGTGAAGTAGCTGAGCTTGCGGCCGGCCTGGCCCCGTCCCCGGCTTCCGCCGCCCAGATCCATGCCCTTGGCCTCAAGCAGCGCCTCATAGAAAGCGGTGAAATTGAGACGCTCGGAGCCGTCCTTCTTGCTGCTCACGTAGCCACAGGCCCGTACCAGGTCCGATTTGGAGGCATCGCCCAGTTCCTTGACCTTGGAGAGCAGATCGGAGCCGGTGAGCATCGCTTTCAACTCAAAATGGTTATGACATCAACTTAACGTCTCTGTCCAGCCACCAGCATGGCTGCAGCAATCCCCGGCAACGCCTCTGCAGCAGGGCTGATGCCGTTTCACGGCAATGGCGAAGCAGAGCTGCAGCGGGCAGTCGCGTAAACCGGCCTTCATGAACAGCCGTTGCCGGAGATGAAGAGCCATGTGCAACAGGCGCCAGGCCCTTGCCGTTCCCCACTGGCCGGCCGATCGTGACAGCAACGGGATTCGGAGGCTCCATCGATGGACGACACCCCCCCTGAGCACCAGCCAGGAGCGCGCTGACGATCCGGCCCCTGCTCCAACACTCTCGACGGATCGCTGACGTTCCAGGCGTGTCGCGGTTGGTTTGTACAAACCGCCCTGTCGCCGTCCACTGCACCGCTCACGACTCAGCCGTTCACGGCCCAGCCCCAGGTGCCCCGGACCCAACGGAACGTCCCAATCGACACCTGGCCCCAGGTGCCAGCGCCGGCAGCTCCGACCAACAACTGAAGAATCTCCAGATCTGGCCATCAAGATCTGACGATCCCATCGATCGCAAAGGCAGCCATCCCAGGGGCCGACCCCGCTGATGACCTGTTGAGCGAAACAAAGCCCGGAGCCAGCTCTCCGGGCTTTGTTCTGTCTGGGGCCAGCCGCTGTACCCAGGGTTCAGTCCGGTGCCGCCCCGCCCCCCTGATTAAGGCCCCGTTTGATCAGGTCAACGTTGTGGCGCAACAGCTCGATGTAGCTCGGGGCCAGGCCATCCAGGCTGGAAACGGAATCGGTGTAGAGCGTGCCACCGAAACGCGCCCCGGACTGCTGGGCAAGCTGCCGTTGCTGGCGGTCGTCAAAGGTGCTCTCACAGAACACGGATGGCAGTCGGCGCTGGCGCACCTCAGCGGCAATGGCATCAAGGCGGGCCGGCTCCACCTGGGGTGTGGCCTGGGACGGCCAGAGGTAGATCTGCTCCAGCTTGTAGTCGCCTGCGAGGTAGGCGAGGGAGCCCTCACAGCTCACCAGCACCCGCTGGGTCCCGGGAATGGGCTGGAGCCGTTGTCGCAGTTGCTGATCCTGCCGAACCAGCTCGGCGCCATAGCGATCAGCACACCCCTGGTAGGTGGCGGCGTTGTCGGGGTCAAGGGCGATGAAGGCATCGCGGATGTTGTCCACATAGGTGAGGGCCTGGCGGGGGGACATCCAGGCGTGGGGATCGGGCTGGCCCGCCCGCGGGCCCGAGGGAATGGCCAGGGGCCGTACGCCGTCTGTCACATCGGCAGTGGGCAGGGCGGGGCGTTGCTCCAGCAGGGGAGTGAGCCAGGGCTGCAGGCCCAGTCCGTGCACCAGCACGAGATCGGCCTGTGCCAGCCAGGTACGCTCCCTCTCGCCCGGCTGATGGGCATGGATCTCCTCACCGGGAGCCAGCAGCGATTCCACCTGCAGGCGCCCACAGGCCACGGCCTCCGCCATGGAGCGCACCACCGTGAAGCCGGTGAGCACCAACGGCCGGCCATCGCGCTTCAGAGGAGCCGCAGATTGACTGCCAGCCTGACGCCAGGGCAGGGCAGGCCAGGTGGTGCAGCCCGCGAGCAGCATGCCCAGAAGCGGGCCAAGGGCCAGCCTGTGGATCAGCCCCCGCACCGGTGATCGAACAACTGATGTGCGTTTTAGGCAGGTTTTCCCTTGGCTGGGGGCGTCCCTCAGGATTTGCGGATTGTCTACCAGCTGCTGGTGCGATAAACGCGGTGTCCTGGCGGCAGCGGAGACGGATGGACTTGCACCTGGACCGCCGTACCCTCTGCCGTGGCCTGTTGATACACCTTGAGTCCGCGGGCGGACTGCTCCGGGTGCAATGGCGCAGGCAGGGCTGCAGGGTGAAGCGAGGCTGCGGCCATGACGAAGGAGTGCTTTTTTCAGGCTACGCCGCCACCTTCGCCGCAGCCGCTCTCCCGGCCGCCAGCCAATAAAAAGCTCCCCGTGGCTTGCACGCGGGAGCTGTCCATGGACTGGGTGGATGGCGATGAGCCACCTGATCACTCTTCCTCGGCCGAACCAGCAGGGATCAACTTGATCTGCTTGCGGCCGAGCTTAATCTCGAACTCATCACCGGGCTTGAGATCGAGCATGGCGGTGTAGGCCTTGCCCACCAGCAGGTTGCCGTTGCCCTGAACGGTGGCCACATAGCTCAGCTTGCGTCCGCCCTTGCCACGGCCCGCACCGTCATTGCCCAGGCTGAGGCCCTTGGCCTCAAGCAGGGCTTCATAGAAGGCGGTGAAGTTGAGGCGCTCACTGCCGTCCTTCTTAGTGCTCACGTAGCCGCACTCGCGCACCAGTTCAGACTTGGAGGCGTCTCCCAGTTCCTTGACCTTGGCCAGCAGTTCAGATCCGGTGAGCATTTTTTGGGGCTCGATTTCCCATTGATCATAGACGATCATGGGCCGTTGAAAAGCCATCGCTTCCAAATCGATCCCCCGCCGTGGTGTAGCTGAACCTCGCCAACAACCCGCCAGCAGCATCCTCGCCGGAGCGCGCGGGGCGAACTGCCAGGCAGCTGCAGGTGGGCCGGTCCAGGTGATTCACAGACAGCCGTATCGCCGCCAGGGCCCACCCCCTGCCAGAGCAGGTTGAGCTGTGTGCTCCCCCACACCTTGAGCCGTTGATGCTGGCCAGAGGCTGCCAGGTACTGCAGGGTTGAGAGAACGGCTGTGCCCTGCGGGCACGCCCATCCCACGGGCCACCATGACCGACGCCAATTCAGCGATCCCCCTTCAATCTGCGGCGCACGATCGCCGGGTCGCCGCCTCCAGCGAGTCCCTCGGCGTGGCCGGGAACCCAGCACTGCGTGAGCAACTGCACTACCGGCGGCTGGAGCAGACCTATTACCAATCCGCGCAATACGCGGCCATGGTGGAGCGCTACCCATTGCTGCGCAGCAGCATCGACGCCTGCCGCTCAGTGGTGCTGGTGAGCGATGCACCGGCGCCAGCCCCCAGGGGCGCTGCCCATCTGCATTGGCAGCGCAGCCATGGTGAAGGCTGAACGCCGATGGGCCAGCCGGGCCGAACGGAGGGCTGGATCTCACTAGAACGGAGCATCAGCACCGCCTGAGATGGCCGAGGCCGCAGCGATTGCCCATCCCGTGCGTCTGGCCGGACTCTGGGGCGCCTGGTTGCTGGTGATGCTGTTCCACGTGGAACTGGGCCTGATGCCCCTCTTTCACGGTCTCTCCGTGGAGATCAAGAGCCAGGTGGCGCCGGGCCGGCTGCCGCGGTTGTTTCTGGCGATGCTGTTCTACTTCCTGCTGCCGGTGGCCGCCCTGCTGGTGGCGGTGCATGCCATCGCGGATCCCGGCGGCTGGAGCGCCAGTGGGCAGTGGCGGGCCGCCATGTTCTGGTTCAGCCTGATCTATACGGCCAGCAATGTGATCCACCTGATCGCCGATATCCGCATTCCCGATTCCCGCTCCGATCAGGTGCTGCTGATGACCGCGCTCACCCTGGTGGGCCTGCTGATCAACCAGCAGGCCCTGGCGTGGTGGCAGAGCTGAGCAGCCTGGTCTGGATCCTGACGGGCGGGCTGCTGATGAGCCTGGTGGCCATGGTGGGAGGTCTCACCCTGCTGCTGCCGCCGCGCACGCTGCAACGGCTGCTGATGCCGCTGGTGTCGCTGGCAGCGGGGTCGCTGCTGGGCGGGGCCCTGTTCCACATGCTGCCGGAGGGCATAGGCGCGATCGGTGCCCGCGCCGGCAGTCCCTACGTGGCGGCCGGATTCAGCACATTCCTGGCCCTGGAACTGTTTCTCCAGTGGCACCATTCCCACCGCCCAGGCGCGCACGGCAAGGAGCCCCTGGCCATCCTCATCCTGCTCGGCGATGCCCTGCACAATTTCATCGGCGGGCTGGGGATCGCCAGCACGTTTGTGCTGAATCCCGCCGCGGGGGTGGCGGCCTGGTGTGCGGCCCTGGCCCATGAACTGCCCCAGGAGCTGGGCGACTTCGCCATCCTGCTGCACAGCGGCTGGTCAGCCGGCGCAGCCCTGCGCTGGAACCTCATCTCCGCCCTCACCTTTCCCCTGGGGGCCGTGCTGGCCTGGCTGCTGGCCCAGTCGCTGCCGGTGGCGGGCCTGGCGCTGTTCGCCGGAGGCAACTTTCTCTACATTGCCGCCTCCGACCTGGTGCCGGAGATCAAGACCAGCACCAGCCTGCGCTCCGGCGCCCTGCGCTTCGGCTGGTTCAGCGCCGGGCTGCTGCTGATGCTGCTGCTGGCGCGATGAGCCCCGGCACAGGGGGTTGTCAGCCCCGGATCCGGCACCGATCCTGAAGGGCAGGAGAAGGGTCCATGCTGTTTCACATCCGCCACGCCCTCCGCTACGCCTACGAGCGGCCGGTGTTTCTGGAACCGACCGTCCTGCGCCTGATCCCCCGCAGCGACCCCGCCCAGCAGCTGATCCACCACGGGCTCAGTATCCATCCGCAGGCGAGCGGCAGCTCCCGGGTGCTGGAAGCCAACGGCAGCGAAGCGGTGGTGCTGTGGTTCGATGCGCTGCAGGACTCGCTCAGCATCGAAGTGGACCTGGTGGTGCGCACCCTGCGCGCCAACCCCTTCGACTGGATCGTGAGCGATCCGGCGGCCCGCCGCCTGCCGGCCACCTACCCGGCCGACGAAACCCTGTCCCTGGCCCCCTGCCTGGCGGGCGCCGAACCGATTGACGCTGCGGTGTGCCGGTGGGCGGCGGATCGGGCGGCGGAGGTGGAGGGCGACACCATCCGCTTCCTGGGCCATCTGGCCGACACAATCCACCAGGGCTTCCACCACATCGGCCGGCCAGACGGAGAGCCGATGGCCGCCGCCGACACCCTCGCCAGCCGCACCGGCGCCTGCCGTGACACCGCCATGCTCTACGTGCACGCCTGCCGCAGCCTGGGTCTGGCGGCCCGCTTCGTGAGCGGCTATTCGATGCACCACCCTGAGGAGGTGAGTGAACATGAGCTGCACGCCTGGGCCGAGGTGTACCTGCCCGGCGGCGGCTGGCGCGGCTACGACCCCAGCCTGGGCCTGGCCGTGGCCGATGGCCACGTGGCCCTCACCGCCGCCCCCGACCACCAGCTGGCGGCTCCGGTGAGCGGCCGCTACCGCGGCACGGGGGTGACCTCCTCCATGCACTATGCGGTCGAGGTGCGCAGTGCCGAGACCCTGGAGGCCCTGCAGGCCCTCGACCGGGATCGCCCCCTGCAGCTGCCGGCAGCAGAGGCCTGGCTGAATGGCTGAATGGCCAAGACTGACGTTCAGAGGATCAAAAGCGACTGCAACGTCTTGCGATCTTCGTTTTCGGCTTTATTTGCTGAATCTTTGGGTCTTCTGAACCCACACTCTGAGCTTCGGGCGTAAGTTTGCTTGCTGATTTCAGGGCCGACAATCAGCAACTCTCGCCCTGCAACCGAACCCCTTGGCTGGAGTCCCAGGCTGCCGGGATTTCTCCTGCTTCCTGGCGATGGGCTGATTCTTCTCGATGGCGAGGGGAAGATCTGCTGGCTGGACCGCTGGATGAAGCGATTGCTGGGGGGACCCGTCGCCAGCTGGTCAGGGCAGCCGCTGGCCGCTTGCTGGCCGGCGCTGGATCAGGCCGTGCAGGAGCACGCTGCTCGGCTGGCCGAGGGTCCAGTGGACCTCGAACGGCCAGGCCCCAGGGGCGAGCTCCGGGGCATTCGTCTGTTCCGCAGCGATACCGGTGTAGGCATCGGCGTGCTGCAAACCGGCGATGCATCGCCGATCGACCATCCCCTGGTGCAGCTGTTCAGCGGCCTGTTCAACGCTGTGCAGGACGCCCTGCTGATCACCCTGGCTGAACCGATCAACTCGCCCGGGCCGGTGATCGTGTACGCCAACGCCAGCCTCAGCGAGCAGACCGGCTATGCCCCGCATGAGCTGCTCGGCCGCAGCCCCCGGCTGTTCCAGGGCCCCGGCACCGACCTCAGCGTGACCGGCCGCTTCCGGGAACACCTGCGGCAATGGCACCACTGCGAGATGGAGGTGCTCAACTACAGCCGCGACGGCCAGCCGATCTGGATTGATCTCAAGGTGGCCCCCCTGGCGGATGCCGATGGCTGGTTCACCCACTGGGTGTCGGTGCAGCGCGACGTGTCCGACCGCAAGGCCGGTGAACAGCAGCTGGTGCAGCAGGCGGTGAGCGACCCGCTCACGGGCCTCCCCAACCGTCGCGGACTGCTGGAGCAGCTGGAGCGGGCCCTGCTCCGGCAGCCCCATCACATCGCCCTGATCTTCTGCGATCTCGACCAGTTCAAGGAGGTGAACGACCGCTACGGCCATGCCGTGGGCGACACCCTGCTGCAGGAGATCACCCGCCGGATGCGAGCGGTGCTGCGCCCGCAGGACACCATGGCGCGGCTGGGGGGCGATGAATTCGTGGTGTTGATCGATGATCTCCAGCACCGCGAGGAAGCCCTTGGCAGGGCTGAGACGCTGCGCAGCTGCCTGGCTGAACCCTGGCACTGCAAGGGTGATGAGCTCTACCTCTCGATCAGCATGGGGGTGGCGTTCAGCAACAACACCGAGGGGGGCGGCCCTGGTGGCCTCAGCCCGGAGGAACTGCTGCGGCGGGCGGATCTAACGATGTACGAGGTGAAGAGCCGCGGCCGGGACGGCATCGCCGTCTACAGCCACACCTCAGATCAGCGGGTGCAGCATGGTGTGGACCTTCGCCACCACCTGGAGCAGGCCCTGCGCCACGACAGGCTGCTGCTGCATGGGCAGCCCCTGGTGGATCTCGCCAGCGGCACCGTGCTCGGGGCCGAGGCCCTGGTGCGCCTGCACACGGCGGCAGCGGAGCTGGTGAGCCCGGAGGAGTTCATCCCGGTGGCCGAGCGCTCAGGACTGATCGTGCCCGTGGAACGCTGGGTGATGGCGCAGGCGCTGCGCACCCTTGCCCTTTGGCAGGCAGCAGGGCTGCCCTGGCAGCTGGCCATCAACATCAGCCCCCAGCACCTCGAGCAGGAGCAGCTGGCCGATGAGCTGCTGATGTTGCAGGAGGAGTGCAGCGCTGATCTGGGCGCCCTCAGCGTGGAAATCACAGAAACCGTGCTGCTCAAGGCCCATGCCCGCGCCCACCACAACCTCAGCCGACTGCAGCAGGCCGGGGTGACGATCGCCTTGGATGACTTCGGCACGGGCTACTCCAGCCTCGCCTGGCTCAGTGAGCTGCCGATCGACCAGGTGAAGATCGATCGCTCGATCATCGCCCGGGTCACGGAGGACGGGCGAACCACTGCCCTAGTGCGGGGGTTTGTGCAGGTGTTTCAGGATCTGGGCCTGGTCGTGGTGGCCGAGGGCATCGAAACCGAGGCCCAGCACCAGGCAATGCTGGCCATGGGCTGCGCGGTGGGCCAGGGCTTTCTGTACGGAAGGCCCACGCCCCTGGAGCAGGCGCCCTGGGCCCTGTGATCCAGAAGCCCATAGCTGGATCCTCTGCGTCAGCGAAGACGGGCGTTTCAATGGAACCGCCGAATAGCCGGTTGGATCGGCGCCATGGGATTGGCCCCGTCCGCGGCGATTTGCCTAAGGTTTGGCCTGGGAGCTGAGTGCACCCCTTCAGGCGATGACCACCGTTGACTGGCTCTGGCTCTTGCACCCTGCCCTGGCCGTTGCCCTGGTGTATCCCCTGCTCGGCGCCACACTCCAGCTGGCGAACCAGACCCGCCGCCGCCGGCTCAACCAGAGCAAGGCGCCGGTGACCTCAGGTGCTGAACACACGGCCCAGGGACGCTGGCTCACGGGGGCGGTGGTGGCCATCCAGCTGATCGCCTACGCGGTGGTGATCCTCACAAAAGAGCCCAGCCAGCTCGATCCGGGCCGCTCCGGCCTGCTGCTGCTGGTGCTGGCCGGCAGCGTGCTGGCCCTGGTGGCCCTCTGGCGGGTACGGCGGGCGGCCTACCGGGCCAGCTTCGCCCTGCTCTGCTGGATCGGCGTGATCGGCCTGGGAATGCAACCGGAGGTGTGGCGCCTGAGCGACAACCCCCTCGATCCCGCCTTCTGGCAGTCGCACTTCTGGGGCGGCATGGGGCTCACCGGCCTGCTGCTGTTCGCCCTGGCTGCCCAGCCTGAGATCCAGCGGCAGCTGCGCTGGCGGCGGCTGCACCTCAGCGCCAACGCCCTGGCGGCCCTGATCTTCATCACCCAGGGCATCACCGGCCCCCGCGACCTGCTGGAGATCCCCCTGAGCTGGCAGAAGCCCACGATCTACGGCTGCAACTTCGAACAGCGGATCTGTCCGCCGTTTGCTCCGGCCCCTGCTCCCCAGCCCCCAGGCTGATGCGCCTCCCCTGGGCCGTGCTGCTGCTGGCCCTGCTCACGGCGCGCTACCTGCACTGGCGCGTCACCGCCACCCTCAACCTCGACTCCCCCCTGGCGGCGGCCCTGAGCGTGCTGCTGCTGGCGTGCGAGCTGTGGCTGCTGGCCCACGGCTTTCTGCAGCTGCTGTTCAGCCTGGCGCCGGAGCGCCGAGATCCATCGGGGCAGGGCGACGTCAGCAGCGACCCGCAGGTTCTGCCCTGGGTGGACGTGCTGGTGCCCAGCTATGGCGAACCGCTTGAGGTGGTGGAACGCTCCCTGCGCGGCTGCCGCGCCCTCCGCTACCCACAGTTGCGGGTGTGGCTGCTCGATGACGCAGCCCGTCCCGAACTGGCGGCCCTGGCCGGGCGGCTGGGTTGCCACTACAGCAGCCGCGAGCAGCGCCAGCACGCCAAGGCCGGCAATCTCAACCATGTGCTGCCCCGACTGGAGGGGGAGCTGATCGCCGTGTTCGATGCCGACGTGGTGCCCGTGCGGGAGTTTCTGCAGCGCACGGTGGCGCCCTTCCGCCACCCTGGCGTGGGGCTGGTGCAGACGCCCCAGACCTACATGAACGCCGATCCGGTGATCCGCAACCTGGGCCTGGAGCGCTGGCTGCTGCCCGACGAGGAGAGCTTCTACCGCTGGATCGAGCCGGTGCGCCAGCGGCTTGGGGCGGTGGTGTGTGCCGGCACCTCATTCGTGGTGCGGCGCCAGGCGCTGCTGGCGGTGGGGGGCTTTGAAACCGGCAGCCCTTCGGAGGATCTGGCCACCGGCATCCGACTCACCGCCGCCGGCTGGCGCCTGCTGTTCCTG
>Ga0079300_10000433_pt1 | contig 15770 bp, 10 predicted proteins | sample Wag4_2014_7_11_FD_74799 | JGI IMG/M metagenome (GOLD analysis project Ga0079300, IMG submission 74799) | Fresh water microbial communities from Ohio, USA - Utica-2 Time Series HT 2014_7_11 | ecosystem: Environmental > Aquatic > Freshwater > Water tank | place: USA: Ohio | collected 2014-07-11
GGAGGAGCCTGACTTTTATCAATGGCTAATATCTCATCGTTCCACCCCAGAATATGCAGGGGCCGTTTATGGGAAACGCGGAATTATTCAGGAAGGTGAATTGCAGTGGTCTTCTAAGCTGTACGACTTTTTGTGGAAGCCACTTGAACCATTTTTGAAGGGTGTTTCAACCGTCTATTTTGCAGGTTCTGGCATTTTGCATCAATTGAACTTAAATGCGATCCCCATTGATTCCTCTCAGTTGTTAATGGATCGATTTCAATTAATTCGACTAGATAACACGTCCAGAATTCTGACAAAAAAGCAACCAACTGAACACTCCCTCCAACAAGCCTTATTAATCGGGGCAGTCAACTATCATTCGCGAAATAACACCCAACAACAACCCACTGGTGCAGCGTGGAAAGCCTTGCCAGGAGCAATAGAGGAGGTTAACCGGATACAGTCCATTCTACAAAAAGCTGGGGTAGCGAGCTCCCTACAACAAGGTTGGAATGCCTCTGAATCCTACGTAAAAATAGTGGGAAGGCAGGTTAATCCTCCACAGCTACTACATTTTGCAACACATGGGTATTTCTTTCCCAACCAGCCAAGTATTCCTGAGCTGCCTGTTCGTGCTCAACGCATCCAAACCGCCCAACACCCACTCGTCCGATCCGGATTGATTTTAGCCGAAGCCAATTCGTATTGGAATGAAATGCCGGTACCCCTGAACACAGTGGACCACCTTGATGATGGAGTACTTACCGCCTATGAAGTTAGCCAACTACATTTAGAAGGCACGGAACTCGTGGTGCTATCCGCTTGTGAAACGGGGCTTGGAGATATACGTGGAAACGAGGGAGTTTATGGGCTTCAGAGTGCTTTTAAGTTGGCCGGGGCTTCCAAACTATTGGTTAGTTTATGGAAAATACCCGACGAACCAACTGCAAAGCTCATGGGCTATTTTTACACGAGCTATCTTCTAGAAAAAAAGAGCATTAGAGAAGCACTTTTAACGGCACAACGCAAAATGCGCTCCGATGGATGGTCTCCCTATTATTGGGCCGCGTTCGTACTCATTGAGTAAAATTATAGGTTGGAATTGTATGGAAAAGGACTAGAGGAGTTGTTAAGCCCCTTTTTCAGTGGTTCTATTTTGGTAAACCGCCTCAACAAAGCGTAAACCTGCTGAAAAAGGATCGTAGGAAATCTGTTGATAGCCTAAAGAGAGAATCAACTCGTCGGTTTTTCGATTCAAGTTACATCCACCAGCCACAGATTTCCAAAGAGGATTTATCCTATCTTGAAATCTATCTGTTCCAGGATGGGTAGAGCAGAGATGTTCCAAAATAAGTAGTTTGCCATCGGGCTTTAACCATTTCTGGAACTGAACGAGGGCCGCGCTTGGATCTGGAACCGTGCAAAGTACAAGCGTACAGACCACATAATCCAACGAATGGGGTGGAATCAAGCTGTCTAGGAGAGGGTCTTCTATCCCTACTTGGTGTAGCTGAATGCTAGCTGCAGCAGGGCTTTTTTTACGTTTTTTTTGAGCTTGCTCGAGCATCCCCGAGGAAGGCTCCACACCAATCAATTGGACCGCTTCTGTATAATGCTCCAAATTAACACCAGTACCAACTCCTACCTCTAAAATAGAACCACTTAGTTGGTTCAACAACCGTGCCCGGCGGGCATGCAGGTAGGGACGCTCAAGGAATTGAAGCAAAAAATCGTACCAGTTACTCATCCAAATAGAATATCCCATATTTATTCTTCTAATTCGGAGTTTGCAGAGCCAAAATGCGTAGTTGGAAGGCCCAATAAGCCATAAAGGAAAGCCTGCAACATGGCAAAGGGCAATAACAAGAAAAAGGCGACTAGCATCCCTGCTTCATAACCTAGCGTGCTGTTCGAATAGGGACGACCTTTAGAGCGCGCACTGAGTGCGCTATACGGCAAGCCAAAAATATTTCCCAGAAGCATGACTTGAAGCGCAGCCAGAATAATTCGAGCCTTGATCGGTCCATACTCTAACTGAATTTCCTCAAAAGCCACCCGGTAGGGTAGACCTCCCTTTTCCGCAAAGTGCTGAGCAAATAACAATGCTTTTGCCTCCTCTGCTTTCACAAAGTCGGTAGAACCACTCAAAAATGCCTGAATTTCTTCGTTATCCATCCCCGCTTTTAACGCCAAATAGGCATGGGCATAAGAGCAAGCTGGACAAGCGTTCACTTGGGTTACGGCCAATTGCAACCGCTCAATAAACAAAAGGTTGATTAGTCCTTTTTTTTGGTTGTACCTCAATTTCCGGATTGCGGCCGGAGCTTGCACCAAGGTTCGGTACAAATCAGAAACCGTAAATATTCGTTTATAACCCGTCTGATATTCAATATAAGAAGGGATTTGGATGCTTTTTTTCATCAATACCAAGTTTGGGATTCTACTTGATTCATTTTGTGTAAAATTACTATGACGAGCAGCATTGAATCGGTGATTAAAATCACATCCCATTTTCATACTTATTGAATTAGCATTATTTTCGATTGGTCTTCTATTTAATGATTAAAATTGGAATGTCAAAGTGGCCCAAACGGAACGTCCTACCCCGTTTATTCCAGAACCATGCACTCGATAATCACGATTGGCAAGGTTCACAACGGAGCATTGTAATCGAAAATAATCCCACTTTAGTTCTGAGTGAAAGTTACATACTATCCATCCTGGCGTTCCACCAATAGGAATTCGATTATCTGCTATATCTCCGGAAGCAAGCCTGTTTTGCTTTCCAGCGATTAACCCTTCAAATGTCAGGGTTAATTGTTTTGATATCGTTATTAGACTTGAGAAGGAGGAGAATACAGGAGGGATGCGACGTAAAGGTTCATCCAACAGTTCATTTTGGCCGTATGTCCAAGTTAGTGCCCCCTTGATTGTCCAATAAGAGTAAGGTTGGTAGGAAAAAGTGGTTTCCAATCCACGAATAAAACCCTTACCAATATTTGCTTTTGAATATATGGGGTACCCTTGTAGTTGTTGTGTGTCTTGTCTTACCCGTTCAATGAGGTTAAATAAGTTATTATGATAAAGGAAGGTAGCGTATTGAAAGGGGCCTTTCAGTAGTTTTATCCCAAGTTGCTGCTGAAAAGACCTTTCGGGACGTAAATTATAATTTGGCACCTCATATCTAAAATCAATAATTCCAAGCGAACTTAGGTCATCAATATTAGGTGCACGATAACTGGTTCCACATGACGCATTCAACCAAACTCCATCTGCTATAGAGTAATTTACTAAAAAATAACCAACTAGTGCGTTGGGACTCAATTGTACCTTTTGACTACTATTTTCTTGAATGGAAAGGTTGATCTGCTGATACCGAATACCTGCAGAAAAATGGTAATTCCCCACAAAATAGTCATTTAGAAGAAATAAGGAGGCGCTCTCGTAGAATGACTTGGGAGGATATAATCCCCGCTTTGTTTCTATACTTCCTGACAACGTATTTTCATCCGTCCTAACACTATTGATCAGTTCTCTAGTTACTTCTAACCCGATCGTAGAGGAAGCTGATCTGAAAAAATTAGCTTCTGTTTCAATCGTGAACCCAACGACTCCAACATTGTCTGCTTCCCGTTTCGAAATTGGTTGACCAATCTTTTTACTAATTCTTTTCTCATATGTCATCTGTTTATGCAAAGAAAAATGAGTAGTCTTAAAATACTTATTTTTATGGAGGAAATGGAACTTCACATAGCTCAGTCTTCGTTCTTGTAATTCCATCTGATTCAATTCAAACTGTTCTAATTGGATTTTATGAAACACATCAACATCGTGCTGTTTGACCTGTTGATTCAAGAAAGTTGCTTCCAGTCGTGGACCAAGTTGAACTCGAGCCTTAACATTACGATCAAATTCATAATAACCACTAGGCGATTGGATACCTGTTGTATCCCCTCCAAAAAGATCTCCAAAATTCCGTAGTGTTATAGAGGCAGCAGCTGACACTTTGCGAGATGAAAACTGGAGCTCTTGGAAACCCGTTTGTTCCATATCCTTCGAAGCTGCTCTAAAAAGGGTGAGTGCGCTTAGCTCAGGTTTGGATGAAAATGGCAACTGCTTGGATCGTAATAAAATCGCGCCTCCAATCGCATCTGAGCCAAATTGTGCGGAGCTGCCGCCATTTATCAATTCCATTTCAGCCAGATCAAAAACATTTATTGTATTCAAATATTGATTTGGACCATATCTATAGGTGGAGTTATTGATTCTAATTCCATCATATAATAAAACGATTTGATTACCCATCAAACCTCGAACAATCGGTGAGCCTCCTCCCAGGTTTGTTTTTTGTAAGAAAACCCCCGGAAGGTTCCAAGCTGCATCGGAAGTGGTACTGACTACCTGTTGACTAAATAAGGTTGAATCTATCAATTGAATCGGGTAAGGAGCAAATCTTCTATTCTTTGGTAGCCTCTGAGCGCTAACTACCCATTCTTCTATTTGAACACCATTAATCAGTAAACTATCCGCTGAATTTTGAGCAGAACTGATTGTAGAATTACCAATTAACATTAAAAAAAATAAAAAATAAGGAAAAATAGAAAAATACATCGCTAGTAAATTAAAAAAAAGCAAAAATAATTCTCAAATATTAACTACAAGTGAAGATTATTCCCGTTTTTTTAATATTTTAATAATATCAGATTACATAAATTAGGTTGACTTTTGAGCTGGATTTAACACCTCCCCTAAGATGTAGTTTTCAAAAGAAATCACTCAAATTATGCGCCTTTTCATTGCTGTTTTTATAGTATTATCATCTATTGGATGCCACTCAATAAATACCATCAAAGAACGTCGATTGATCAATTCAATCGCTGCACCTGCAGGGAATCGCTATTGCCAAATAGATCAGGAAGGCACCACTATTCTCCCTAATGGACGACTAGTTAGGCCTTCTGGAAAAACCTATCGAATTGCGCCCCACCCTTTTGGGTTGACACTTTCAAAGGACGGCACCATAGCTGTGACAGCAAATTCTGGCAATAGACCATTTTCTATTACCATTATTCGACGCCCATTTTCAGTTCAACCAGAAATCATTCAGGTACCAGAAGGTGCCCAGAATAACTCCAACGTGTTGGAGGACGTATTTATGGGTTTGGCAATTACTAGTGACAATAAATATGTGTGGGTGGCTGGGGGGATCTCCAACACTATATATCAATTTGACCTAACAACAGGTCTGAAGGTTGACTCAATAAATTGTGCCCAAGCAGATAATCCAGATGGTTACTTGGGTGACCTATGTTTAAATTCAGATGAATCAAAGCTCTACGTATGTGATCAAAGTAATTTTGAGGTACTGACGATAAGCACTAAGATTAAATCGGTTATTGCTAGGACAAAAGTGGGACGATATCCTTTCGGGCTATGCTTAGCGCCTAATGAGGATCGTTTATATGTAGCTAACGTTGGAATGTTTGCCTACTCACCTCTTGAGCCTCTAAACGGATTGGATTTGACAAAGGCCCCAGATTTCGCAACGATACCCTTTGGATCTGATAGTATGTACTATGGATTTGAAACAGGGGATTATAAAGTTCCTGCTTTGGGAGATCCAAATGCTCCTGAATCCTTTTCGGTTTGGACGCTAGATGTAACTTTAGATCAACCAAAAGTGATCCGAAAAATAAAAACGGGTTTTTTAGTTGGTGAAAAAATTGATGGAATCCCTGCTGTTGGAGGATCTAGTCCCAATTCTATTGTTTGCTCGGAAAAATATGTTTACGTAACAAACGGGAATAATGATTGTATATCCATCATCGATGCGGAGAATGGAAAAATTGCTAAACAGCTTAGATTGAATCTTTTCCCGCCTTTGCGCAATAAGCGAGGGATAATTCCATTTGGAATTGCACTCGCACCCTCTAAAAATAAAATGTATGTTGCAGCAGCAGGAATTAATGCTGTCGCTGAGATTGATGTAAAAACTGCTAAAGTAACTGGATACCTGCCAGTCGGATGGTTCCCTTCTAAATTGGCAGTTTCTCCTGATGGCGATAAGTTAATCGTCGCCAATGCAAAAGGATTTGGAAGTGGCCCTAATGGAGGAGAAGGTTTCACAGAAGGACCGGAGGGAACTTATATCGGCCACCTAATGAAAGGAAGTATCACCGTGCTACCAATACCTGATAAAAATGAATTGAAAAAATATACCGATCAAGTAATCGACAATAATTTTAGTCAGAGTAAGCGAAAGTGCAATCCCCCAAACCCAATTACACTTAGGGATAGTCCCATTAAACACCTTGTGTTTATCTCTAAGGAAAATAGAACTTATGATGAAGTGTTTGGCCAAGTTGCAAGTGGTAAAGGGGACCCACAACTTGCAAGGTATGGTTATAATCGTTCCTTCAGTAACAAAGCGGAAACTAGCAAAGTCCAGGGAGCAACCGTTATGCCTAATCACCTTGCACTTGCTGCTAGGTTCGCAATTAGTGATAATTTTTACGTCGATAGTGATCACAGTGCAGACGGTCATCGATGGCTTGCCTGTACCTATCCTAACGAATGGCTGGAAACGTCAATTGCCGCTGATTATGGGGGGCATCGAAACGGAAAACCTGGAAGTAAAGCAATAGGTCAATATGCATGGACGGGAGGGGCCGGTGCAATTTTTCCTGAGGACTACAATGAAGCAGGAGCGCTTTGGGATCATTTAAATCGGCATCAAATTGACTTTTTCAACTTCGGGTTTGGTACAGAAATGGCGTCAAACATAGCTGACAGCACGATGAAATATACCGGACAAAAAGTATTGGTTAATTTTCCAATCCCGGCCCCTTTGTACAATAGAACCTCGAGAAAATATGCAACCTACAACATGGCAATTCCAGATCAATTCCGAGCAGATATGTTTATCGAAGAGTTTTCAGAAAAATGGCTTGAAGGAAACCAAAAAATGCCTAGCTTGATAACCATAATGCTTCCACAGGATCATGGCGCTGGTGAACGTCCCCATGCAGGATACCCTTTTCGTGAGAGTTATATGGCAGACAACGACCTAGCATTAGGTAGAATTGTTGAGTTTTTATCGCATACGCCATATTGGAAAGAAATGGCTATAATAGTGACCGAAGATGATGCACAAGACGGCCAAGACCACGTAGACGCACACAGAAGTCTATTAATGGTAATTTCTCCATGGGCTAAACAAGGATTTGTTTCGCATGATCACACAAGTTTTGGGAGTATTTTTAAAACAATTTGGAACGTTCTAAAAATTCCATCTTTAAATCAATACGATGCAGCAGCAACTGATTTAAGGGATGCCTTTACGATGGAACCTAATTTTTCGCCCTATAAAGCAATACCTGCAGACCCAGGAATATTAAATCCCGCTACTTTGCTCCGCCCCTTTGATAAAAAATTTGATTGGAAAAGTTTGCTCGATTCTCCCACTCTAGATAACGTAGAAGATTTCCTAATCGAGAAGCGGAAGCCGTATGAAAGAAATAGATAAAAGTCAAGTCCCACTTTTCCGGTTAATCGCTGAGCCAGAAAAAATAGACAAAGAGAATATTAACTTTAAAATTACACTGTACTAACATTTACTTAATATACTGAAAATCAAATTATTAATATTAAATTAAACTATAGAATGCATCGGCAAGATGGGGTATAATCTACCTTTGACACACCTTAGAAAGAGAAGCTTTATCCCTTCTGTAGCTGTGTAATTCGTTTACTACTATCATTTAGTAGTCTGTCAGATAAGATCAACTTAACCTAATTTTTTTATGAAGGAATTTATTTATACCTTCAAGAGCGCCGTAGGCGCTCTTGCACTCACCCTTTTGTGTCTCGGAAATACTTCGGCACAATCCATAAAGGGTATTGTCAAAGACAATTTGACAAATGAACCGCTGCCCGGTGCTACAATCCAAGTTCAATCTGGAAAACAAGGCGCAGCCACTGATGCAGAAGGTCGTTTTACGGTCAATGCATCAAAGGGAGATGTTCTATTGGTATCTTATGTAGGGTACAATCCCAAAACAATTACGGTGACAGATGCCTTGGATCTAGAGATTTTACTAGAGTCCAACACCGTTCTTGGAGAAGTCACAGTAGCAGCCCTCGGTATTAGCCGAGAGAAGAAATCTCTTGGTTACGCCGTGCAGGAGGTAGATGGTGACGAGCTCCTTAAAGCTCGTGAACCCAACCCCATTAATGCACTTACCGGTAAAGTAGCTGGTCTTACCATTGGAGCTTCACCTGAACTATTAGGTGCTCCAAATATTAGCCTTCGAGGCTCTAATCCAATTTTCGTGGTAGATGGTGTGCCCGTGAATTCAGACACTTGGAACATCAGTGCAGACGATATCGAATCCTATACGGTACTCAAGGGTCCAGCTGCTGCAGCGCTCTATGGTTTCCGTTCAAAGGACGGTGTAATTATGATTACGACAAAAAAGGGTACGAAAGACAAACGTGGTGTAAGTGTTGAATTTAATAGTAGCCAAATGGTTGAATCGGGATTTAATGCAATACCAACCGTGAATTTTGAGTATGGACCTGGAGACCATGGTCGCTATGCCTTCTTTGATGGCCGTGGCAACGGAACCAATGATGGAGACTATGATATCTGGGGTCCCCGCTTTGAAGGACAATTGATTCCTCAGTATGACAGTCCAATCGATCCCAACACTGGTGAGCGAATTCCAACTCCTTGGCTAGCGCGCGGTGTAGATAATCTTGAGCGTTTTCTTCGCCCTGGAATGCTTTCCACCAATAACTTGTCCATTTCTAGTTCATCAGAACGAATGGATACTAGGTTCTCTACCTCCTACAACTATCAGCAAGGGATGGTTCCCAATACCCAATTGAATGGATTAAACTTTAATATATCTAACAACCTTCGTTTTAATAAACGTGTAAGCCTTGAATCAAATCTTAACTACAACAGGCAGTTTACCGATAATATTCCTGACATACAGTACGGGCCCAACTCTATGATTTATAATATTATACTGTGGGGAGGAGCCGACTGGGATGTTGACGACATGAAGGATTACTGGCAGGAAGGGAAAGAAGGTGTCCAACAGATTTATGCTGAATACCAGCGTTACAACAACCCTTGGTTCATGGCACAAGAATGGTTGCGTGGCCACTACAAGACAGATATTTATGGTCAGACAGCCCTCAACTGGAATATTGCCAAAGGACTAGATTTTAAATTGCGAACCGCCATCACAAGTTATGATCTCTTCAGAAATGAAAAACTGCCTTACTCTGCCACCGTATATGGTCGCGAAGAGGGTAGAGGTGACTATCGGGAGGACAAACGGTCATTGTTTGAAAACAATACAGATGCGTACCTAAATTTTGATCGGAATTTAACAGAAAATATTAGCCTGAAAGCACTTGCCGGTGCAAATGTTCGGTCATTCAATTATGAGAGTAGCTATACGACCACAAATTATTTGAACGTTCCTGGATTATATTCCTTCTCCAACTCTGCAAATCCATTATACGCTACTAACTTCAGGTCAAAAATGCTCGTGCAGAGTGGATATTATTCACTTGATTTGGGCATCCGTAATTTTCTGTACCTTTCCCACACCGGCCGTGTAGATCGTTTATCAACGCTTCCTGCAAACAGCAATACGTTCTATTATCCAAGCGTGGGTGCAAGTATGCTTATTAGCGAACTAGCTGATCTTGGTCCAATTTCTTATCTGAAATTACGAGGTTCTTATGCTAATGTTAAAGAGGCATTGACTACTCGATATATCGGTGCAACGCCTGCGGATGCATACCCACTTGGCTATGGATCTTATTATTCTTCTACCTACGACGGCCCTTCGTATTCAAATTCATCCGTGTACAACTCACCTCTGGTTTATAATGGCCAGCCTGGTTCTTACTTTACAAATACGATTTCGAATACAGGATTGCAACCTTCTTCCCGTACCAACTACGAGGGTGGAATAGAAGCTCGTATTTTGAATAACCGGATTGGATTGGATGTCACGTACTTTCAATACATCGATGGACCACAGATTTTTGCATTGCCAATTTCGGATGCATCAGGTTATTCTAGTCAGTTGATTAATGCCGTAAAGACAAAGAAAAGCGGCTGGGAAGTTGGCCTCAATGCTACGCCAGTTAAGCTCTCGAATAGCTTTAAATGGGATTTGATGATTAACTGGAGCACCTTTAAGGAGGTACTGCAAGAACTACCAGAAGGAACTGATGTAATCAATGGTTTCTTCCGAAAAGGTGACCGTTTGGATAAATACTACGATTCAGCTTCCATCCGCGATAAAGAAGGAAATATTATCCACGATGCTAGTGGAAGAGCAATTCCTAATCCAGTAGCCCAATTCCTAGGCTATTCTAATCCAGATTGGGTTTGGTCTTTCAATAATAAATTGTCTTGGAAGAGCCTAAGCATTAATTTCCAATTTGACGGTCGTGTAGGTGGGGTTATCACAAATTATGTCCAGCGTCAAACATTCCGTGGTGGAAGACACATTGCTACAACCGAAGGTGACATGGGTGAAGCACGGTACCAAGATTGGTTGAATCAGAAAAATGGACTTTTCTCAAATCCACAGGTCAATGGCAATTATATCGGAGAGGGAGTAAGTTTAGCAAGTGGTACCATCAAATATGATCAATACGGCAATATCACCAATTGGGAGGAATTGAGTTTTGAACCCAATACTACAAAAACCTTTTTGCAAGATTACATCAGCCGTCGTTATGCTACTGCCGAGGCCAACTTAATGTCAAAGACATTTAGTAAGCTCCGCGAAGTAACTATAACCTATCAGTTACCAAAATCTTGGTTCAAGAGTGGTAATTTCATACGTGAGGCAAGTGTGTCTTTTGTTGGACGTAACCTGCTTTACTTCGCAGAGAAAAAAGATATTGACTTAGACCAATACATCGGTACAAATTACTCAGGCCTACAATCGCCAACAGCAAAACGCTATGGCATCAATGTCAACATTAAATTTTAATATCAAGCAATCACAATTATGACAACTATAAAAAATTTCCTTTTGCTTGCTATCCTCACAATGGCCGCTTTTAGCTGCCAAAAATTCGAGGACCTGGAGGCCGACCCCAATAAGTCAACCTCAGTGCCACCTTCCTTGGTTCTAAGAGGAATATTAGTGGACCTTAACAGTGAGCCTTGGGGTGATGAACAACGCTGGAACCAATATTGGTGCTCCAATTACAATTACTACGATAATAATGAGTACTGGACTGGAAGTGCATCCTTTAATTACACCACCTTAAAAAATGTGGTTAAGATGGAAGAAGAAGCACAGCGGATTAACTTACCAGCTATTAACGCCTACAGTGCCCTTGGAAAATTCTTCCGAGCTTATTTCTATTATCAGATGACCATGCGAGTTGGAGATATTCCGGTATCTCAAGCATTGCAAGGCGCCGAGAACATTACCCCGGCTTATGATACCCAGAAAGAAGTATTTGTTGAAATTTTACGGCTTCTCGAAGAAGCCAACTCCGATTTGGCACAGCGCATAGCAGCATCCGATTTGTCACTTGAAGGGGATATTTTTTTTAACGGAGATTTAAAAAAATGGCAGAAAACAGCAAATGCGTTTAAGCTTCGGGTGCTTATCCAATTGAGTAAAAAAGTGGATGATAACGACCTAAATGTAAAAGGTGAATTCGCGAAAATGCTTGCTGATCCCACTAAATACCCACTTCAGGAAAGCAATGAGGACAACCTGCAGTTTACCTACGGAAGTGCCTTTAACAAATATCCACTCAACCCAGATAACTTCGGATTTTTTGCAGACCGATATAATACTTCTGCTACCTATATCAACACCCTTGCTCAGCTGCAGGATCCACGTGTTTTTGTAGTTGCTGAACCCGCAGAAGCACAACTCGCCGCTGGTTTTACAGCAGCAGATTTTGAATCTTACATAGGCGCACCGTCTGATGAAGGATTGGACGAAATGGCAACTAAGGTTCAGGCAGGTCTCTATTCTCTCATTAACAAGTCAAAATTCTTTACTAATTATGTAGGGGAACCTAGTATCCAGATTGGATACCCAGAGATGTGCTTTAATATTGCTGAAGCAATCAATCGTGGTTGGACTAACGGGGATGCCGCTACTTGGTATGCTATGGGAATTACCGCAAGTATGACAACCTACAGTATTGAAAACGTAAGTGGCTATTTAAGCCAGCCTATGGTATCCTATATGGGTAACAATGCAGAAGGACTGAGACAAATTTTAGTTCAAAAGTACCTTGCCCAAGCTCAACACAGCGGCTTAGAATCCTATTTCACATGGAGAAGAACCGGCCTCCCAACTTTCGCTGAAGGTGGCCCGGGCACTGGAAATTCTGGTGTTATCCCTCGTCGATTCCAATATCCCGTAAGCGAACGGGATAATAACACAACAAATTACCAAGCTGCACTTACTAGTCAGTTTGGAAGTACCACGGATAATATCAACGATAAACTCTGGATAGAAAAATAATTTTGGTGAAGTATGCAGTGATCCCAGGTGCCATGACGGTGCCTGGGATTCATTTTTTATTTTAAATATGAAAATATATTCCAAACAGACACTTCAGCTTTTTTCTTATTATGAAAAGCGAGGGGAAGAAGCCTATTTCGGCGAGGAAGTAAATCAACTTCAACATGCCGTTCAAGCAGCCAAGTTAGCAGCAGAACAGTATCCCAGCGACAAAGAGTTCATCATCGCTGCCTTTTTCCATGATATAGGACATATTTGCCAGCTTAGTGAAGCGACCGCCCAACAAATGGGAAAGTTGGGGGTAGCGAACCACGAGCAGATTGGAGCTATCCTCCTTTCAGAGACAGGCCTTCCCTCCAAAATTGTCAACCTTGTTAATGGTCATGTTGAAGCGAAGCGATACCTAGTCTCTACAGATAGAGAATATTATGCAACCTTATCAGAAGCTAGCAAAGGAACCTTAAATTTTCAAGGTGGAAAAATGACGGCAGAAGAAATTCAAGCATTCCAACAAGAACCCTTGTTTGAGTTACATATCGCACTCAGGAGAATCGACGACCAAGCCAAAATACAAAATCAGGAGGTGGGATCTATATCTTGGATCATGGAAATGTTGGAGGAATTAATGACCCCAACACTTCCATAACCATCATAACAACTACAACCAGAAATTTCCCTTGATTATTTAATCACATGTTCAGCTAAACCAAAACTTAGGGTCATCCCTGCACCGCTTAATCCATTTACGACCCAAATATCTTTCTGAACCTCCTGAATAAATTCTGTTTTCCCTTGTAGTTTAGGGTAAATACCATGCCAGGTCGTGCCAATTATATCAGATTTTAATTTAGCAAATGTATTCATATACTGCAGTATTAACTGGTTAATCTCCTCTTTGTCAAAGGGAGATACATCCCAACCATATTCATGACTATCACCTAAGATAATCTCACCATAAGCGTTTTGAGAAACCAAGACATGAATACCGTATGCACTAAATAGAGAATTGGTAGCGTCGTAGCGCTCCCTAATTTGTTTCTGCTGTTCCGAAAATTCCCCAAATGATCCGTAGTGGAGAAGTGTCAAACCAGCGCTCAAGGAAGGTCCCAACTTCCAGCCATTTGGCTGAACTACTGTCCGCATCATCTGCAGCTTGCACTTCGTAATTCCGGATTCTATAAATAATTGTGGATACAGTGTTTCAAAGTCAGCCCCAGAACACACGTAAATTCGATCGGCTGACCATGTCTCGTAAAAGTCCGTAAGTACTCCTACGTCAAGATGAGTTATTGTTGTCCCAAAGTAGAACTGGACGTTGTATTTCTTTTCTAAAAAATGAGCAAGTTGGGCAATCGCGTCTACTGATGTGACAGTACACTCTGTCTCACTATACATCGCTCCAAGCAACCCATCCGTCCGAACAGCCCCACTATAATTTATGACTTCATTTGGGGACAACAACCTTGTCTTATACCCATTTGATTCTGCAGTCCGCGAAAATGACTGAATTAAATCCCACTCATCTTCATGGTAAGCTAGTTGAAGGGATCCATTTTCGTTTAACCAAATAGAACTCTCGGAGGCTATTTCTTTCCAAATTTCTCTTGTTCTTAAAGCTCGTTCTAATAGACTGCCAGACGGTTGCCCGATGGGCCAAATCAGTCCAAAATTTCTGATGGAAGCTCCCACTGCCCTAGGGTTCCGTTCAAAAATGGCAACGCGATTTCCTTTCTTCGCTGCTTGATACGCAAGTGCCAATCCTACGATACCGGCTCCTATGATAGCGACATCAAATTTTTTTTCTTCCATAACTATATTCTTTTTGTGATATTCTTTTCTTTTCAAAATATAAATAAGAAAGAGCTGTCAGAATTAGGACAACTCCCGCTCCCCAATACCCTAAATTAATAAAAAAAGTGAGCCAACTTATCTCTTGGCCTCCATAATTCTTCCATAGTAAGACAATTACACTACCAAAATAGCCCACCGTATCGGATATATACATCATAAAGCCCACATTGCCTTTAACCTTAAAAGAAGCAATAAAACGATCAAATAAGGTCCCATTGAACAATACATAAGGTAAAAACAAACCAGAACCAGATGCCATCATCCATACAAGAGGAGAGACCTGTCCACGATGAAATAAGTAGGTTGCAACTACCAAGAGGAAAGCTCCCATACCACTCATCAAAAGAATAAGCCGAAAGGCAACAAAATGATTTTTTACCCAATATAAGCCTCCTACAAGCATTAACACAACCATTGCAATCGGAACCTCAGATTGTATGAACAAGGCTGGTTGTGAATAATAACCAAGGTTCTCCCAAATTTCTACCGAAAAATTATCTCGTACGTCCCTGATGATCGTGAGAACCAAATAGGCAGAGGACAACAACACCAAACCCGGACCAAACTCACGGAGTACTTGCTTCCGATCAGTGCTACACATGGCTTGCCGCTCTGAACCAAACGCTTTGTCAACTGGACCAGGAGGTTTTAAATGTTCTAAAACCCAAACCGAAATTAGTAATACTGGAAAAAATAAAAGCCCAGCATAAAAGGGCATCCATTGCTCTGCTATACCGGCTCGCTCAATTAAATACCTTCCTACTGATTTTGAAAAACCTGAGGAGACAATGAAATTTACACACAAAATCGATGCCCAAATATCAGTTTCCCTTCTTCCCTCTAAATATCCAAACACTAATCCCCAACCCATCCCTAACGGGATTCCATTAATAAACATCCAAGCAACATTCCAAGGCGCAGGCGTACACGAAAATCCAAGTAGTGCTAACTCTGCAATCACCGCAATCCCAATCAATGACCTGCCTTTATTCTTAAATCCGCTCCCCGATATAAACGTGATTCCTAGAAATTTCGAAAACGCATATCCTGCCACTTGAGCAGTTACTAGTAGTATCTTGTAGTTTATCCCTAATACTGGTTCAATGGACCCATAGGTACCTGCAGAAAAGGGTTTTCTTAAACCATATATACTGCCGTATATCAAAAAAGAAAAAACAGCAATAATTACAATCCGCTGGAGTAGTGAACTACCATTTATTGCAGTTGAAATCCGAGTTGAATAGTACATAGTTGGTCGATGACGCAACAGTACGATTTATCCGCTTTCAAATTATCTGTGTTGATAATACTTAATATATCCTTGATCTTACAATAACAATTTCTTTATTTTGAACCAAGACAGTTAACTCTCCCTTAATACAATCGTCTGTACCTTTGTAA
>Ga0079300_10000434_pt1 | contig 15766 bp, 8 predicted proteins | sample Wag4_2014_7_11_FD_74799 | JGI IMG/M metagenome (GOLD analysis project Ga0079300, IMG submission 74799) | Fresh water microbial communities from Ohio, USA - Utica-2 Time Series HT 2014_7_11 | ecosystem: Environmental > Aquatic > Freshwater > Water tank | place: USA: Ohio | collected 2014-07-11
GAGTTCTTTGGTTAGGATAGATCTAAACAATTCACCCATTTTCATAGCATTTTCAGCTAATTTTTCCTCTTCCACTACCTTTAATGCAGCGGTTGCCACTGCACAGGCTAATGGATTACCACCAAATGTTGAACCGTGTTCTCCTGGCTTTATGGTCAACATAATCTCATCATTTGATAAAACGGCTGAAACAGGTAAAACGCCACCTGATAATGCTTTTCCCAAGATGAGTATATCAGGTTTGAATCCAAAATGATCACAACAAATTCTAGCACCCGTACGTCCAATACCGGTTTGAACTTCATCGGCAATAAACAGTACATTATGCTTCTTACATAACTTGTAGGCATCTTTAAGGTAATTGGCATCGGGAATGACTACGCCTGCCTCACCTTGGATTGGTTCAACCATGAAGCCTGCCACGTTAGGGTCTTGAAGCTCTTTTTCTAAGGCAGAAAGATTATTATAAGGAACAATAACATAGCCGGGCATAAAGGGTCCGAATTGTTTTCTACTGGATTCATCTGTTGAAGAGGAAATAGCGCCCAATGTCCTACCCCAAAAATTGCCCGAGGCAAAAATGATTTTAGCTTGATTTTCAGCAATGCCTTTAACAGCATACCCCCATCTTCTACAAAGTTTAATGGCTGTTTCCCCACCTTCAACCCCTGTATTCATAGGAAGAACCCGGTCATAACCAAAATATTCAGTTATATATTCCTCATAAGGTCCCAATTGGTCGTTGTAAAAAGCTCTTGAAGTAAGCGTAAGTTTTTGACTCTGTTCTATGAGTGCATTTATGATTTTAGGATGACAATGTCCTTGATTAACTGCTGAATAAGCAGACAAAAAATCATAATATTTTTTGCCTTCCACATCATATACATAAACCCCTTTTCCTTTCTTTAATACTACCGGCAGGGGATGATAGTTATGAGCACCATATTTATCTTCCTGTGATATAAATTCCTCAGATGTGCTGTCGTCAGTTAATGTTTGCATGTTAATTATTTAAACGGGATAAGGAATGATATTTGCACCCAAAGCAAGCAATTCATCATAAATGCCCTGTTGTTTATTTAGGTCTAAAGATAATATACAATCTGTTATTAATGTTACTTTATATGCTAAACGAAGAGCATCTATACAGGTTTCTTTAATTTCATATTCAAAGGGAAATCCTGTGAGGTAAAGATGTGTTATTTCATGATTTTTTAAATATTCTGCTAAAGCAGGTCGCCCCAAATTTGAAGGATCAAAAGCACTGAAAATATCTACGTCTTTTTTATTGCCTTTTTCAATAATGAACGGATGTTTATTTTTCAACCAAGGCGGATTAAAAACACCCATAGTACCGGACACACAGTGAATTGGCCACAAATATTGACTGATATTACCAATATTTATCACTTGAGTGGGTTTACGCCATGGGTGACAAGCGGCAAAACTGACATGATCAGCTGGGTGGTTTTCATTTATGGCTACCAAATTTATCCATAAAGATGAAATAGTTTCTATTTTATCTGAGATATTTTCAAATCCTTCGACGGAAGCATTACCAAGGGAAGAAAAATCATTTTGTAATCCAAATATAAATAGGGCACTATGGTTCATAAATACTTTGTACTACAATAAAATTTGTCCATCTCTCATTTCCAGACACCGATCGCTCATCTTTGCCAGGTCAGTATTGTGTGTAACCAAAACAAAGGTCTGATTGAAATCATTTCTAAGTTTGAATATTAAGGAATGAAGCTCCTGAGAGGATTGAATGTCTAAATTTCCACTGGGTTCATCAGCAAAAATGACGGAAGGCTTATTTATTAATGCTCTGGCAACCGATACTCTCTGCTGTTCACCACCCGATAATGCCCCGGGTTTATGTTGCATCCGGTCAGTTAATCCGAGATAATCAAGTAATTTTTTTGCTTCTTCAATGACTTCGTTTTCCGGTCTTTTTGCAATAAATCCCGGGATACATACATTTTCAAGCGCGGTAAATTCTGGCAGCAAATAATGAAACTGGAAAATAAATCCAATTTCACTATTTCTAAATTTTGCCAACTCTTTATTGTTATATTTACTTATATCATGGTCATCAAATAAAATGGTCCCTTCATCAGACTGATCCAAAGTTCCCAGTATGTGTAAAAGTGTACTTTTCCCAGCACCAGATTTACCAGTGATGGCTACTACTTCACCTTTTTTTATAAGGATATCAACCCCTTTTAAAACGCGTAAATTCCCATAATTTTTTACAATTCCTTTTGCTTCTATCACGCGATATTAGATTATGACTGGAAAATCAGGTTCATTTGCAGAATGAAGATTAGACGTATGGCTTAATTTCATTTTATGCTGCAAATTTAATAATTGTAGAACATCGCCACAAAACTGGTCGGTCACTAATTGAATGATTGCGTCCACATTGTCAAATCCATCACCATCTCTAAATTTGTAGGTCTGCTCATATAAGCCCGATTCAAATTTAAGGGTAAACCGGTTATCATTTGTGAAAATGCTAATTCTTAAAAGAGGGTGTGGAATATTGGCCAGTAATCTCATTAATCTCTGATTTTGTTAGTTAATTTAATAACCATCCCTAATAACAATCCAAGCATCATTAAGCTACTTCCTCCCCAGAATAAATTTATCCCGGGAAATTCAATGGCTTCAAGCACAATATAATCAGAGCGCAGCGCTTCAGTAGAGAAATCAATGGCTATAGGATTATTTTTCTTTGGTGCAAAAGCATAAGAAATTTCAGCCTTTTCCGTCTTTGGATCCAATAATGGAAAACGAAGATGAATGCCTAATGCGGGAATTTCAGCTTTTACGTTTAGAGGTTCACCTTTTCTTATAAGAAAAACGGGCATTACTCTATACGATTTTCCACTCTTACTCTTTACCATCAAATTGGCACCAACGGCAAGGTCTCCTTCTTCTGGCTTATAGTCAGGCGTTACTGGATTTCTAACATAACCTTCGAAAATAATCTCATTTTCATTTTGAACCATACTTTCATTTACCCCTAGTCTAAATGCTTTGTAAGATAAATCATCTTCAAAAGTGTATAAATCTTCAAAAACACGCTCAGGTAACCTTATTCGTGTACTCCATTCATTGATTTGTACTGGGTAACTATATAAAAGATTTTCTCTTAGGACAATAACGGGTTTTGCATAAATTACCTTATCATCATCGTCACGAACCATTTTCATATCAATGCCTATGGCAAGATCACCTTTTTGCGGCTTATATTCTGGGTGAGTTGGTGCGAAATCAACATTGGTTATTAAAATATTGTACTTCCTGATGACTTGTGTATCCTGGTCTTCAATATATTGAGTATCAGCATGGATAAGGGCCTTGTTTAAAGAAATATTTAAAGAATGGTATTTTAAACTGTCCTCCTTTTGCTTCCTTAATTCCATATCCATCTCTACCTGAGGCAGTGACGCAATATGAGTAAAAATATCTCTGTTCCAATATCTGTGGGTAGCTGGATTGGAAGCGGCTATTTTTGTAAATGATTTATCATAAATTACCGTAGGCTTTAAGCTAAAGCTATCAATTCTTTGATTATCCTTATCGTGTTCTACAAATTTTAAGGTATAAGAACGGGTATAATTGTCTAAGCTATCTGATTGATAATTTACCTCATATTGTTGCATTCTCATTGGAGCATCCTTAAAAATAAGAATGTTTTTTCTAAGACTTTCATCGCTTGCGCCCTCAATTAATCCATCCATTATGAAAGGATTATTTGAAATAATTTTCTGATTTAATCCCGATGAAAGTATGCCGATGATCATTAAACCAAAACCTGTATGACTAACGACTGAACTCACCCATTTTGTCTTGGTTTGGAAATAGGAAACTAATACCGCAAGATTTGCTACGACGCCGTACAAACTGGCAAAAAGCAGCAGATTATACTGCCATGCTGTAAGTTGAAGCCACTGATATGATGGGTAGAATAGGACTAAACTAATCAAAAGATGAATACCAGTATTGATTAGAAATTTATTTCTGTTTTTTGCCCAGTTTATTTCCCTGAATCTTAAATACTGAGCAGCACTGGAAAGTATAATCACAAATAGGGCGATCCAAATTTGATATTTATTATAGTGGGGTATAGGGTCTGTGATGACACTTCCCAGATAGGTAGGTTCAAAAATCTGACGTATTTTGTTAAAAACAGGTAAAGAAGTGGAACCGGCAATCAAAACACTGGAAAAGAAAAGAACCAAACTTCCCATAAAAATCCAGAATTCTTTAGAGCTAAGTGCTTCTTCTTTTTCGGGGGTAGGAATCGTTTTATACCTTAACAAAAATAATAAATATGGAATAACAAAAACGATACCTAAAAAGAAGAGAAGCTGCGCCTCTAATCCCATTTCTGTAAAAGCATGTACAGATGTCTCTCCTAAAATGCCACTTCTGGTTAAAAAGGTGGAATAAACTACCAGGGCAAAACTTAATAAATAAAAGAAATAAGTACTTTTTAGAGATTGTCCCGTACTCTGCGTTATTAAGTGGGTATGAATACCGGCAATAAGAATCAACCAGGGAACTAGTGACATATTCTCTACTGGATCCCAGGCCCAATAACCGCCAAAACTTAGTGCTTCATAAGCCCAGGCGCCACCCATTAATATGCCAATACCCAAAATACCAGCACTAAATAATGCCCAGGGAAAAGCGGGTTTTAGCCAGTTTTGATGGTCTTTAACCCATAATCCGGCCAATGCAAAGGCGAAGGGTACCAGCGTAGAGGAGAAACCAAGAAACAGGGTAGGAGGGTGGATAGTCATCCAATAATTTTGCAAAAGTGGATTTAGACCGTTTCCTTTTATGAGTTCTAAATAATCTGCCTGCCCAAAAATAGGCGCATCCATCGTGTCTCTCAATAGTTGAAAAGGACTACTGCCTAATTTTATGCTAAAATCCTCCCAGCCAACGTAAATACCTAAAATCATACTACTGAGAACGGCCTGAATCACGGCAAAAATAGCCAGTACAGAACTTTCCCACTGATTTCTCCTGCTAAGAATAATTAACCCTAAGATAGCATTCCAAAACATCCAAAGTAAGAAACTTCCCTCCTGACCTTCCCAAAATGCGGCAAAAATATACTGCATAGGAAGCTCGTCAGAAACGTGTGTCCAGACGTATTGATATTCATAATACTTTTTTATCATGATAAAAAAGATCAATCCAATCACAGAAAAAACGGCTACCGAATGGGAAATAAAGGCACTTCTGCCGAGTATCAACCACCCTTTTTCCTCTTTTTTTACAAAAATATAGTAAGAAACAGCACTTAAAATACTACTAATAAAAGTAGCCAGAACAATAAAATGACCCAGTTTACCTGCCCATAAATGTTCTCCAACATAGTTGATTTGATCCATTATAATTAGCTCCTTTTTTCGCTTTTAATGTAAATTTCTTCGTCTTTATACTTTGACGGGCACTTCATAAGCAAATCTGAAGCATAAAAAACCTCACCTTTCATCTGCCCAGTAACAACGATTTGTTCGGATAATTCAAAATCCTGAGGTTTTGCTGCAAATAAAATGACTTTTTTTTCCATTCCTTTAGAATCCTTGATGAAAAAACTAAAGTAGTTAGGATCTTTTTCAGGGTTATAGTCCATTTTTTTGTCTTTGGACAGATTACCTGCAATTTTCACTGTGCTTTCGTTTTTTATTGCTTCAGAAAATGTAGCATAAGTACTCATATCTTCTGCCGCATTAAACAATAAAAAGATGGAAACCCCAATCAAGACCATCGCCAAAATATACATCCTTTTCATAAGCTATGAATTTTTTCTCTGCAAAGTTAATGTCAATACATTACTATTACATATTTATTGGTCACAATGTTGTAAAAGTTGTATTTATAAGGATTGGATTTTAAATTGAACAAATTTCTCCTTATTTTGCGACCCTAAATAATTTTATATGGGACGTGCCTTTGAGTATAGAAAAAATAGAAAGATGAAGCGTTGGGCCAATATGGCTAAAACCTTCACAAAAATTGGTAGAGAAATTGCTATCGCTATTAAGGGCGGTGGAACAGATCCGGAATATAACTCTCGCCTTAGAATGGCCATTAATAATGCCAAGGCTGCAAATATGCCAAAGGTGAATGTTGAAAATGCAATCAAAAAAGCAACGTCTAAAGAGGCGGAAAGTTATGATGAGGTAGTTTATGAGGGTTATGCCGCTCACGGTGTCGCTATCGTAGTTGAAGCAGCAACCAATAATCTAAACAGGACTGTGGCCAATATTAGACATGTGTTTTCTAAATATGGTGGTTCTCTAGGTGTTTCAGGTTCGGTTAGTTTTATGTTTGATAGAAAAGGGGTATTCAGGATAAAAAATACAGGTCTCGATCTCGAGGAACTGGAGCTTGAGTTGATTGATCATGGCCTGGAGGAAATAAAAATGGAGGATGATCAAATTGTACTGATTACGGAGTTCGAAGATTTTGGAAAGCTTCAAAAAGCATTAGAGAACAAACAAATTGAACCTGAACAATCAGAATTTTACAGGATTCCAAGTCACACGAAATCGTTGACGGACGAACAAGTAGAGGATGTGGTGAATCTAATTGAAAAAATGGAAGAGGATGAGGATGTCCTTAGCGTTTTCCATAATATGGATATGAATTAGACAGAAAATTTAGATTTTTTTTAAAAAATTAGGCCTCGGGTATAAATCCGAGGCTTTTTTATTTCAAAATTCCTCGTAATTATATTGTTTTAAATTAAAAATACTCATTTATGAGTATTGTCTGAAATTCTTAAGATACATACCTTGTCGCCCAATAAGGTGTTCCAAATATTACACACCAACATTTTTTCGAAGTAAGCTTAAAAATTTAATTTATTCAATAGAATTATTGATATGGTAAACATATTTAGGTTACTCTTCAGTATAAAGCTGATGTTTCTTGTTTCGGTTGTATTCTCTCAACAGATTACATCGTCAACGTGGATTAAATCATACACCGTTGGTGAGCTTAAGGCACTGATTAATCAAAGTCCTGATAACGACATTAAATATGGAGTTAATTTGTACAAAATTCAGTACACCACAAAAAATCTAAAAGGAAATGAGACGTCCGTAAGTGGTTTAATTGTGGTTCCTCAAACTTCTGAGGGTAATAACAAATTTAACGCAGTTGTATATCAACATGGAACCGCAAATGACAGAGAGGACGTACCCTCCAGATTAAAGGGGGATTGGATTATTGGTGCTGCCTTTGGAGGAGCGGGTTATGTTACCCTGATGTCTGATTATTTAGGTTTAGGTGATAATCCTGGGTATCATCCTTTCATTCATGCAGCTTCTGAGACATGGGTAGCCGCTGACTTATTTAAGGCATTCATTAAATCCAGTGAAAATTTATATAATGTAAAAATCTTATCTGATTTTTTTGTTGCAGGCTATTCTCAAGGTGGTCATGCATCTATGGCTTTACATAGGTGGCTGCAATCTAACCCTATAGAGGGCTACAATGTCTTGGCTGCTGCACATTCAAGTGGTATTTATGCTGTCTCACAGTCCATTATTGTAGGACTTACAAACGAAACTCCAGTAACAAATGTTTCATTTTTACCGCATACATTACTGGGATACAAAGAGCCTTATAATTTATTTAATAATGTTAATGAAGTTTTTAAATCACCTTACGATGTATTAATTCAAAACAGATATGAGGAGAAGGTCAGTTTAATTGGATTGAATACCAATTTAATACAAGCGTTAATTTCAAATCAAAAAATTTTGGCACGAGATATGCTCACAAATGGTTTATACTCGAATATAATTACCAATCCAAATCATCCTATTAATCTTGCCCTAAAAGATAATGACGTTTTTGCATGGAGACCACTGATTCCAACCAGATTATATTATTGTTCCAGTGACGAAATTGTTCCTTCGTCTAATTCGATACTGGCAGAATCTACAATGAAATCATTAGGTGCTACTAGTGTTTCAGCTGTGAATCTGTCAAGTCAGGCAAAACATGTTGCCTGTGGCTACCTTGCTATTGCATCAACGGTAAGTTTCTTCAATGCAGAATTAGCTAAAAAAGTTAAATCGGTACCTAAGTTAAATACCCTGGAGGTTGTTGATATTGCTTCTAACCAAGTGAAGTCTGGAGGTCTTATTGTCAATGATGGTGGGGATGAAATCACCTCAAGTGGTTTAGTATGGGGTTTGGATTCTTTAGTTAATATAAAATATGCCAAATTATTTAATGATACCCTGAAATTAAAGAGATTTAATCTGGAAATTCCTGATTTACAATCTAATACCACCTATTTTATAAGAGCTTTTGCCAAAAATTCAAGGGGTGTAGGTTATGGAAATGTTATAAAATTTACCACTCCTCCAGTTGTAACTGATTTTCTCCACTATGAATTTGTGGCACGGGATAGAAAAGGGGATGCTCTTTTGAATCAAAATGTAGCCGTTCAAGTAGATATTTTGCCTTATACAAAAGAGTCAAATGCAGTATATCAGGAAAGGTTTAATGTAAACACGGACCGGAATGGTAAAGCAATTATTAATATTGGATCGGGCAGAAAATACATTGCAAATACGGCTAATTTTTCAGCAATCAGATGGGATACTGCTTCCAATTATTTGAAAATTAGTGTTGATCTTAATGGAGGAAATAATTACGTTTTACAAAGTGTTCAAAATTTATTAGGTGTTCCCACTGCTCATATTAGTAAGTGGACAAAATCTGTCCCATTGGGTAGTTTAAGATCAGAACATTTAAATGGTAAAATTTTAACTTATGATATGTTCTCTGGAAATCCTTCAAGCTCCGAACTGGAAAATGGCACTCAAAAGGATCCTTCTAAGATACTTTTAACTAAAGAAGATTTAGATGGTGTAAAAAAGACAATCACCTCCTTGATAAATCCTGAAAATATCATTGATGGAGACGGTAATCCATATACACCTATAATTATTGGTGGTCAAATGTGGCTCACTGAAAATTTAAAAACGACCAAGTATATGGATGGTACACCTATCATTGGAATTACAGATAGTACCCAATGGGTAAACACAACAGTCCCAGCCTGGTCTTATTATAATAATGATGTTGGGAATAATCAGAAATTAGGCAAATTATACAATGGTTACGCTGTTTCTCAAGACGAATCGAGAGGTTTATGCCCAACAGGTTGGCATGTTCCATCCTCAAGGGAATGGTCAACCCTGGCTGACCATTTTGAAAATTTGACCATAGCGGCTCAACAATTAAAATCAACGAGTGGTTGGACAAACCTATATGAAAATGGAACTAACCTGTCTGGTTTTGATGCCCTTCCAGCCGGCCAAAGAAGGTCAATATTCGTTGCTAACACATCAGCCTATTGGTGGACTTCCACTAAAATTTCAGATTCAAGGGCAAATTATGCAGCATTATATAATTTTGCAGCGCCGATGAACAAAGGTGTTTTTAATTATCATATTTTTTACGGTTTATCCATTAGATGTATTAAAAACGGCAGTTCTAACTCACCAAAAGTGTTAAGAAAAAACTTAATCACTAATGCAAAAGATGATTGGACCATTCATGGAGAAATTGAAGATAGTGGTGGAGGCGTTATCACTGAAACAGGTTTAGTTATTGGTAAAGAGAGAGCAGATTTATTTTCAATACTCCCAAATGACGGCGATTTTATTCCTTCAAAAAATTTAAGTGGTTCTAATTTTTCTGTTCAGGTACCAAAACTTATAGCAGGTAGGTTTTATTGGTTAGGTGTTTATGCAAAAAGTGTATTAGGGAAAAATGTATCAGATTATATTTTAATAAAAACATCTTTAACATCGTCTCCTACTAATGTCAAAGATATAGAAGGAAATGAATATCGAACGATAACCATTGGGAATCAAACCTGGCTCAAAGATAATCTGATAACCACTAAATTTAACGATGGCACTTCCATACCATGGGCTGGAAATAATAATGACTGGGTAAGTTCCGAAGCAACTGGTACCCCGTCATTTAATTATTTATATAATTCTATAGAGAATAAATATACCTATGGTGTTTTTTACAACTATCATGCTATTAAAACGGATAAACTATGTCCTTTGGGATGGAGAATACCCAAGGAATCTGATTGGAAATCTTTGATAAATTATTATAGTGGAAATTCGCAGGTTGAATTGTTGAAACAAGATAATGGTTTTTCAGCTATTCCTACCGGATTTATTGACCCATTGAATATCTCCTATGCAGATGGCTTATACTATTGGATTTTAGATGTGGCGAAAAGACAGTATGCCGATTTTTACGGTATAAATGATTATGAGAGTTCATACTTCGGTGAAGGGTTAAATGTAAGATGTATTAAAAATTAAAGTAAGGTACAGTGAAGCTATCAAAATTAACATCGTTAAATATTAAAGCTAAAAGGTTAGCTGTATTATTTTTTTGCTCATTCTTCTTTTTGTTGATGTCCAATTGTGTATTTACCCAAACCAGCGGTACGCTAGGTGCTGCTGGTAATACTATCAAAAATGGAAGTCATATAGTTTCTTATTCTCTCGGAGAAATTGGAAATGGTTCAATGAAAGGGGAGAATCAATCGGTTAAAGCAGGGGTTTTACAAGGTCCTGTAAAATGTGTGGTACCTGTTATTAAAAACCTTTCCCTTTCTGGTGTTATTTGTCTGAAGCCTTCAGAAACAAGTACCATTAGTCTTTCAGGTGAAAAACAAGTAATATACCAGCTTTTTAAAAATAGTTCCTTTACTGGTACAGAAATTTTAAGTAATACCGATAACCAGGATATTTCCTTTACCTTAAATGAGGTTGGGGATTACTCAGTTAAGGCTAAATATTTAGGAAGAACTTGTAGTGAGTTTATGAATGGTTTTGTAAGTGTTTCAACTATTCCGGCAATAACGGTTAGTGACAATTTACCTACCGTATGCGAAGGTGGAAACATTAATATTGCATTATCAAATAGTCAGGCTGCATCCATTAGCTATAAAATAGGCGATAATCCGCTACAACAGCTCTTGTTGACCAATAACACGGGTACTATCCTGAATACTGGTGTGTTGAAAGAAAGTACCACATTCACCTTAGTTTCAGTGACTTCATTACAATCAGGGTGTAGTGAGGAAGTAAATGTAGTCAGAGCTTTAAAAGTGAATGCCATTCCAGCACTAATTGCCAACGCAGAGGAAGTTTGTTCCGGCAAAGTGTTAAATATTACCACTAGCTCCTCATCTACAGAATTAATTTATGATTGGTCAGCATCTTATGGAAGCACTACGGGTGGAAAAGGTTCAGGAGCGGGTGTAAACCTAAATAGCGGTATTCAGGAAACACTTTTTAATACTTCAGAGGAGGTTCAGAATATCCTCTATACATTTAAACCAAGAATTGTTTCAAACGGAGTTCAGTGTCGTGGAACAGATTATACCTTGGAGGTTAAGGTTTTACCTACACCAAAAATTTTAAAAACCGAAGACCAGGAGGTTTGCAGTGGGGTAAATATTGAGATTCCCTTAACTTCAAATGTAGGAGGTGCCGTTATCTCATGGAGAAATCAATTAACTGGCATAAGTGGACGAAATATAATTAATGAAAAACTTTTTAATGAGACAGGTAATACCATTACAAATATCTATGAAGTTAAATTGAACGCTACCGGGTGTTCAACCAATGAAGTTTTTCAGGTAAAAGTTTTAGTAAAACCAAAACCTGCCATAAAGATTTTAACATCTCTTGTCTCTTGTTCTCCTTTTTCAAATCTTGAGAATTCTATTGATAAATCTAACTCTACCTCTGGCTTAAATTATACGTTTTGGAAAAATACTAGTTTGACAGATCCTGTAAATAACCCAGAAAGTGTTCCAGAGGGACTTTATTTTGTAAAAGGACAGGATAATGTAGGTTGCTTTAATTCTTCAAGAATTCTGCTAAGATCTCCACTCAATTTCATAGTTAGTCAACCTAAACCTTTATGTCCTGATCAAAAAGGTGATTTAACTTTAACGGAAATAACAGTTGGATCTCAGCCAGATTTAACGTATGCTTATTTTGAAGATGAATCCCTACAAAAATTGGTTCCGAATCCCACCAGTGTTATTTCAGGGAAATATTTTATCCAGGCCAAAGATCAAAATGGCTGTACTTCTGTCAAAAATATTACCATAAAAGAGATTATTAGTGAAAATTTGACTCTGGGAACTGATAATTTAACAGTTTGCAGTGGCAGCACTTTTAACTTTGATCCAAAAGTTAAAAGTGACTTTACCTTTTCCTGGGTAAGGGATAGGTTTGAATCTGTCGGATTGAACTTTCCTTCAAGTGGCAAAGGCGTTATATCTGATAATTTTGGAACAACGGAGACGCCTGTTTCTGTGACCTATTTTTATAGTTTGGGTATTCCGGGTTGCAATACGTTAAACAATAAATCAATTAAAGTCACCGTGCTTCCAAAACCTTCATTTAAGGTGCTTCCTGAGATTGAAGTTTGTGGAGTCTTTGGAAATTTGTCAGCAGATAATATCATTGTTCAATCTTCAGGTGTATATAATTATGCTTACCTTGATTTAAACAAAGCGAAAAATGTCCCGGTAAGTAATGCAAAACAGGTTCTTCCCGGTAAATATGCCATTGAAGCTTCATTTCAAGGGTGTACTAATTTTCTACCTGTGCAGGTTAAAAGCAAAGTAAATATCCCTGCGTTACCCGATACCAGCATTTGTGATCCTCAACGGTTAAATCTAAATAACCTGATTGCAGGTATTCCAGGCATTCAAAATTATAATGTTGGTTTTTGGAGGGATCTTGAACAAAAACAAGCTGTTTTAAATCCCGCACAAACGGGTAGTGGGAATTATTTCATAAGTTTTGCTGAAAGGACAGGTGATAATTGTTCTACGCTCATACCATTAAAAATACTTTCTAACAATGTATCTCTGAAGGTTGATGCCAATACATTAGAAATTTGCAGCGGTAGTACCCTAGACATACCCTTAAATGAAAATGCAAACCTAAAATATACTTGGAATTTACTGAATGCCAAGGATGGTAATCAAACTTCTTCTGGTAATGGAAGCATACAATTGGTTTTATCTAATAAAGGATTTTCAACGGATACGGCGCTGATAAACCTTATTGGCAATAGTATCAGGTGTAATGAAAGTGATTCTACTATTTTAAAAGTGGTTGTTTTACCCAAACCTGCCTTGAAGGTTGACCTCGGTCTGGATTTAGCGTTATGTGCCGATGATACCTTAAAATTTAATATTTCAGACCCAGCTGCAGGGTCATTTAAATATTACATTAAAGCAGAGTATAATGGCCTATTAGGTGGAATATATGAAAATGGGGAGGTGGTAAATGCATTCAAGGTCTCCCAAATTTCAGAAAATCTACTGAATGTTGAAAATGATGAAAAACAGGTGTTTTATTCTTTTGTCCCAATAAATTCTGATATTGAAACCTGTGCTGGAGATACTATTTTAATGGATTCTTATTCCGTTTTAGGAATAAATGATGCGGCTTGTAAAAGTCAGATTAATGGGACTATCGCAACTTTTGATCTGCGAAAAATTCAGGAAGTTGAGCTTAAAATTACTAATGCTGGGAATCAAAAATTAGGTGTGACCAATTCAAGTGGTGCCTTTTATTTCACTGGTTTAACTAATAATTTAGACTATACGATTAGTTCTAAACTGGATAAAAATCCGCTAAATGGCGTTTCTACGCTGGATCTGCTTTATTTGCAAAATCATCTCAGTGGTAAAAGTCAGTTACCTAATCCATATTATTTAATCGCAGCGGATGCAAATAACTCAAGAAATATTACCGTCGGCGATTTAATTCAAATCAAGAAATTAATTTTAGGTCAGATATCCAGATTCCCAAATAACTTAAGCTGGCGTTTTATTCCAAAAAACTTTGAATTTCCAAATCCTAAAAATCCCTGGCAAACGATTTTTCCAGAGGTTATTAACTTAAATAACCTAAAAGGTAGTGCAAAATCTGATTTTATAGGTGTCAAGATTGGTGATTTGACCGGGAATGCCATAGCTAATAATAAGGAAAATACTACCCAACGTCAAAATTTAATTCTTAATGTGACTACAGCCCAACAAAGGCTAATTCCTGGGAAAACACTTAATATCCCATTTTTGCCTAAAGATTTTGAGGATATTAATGGCTTACAATTTACCATTCAACTAGATTTGAATTATTTAAAATTGGATGTAAACAAGATAAAAGAAATATACGAAGATCGAATTGCTGTTTTCGAGAATCAAGGGATGATTACATTTAGTCTGGTAAAACCCATAGAAAAAGATGAAATAATCCTCGAGTTACCTATTCAGGTAATAAGAGAAGGATTATTAAGTGAAAGATTATTTTTAAACAGTAGGATAACTGTTGCTGAAGGTTATCAAAGGGGCATTGCCTTTCCAATGGAACTTGAATTTAATAATGGGACGGAGGAACTAAGCCAGCAGCCCCGTTTATATCCAGCTTTTCCAAATCCATTCTTTGAATCTTCTGTCATTGCATTCTGGATTCCCAAGATGGAAAAAGTTCGGATAACTGTTTTTCAGGCTACGGGTCAGAAAATAGTAGAAATGGATGAAATTCTTGAAAGAGGGGAACATCAATTTAAATTGTATAAAATGATGCTTAATAATGACGGTGTTTATTTCTATAAAATTGAAACAAACACCTGGTCAGCAAGGGGATCTTTAGTTTTAGTGTCTCAATAAAATGCAGCAATGAAAAATTTAAAGTTACGTTGGTTATTCTATTTCGTTCTATTGGGACTTTGTCTGCAAGCACAGGTCAATAATCAGTTTAAGTTACAATTATATCTGGCAGATCAAAACGGAAGTATATATGTAAATAGGACTATTGGTCTAAAAATCAGTATTTTAAAATCGGAAAACGAATTTCCACTTTATTCAGAAAGACAGGTTTTAACATCTGATGGTACAGGACTATTAAATATACCTATTGGTTTAGGTACTAACCGTGTAGGAAATGTTGCCACATTTACACAACTAACCGCTGGATTTATAAAAATTGAATATGACCCCTCTGGAGGTAGTAATTACACCAGGATGTTGTTACAACCTCTTGTTTCAGTACCTTATGCATCAATATCTAATTATGCTTTAGGATTAAAAGGAAGAGGTATAACGGGAAATCATTTTGCTGATTCCTCCATACTTGCTGAAAACCTGGATTTTAATCCGGCCAAAAAAGAAGATGTAGAGGTTTTGAAAAGTTGGATTGATATTTATACAAATGGTAGTATTCCAACGCTGATTACTTATTCATCAAGCCCTAATGCTATTGATACGGCACAAATATCAGCAATAGTTTCCTCTGATGGCGGTGATAGTATCTCCGAAAAGGGTTTTGTTTACAGCCTTTCTCCAAATCCGACGATCAATAATTCAAGGCTGAAAGCAGGAAGAGGAAATGCAAATTTTTCTGGCGTATTGAAGGGACTCAATGCGTCTTCTACCTATCACGTCCGAAGTTATGCAATGAATAGATTGGGCATTGGTTATGGAAATCCCATAACAATTACAACAGCTTCGCCATTAGTATTACCCACTTTAACCACCACATCTGCCAGTTCCATTCTGGAAACCAGTGCTACGACGGGTGGTAATGTGACTTCGGACGGAGGAGCAGCGATAACTGAGCGAGGTGTCGTTTATGCCATATCTGGC
>Ga0079300_10000437_pt1 | contig 15737 bp, 9 predicted proteins | sample Wag4_2014_7_11_FD_74799 | JGI IMG/M metagenome (GOLD analysis project Ga0079300, IMG submission 74799) | Fresh water microbial communities from Ohio, USA - Utica-2 Time Series HT 2014_7_11 | ecosystem: Environmental > Aquatic > Freshwater > Water tank | place: USA: Ohio | collected 2014-07-11
GTTGGACAGAACATTAATTTGCCCATGTTGGGAGTGATTGACAGCCTCAACGTGTCAGTGGCAGCGGCGGTTTTGATGTACGAAGCCATCAGACAACGACAGTTTCGTTGACATCGCTTACCTTTGATTTATGAGAGTTTCGGTTTTAGGTGCAGGAAGAAGCGCTGGATACTTGATTGAATATTTAACCACGTTGGTGGGTGTGAAAATATCGTCACTCAGTGTTTTTGATTTGTCTTTTGATTTGCTTTGGACGGATTTTCCGAAGTCTGACAAGGTCAATTACTCTGTGGTGAATTTGGGTGACTCTCAGAATTTAGAAAAAATAGTTTCAGATTCCCAATTGGTGGTGAGCATGATGCCACCCGCTTTTCATGTGCAGGTTGCACAGTTGTGCCTGGAATTTAACGCACATTTATTCACTGCTTCGTATGTGTCAGATGCCATGAAAGAATTGCATGAGCAAGCTTTAGCGAAGAAGCTTGTTTTTATGAATGAATTGGGCTTGGATCCGGGAATCGATCATTTATCTGCTTCAAAGTTCATTCAAGATTTGAAAAATAAAGGAGCAAAGATTACATCCTTTAAAAGTTATTGCGGTGGATTGATTGATAAGGATTCCGAGGGACACAATCCCTGGAAATACAAAATAACTTGGAATCCCATGAACGTGGTAAAAGCCGGACAAGGAGGCATTTCAAGATGGCGAGAAGATGGGCTAGAAAAACAGGTGCTACCCGAACAATTATTCAAGCAAGCTCAATCATTTGCCACCCAAACCGGCGAAGAATTTGACGCCTACCCCAATAGGGATTCTCTCAGTTATGAGTCGGTGTATCATCTCGAGGAAACAAAGACTTTGATTCGGGGAACGTTGCGCCGACGCGGATATTGCGAGGCTTGGCAGTGGTTGGTTAATGCTAAGGCTACCCAAAGTTTGAGTTTTGATCAGTTGGGATGTTTGCCCTTGGAAGGTGAACATTTTGGTCAATGGCTTCATCGACTGGCGGTTCAAGAGCAGCGCTCTTTAGATCCATTTGAATCAGATTCCATCAGAATAAAAATAGATTTTTTGGAACTCGACCGTTTTGAAATTTTGGTTACCGATGCAACCCCTGCTGATGTATTGCTCAGGGTGATTTCCGATAAGTGGAAGTTGAGTCCTGGCGATAAAGATGAAGTGGTTATGGTGCATCTGACTGAATATGAATGGGATGGTAAATCTTGGCAACTGGAAAGTGTATTGAAAGTAACGGGCGAGGGGAGTGGTAGGTCAGCGATGGCGAAAACGGTGGGTTTGCCGTTGGCTTTGGGTGTTGAGTTGTTGATAAATAATGAGATAGGTGAATTTGGGGTGCTGATTCCCGTGTTTAAGCCTTGGGGCGATGTGCTCTTGGATAGGTTGAATGATCACGGTTTGGAGTTTGTTCATCGAAATTTTCCACAATCAAACCAATAATGGGTTCTCCCCCAAGCATTATGCTTAATTTTGAAGGGGGATGAAAAACTTACTTACACTTGCATTTGGTTTTTGGTCTATGGCTACTGTCTGGGCACAAGATACCATCAATTTTCAGCGCTACTTAGACGGTCATACAGCGGCAGTTGAGGTAGTTGAAATATCGAACAGCGGACTCATGCTTGCCAGCGGTGGGTTTGACAACAATGTTCGTTTATATTCAAGAAAAGACAGTGCTTCTCCCTTTGAGTTTGAACGCTTGTTTACAGGTCATCACGGCGGTATAACGTCTATCGCTATTTCAAACAACGGCCATTATTTAGTCAGTGCGTCTAAAGATTACACATTTAGGGTTTACGAAATCAAGAGCGGCTCCTTGAAGTTTACTTCTCGCGACCATGCCCAGCCCGTAACCCAAGTGCAATTTGATCCACAAGACAGTTTCATTCTTACATCGAGCACCGATAAATCCATCAAGATTTTCAAAATCACCGATGTGCTCAAGGCAAAATCCGCCCCCATTACCGTGAATCACAGCGAAGCCATCAACGGCTTTGTTCTTTCACCCCGAAAAGGGCATTTCATCTTGGCTACAAACAACACCCAAGTGGTTGAATTGAGCGCTAAAGGCAAGGTGAATTCGATTTTCTTGGGACATTCGGGCCGAGTGAATTGCATCGATATTTCCCACAACCGCAAGTTCATTGCCACCGGAAGCGACGATAAAACCATCCGTATTTTTAACATTGCAACCAAACAAACGTTGTTTACTTTGGAAGGACATGGTTGGAAGGTGACTTCGGTTGAATTTTCTGCAGATGATCGCTATTTATTGAGTACTTGCAACAACGGCGAAGTGAAGGTTTGGAACGTTCAAACCGGATTGGAAGTATCTAACATTCCGCCGATGGGCAGCAATGCAAGACAGGCGCAATGGTTACCAGATATGACGGCATTGGCTGTGGCCTCTCATCAGAAAGGCCCATTTTATGGAGTGGCGCTGTATAAAACCCCTTACACCGTTTTCGTAAAGAAGCCGGCTACTGCGAAAGGCGCTAAGCCAGGAGCAGCAAAACCTGGAACTCCCGCAGCAAAACCAGGGGCTACCAAAAAGCCAGCAGCAACTAAGCCAGCGGCGTCTAAAAAGTAAAGACTAATTTTATGAGTGAAGCATTGAATAGCAATAAGGCTCCAGAGCCAGTAGGTTTGTACCCACATGCACGTAGAGTGGGCAATTTGTTGTTTTTGAGCGGTGTGGGTCCAAGAGAAAAAGGAACCAAGAAAATACCGGGAGTTGAACTCAACGATGCCGGTGAAATTGAAAGTTACGACATTGAAACCCAATGCAGATCGGTGTTCCAAAATGTGAGATGGATCCTGGAAGATGCCGGGTCATCTTGGGACAAAATAGTTGATGTGACCGTTTTTCTCACCAATATGAAAGACGACTTCAAGACCTACAACCAATTGTGGGCTGAGTATTTTGGTGAAAATCCACCTTGCAGAACCACCCTCGAAATCAACTGCCTTCCTACACCCATAGCCATTGAGCTAAAGGTGATTGCCACCATCGATTAACCTACATGCCCAATTTTGAGGAGCATATTTCGGCGTTTTTGGATTATTTGGCCAAGAACAAACGAATGAGTCCTCATACGGTGAAAGCCTATCAAATTGATTTAGATCAGTTCAATGCTTATTTGATTTCCCTGGGAAATCCGAGTTTAGCGCAGTTGAAATCGCTGCACATCCGCAGTTGGATGGCCGATTTAATGTCGAATGAAATCAAAGCTCGATCCATCAATCGAAAGCTGTCTTCGCTGCGCGCTTATTTTAAATATCTGAGGGAGCGAGGTCAACTCGATCAGAATCCCATGGCCAAAGTGGTAGCGCCGAAGATGCCTAAGCATTTGGTTAAAGACATTCCTGCTCGAGATCTTCACGAAATGTTTGAGCGATTCCCATGGAACGAAGTGGAAAATGGTGCGCGCGATCAATTGCTTTTGCTCCTGCTCTACACCACAGGCATGCGTTTGTCGGAGCTCATTGGTTTGAAGTGGACCGACGTTGATTTTGCCCGAAACTCGCTTCGTGTATTGGGTAAACGCAACAAAGTGAGAATTTTGCCTCTGCACCCTGAGTTGTCTGACCTATTGAAGGTGTATCAGTCGGTTTCTGGGGGACGTTTAAGCGTGTTCGAACGCGACAACGGAGAGCCTTTATACCCGGTGTTGGTTTACCGATTGGTGAACCATTACTTGCGCCTATTTTCGCACGCTTCAAAGACCAGTCCGCATGTTTTGAGGCATTCATTCGCCACCCACATGCTCAACAACGGTGCGAATCTCATGGCCATCAAAGATCTTTTGGGCCACGCGAATCTGGCCGCCACTCAGGTGTACACCAAGAATTCTTTTGAAAAGCTCAAAAAGATTCACAATCTACACCCGAGGAAGTAGCCGTTTTGTTTTATTTTATTTGAATGGCGATTTTCTTAACTTCAACCACCTTGTTTTTGGGGTCTTTGATGCGTAAATAATATATACCGCTGCTGACTCCCCAATCGAGCACATTGAATTCAATGACGGGATTGTTTATGGTCGTTGATTCTCGTATTTTGCCCAATTCATCCAGAATTTCAATCCGGTAATTCAAGAAATCCATGAATTTTCCAATTTTAATGATCAGTTTATCAGAGGTTGGGTTGGGATAAACCACAAAGCTAGAAACCACCAAAGGCGAACTGCCCGATAAAGGAATGCTGAAATTCAATGTGTCTTCTACCGAAATAAAGTTTGTATCATAAATTGTGATCCTGAGGGTATCATAATGAGTGATCTTGAGGGTGTCAAAATGAGTGATTCTGAGTGTGTCAAAAAAACGGGTAAATACGGTGTCAAATACAGTGATTTTTCCGGTGTCCCACTGGGTGATGAAGGTGGTGTCGAATGAGTGGTGCACAAGGGTGTCGTAGACATTGATCGAATCAATCTGGGTATAGAAGCAAGTATCGGCGAGCTTTAAGGTGGTTTCGTTGGAGGTGTCAGCACAAATATCATTGGCTGCCAAAAGTCTGAAACTCATGTTTTCATGGAAAAATTGTACGGAATCGATGTTCAGTTTAGAGGTATTTGTTTTGGAATACGGCTTAGAATCTTGGATGTTTCCGTAGTCTATTTGTGGACTTTTCGCTTGCCACTGAAACTTTACTTTTGAATATCCGTTGAGGGTGTCGGTTGCGATTGTTAGATTTTCACCAATTTTATATGAACCGGTTCCGCTTTGTTTGATGGTTTTTAGGTTAAAAGTGTCACAGCATCCCCCGTCAACAAAAATAGAAAAGTCTCTTTCGGTTATTGAGGGTGCAGCGCAGCGATTGTCTTTCACTTGCACGTGGATGGGGTAAATATGTCCTCGCGCATCTTTTGAGGTAGGTGTCCAACTGAAGGAGTATTCATAGTGATTTACCGCCTTTTTTGTTTCCGTTAGCGTGGCGCCTTTGGGTATGTTCAACCACTTAATTTCAAGGGTATCTGGATTGGTTTGATAGCCGTTCCAGGTGCTGTCTTTGATGGTGAAATTGAAAGATACAGTGCGGTTGGCACAAGTTTTATGAGCCTTTTCCCCGCTGACCATGGGAGGGAAATTGTAAGCAGCGGTATAGGTCCCTGATTTGGTAAAGTCGAGGGTCCAAACATCTAAATCTCTTCTCGTACAACCCATGTAACGATAAATGTTCAGTGAATCTTTCCGGTATTGACGAGCTTCAACTACCATAGGGTATAGCCCTGAGCAGTTGGTAGGAGTGGCAATGACTTCGCCGGTCCATGCATTTAAATATATCCCTTTGGGAAAAAACTCTTCGGGCTTGGGTGTGCATTTAATGGTTGTGCTGGGTTGGCAGAATACGTCAATTGGGTAATCGTAAGAAAACGGTGATGTGTAATTTATGAAAACTCCGTATCCGGTTGACTTCGCTTTAACCCAAACATAAGATATTGAATCTTGGTCTGGGTCATTGACCGCATAACTCATGAAATTGCCCACGTTGCATTGAATTTTGTTGATGGGATTGGAAATGTAGTCGCCTGAATTGTTGTAGGCCATTTTGGGAGAAGATAAACGGCAAAGACTGAGTTCTGCATTATAGATAGATTCGGTAGTGCTCTGGTTGGGTCTTCCTTGATTAACCACAATATAGGGCGTGAAAATACACCGGCCGGCATTGATATGTCCGGTGATGGTAGAATTAGTCAAGTCTATGGTATCGGTATAACGGTGTTTTTCTAAACCAAAACCTTGTCCAGAGGTATTGGTTTTAGAGCAAAAAGGAATCCCTCCTTTACAAATATTGGATACCTCAGAAATAGTAATCAATTTGGGTTTCGTTGTGGGTATATATTGCTGAGAGCCCCCCGAACTGTTTTGAAATCGATGGTAATACGTAAAAGTTGTGTTAGTTATTGCTGCTCCCCGGCAGTCTCTTATAATATCAATATAGATCACATATTTTTGGTTCCCCAAGTAAGCATAGGTTATTTCGCAGCCGGCAACGTGATTGGCTTTAGCGCTTTGAAAGCTCAAAAATAATAGCAACAGAGGTAATAGTTTTTTCATAGGATGCTTATTTTAATACTTGAAAAGTTCCTTTATGGTAGTGTTTTTTATTGTTAATGTCTTTAATTTTAACGAGGTAAGTGAAAACTTCTGTATAGGGTGAATTCCATTTGAAATTCGGGTCGTTGGAAATGAATATTAGTTCACCCCAACGGTTGTAAATCTGAACGTCTATTTCTTTCATCCAAGCACTTTCTGAGGTCATGAAATATTCGTTTTGGCCATCCTTGTTTACTGTTATGGCAGTTGGAAAACTAAAACGAATGGGATGCTCGATGTAAACGGTGTTTTGTGTAGAATCTAAACACTCATGCTTGCTATGAACTTTTAATCGAATCCATACGTTTTCATTTGCTGGAATTAAGATTATTGGGTTGGAAATTTGTGGAAATTCTTGATTCGCGATGTTCCATCGCCAAGATACCGCATTGGTGGAACTATCAAGCAGCTGAAGTTGACTCCCCTCCGGATTGTACGACAGCTCTTCATAACCAAACTTTGCAACAGGTGATGGATGAACAACAACAGAGACGGAATCGTATTCTATACAACCGAATTCATTTTGGGTTTTCAAGAAAATGGTATGAATTCCTGTAATTAAAAGTGGGGATTTGGAAACCCAAAGAGAACTAGGGTTTGGAATCTCATGCTGGTACTGAATGCTTGGAATGGAAAGATTCATAAATTTCATTGCACCGGTCCAAGAAGATTGAATTTTTAGGAGGTTTTCTGGACAGATATCTTCTATCTTATGATTTACAGGAGTGGGTGAATGGGTATTTCCCAAGGCATTGAAGGAGTCCAAGCAACCATCGGGTGATTTTAGCACAAATAAATAATTCCAATTGCCTGTATCATGAGTAGTCGTTTTCCAAATTGTATTAGACGATGGAAAAGAATCGATAAATTGATTGTGGTTAAATAAGTAAAATATGCTTCTCTGACGTTCTTGTATATTTGCAAAATCAGATACATTAGTAAACGTCAATGTATCCCCGGTGCACAGGTTGTTAGGGAGATAGGACCACTGATTGTTTGAATGGGGAAGAATGGTTATGGGGTTTAGAAATGTGTCGATGCAATTAAAAGGAGTTTGAATGATGAGTCGTACATCAAAGGTACCGTCAGTCTTAAAATGGTGGGAATAGTTTGATTTTAGATGGGTGTCTGCTGTTTCATCGCCCCAACGGACATGGTATGTATATGAGTTATTGTGGGTTTCAAGTAGTATTGAATTGTTGTTCAAACATAGAGATTGCATGCTGAACTTAAAATCAGGTTTTGCTTGATCATGAATGGATATTTCTTGATTTACGGTGTCAAAACAACCGTATTTTGAGGTAGCAAAAATGGAAATTAGATAAGTGCCTATTTTATTAAAAACATGACTGATTTTATTTGAATTCCAGTAGGAATGAGTTTCGTCACCCCATGAAACCCACACGGTGTCTATGGTGGAGTATGATTTATTTTCCAGTCGAAAATGATTGTTTTTTAAACAGTTGGAAGGTGTATAGAAGTCGATGTTAAGATTCAAAGGAGGAAAAACACGTGCCTTTAAACTGTCAAGGGCATAACAACCGTAAGCGTTGTGGTATTTTAATTTTAGGTCATAATTTTGGTAGGTGCTATCAGGTAAAATCAATGAAAATTTGTTGCCATTAAAATGAAGGGTGTCTAAATTAAATGCCCAAAGTTCAGTTTTGGAAATTGAATCTTTTTGATATTCGAAATTGAGTGTGAGTGGAGAACAGCCTTGAATGGGGGCATTTAAAAATGCATTGATGGATTGTTGGTTTACATTCCACCGTTTCTTTGGGTGAGGAAGCCAATGAGGCTTCAGGGTATCAAGAACAATAAATCGGCAACCGTATTGATTAAAGAATTCAAATTTAATGTGTTGAATGTTGGTGTCGTTGCAGGTCCAGGTAATGAACTGAGTATCAGATTTTGAGCAATTCAATCGGTGAATCAGGGTGTTGTTAGCCCACACATATGCCGAATCTGCATGAGAAATGGATAGTTTCCACTTTAATGTATCATTTAAACAGGCAGGGGCTTGTGTCACGGAATACTGTTTTAAAATAGGTTTAAGCTTAACGTTTAGGGTATCATAAACTACTTTATGGAAGTTGCATTCGGTGAAATAGGCATGTAATTCTACGGGATAAGTTCCACTTAAGGGATATTTATGTTTTATGGGTTTGAACCAGGGGATAGGAGTTTTTTGAACCAAGGAATCGCCATCTCCGAACTTCCAAACGAGTTTATAGGCAAGGGTATCACCTGAAAAATGGAATACCGAACTGTCAATGCAATTCTCTTGTAGTGCGGGTCTTTGTGGCAAAAATGCTCTGTTGCTAAGGGTGTAGGTATTTTGAACAACGCGGAGATAAGAATTATTTAGTCCTTTTAAATTACTACTATCAGCAATCAATTGTAAATTATATTGAAAATGATTTGGGTTGACTAAACAGTATATTTTATTATAGCCCAATACATACAATTTGTCATTTGGGCCATTTTGTAATGCAATATGATTCCCGATAAACTGGTTGTTTAATTCTTTAATGTTAATTATACCTCCACTTTGTATTGAATATCTCCATATTGACATAATGTATTTTTCATCGTTGACATCTAAGCCTACTGATGAGAAACTAAAATAAATAAAGGAATCATTTGGTGAAAATTCTAAAGTATTAGCTTGTGAATATTCCCATTTCTTACCAGGTGGGAATTGAGATTTGAATAAAGGTTTTTCATTTGAAAGTTTGCCTGTTTTTCTATCAAAATTATACAGATAAAATTGATTGTTTTTTGGTGAATATTTATTATCAGAATACACCCATTCTCTGCCGATTGTACATAGAAAATCACCAGAATGAGAAGCCTTTATCATCCCTGAGATAAATGCAGGTAAAAGACCGTTTTTATCAACTGTGGCGGTTACAGTTTTAGCAACACTAATTATTGGGTTGGCTGCAAACCCATTTGAATCTAGAAGGTAAGATAAAATTGTATCTTTATTTTTAGAGAATAACACCCAGATTCGTTCATTATCTGCATGTTTAAAATAAGTTAAGTTAGAACTAGGTATAATTTGAGGGCCAAATGGTCGATCTTTAAAGTTGACTTTCCATGAAGAATCCTTTAGATTTTGTTCTATTTCGGCATATTTCATGCCATTTTCTTTTGTGAAATTTGTAATATTTTTACTTCCACTTTCAATATAATCACTGTAAATAATTAAATATTTATTAAGGGTTTTAGGGCGTTTTAATGTTAAAATGTTTTCATTAAAAGGGTTACCAAAACTAAAATTGGCTTTAGGGTTTATAGTATCTAGTAAAGAATTTATAATCTTTTTACCTTTTGAATTATAAATGAACTGTCCATTTGTGTAGAATAGAATATTTCCATTGCAATCATTTTGTGTAGAATGACAGTGCGCTATATATTGTTTTGAAGGATCTGATGGATAAATTGAGCTATTTTGCAACCACTTTATACTATCTTTCTTACTGAAATTCAAACCAATTCCTTTTCCAAAAACCCAGTTATAATCTAACTGGGCTTTGGAAATATTGGATAGAAGCACAACAACTACAACTCCAATGTATTTAATCAATTTTGATGATTTTAAAGGTATATTCTTCATTAAGAGTTGATTTTATTGTAATAAAATATAAACCTGCGGGTAAATTGGATAGATTAATTTTAGAATCATTAATTATTATATTTTGAATAAGCGATTTTCCTGTTATATCTGAAATACTTAAGTTGTAATAATCAGCATCGAAATTTATTAGGTTTAAAATTCCTGATGTGGGGTTAGGGAAAATTGCAGGTAGTTCATCAAAGCTCCTTGTTATTGCTGTTTCAAAATTTGATCTCTTACTTATGCAATTTGAAGGATTTAAACTAGGTATTTCGTCAACAGAAAATAGAGGTTTATTAGTATTGTTGATTTGAGCATTATCTAATAATATTACGAATGAGTTACTATTGTTTGGTTTTTCCTTTGGTTCTAATTGAAAATAATAATATTTCGAAACGGTATCCAATATTACTACATTTTCGAAGGTCGTGTTATTAAAATAATTACCGGCGGAGATACTTAAACTTCCTTGGTTTAAATATCTTCCAGTTCCTACCCAAGCGTAACCACAATCATTAAAAGTGTTACAATTAACATTGTACTTAATCTTGGTTGTGTCGTTCTGATTTGGATAATTCATTGGATTTTCATGCGTTGCGGATACTAGACCATAGTTGCAAGACTCAAACCTGTTTCTTTTTATATGGTTTTCAGTATGAGTACTGTCAGATTGGTAAAATTCAATCCCGAAATTCACCTCATTGAATAAGTTTCTATCAATAGTTAGACTATCGGCATTTGAAATACTCAATCCAACGGATGAATTGATTCCATAATCAGGGAAATAGGGGTTTTTATAACCATAATTAAAATCGTTGTTTAAATATTTATTGGCAAAACTCGAAGTGTCATAAATCATAATGTCTGAATTATTGCCCCACACAGTATCAGACAACACGGAGATATGATTTGTTGCCTCCAGAATGATATTAATATTTTCATAAAGTGGTGTGTTGACATACATATATCTCATCAATTGAAAAGTATTATTATTAAAAATTTGACCCTTTATGTTTTGAAGCAGAACTTTGTAATGAACTTTTTTTCCCCCTTTTTCAAAATAATCTTGAGATGTTTCAAAAATGGAATCGCTCACATTGTTATGTAACAAATTATTATTGGCTATTGTAGAATTATGATCATAAGAATAATCTTTAATTTGAATATCATGAAGATTGCTATTAAACATATTATTAGTTGAGTAGATATAGCCACCATTAGTTGATTTTATTGCTGTTTCTGCATCATTAAATTTGCAATTTGTAAAGATGCCTACACCGTGTATTGTGGCGCTTGTATCTCTGAAACTTCCAACATTAGGGTTACCCATAATAGTGATTCCTTTCCAAATATTGCAGGAAAAAAATTGCACAGAATCAGCAACAAATTTTGCTCCTGGCATAATGGTAATTGATGAACCTTCAGTAAAAAATAATACGCAATTATTGATTCGAAAAGTTTGATTTGCAGCTATTGTATAATCTCCATCTAGTATAATTACTCCAGTGTCCAATCCTGGAATAGTTTGTAAATTGGTATATGCGTTTTTAAATGCTGTATTATATCTATAATCATCACAGGGGAATTTGATATGTATTGGTTTAATTGGAATGGAATAGCATAAATTCTTCGCGTAACCATAATAAGTGCCAGGTTTTGAAAATGAAAAACTATCGGTATAAAGACCTGTTTGGTGTAATTCTTCTTGATAATACCAATACACAGAATCTGAATTGTTAAATAATGTGTTTTCAGGCAGACTAATTGTTACACTGCGGAATGCAGAATCCAGAAAATAAGTATTATTAGAAACATTGGGTGTGAGCTCGATTGCGAAATTTTTTATTGAATCAATCAAATTAACAAATTGAACTATCTGTACACCATCGACCATAAGTTCAATTCTATTTAAACCAAAAGGATTGATCCTTGCAACAGGATTAATATTAGTAACAGTGTCGGAGTTTACAACCCATTGATGATAAATGCGATTTGGAAAATTCGAATGCAACCTAATCGAGTCGCAAGCTGTGAATTCAAAGTTAAAAATAACTGAATCTGGGATCATATTGTCAATCGAAACTGGAAGGCCGTATAATGATGAGGATTGGACATCTCTTGATACAAGAAAATTTTGAGTATTTAGGTCTACTGCATATTTAACATAACCACAATCATTTGTATAATTGCCTTGAAGCAATTTATTTGGCTTTGTAATAGCTCCTAAGCGGTCTGAAAAATAGTTGTTTATATATATGATCCCATCTGGGCCAATTTCCAAATTGCAGAAACGCTCTGAATATCCGCGATCAACCAAGGTTGGTGGTGGGCAAAATGAATTCTGCGATATGTCAATTTGAAATAGTTCAAAAAGTTGAAAATCATCTGATTCTTGCACGCCGTAAAGAATATTTCCATTTTCATTTATCACTAGGTTTTGACTTCTAAATGAAAGTCCATTGATACCATCAATGTGAAATCTATTTCTGAAAGTAAATTCACCTGTAGTGTTGTTGAAGTTGAAAATCTTAACAAATGTATCGTATTGAATAGCGATGGTGTTGCCTAGTTGGTTAAAGCTAATTGATTTATAATTGTTTGAATTGATATTTCCAGAATCACTGATTGTAACTTTAGAGTGAAAATTGCATTCAATGGTATTATTAAACATGAGTTTGTAAACTAGAATATAATCTCCATCACCAAAAACTGCTATATTATCAGGTCGTACTAATAACCAATAATAACTTGAATCAAAATTTGGTATTACTGAAATGTCCTCATAGATCAATTCTCCATTTTGATTTACATTGCTTATCGATGGGTCTCCTATTAATTTGGTAGGGAGGTTTTTATGATTGCCTATATTATCAATTTTAGCAATCTTAAATACTTGATCAGTGGAATTTTTGTATTTAGAAAAAGATTGAAGTAATAAAAATGAATCGCTTGAAAAATCTGGAATCAGAATTCCGGGAATTGGTCGAGCAGTAGGTTCATTTCTAAATGTGGTTTGAAAAAAGAAATCTTCGAGATTATCATTTAGTGTATCATAATAATAATGATCACTGTGTGTTGCTAATCCTAGTGATTTGTCCATGATCACTCCACCGGTGAAGGTTTCAAAAAATTGGCAGTACTGAAATGCCGTATCTTGTTTTAATCTTGATATAATTCCATTGATGCCTTTGGATTCTAAAGTTACGTTTTTATTTAATACTCGATTAGAATCTGAAAAATGCAAATTGTAATCACTACCTAAGGTCCAATTGGAATTATAAGAATATCGTGCACGGTAATAGGAATCCACATAAAACCATTTTGACTTCATGATGGTGTCTCTATAAAAAGATAATGTATCTATAGAAATCAATGTTATTGTATAAATGCCACTCTGTAAATATTTTTTAATAATTGTATTGGAATTAGTGGTACTTGAAGTCCCATCTCCCCAATTCCATATATACTTTCCATTATTGAAACTATTACAGCGAAATTCAACGAATGAATCGACATAAGTCATTTGCTCCAAGCTTTTTGTATAAATATCTGCTCTTGGTAAATTAGAATCCAACACAGCGGCATAAGCATTAGGTATGCCAAAGCCATTTTGGTTGGCATATTCAAAATTTTTATAATCAATGTTGTTGCAGCTATTATATAATACTTCAATTATCTCGGATTTGGTTTTATTGGGGAATTGCGATTTTATTAAACCCAATATCCCACTGATTAATGGCGCACTTAAACTGGTGCCACTGCTTTGATTGTAATATTGTTCATTATATATTCCCCCAACTAAAACATTATCGCCTGGGGCCATGATGTCAACTTTAGTTACATTATCTGTGTTTGAGAATTTGGCTTTGAATAAATCTTGAGTAACTGCCCCCACACTAATAAAGCGCCTATCGTTAGATGGGTAGAATTCTTTAGCTGTATCAGATGTGTAATTGAAATCATTCCCTGTTCCAGTTACCAATATAACGCCCATTGAGTCACAAAAAGTGTAAATAATATTTTCTATTGCTGAAACTCCAGTTTTTAGAACACCCATGCTAAAATTGATAATATCAGCGCCATTGAAGGCCGCATATACGAAGGCATCATAAGGGTCTACGGCATGATTTTCCCAATTTTTATTATAATCATTGCTATCAATTAATTCTAAATTCAAAGGCATCACTCTACAATTAGGACAAGCTCCAATACTTGAATTTTGATTGCCACCTTCTCCAACAACCATCGAAGAAACCGCAGTTCCATGATTGTATTTATCCATTTTTGACTTCGGTAGGCTATCTAACATGAAAAATGGATTATTTGTGTTGTTCCCAAAGTTCCATCCATTAATATCATCAATGTATCCATTGCTGTCGTTATCAATTCCATCATTGGGTGTTTCATGTGGATTGATCCACCATTTACCTTTGAGATCAGTTAGGTTTTTATTGAAAACCAGATCAATGACAGCGATTGTAATACCGGTATCACCTCGTGTTATTGAATGTGCTTTCCTTAGGTTTAGTGTTTCATCATGCCAAACAAGATTTGACGTTGTATCAGAGGAAGTGAATATCGGTTTAAATTTATTTCCGAATTCCAAGCTTGAAAGCTCCGGATGGTTTTGGAGCGTATCAATAAGGCCATTTTTCGATCCATTTCCTAATTTCAATTTAATAATTGATGAAAGAGTTGGATCATTTGTATATGCATATGGTTGTGAAATGGAGACGATATTATATTGTTTGATTATTCCTGAAATTTTATGGGAAGTGGTGATTGGCCATGTTTAAAGATCCATTGGGAAGGATTAATGTTGGGTTTGAGTTTGACAAGTATTGTATTCGAGTCTACTAAGTTCTTGGCGCTTTGACCATTTGTTTGAAGGCTAAATAAATTGAAAATCATCAATAATAAACCTAATTTCATTGTGCGATTTGCAAGTTGCATGAGTTGCTAAAATTTAGCGTAAAACTAAAATGCAGATTGATGCAGTATGTCGTATTGTTTTTTAGTAGATGTTGTTAAAATTTACATAATAAATAATAAAAATATATGTCACGCTTTGAAAGTTTAAATAAATAATTTACGCTGGGGTCTTTTGGTCTTCTTAAAGTTTGATTTGTAATAAAGACACATGATATATGTCAAAATGTTGTTTTACAAAATTGTAAACATTGTTTTGTATCTCTGTGGATTATTGATTTCTTTTGCAAGATGAGTTTCAATCCTAATCAAAATCATTCAGTTACATTGGCAAAAGCCTCAAGCATGACAAAAGCTTACAGAGATTTAAACATTAATCCCATTATCGGTGGTTTTTTTGGAAAAGATGTAATTCAAGCAATTTTAATGCAAACAGATTGTGTTGGTTTGAAATTCTATTTTGCAATTGAAAATGGTAACCTAACCTTGGTGCTGTGCGGTGCAAAAGCCAATCAAAATGATTTATATCAAGGTATACTTGCTGAGGATTCACCTTTGGATCCGCCCTTTTCTGCAAGTAATAATCCATTAAATAGCTAAGTGTACTTCCTGATTTTAAAAATCATTCTATCTCTGCTTCTGATAGTTTGTGGATTTTATCGAGTTCATCAAACAAAAGAACTATGGGTATTAACTTTCCCAATTTGGGGTATACTTGATTTTACGTCCATGGCATTAGATGAATTTATCTTCTCTTCTAATTTGGAGCTCTTTTCATTTTACTTTTTACTGCTGACCATTCCACTGTTATTGCTGTATAACAAAATTGGCAATATCTTACCCTTAAAATTATCTGCTTTTATAATCTTCCCAACTCTTCTAGTGTTGGCATTTTACTTCGATTTAATACCAGCGAGTCAAAATTTGTACTCAAAATATGGTTTTTTAAATGTCAAAGAATACACAATGGCTGTTTCAGTTTGCAGTGTCCTGCATGTTTTTTTTATTTTCTCCATTATTTTTAGAAGTGTGAAGCAGAATTCTTTTGAACTGTATAAACTGATTATATTG
>Ga0079300_10000438_pt1 | contig 15721 bp, 13 predicted proteins | sample Wag4_2014_7_11_FD_74799 | JGI IMG/M metagenome (GOLD analysis project Ga0079300, IMG submission 74799) | Fresh water microbial communities from Ohio, USA - Utica-2 Time Series HT 2014_7_11 | ecosystem: Environmental > Aquatic > Freshwater > Water tank | place: USA: Ohio | collected 2014-07-11
GAAGGCCAGTAATTGCGCCATCGCACTGTTGTTTCGCAGGATTCGCGAGTGAATGTGTTCGCTTGATATCAGCCATGTCTGGTCTGGATGGCGGGCCAGCTCCTGATCAAAGTCGTGCTGCCAGCGGGCGATCCTGGCGGCACGATCTCCGTCTGTGTCGCTGTCGAGTGCCTCGAGGACCGTGAGGTCATCTCGCTGTTCAGGAGAATAGAAGAATAGAGGAAAGCGACGATGCTCGATCGCCCCGAGCGATTCGGGAACGGCATAGCCCTGCCTGGATAGCGATTCGCGATTGGCACTTAAAAAGCGTTGGATGGCGGTGCTGCCGGTTTTTTCTGTACCGATATGAAGAATCAGTCGATTGGCCATGGTCAGAAACGATTGTTTCGCTGTTCAGGCTGATGCATTGTTGGAGTTGTCTGCTGGGCTTGCAGCAAGCGGCTCACAACTGCCATCAGTCGCTGTGCGTCTCGCTGCCAATCTTTGCTGGCTGTAGGGTTGTCGGCCTGAGTGGGAAGTGCGGTCAGGATTTCACGGCTCAGCTGCAATTGTTCGTCGCACAAATTCCAATGCAGATCTCCGGTGAAGCCAGGCTTTTCGGTTAGCAAAAGTTGAGCTTCGGTTGCGAGTCTCTCGTTGATGAAATCAACATGCTGTCGATTTTCGCTTTCCACCTTTAACTTTGAGCCCGGTTGCATGGCCAGGGCGACAGGAGTTACATCCGGCAGCTTGTTGACCAGTGAATCCGCAAGTAATCTGCCAACGGAGCGGCCGTGGATGGCATTCACAAACAGCATCAGTTGGAGCTCGGCTGCGCTCAGCGACCTGTTGACTGGAGCCGGAAGTGAGCGATCGATAATGTTCGCGTCAATGCCAATGGCTTGAATCAGGGCATCAATGACGCTGGTTTTCAATGCTGAGTAATTAAAGAGTGAGTAGCGAATTTCCAGGGCTTCAAAGGCCGCGATGGCTGCTGCTGCTTTGGCGGTTGCGTTGCAGCGATACTCGTGCTCGGATAGAAACTCTTCGTAGCCCTTGCAGTAACCATGGCGCTTGACCAGCTGTTGATAAACAGAACTGAGCTGTTCGATGGGGTCGCGCACGGCCAGTAGAACATGAAACTGCCAGTGGGCTGGCAGCGATCTGACGGTAGATGTGAAATCGACGATCCTGTGAATCAGATTTTCATTGGAGAATATGACCGTATGATAATGATGGTTATTTTCTAGAATGGGGAGAACTGTTGTCGTCAGCCAATTATGATCTTCGGGGCCTATTGAAATGTTTCCTGAGCTGACTTGTCGGCGTGACGCGCGAGTGAAGCTATCGTGATAAGGATAGAGAAAGCCCTTGTCTTTAAGAGCGTCGTGGGAGCGGGCCAGGCAGCTCTGGAAGGCTGAGGATCCGGTTTTGGGATGACCGATATGTAAAAAGATGTGCTGCTTCATGGCCAGGGGTTTGGCTATTTCAAAGCGCTCACAGCGACAGCGGTGAGCATGTGTTGCGCCACCGTAACCGCATGGCGATCTGCTGGCGATCAGTCCATAGCTCCTGCAGGCGGTTTCTGTAACGCTGACCCACCGCCTCACAGGCAAAGCGATCGCGATAGGTCGATGCGGCTTCTCTGCGCCAGGGTTGATTGAGGCGTTGCTGCGCCACCTGGCGGATCAGTCTGACGGCATCATCAAGATCAGGCTCGGCCCAGTGATGCCCATCGGCACAGGGGTAGGCACCCCGCGGGATCGGCACGCGGCGGAAGTGCACTGGATGGGCGAGCGGCCCGGTGCAGAAGTCGGTGTTGCCGCCGAAGTCGGTGGCGATCACGTCCAGCCCAAGTTGCAAAGCCTCGGCCAGTCCACGACCGAATCCCTCGGAGCGATGCAGTGAGACAAAGACATCACAGCAGCCGTAGAGCTTCACCAGCTCCTCCCGTTCCAGGTGACCAACCACCAGATGGATGCGGGGGTCCTCGGCGACGCGAGCCTGCAACCAGTGATACTCAGCTCTGGAGCGTCGGGGAGGAAAGGTTTTGATCATCAGGGCGACGCGGGCCGCTGTGTCGTCACATGGATCCGGCGGGAAGGCTCGCTGAAACGCCTCCAGAACGCCCATGGGGTTCTTGCGCGTTGCGGTGGAGTTGAAATCAAAGCCAAAGGCAAAGATCACGGCCTCTTCCGGCAGGCCGTGGCTCTGACGGGTGGCAAGCCGCTGTTCAGGGGTGGTGACGTGAACCCGATTGGGAATTTCCGCCGCCATCGGCATCCAGCGAAGCGGGCGATGCGCTCCCGCGTGGGGCCGCAGGGCCCGGGCCGTGAACTGACTGGAGGGCCAGAGTTCATCGGCCACCTCCAGCAGAGGCGCCCAGGCCTCAGGCCAGCGTTCGGTTTCCCAGGGCCAGCTCGCCAGCGTGTACCGCTCACGCAGGGCTGTGAAGTCCTGCTCGAGCAACCAGCGGGCCTGCACCGGTGCTGCCATGCAGATCAGGTTGAAGGCGTAGGGTCCGCCCTGCGCACCCGCGTGCAGCAGGCCTTCCAGGCTGCGATCCGTTCGCGCCGCTCCATTGCCGGCTGGGTGATCGATGACACAGCAGGGCACATCGGCCGCCTGCAGGGAGCGGGCGGCCATGCGGATGTCTTCGCCGATGCCGAAGACATCGAAGGCATGACCGATCAGATTCACTCCAAAGGGGCGCTGTTCAAACGTCAGCTGGGGCTGGGCCGCTTCGGCGGGTTGGCCCAGCAAGGCCTGCAGCAGCGGGAACGCATGGGCTTCGCTCTTGATGGCATCCACCAGGCGGCGATGGGGACCCGCTGGCGGTGCGGGAGCCTTCAGATGCAGTTGGGGCCGTAATGCCTGCAGCAAGCGGCCAGGCAGGGATCGCTGCCAGCCGCTGGCTGCTGCTGCGGCTTCAGCGGCCACCAGGCTGGGTGCCGTGGCGGGATCCAGCAGCCAGACCTGGCGCAACTGGGCGTAGTCCTGCGGATCCACCAGGCATTCGGCTTCGCGAAACAGCGCGTCCAGGTGATCCAGCAGGGGTTGCCCCGGGGGCAGCCTGGCGATGCCGAGCTGCAGCTCAAGGGCGTAATTGTGCAGACGCGATGCGGGGGCGATGCCGAGGTACTGGCTGAGCAACAGGGTGGCCTCCAGCGCCACCGTGCGGCGCTGCGAGCTGGTGAGGGTGTGCGCGTGAAGGCGGGTGATGGCCTGTTGGTGAGGCAGATAGCCGATACGGTCAGGGAAGGCCGTGAAGGCTCTGAGCCAGAACTCAAGATCGAATGCCGTTCGCAATGATGTGTTGAAGGGGCCCAGCAGAATGCCCATGCTCCGTCGGAACACCACGGTGGGCTGGCAGATGAAGCAGTGGCTGCGGAACCCCTGCAGGCCAGCATCAGCAGGGAGGGTCGGATACCGAAGTCGACTGCCTGTTGTGCCATTCCATTCCTCACCCTCCCCGTAAACCATCAACCATTCAGGGTGTGATCTGAGCGACTGAACGGCACGTTCCAGAGCAGCTGGATGAAACAGGTCATCAGCATTGAGCCAGCCGATGAAGGTACCCCGTGCTGCATTGAACGCCTTATTCAGGGCATCACCCGGCCCCTGATCCGGGCCGAGGAGCAACCGAACACGTTTGTCGAGGGACGCCTGCGCCTGAATGAATGGCAGGCTGCCATCCGTCGAACCGCCATCGGCAATCAGCAGTTCCAGGCATTGCGGCTGCATCAGCACAGAAGCGATTGCTTCCTCCAGGAAACGTCCTGGATTCATGCACGGCATCAAGACTGATACGCAGGGCTCGATGCTCATCGCATTCCTCATTTCATTGAATCAGTCTTGATCAGGGCCTCAATCGGCAGAAGTTGATTTGGGCTGAGATTGAGCGAAACCATGCTATTGCGCGTTTAATCTTGCCAAAACTTGCATCATTCGAGTCAGCAGTGTTGATTGTTTTGTTATCTGGTCTACCAGCCAAGCTTGTTGCTGGGCGAGCTTACTGATTTCGACAGCTTTCTCATGGCATTCACGCTCTTTGTCGCGGTAGCGATAAAAGTAAAACTCAAGTTCTTCCTGTATCTGTTCGAGTTGAAGCTTGCTCAGGCGCAAATCCTCTGTCGCGTCTTGGAGTTGCTCGTGTAGGGAGGAATCATCTGAATCCTTTGAGTTTGGGTTGGCTGATTCAACAAAAGTGACTCCTTTATTGTTGGCAAGCCTGGCGTTGATTGCATCGCATTCGTTTCGCCAGTCGGCCAATCGCTGCTCGCCAAACTTAACGAGTTCCTGGTAGCGATGGGCCAGCTGCTGTAAATGATCTGCTTCTAAATGAGGCTGGATCCGTTGTTGATCCATCGGTGGCATGGATGGGGGTGCTGGTCTGATTAGCTGACACTACAGCTTAAGGTAGCCGTCTTTTGAAAGGTCGTCCTTAAAGTGTTTCCACACGAGCTCCTCAACGATGTCTTCGCCTGGAATTTGATCGTTGCTTTGGCGCACGTGACCAGGATGTAAAAAGCTGGTTTTGTCATGTAAGTAATCTTGCTGTTTAACCTTGTTGGCGCGATCGAGCATGGCCTCGAAGCCCAAGGTTTTCTGTAAGCCAAGCCATGATCTTGGCGCAAGTTGTAGGCCAAGAAATCGGGCGATTCGGTTGGTTGCTGCTTTGGTATCAGTTCTGATAAGATCTTCGCGGACAAACAAAACATTTGTTAATTTGCGCTTTTTCCTTTCGACCCCGATTTCTCTGCGGATAATGCGAACGGCATCTTCCGGTTGACGATCTGGGCGATAAAATGTACTTGCTTGACTATTGTTCACCATTCGCCACCAAGACTTGGCTACACTAGGATAGTCTCTGACTGTTACAATAGCCTTTGCTTTCTCCTCCTCAAGCAAGCTCGGTACATCACTCTCGAAGCGGTGAATCTTCATGATTCCAACCGTGTCACGGCCGCTGGCCTCAACCAGATTCAAGATAGATTTTGGTGATGCCAGCTCCCTTTCCCAGGCACAAATAACATTTTGGGCAACAGCACCAGCAAGAATCCGTAAAGTATTATAGCCAAATGTGGACGCCGTGCGAATTCCGCCATAGCTCACCCAAACGGGGGTTTGTGCAAGCTGACTAACTGCTTCGCTGTAGTTCGTGATCAAGCAAAGGGAGCTATCAAGTTTTAGCCCGTAATCCTGAATTGAAGAAACAATATTCTTGAATTCACTGCTTGGGCGAAGGTCCTCGAGTCTTCGATTGATCGCTTGAGATAATCCCAATTGTCCAGGCCGGTTCGGTCCCATGCTAGCCTAGAGGGGCCAAGTCTAAGTAAATACACGGTGCCTAAAAAATATTGGTTCCAAAATTCACTTGACGCGATTGTGAACATACTTAATAGTGAAAGAGATTACCTTGCAGCTAAAGTTGAAAAAGACTTGCGTCTTCATAGTTTTTCAGATTCTTCTAGCTATGTCAGCCGTCAGGCTCGTCGATTGAAGCGCTTGTTGGCGCAATCAGTTGGGATCGGTAGTCGCTCAGGTCCCCTGGCTAGGTTGGCTTCAATACCGGTTAACAGTTCAAAAACATGCTGGATTGTCTGTGGCCCCGAAAGCAGTGGCAGTGTGCTGATAGCAAAAACACTTTCGCATGCAATTGGAGCTTCCGAACAATTTTCTGACTATAGTGGATATGGATATAATGGGGAAATAGGCATTGACAATCTCGTTCTTCACCGCTCAGTTCCTTTTCTTAGGCCTAAAAAAACGCATCACGACGTGATTGAAGAGATTAATGCTCTTAAGCAGTCTTATAGTGTTATCAACTATGTTTTAACCACCAGAGACCCGCTCATTTCTGTCTTCAGTAAGACGAATCGCTTTGGCGGCGATATAGCCGATGGGATGCAGGACATAGAGCTGGCTCGTGAATTCTTCGCCTCCATCAGCCGAGAGCCTACCTGTTTCATTTGGAGCTACGAAACAATGCAGCTACTTGGCTCCGCGTACTTTGAGCGTCTTTACGATTTCTTCGATATTCAGTCGTCGTTTGTGCCGGCTCTTAGAGATGCTAATCGCAAGTATCTTCTCCCCGTTAATGATATTACGCAAGATCCGGCTCAATTCTCCGGGCCTTCTATTCTTTATTTTGTTAATCTGTTCTTGAAGGATGGAGTTCTTCCTGAATTCGAGGCTAAAACCATTCATTCGTTGCTGAATGCCATCAACCATGCTCCTGCTCTTGACGTTAAAGTAGCGGTGGTTGTTGATCAATCTGACTATAAATACTTCAAGCAGTATTTCAAAAGTTACAGTTCTGTTGTGCGGGTATGCAAGCTTGGGGCTGATTCCCAGGGCGTAAAACTACCCAAGCTGCGCGATATTCTCAGATACGACTTGGTCGTTGAATTGTTGGGAGATGAGCTGGCTTCGAACGCTTATTGTGTTTATGCAAACGCGGATATCTGTTTGCCCACCTATTTTTTCAGTTATCTTAATCAGCAGCTTATCCACGCCGAACATTGCTCATACCCTACCAATACCGGTCGGGGACGCGCGGATACGGGTGAATTTCTTCCGCCAGACTCATTTGTAATTAATCGTCGCGATTTGCTCCAAAACTCCGAACATGATTCCAGCACCGTGGCTTGGCATCCGGGTAGTGATCTCTTCGTCTTTCCTAGCGCTTTTTTAAAGACCATGCAGTTTGGTGACGTCACCATTGGCTTGCCGCCGATAGCACCGATTATCTGGCTCAACTTGCTGTTGCACTCAAGACGAACCTTGCATGTTGCTGATTCCTTTATCACATGGCACCATGGCAATGATCAGCAATGGAAATCCGATGAGGTCAAGCTGCAAATAGATGCCAATACAAAAGCTGCTGCTGCTGCTTTTTGGACGCTCATTAGAGAAGATAAAAATGTGATTGAATCCATTCGCTTTGAAGATTCCATGAATGCCGCTAACCTGCGTAAAAAGGCTGAATTGTTTGCCTCTCTCATGGAGTCCCGTGGCTGATCAGGTTGACATGATTGTATCGACGAGGTCTTCGTAGCCCAGCGATGCCAGCTGGTTTTGGTAAACATTGCAGAACCGTCGCAGTGAGCGGGGCTCAAAGTAGCGGAAGAAGTAGTTTGATTCAGCGACTGGAAAAAATGGATTGTGTTCGCTTTTTGCTTTTTGACAAGCTTGATCTTGACATTTAAAAGCTGCAGCGAGGATCCCTTCGTCCCTCGCCAGAAAGGTGCCTAAGGTTGCGGCCACTTTTGCCCACTGGTCCTCACTATTCACCACATCCTCAAAGCGTATTCGCAGGCTGGGTAGCCGTGTCTGATTGAAGGACTGATAAAAATCTAACCATGTTCCTGACCGTGCTAGAAACTGGGGAACGCAAGTGCCAGAATTGGCAAATATCTCCAAAGCATTATCTAGCGCTCCTTCGTCCCGCAGTTTCTCAAGATCAAATCGTTTACCGCCTAGCACGTCTGAGTCGGTATAGCCAGGATAAAAATGCTTCAGAGTGGCTATTTGATTTGCGGTCAGCGCCTTGTTTACTGTCGCTGAGTATCGCAGGTAATTTGTCGCACTCAGCAGGGTGTCAAAGGGATTCCTTATGATGATTACGATGCAGTTCATGCGGATTTGCGCCTTGCTCCAGTTATAGTTTTCTTCAGAATATTTTTGATGCGTTTTAAGGTGGCAGCGGCCAGCCCCTAAATAGGGATTCGCGCTAAAGGTATTGCTGCAAATTCTTGCGATGTCGGCATCGTTATTCCATTCGTATCGGGGTGGCTCCCAGCTTGGCTCGACCAGTTTCCCTGCGTAGCTCAGGGTTTCGTTGATCAAGGTGTTACCACTTTTTGGAAAGCCCGCCACCACGACGAGATCGTTTAATGGTGCGTCTGCGTGGGTGGACGAGTCTGTCATGAATAAGGGAAGATTGTCGTCTGGGTTGCAAAAAAGAAGGGAGCTGACTTGGCCAGCTCCCGATTCGGCGCTATTCGCTTTTATGGCGGAGGAGCTTGCTTGTTATTTGACAACAATTTTGCCAATGGTTTTGGGCTTGCGCTCCTTGCCCTCGGGTGAAGGCTTAGGAGTGGTGCGACGGGTCTTCATTGTCATGGTAGGAGTAAAGATGTCTTCCTCTGCCTTAATCGCATCGGTGAGGATCTGGATAAAAGCAGTGACAGCAGAGGAGGAGTCCGCCTGGCTTCGACCGCTAATCTGTGAATACTTGGTGACAAGCTGTTCGAAGTTCATGTTTCGGTAAACGAGTGGGGGCTTTGCTTGGCACCCTGGCTCATTGGGCGCACCGCGGAGCCAGTGCCGGGCTAATGTACCACGACACGTGTCCTGGACAGGGATTTGCGTTGGGGGCTGCACCCTGGTTTCCGATCGCCCAGAATGCCAGGCCTGGCTTTCCTGCAGTTCTCTGTTCGTACAAAGCTTTAATGGGGTTTAGTTGCTGACATTGCCTGTATCTCAGTCCTGAACAGTTTCGCGACGCAATGTCAAGCTTGAGGCATATCTTGCAGGTGTCATCATGGGTGGTCTGGTTGTGGCGTTGGCTCAGATCGCTACTGCAGTCAGCTTCCTGTGGTCTCTGCTGGTCCAGCGCTTGTCTCAGCACATTGTCTGCTCTTCACCCTCCGCATCGACTGAAGCATCGCGCTGATCAGGACCGGCTGGCGCAGCGAGTGGCGGGATGCCGGCTTTATCCACCAGTTGTTCAATCTCCTGCACGTAAGCGCCGAACGCTTCGAGCTGGAGGGCCTGTTTCTGAAGCTCCTCCGGCAGATCAAGCCAGGGATCGCGGCGACCTGGCTTGAGGCGCCGCTGGCGCCGTTGCTGGACCGCCTCAGCCAGCAGCGCATGGTACGGCTGGTGCTGGGGGTCCTCCAGCAGTGCCCGACAGAGTTTGCGGATTGCCGGCAGGGGCTGTTGCTCGCGCAGATGGGCTTTCGCCTCAGCCGCGGTGCGACGCCGCAGCTCCTTCCATTCCGCGAGGCTCCGTTTGTGGCCCTGGCTTGTGAACAGCTTTGGTCGGCGTGGTGGCTTGGCCCCCGCCCCCTTGCCGTTGCGGCGGCTCAATCCCGCCCAGTTGATCAGGGCCTGCACAGGCCGCCCCCAGCCGTGCGCCCCCCGAGGCCGTGCGCGCCCTTCGTTGGCGATCGGGCCTTGGCTTTCCTGGCGCGTTGCCGCTGATTCGCCCGCCTTCCGTTTGCTTGGCTTTGGCATGGCACCCACAACGGGGCATTTATCTTAGGTCTCATCCCCCTTCAGCCTGACCTGAAAGATCGCACCGGCCTGGCGCCGCTGCTGCCGGCAGGTCGCCACCCGCTTTTGGATCGGCGTTGACCAGTGGTTCGATCAGCAGCCAGCGCCACCGGACCCCGGCCGGAAGAGGCAGGGCGACCAGGGCTGGCTCCCAGAGCAAGGGGGCCCAGATCTGCAGTGGTGCCGCTGCCGCCAGCGCGGTCAGCCACCTCAATCCGGCCACTGGTAGTGATCGGGCCAGCCGCTGCCCCACACCTCTGGATCGACCTGCAGCAGGTACCGATTGCTGTCGCTGGCCGCCGCGATCTGCCGGGGATCGATGGCCAGCGCTTCGCTGTTCAGGTACTCCAGAGCGCTGCTGCGCTTGCGGTTGCGGGCATCCCGCAGCAGGCGCAGCGGGCCCATGGCGGCTTTGGTTGGGCGAACCGCCACAGCGGTTGACTTCCCCGCAGACGACGTTGCAGCCAGGGGCCGAGCGTGCCGTCGCGGATCACCACCACGGGGCTGGAGAGCTGGAGGGCTACGGCGCGCAGGCTGAGCAGCAAGGCTTCCCGACCGCGACAAACCGATCGTTGGCGACCGTCAGGAAGGTCGCCGCCGCTTCTGGGTCAATGGCTGACAGGAGTGTGTGCTGGCGCTGCGGCCAGTGCCGTTCACCGAGCCGTCCAGATCAGAGCGGTGCAGAGACGTAGGCGGTGTACCCGCTTGCCGGAGCGCAAGGATTTGCGCTGACACCCTGCGCCAAAGCTCCGCCCGGGCGAGCCAGCCGTGAGTGGTGCAGATCAACAGGCTTCAACGACGGTTGACGATGCCGAGCGTGAAGGAGCCAAGTCCCCAGAGCACCACCAGGGCGCCGATCACGGCCAGCTGTCCCTGCCAGCGCCAGGTGATGTTCTGGTCCTGGGGCTGCTGTGGAATGGCCAGACGCACCAGGAACTTGGCCTGACTGAGGCTGTTCTGGCGATTGCTGTCTGCCGCACGGATGGCGGCACCAAGGGCTTCGGTGGCGAGGGTGACTTCGGTTTGCAGCTTGGAGCTTTCGGCGGTGATGCGGTTGAAGTCCCTTCCCTCGGGAGTGACCAGGAGTGCTCTCTCCTCGGAGATCTGCCGCTCCAGTTCCTTCACCTGATCGGTGACAAAAGCCACCTCGGGTGTGGTGGGATCCTTGAACTGACGCTTCAGACTGGCTTCCTCCACCTTCAGATCCACAAGTTTGGATTCCAGGGAGGTGATGAAGCTGCTGGTGGCCGTGGCGGATTGGTCTGGGCTGACCTCCCCGTATTGGTTCTTGAATGCATTGAGCGCAAAGCTGGCTCGATCCAGGCGTTTGCGTGCCAGCTCCACTTCCTGCTCAGAAAATTGCTGCTGGTTGCGGCTGATGTTCTGATTCACCCGGTTGAGGAAGGATTCGGCCTCTTCCAGCAGCAACTGGTTGAGGCGATAGGCCGCTTCGGGTTCAAGCCCCACGGTGGTGAGGTTGATCACACCGGTGAGGTCCTGCGGCACCACAAACACCTGGCGTCGAAAGAACGCAAGCATCTGATCGGCATTGGCCCCCCTTTGGATACCTGCGAAGGGATCAGGGGCCCGGCGCCCCCAGGTCACCTCTGGTTTGAGGCGTTGGAACACCCGCTGCATGACCTCAGGGGATGTGAGGTAGACGGCCAGGAAGCGGCCATCTTCCAGAGACCCCAGCATCGTCGGGCCGGCCAGCGTTGTGCCCAGCAGGCTGGTGGTGGAGGAGCCAGGCGACTGGGGCAGCCTCACGATGAAGCTGGACTGACTGGTGTAACGGTTGCGGCCAACGGCGAAGAAATACCAGGCGGAGCCCAGCACCACCAGGACGGCCAGCAACAGGGGCACAGGCAGGCGCAGCACCGGTTTCAGCGGCGCCTTGAGGCGATCCCGCAGGCGGCGGCGGACGGGTGGTGCCGAATCGGCGGGGGCAGGCGATGGCAGTGCCTCGGTCACGATCCGCTGCAGCGGCACCCCAATGCTGCGCAGGGCGCCCGCGGTGCGGGAGACTGCTGCCACGGCGGCGGCGTAGGCGATGAAGATGCCATGGGCGCTGCCGGCAACCACGGTGGAAACGGATTCCCGCCCTGCCCAGCGGACAGGCCGGGGCTGGAAAGCCCGGCGGGCTGAGGGCTGCTGGATCAAGGTGCGAAACCCGCAGGCATGATGAGCAAGCTTAACAGCTGCGTCCAGCCATATTGAAAACTACCCATCACGATCGACAGTTGCCGTTAACTCATCCGGGCAAGTCATCGCGGTAAGTCATCCCTGTAAGTCATCGCGGTAAGTCATCGTCGTAAGTCATCGCGGTAAGTCATCCTTGATAGACAGCAAGGCAAGACTGGGTGGCGACTGGCAAGGCAGCAGTCAGGGGCCAGGGACTGCCGCAGGGGCGAATGGAAAGCAGCAATGTCGAGACGTGTCTGAATGACGTGGCTGAATGACTGGATGGTGTCAGATAATGTGTGGGATCTGCCTCTGTTGCTACTGAGTATGCTGCAGATTGGTTGGATCAATCCTCGTCGGTGATGGTCGCTGCAGGTAGCCCTTCGGTGGAGTAGAGCAATTCCTCATTGTTGCCATAAATGAATAATCCGAAGCCCAGTGAGCCGATCACCCAGGCCCAGAAGTAAATACCGCTGACGCCAGGCGCTGGATAGGCAGGGTTGATCGACTGGCGCAGGATTTCAATGCCATGGGCCAGCGGATTCCAGAGGATCCATGGCCTGAACTGGTCGGGTACGATTCGGATCGGGAAGAAGATGCAGGATGTCCAGAGCAGGATCCGGCGTAGAAACATCTTCACGAACCAGGCCACAACCGGCAGGCGATGGCCAAGAATCAGGGTCGAGAGGCCGACGCCAAACCCCAGCACCGCAATGCCGATCACCACAAAGATTGTGATGCCGAATGCGGCTACCTGCGGCCGCCACTCCCAGATGGTGACGGCCATGGTGATGACCAGGAGCAGCAGCCCGAAAATCTGGGTTGTGAGCAGGGCATTGCCCATCAGCGAATCCAGTGGTCGCAGACGGCGGTAGAAATACAGAGTGCTGTTCTTCTCGACGCCGGAAATCGCTTTGATCGCCACTTCGGCAAACATGAAGAACGGCACAAAGCCCACCGACAGCCACAGCAGCAGATTCATGTAGCTGCCTTCGCCAGCGCCGCGCAGCAGGATCCGCAGTGCCAGGAAGGTGCCGATCAGCACCAGGGGTTCCAGAAACACCCCCACAACGCCGAACAGCCCCTTGGCGGCCCGCAGCTCCATCTCGCGCCGCGCCACGGCTGAGATGATCCTGAGCTGCAGCAGCAGCTGGCTCAGGGCGTAGCGCAACGGATGGCGAGCCATGGGTCAGCGCCGGACCTGGGCCTGCATCGTAAGGCGCTTGCTCAGCTTGCGATTGCCCCGGGCCAGCACCGTGAGGGCCTCCTCCACCAGCTGCTCGAGCTCGCGGCGCGCCGGTGAGCCTGGGGCCGGCGGCGTGAACACCCGGCGCTCGCAGGCGTCAGGCGGCCCGAACCGATCACGCCAGCTGCAGCCCCACACCCGCTGGGCCAGGCGGTCGTTCCCCGCCTGATAGTGGGCGGCGACCCTGGCTGCTGCCGCACCGTCGAAGCCGCAGTAACGATCGTTCTGCCAGCCCTCCCGCTCCGCGATCTGCCGGACCACCGGTCCGCTGTTGGCCAGTGAACGGCCGCGCACGCCCAGCTGCTGCAGCCGTGCGCCGACCGCCTGTGCCAGCCAGACACCCTGACAGCCCGGTTGCACATTGTCCTTGTCTGGGGCGGCTGGGCGCCAGGGCTGCGTTGCGTACCAGCCCTGATCGGCCATCAGCCGCTCAAAGGGATCGCCCAGGCCTGGGGCATAGGGCAGGAATCGGCAATCGATGGAGGGATTGCGCAGCAGGGGGGTGAACAGTCTGGCGTAGTTGAAAATGCGTTCGCGCTGTTCGAGCTGCTCGCTCACATAGCAATCGAAATCCTGGTGATGGTAAAGCCTGCGGATTGAGTGCACGTAGCGAGCGTTGATGTAGTCGGGCTGGTCCCGCAGGAAGACCACCACCCGCAGGGCGAAACCGTATTCGGCCAGCAGCTCCAGCAATGGTTGATGGCGCCGTGGTCTGGCCAGCGGTTGGGTGAAATGTTCGGCGCTCACGATCGCCTGGGAGGGGCCGTTGGCCAGCCGGGTGAGGAACCGTTGCCAGAGATCCCAGCGACCCCGGGCGAGGGCGCGCGCCAGCGGCTTGTGTTTGTAGGCCCGATGGGGATAGAGCAGCTGAATGCCGCAGTCCCGCAACAGGGATTGGTTGGCCAGCAATCGGCTCTGGATGTAGGAGGTGGCGGTTTTGTGAGTGCCGGCGTGAATGACCAGCAGCCGCTCAGGCGTACTGGCCATCACTGCAGTCGGGTCACCGGCTCCGCTTCAGCTTCCCCGAGCAGCTCGTCGTCGCTGTCATCGTCATCCGGATCGACAGCATCCTGACCGAGCAGTCGCTTCACCCTGGCATTGACCCGCTGGCGGCGCTCGTATTTGAGGCGTTGGGCTTCTTCCTTGACCAGCTCCAGGCACACCTCTGGATCACCGCGGTACAACAGGCTGCCATCCACCAGAGCGACCCCTTCATCGCAGTATTCCAAGGCCAGTTTGTTCTGGCCGGAGGCTGCCATCACCAGGGTGCGACCCTCGATCCGGCGCTCGAACAGCTCGCGGATGCGCACCGAATTGGGGTGGATCGCCCGGAAATCCCAGCCGCTGATGCGACCCACTGCCAGCACGTCGAATTCAAAGGCCAGGGATACGGCCAGCTTCAGGGCATCCTTCATCGGGCCGCTCCAGGTGCTGATCGGCTCGTGAAACGCCGCGTCGCCGATCCCGGTCAGCTCCTGGATCAGGCGCAGATCGCCATCGAGGCAACCGGGCTGGCTGTAGATCTCCGCTGCAAAGCGGGCATTGGCCGCACCACTGAGTTTGCCGGAGAAGGTGAGATTGGTTCCCACCGGCCACGACACGGAACCATGCTGCACGAGGCTGCCGCTGTCGAGCGGATCGACGCCGCTGAGGCAGCCCAGCAGGGTGGTGGCGTCCTCGCCGTTCACGGCGAACAGGCCGAGTCGTTCACCTTGGTACAGCGTCAAGGTGAGGTCGTGAAAGACCCGTCGCTTCTGGCCCACGCCGGCCGACTCCTGCTTGGAGGCCCGCTTCAACTCGATCATGGCCACGGCCGCCGCATCGTTCGCATCGTTTCCGGCCAGGCCGGAGGCCACCGGATCGGCGGCGGGATCGGCAAGGGAGGGGGCGGCAAGCAGCATCGGCGCGGTTCGATCCAGCCTGATCACCGGCAAACCTACCCTGACCAGCCGAATCCACTGCCCAGGAGCAGCCACTGATGCCCGAGCTGTCCCGGCGCGCTCTGCTGCGCGGCGCCGGCTTTGCCGCCTTGGTGGCTGGGCTGCCACCCGTCGCCTGGCGTACCTCGGGGGAGTCCCGCGCCGTGCTGCGCAGCCAGCCCTTCCGCTCCGGTGAACTGGGCTACAGCTGTTACCGCACCCCAGGCTTGGCCATCACTGCAGCTGGCACCGTGCTGGCCTTCTGTGGCGGCCGCCTCGACAACTGCCGCGATGAGGGCAACATCGATGTGCTGCTGCGGCGTTCGGTGGATGGTGGCCGCAGCTGGGGGCCGTTGCAGGTGATTGCCGATGACGGCAGCAATCCCTGCAAGATCCCTGTGCCGGTGGTGCTGGCGTCCGGGCGGATCCTGTTGCTGTGGATGTGGAATGCAGCGGTGCAGCGCGAGGCGGACCGGGGCCTGCGCCACCTGCGGCTCACCGTCAGCGACGACGACGGCCGCAGTTGGGCACCCAGCCGGGACATCACCGAGCAGGTGCGCCTCGCGGGCTGGAAGCCCTGGAGCGGCATCGGGCCCGGCCATGGCATCGTCAAGCGCCTGGCACCCAACGCGGGTCGGATTGTGGTGCCGGCACGCCACAGTGTCGCCAATCGGGGCAGCCGATCCCATCTGCTGCTGTCGGATGACGGCGGGCTGAGCTGGCGCGTCGGAGCGATCGCCAGCGCGGGCCCCAGCAACGAATGCACGGTGGCGGAGCTGGGCGACGGCAGCCTGATGCTCAACAGCCGCAGCCGTGGAGGCCAGCGGCTGGTGAGCATCAGCCGTGATGGCGGCGAGACGATGGCCAGCAGTGCCCTGGATCCTCAGTTGATCGAGCCGCGCAATGGCTGCCAGGCCAGCTTGCTCACCTATGCCTTTGGTCCGCAGCGGCAGGCCACCTTGCTGTTCGCCAACCCGGTGGACCGCCAGCACCGCACCAATGGCCGCATCCGGGTGAGTCGGGATAACGGCCGTCACTGGAGCCGCGGTTTCGGCACCGATCCCAGCCTGGGTGCCTTCAGCGGTTACAGCGATCTGGCCCGCTTCAGCGATGG
>Ga0079300_10000439_pt1 | contig 15717 bp, 14 predicted proteins | sample Wag4_2014_7_11_FD_74799 | JGI IMG/M metagenome (GOLD analysis project Ga0079300, IMG submission 74799) | Fresh water microbial communities from Ohio, USA - Utica-2 Time Series HT 2014_7_11 | ecosystem: Environmental > Aquatic > Freshwater > Water tank | place: USA: Ohio | collected 2014-07-11
GCTAAGGGCAATGAGGTGCAATAGGGTTTTACTTACGCCTTTTAGTAATGGAGCTAAAGATGTCTATTCAGCCTGAGATTTCCAGGTCATGGTTACTGGTCAACAGCCTGAAAGCTGACCAGCTAGATGCCATCAGCGAATCAAGAGCAGACCAGATCGTAATTGACATCGAGGATGCGGTAGACCCCCTCAACAAAGAGCGCGCCAGAGACGCCGTGGTCTATTGGCTGCAAACCGGTTCGGCTTGGGTTCGAGTAAATGATGCCAGCACAGAGTTTTGGCGAGATGACCTAATTGCCCTCAGCCGAGCCCCAGGCCTCAAAGGCGTGATGCTCGCAAAGACCGAAGACGGCCAGAACGTCGAGCAAACCTACAAGCTACTTGGCTCTCACCTGCCAATCATTCCCTTGGTGGAGTCGGCCCTAGGTATCGAGAATGCCGTGGAGATTGCAAAAGCAAAGGGTGCTTTCCGCTTGGCATTTGGATCCGGTGACTATCGTCGAGACACCGGCACCAGTGCCGATGATCTGGCAATGAGCTATCCAAGAACCAAGTTGGTTTTGGCTAGCCGCATCGGTGACCTACCTGGCCCTATTGATGGCCCAACAGTTGGACCAAACCACTCAGTGCTCAGGCAACAGGCAACTCTCGCCGTCACCCTGGGGCTCACCGGCAAGCTTTGCCTTGACGAAAAGCAAACCGTGGTCATCAACGAAACCATCTGTCCTACCGAGTCGGACATCGTTTGGGCGCAGGAGTTCTTTGAGGAGTTTGCAGCTTCCGGCAGCATGATTCGCGATGGATCTGACCCACCAAGACTCAAGCGTGCGGAGAAGATCCTGAACCTCGCCAAAGCACTTGGAGTGCTTGAGGCGTAGGCGACAAAAAAGTTATTCGAGGCATTTCGGAGAGAATGCTGGCTATTCGAAAATCTCCGGTTGCGACACAACATAGTCGGCCACGATCTGGTAAAAACTGGCCAGGCTAATCCCGTAGTGTTTTTTGAAGTTAGCTTCAAAGTCACTGGAAGTCGACATTGCCACTGTAAAACTAGCCCAGGTCTCAACGCCTTTAGCGGCCACCAATACCTCGGTGGCTAGGTTTCCCAGGAAGTAACTGCCTGCAATTGCGTCTCGGGTGTGCGAGCCACCCTGCCACTCATTCAGCAGCCGAATAACAGTCGCCTTGTCCCCGGCAGCAACCAGAGCACGATTGGCTCCGAGGTTGCCGGACCAGGTTCGTAGTTGGGCCAGTCGCTTTGAACCGTCGGAGTCATTGGTGTTACCGATGGTTGACCCAAAGTATGCGGCACCACCCTCGCAGTACCAGTCATAGAGAGCGCAACCGCCGTGTTGGTTTTGGAACAAGTGGGTGTATTCGTGCGGGGTGGTTTGAACCGAACTCGGTACGTTGCCCAGATTGCTTCCTACGCACTCGTGGAAGCTCACAACCCTCGGGTCACCATTTGCTCCGGCAGATCCGCAGTTACCTCTTTCGCCGTTGGCAACTGCCTGGAGATTTGCTCGATAGTTCCAAGACTTGGCCAACTTGTCTTCAGCCCAAGCTGCATCATTTTCGCTCCAGTAGATTGCCTCAACCGTGACCGGGCTGAACCATCGAGACCAAAGCTTTGCCGCGGCAGCCATGGCCACTTTTCTAGACTCGAGGCGCGACGGATCCAATTGGGGACCGACCTGATAGTTGAAGACCGGAATTGTGGTTCCAGCGGCTATTCCATTCAGAACGGCGGCCTGAGCCACTCGCCAAGCGTTTTTGTCGATTTTTGCAAAACCCGAATCTGCGGGATTGGCTGGGTTTGGTTGAGCGGAGGAATCGTTAGCTGGCTTCAGTCTTTCGCATGCAATACCGTCTTTGTCGGTGTCTAACTTCTTGTTTGCCTGATAGGCCTTGGCGTCAACTTTGGGCTTCTCAATTGGACCCTTGCCCACATTTTTGAATTTTGCACTCTGGGCAACTCCGTTAGGGAATGCCTTGTTCATTGCTGCACAGTTCTTATATGCGGTCGGTGCTCCCCAGCTTGAAACGGGAACAGCCATTAAAGCCATGGCCATAAGCATCGCCAAGATTCTTCTCATCTGCAGCCTTTTCGTCTTTTCTTTCACATTAGAACTGAACGGGCAAACCCGTAATTGACATAGCGGGTTGTTATGAGCCTGTTAGCGAATTCGAAAGACGCCTACGGCGTGCACCAACGGCAGAACCGATGCAAGCAGCAGCCAGTTGCCAAGCGGGTCTTCTTGCTGTCGAAGCGTAATTCCGGCAAAGAGTAACGCTCCAAATATCAGGGCTGATCCCAAAGAGCGCAGGCTTCGGTCAGCGCGCGATACTCGTTTTTCCAGCTCTGGGTTTCGATTCACCAGCTCGCCTCGCTCAATTCGGCTCGCTAGTGATTCGAAGCGCTGCGGCAGTCGGGCAATCGTCGTGAATAGGCCGAGGACGTCCTGCCCGATGCGATTGAGAGACTGATTTGCGCTGCCATTTAGTAGCGACCGAGCAAACGGATCCACCGCATCCCACATGTTGAAGTTTCGGTTCAGCGCGCTAGTTACTCCCGAGATCACAGAGATGCTGCGGACGAGAAGTAGGTAATTTTCTGGCAGCTGGAATGGTAGCGCCAAAACCAGGTCACTGAATCGCAGTGCAAACTCTTTCAGTTCTTTGGGGTCAGTCTGTGTGAGCTCTGCTACTCCCACCCCTCCAAACCTCTTGAACAACTCGGATATGGCTCTCTCCAACTGGACGGTATCGGCAGAGGGGAGTAAGACACCTAGATCTTCAGTGGCGGCCACCCAAGCCCTGGCGTCACGCGCCACAACGGCAAAGATGAAGCTCTGCAGCCTTCTTCTTTGCAGGTCACTGATTTGCCCCATCATGCCAAAGTCAATAAAGGTCAGCTGGAAATCGATGCCTTCAGCGCTTGAGGGCGTGACGAAGATGTTGCCCGGGTGCGGATCCGCATGAAAAAAGCCGTGCACAAAGAACTGTTCAAAAGTCACTCGTGCCAGCTCGGCCGCAACCGCGTTCGGATCAATCCCCGCGGCATCGAGTGCTGCAACATCTGTGATTTTGATTGCCGTCACATCTCTAAGGGTTAGCACTCTCGTAGCAGAGCGCTCCCAGACTATTTCCGGAGCCGAGACTCTTTGGTCGGTGGCAAAGTTTGCTTTGAAGCGCTCTAGGTTCGCAGCTTCGAATCGATAGTTGATCTCCTCGAGGCTGGTTTGGGCAAACTCTTCCACCAGTTTTGGAGCATCGGTTCTGCGAGATACCAGCTTTACTTTGGAGAGCCAGCCACCAATCTTTCGCAGGGCGGCAAGATCAACCTCAACAATTTCCTCGATGCCGGGTCTTAGGACTTTCACCACGACATCGGTGAACCCAAGTTCCGATTCAAACCTCGGCCTAAGTTTTGCTCGGTGGGCTTGCCCCAGTGATGCAGCGGCCAGTGGCTGGGTCTCAAAACTCTCGAAAGCGATCGAGACATCCATTCCCAGCTCATTGGCTATTTGCTGCAGGATTGCTTCGATTGGCTCCGGGGCAACTTCATCCTGCAACCCCTCGAGTTCGCTGGTGATCTCCTTCGGGAGGACATCGAGTCGAGAGGAAAGAAACTGACCAGCCTTGATCATCAAGCCACCGAGGTCAGCAGCCAGCTTGTGGAATCTCCGAGCCATCTTTTGAAAGCGCTTGATTCTGGTTGACTTGGCAATACTTCCCAAGCCCAGCTGCGGCAGGGCTATTTCATACCACCAAGACTGCGCAAGGGCTAGCGCGGCAAACGTTACGATTCGCCGATATCTAGCCCGCAGAGCGGGGCTTTTCTGAGTTCGAGTGCTCAAAGAATTAGGGCTTCTCGGCAAGAATTTCTTGTAGCTTGCGACGAGTTTCCTCGAGAAGTGCAATTGCAGCCAGGTGCTTGTTAGCGTGATTGGCTGCGGATGCCTCAACTACGGTTTGAGCCAGCTTTGCACCGGCTGCCAGCACGCCCGCATGCGGCGCCCAGTTGGTCTGCGAACACTTTGCACAATCGGAGGTGTGCTCGTGATTTGGCGTGACATCTGGATTCGGGAGTTCGCGACTCTCAAACTCTGCAGTTCCTGCTTTGGTTAGGTCATAAAGTCGCAAGTCATCGATCACCACAATCTTTGCCCAGCGCTTCTCAATGAACTGCTCGAGGATCAATTGCACCTCGGCTTGGGAAGGAGAGTAGGTGCCAGCACTGGCCAGTCGAATCTGGGCAACTATGCCCGCACCGTTTTTTGCACCCTGGCTCAAGGATGCGAGGACCGCTATTTCTAGATCCGGCTTGGCCGAAGGCTTGGAGTTTTGAAAAGGAGAATTTGCCAAAGACTTTGTGATCACCTTGCGCACGCCGTCGACGATGTCGCGAATGTCATCGCTCACTGAGGAGTTGTCCATTTCACACTGCTTTCCGTTGCGGTTTTCTTCTATGAAGTTCAAGCCTTCAGGCAGGGGAATCATTCCCAGCCGACCCGCTAGGAACAAAGACCAGTGAGCGAAATGGAATGTTTGCAACCGGTTCAGGTTTTAACTGCAGTGGAAATCGATCGCAGGGCAATAGTAACTGGCGCACTGGCGCTTTCAGCGGCAGCCATCATAGGCATGCCTGCCCATGCCAACGAGCTCAACCTGGGATCGAGTAACTCGATCAAGGTCGGGTCTTCAAAAATCTTCAGCTCCGGTTCCAACCGAATTCTGATTTACCGCCAGAGCACTTCTAAATTCTTTGCTTATCGAGCCACCTGCCCCAATGATTCAAAGACTTTCACTTCCGCAAACATCAATGGAACCCGCGTCACCTGCGCGAGCGACAAGCGTGCATTTAGCCTGGTGACCGGTAGAGCAACTTCAGGAACTCAAAAGCTAGAGGCAATCAAGCTGCGAGTCTCGAAAGGCTTTCTGCTAGCCACCGTTTCCACCTCAACCCCCTCCGCAACCGCAACCGCGACACCTTCTCCAACCGCAGGCAATGGTCCTTTGATCGCAAGGGACAAGGTCCCTGTTGGCTCTGGCGTGAGGGTGATTTCCAGCATGGGAACCTTGATGATTGTGCAGCCAAAGGCCGGTGTTTATAAGGCATTCTCTGCCGTTTGCACCCATGCCGGCTGCGAAGTGTCAGAGGTGACGGCAAGCCAGATGGTTTGCACCTGTCACGACTCAGCATTCTCAACTGCAGATGGTGCTGTGCTGCAGGGTCCAGCTCGCCAGGGGCTTAGGCAGTTTGACTTGGTCGAGCGAGACGGCTCACTATTTTTGAACTAGGCCAACAGGCCAAATGTTTGCAATCTGTGACATTTCTGGGGAACGCCTGAGCGATTTTGTGTGTTCTCTAATCAATGGAACTGAAACTAAAGAGCAACTCTGAGTTTGCTCAGGTCTATAAAGAGGCCAAGGCAATTGCCCCTGAAGCATTTGGACAGTCATCGCTTAACAACTTGATCGACGGACAGTGGGTCTCAATCGGTCAAGCCCAATCCCACTTCACCGCAGTCGATGGGCAACAGATCATTGGCCCAACCATGCTCAATCTCGAGCAGGTGCAATACGCGGTCGATCAGGCGGTCAAGCAAGACGTGGATTGGTCAAAGACTCCGCTCGAGGAGCGCAAGGCCAGAGTCGCCAAAGCAATCGAACTGCTTCGCGAGCACCGGGACGCTATCGCCAGGCTAATCATTTGGGAAATCGGTAAGCCTTGGAAACTAGCCTGTGCGGATGTGGATCGCGCCATCGAGGGTGTCGAGTGGTACCTGGGTGAAATCGATCGTCAGATGCACGGTAGAACTCCACTGCCTGGACCAATCTCAAACATCGCTAGCTGGAACTACCCGCTGAGTGTTTTGGTGCATGCCGAGCTTGTCCAACTTTTGGCAGGTAACGCGGTAATCGCAAAGACTCCAACCCAGGGTGGTTTTCACGCGCTAACCCTCTCTCACGCTCTAATGGCAAGGGCCGGGCTGCCTGTGACATTGCTCTCCGGTTCAGGTGCCGAGCTGGCTCCAGCCCTGGTTAGCTCGGATTCCCTCGGAGCACTTGCTTTCGTTGGTGGTCGAAACAATGGTCGCGCTGCAGCGAGCTCGCTGACATCTTTGGCAAGGCGACACATTTTGGAGCAGGAGGGTTTGAACTCCTGGGGAGTTTGGAACTACTCAAATTGGAGTGAGCTTTCTGCTCACCTAACCAAGGGTTTCGAATACGCCAAGCAGCGCTGCACCGCTTACCCACGCTATGTGGTTCAGCGTGAGCTGTTTCCAGAATTCCTAGAGATGTACACCGCGATGTTGGCATCTTTGAAGTTTGGCCACCCGTTGGCAGTTGAAGATCCAAACGATGACTACCCAGATCTGCACTTCGGTCCTGTCATTTCCGGCAAGAAGGCGGGGGAGTTGCAGCAGGCCTATCAAGAGGCAATTGAGCGAGGCGGCATTCCGCTAATCCGCGGCTCACTAGATCACGGCAGGTTCCTACCCGGCCAGGATCGCTCCGCTTACGTTGCACCAATGACGGTCTTGGATCCGCCAAAGGCTTGGTCCATTCACCACTCAGAACCATTTGGCCCACTGGATTCAATCGTGCTGGTTGACACCGAAGCAGAACTTATCTCAGCGATGAATGTGTCAAATGGCAACCTAGTGAGCTCAGTTGCAACCGACGATCTTGCCTTCGCTGAGCGAGTGAAGGAAGAATCGCAGGCCTTCAAGTTCGGCGTAAACAAGCCAAGGTCTCGTGGCGATAAGGCTGAGGTCTTTGGTGGGCGTGGAGCTAGCTGGAGAGGCTGCTTTGTTGGCGGCGATCTGCTGGTTCAGTCGGTTACCGAGGGTGATGGCCCGCTGTATGGCAACTTCGCCGATGGCTCTCGTTACCCAGCGGTGGTCTAAGAACTGGTAGCTGTGATTTCCATTCCTCTATAGTCAAGGGATGGAAATCACCACGTGCCTTTGGTTCAACGGCAATGCCCGTGAGGCCGCCACCTTTTACACCAGCATCTTTCCCGACAGCAGCATTGCCAATAACTGGCTAGCCCCGGTCGAGACTCCAGGCAATGCTCAGGGAGAAGAGGTTGTGGTCAACTTCAAGATTTTTGGTAGGCCCTCTATTGGCATAAACGGAGGTCCACAGTTTCCTCGCACCTTGGCAGCCACCTTCCAGATTTCATGGCGCGATCGTGGAGTGGGAAAACACAGTTGGCGTCTGCACATTAGTGCCTACGTAATCTGAGACTTCTGCGATATAAGACTTTGTTTCAAGTGGCGCTGGTCTTATGATGCTGTGTGCGAGACAGGGCGGCCGAGAATTCGCTGAAGTAGCCGCTAGTTTCAAGAAAACCCTGCCTGTCAAGTACTTCTGTCCAGCATCGAAGCCATGCAGCATGTAATTTAGACGCGGATCCAAGTCTTTTGGCATTATGTTAGGACAAAGTAGACAGGATTGAAATGCTGAACTTTCCCCACCCTGACCGCAACCTTGCTTTGGAACTAGTTCGCGCAACCGAAGCCGCTGCAATTCGGTCCTATCCCTTCATCGGCAAAGGTGACAAGAATGCAGCGGATCAAGCCGCAGTGGACGCGATGCGCGCTTTTTTGGCGACCGTGTCTTTTCAGGGCCGCGTCGTCATCGGCGAAGGGGAAAAAGATGAAGCCCCGATGCTTTTTAATGGAGAGCTGGTCGGGTCAGGTGTAGGGCCAGAAGTTGACATTGCGGTTGATCCGATCGATGGAACCGGGTTAACAGCTACTGGCCGCAACAATGCAATTTCAGTGATTGCGGCCTCCGATCGAGGTTCTTTGCTAGACGCATCGAGTGTTTTCAAAATGGAAAAATTAGTGGTGGGCGCAGTTGGGGTTGGCGTTTGTGATATCAAGATGAGTGTCGCCGAAAACCTGCGCGAGTACTCGTTGGCCTCGGGGAAACCAGTGAGTGAAATTTTGGTTGCAGTACTTGATCGAGATTACAACCAGTGGCTCATCGATGAAGTCCGTTCCGCGGGCGCCTCAACCAGGCTGCTTAGGGACGGTGATGTGGCTGGAGGAATTCAGGCTGCTCAAGCTAGTTCCCGAATTGACTTCTGCATGGGCAGAGGCGGCTCTCCAGAGGGTGTCATTACGGCATGCGGCGTCAAAGCGCTGGGAGGCCAAATTCAAGGCATTCTCGCACCTTCAAGCGAGTTGGAAATCAGCAATGCTGCCGCCGCGGGATTGATTCTTGACAAGGTCTATCAAATGGATGAACTTGTCAATTCCGATAACACGTTCTTTGTTGCTACCGGGGTTACTGACGGCCCGTTGGCTGCTGGGGTTAGAAAACATTCAGGTTTGGTACTAACCGAGTCCATCGTGATCCGCGGCAAGACTGGCACAGTGCGGAAAATCCTCGCCGAATACCAAGCAAATTCTTGGATGTAACCCAGCGAAGAACGTCAGAATTCGATACTTGTTGTATTGTTACAACAACTTTGCAAAGTTGGAAAGTAGTTGCTTGGATGCGAAAAGTAGAAGTAATAATGCCGTTGACTGCTTTTGCGGATCTCGATCGAACCGGCCCAGTTCCGCTCTACTATCAAGTCTCCCAAAGAATCCAGCAAGCAATCCTCTCTGGCGAGATTCCTCCTGGCTCTAGGCTTGAAAACGAGATTTCAATTGGTGATCGACTGGGACTTTCTCGTCCAACCATTCGCAAGGCAATACAAGAGCTAGTCGATAAGGGACTTTTGGTTCGTCGCCGTGGCGTGGGAACACAGGTTATTCACGGTCAAGTTACCCGAGGGGTCGAGCTCACCTCTTTGCACGACGACCTCATTAGATCCGGAAAGAAGCCTTCCACCAAGTTACTAGCTCTTGAGTTGATCCGAACCGATAACCCTCTATCGGAGGAGCTTGGCGTCGATTTCGGAACCGAGGTGGTCCGCATCGAGCGCCTTAGATTTGCAGACGGAGCTCCTGTCTCAATAATGGTGAATTATCTACCGAGCCAGTTTCGCGCCATCAGTATCGCAGAACTTGAGGAACTGGGTTTGTATCAATGGCTAAGACTCAGAGGCGTCAGTATACGAGTAGCAAAACAACGAATTGGAGCACGGAAGGCCACCAATAAGGAGGCGGATCTGTTAAACCTTGAGCAAGGAGCCGCGCTGTTAACCATGGATAGGACGGCATATGACGACGAGGGCGTTGCCATCGAATATGGCCACCATTGTTACTCACCTGAGCTTTACTCGTTCCAGGCCACGCTGGTTCAGAAGTAACTAAGCCGAGTACGGAGCCAGTTCTCCAATTGCGAATTGCGCCTTTCCAAATCCAAAAGACCAATCCGAGCTTGTGTTCTCAACGTAACTAATAAAGACATTGTTAGGGGTAACCCCAGAGGTTGCCAACTTTGAAGTTATGCGTTGGAAAACCAACTGTTTTTCATTGAGACTTCGACCTTTTTGAGTTGTTATCTGAATCATGACAACCGAGGTGTCGCGTTCAAAACCTAGCCCTGCATCCTCTGCATAAATTTCGTAAGGCTCATGCTGGGTGACAATCTGAAACCTGTCTCTTGCTGGAATCTTCATAACCTCTACCAAAGCGTCGTGAATCGCACTTGCAACAGTGCTTACCTCTTGGGGAGTTCGCCCCTTGATCAAGTCAATTCGGACAAGTGGCATTTCGCCTCTCTCTGGGGTGGTCAGTCCTAATCCGGAAGTGGATAAAGGTTTTCGTGGCTAGTGGTTTTGTTTCGCGATGAATCGTTCGATCGCTTCGCGCTGGTAGATAGCAGTCTCCACGTTCTTCTCGTTTTCAGCGAATACCGATGAGCACATAATCGAATTTGGATTATCTAGGTAACCAATTTCCTTCAGACCTGCAAAAAACTCATCCCAGTTGACATCGCCATCACCGAGTTTGAGATGCTGGTGGACCCTGGCGGAGTTTCCCGGTGGGTTTGTGATGTATCTAAGACCGTGGCTACGCTGGTGGTCCATAGTGTCGGATATGTGAGTAATCCCAATCCGACTACCGACTGTCCGCATAATTTGGAGGGCGTTGTTACCCATGTGGAAGGTGTGAGACGCAACGTAGACCATGCCGACGTTTTTAGAATTCAAACCCCGGATTACTCTCCAGGCTTGCATGCCATCCTCGACAAAGTCATCAGGATGCGGATCGATGAATAGCTGGATTCCTTCTTTTTCAATAGTGGGTAAGAGCTCCTCCATGGAGCGGTAAAAACTGCGTTCTGATTCTTCCGCCTTCTCTGGACGTCCTGAAAACTCGGTACCGATTGTGTTTACTCCCAGCTCGACCGTGATTTGGATCACACGTTTGAAATATCTCACTGCTGCATCTCGTGCATCGGCATCTGGTGAAGAAATCCTAAGCACTGGCAAGGTTGAAGCAATTTCAACCCCAGCTTCTTTGCAGGATCGCTTCAAAGCCTTGACTAAATCGTCGTCTGCTTTGGCGTGATTGAAGAATGGGATGAAGTCTGCGTGCGGAGTCATCTGGAGATACTTGTAGCCCAACTCAGCGGCCAGTTTTGGAAATTCTAGCAATGTGTGAGTGTGATGGAACGGAGTTGGATCCAGTGCGATTTTTACCAATTGGTCCTCCTTGACCTAGTTGCGCTCCGAAGAGCCCTTTCCTAGCAGTGGTTTCTGTTTGGCAACAGATTTCTCATATTCTTTTCTAGCTGTCTTGGTGCTATCCAAAGTTGACACGGCCGCTACAGGCACATCCCACCATCCTTCGCCATCTGGGGCATAGAGGTAAGGGTTAGAGTGAATGTGAATAAGCGTTGCCCGTGAAGCGGCCTTGGCGTCTATCATCGCTTGACGCAGATCGCTAATTGCATTTTCAGTTGGCTGCACACGAATTACATTCATACCCAAGGACTCTGCATTGGTTGCAAGATCAATGGGCAAGATCTCACCGCTCTCAAAATCATTTTTATGATCATCGCGATAACGATATAGAGTCCCATAGCGCTGCGAACCAAGATCTTCCGATAGGTGGCCTATCGAGGCGTATCCATGATTTTGAATCAACACGATAATGAACTTGATTCCCTCTGCGATGGCGGACACCATCTCAGTGTGCATCATCAGGTATGAACCATCACCAACCATTACGATTGCGTCTCGGGTTTTGTCGGCTCTAGCAACGCCGATGCCTCCCGCTATTTCATACCCCATGCAGCTAAAGCCGTACTCGACGTGGTAACCCAACTGATCTCGCACTCGCCAGAGCTTGTGGAGATCGCCAGGCAAGGATCCTGCAGCACAAATGACAACGTCTCGAGGGTCTGAGGATTGCTGAACAGCACCGATAATCTCTGCCTGTGAAGGCTCAGCCAATCTTTTATCGATAAAGCTCTCATCCACAGCAGCGTCCCATTCAGCCTTATCTTTGGAGTACCGGTCGCGGTAAATCTCAGGCACCTGGTAATAGCCAATTGCTGCGGTCAACTCGACCAGTGCCGCATGAGCATCTGAGACGATTGGAATCGAACTGCCGTGCTTGTAGGCATCAAATGCAGCCACATTGATGTTGATGAATTTCACTTTTGGATTCTGGAATGCTGTTCGAGAGGCTGTTGTGAAGTCCGAATATCTCGTACCAATGCCAATTACGACGTCAGCCTGGTTGGCGGCCCGGTTGGCTGCAGTAGTTCCTGTAGCTCCAACGGCACCTAGGTTTTGTGGATGGTCCCATGGAAGTGAACCCATTCCGGCCTGAGCAAGTCCAACTGGAATTCCAGTCTTCTCAACGAACTCCTGTAGCGCATCGTGAGCATTGGAGTAAATTACGCCACCACCGGCGATGATGAATGGATATTTGGCAGTCCGGAGGACTCTTGCAGCATCTTCGATGTCATTCTGTTCCGGCCGCGGCCGTCGAACATGCCAATCACGTGGGGCCAGAAACTCCTCCGGAACATCTAAGACCTCAGCCTGTACGTCTTCGGGCAGCGCAATCGTTACGGCGCCCGTCTCAACTGGGTCGGTTAGAACTCGCATGGCATTCATGCACGCCGAAAAAAGTTGTTCAGGCCTTTGAACGCGATCAAAAAACTTTGAGAGCGGCTTGAAGGCGTCATTGACTGACAACGATCCATCATGGAATGCTTCAAGCTGCTGGAGCACAGGATCTGGTGCGCGACTCGCAAAAGTGTCCGAAGGCAAGAGCAAAACCGGCAGTCGATTGATTGTCGCCAACGCTGCACCAGTAAGCATGTTCGATGCTCCTGGACCTACAGATGCGGCGCAGGCAAAGGTGGATCTTCTTCTCATCATTCGAGCGTAAGCAACAGATTCGTGAACCATGGCCTGCTCGTTTCGCGCTTGATGATAAGGCATCAGATCTGGCGCATCGACTGAGTACTGCTTGAGGGCTTGACCTACACCTGCAACGTTTCCATGACCAAAGATGCCAAAGGTTCCGGCAATTGTGCGAACCCTGATGTCTCCATCAACAGTCCACTGATTTGCCAGGAACTCGATAAGTGCCTGACCTACGGTCATTTTTCTAGTAGCCATGATTACTCCTGAGCAGTGTAGGGAAGTCTCGGGTCTTGTCTTTGATCGGACCAAGTGGACCGAACCCAACTGTGATGGGGATCATCAACTATGTTCCAAGAGCGTTCCGGATCTGGACCTGCCATCACGTTGAGGTAGTAAAGGTCATAACCTGGAGCGGCCATAGCTGGGCCATGCCAGCCGTGAGGTACCAGCGCCACATCGCCTGTCCGCACTTCAACGAGGGTGTCTATCTTTTTCTCTGCTTGTCCGTAGTTTCGGAAATAACCAATCGGGTCCGACTCGGAAGCTCGTATCGCTGCCTTTGTCACGGCTGCCTCGAAGTAGTAAATCTCTTCCAGGTTGGACTGCACCCCTGGTATGTACTCATCGTGCTTGTGTGGAGGGTAGCTAGACCAGTTATCTGACGGAGTGATCACTTCGCACACTATTAGTCGATCGGCGTCGAGAGCCTGAGGTGTCCCAAAGTTATGCACCTGTCGAGTAGCGCTTCCAGAGCCACGCAGTTCTATTGGCACTTGATTTGCTGGAATGTAACAAACCTTCTTCGCCTTAGTTGCAGGCCCTTCGGCAACGGCAATCCGGCCGACACCGGTAATCATTGCGGTCGAACTGAGTGGTAGATAAAGAGTGTCGGTGGGACCATGAAACGGCGACTGGCGACCTTTCAGGGTTTGCTTCTGAGTTGACCCTTGAAACTCGTACTCGACAACGAAGGTGCCACATAGAGGGACAAAGATTCGTTCGACATGCATGTCCGACAGCGATGCAACCACGCCTTGGTGTAGTTGCGCGATTCTTAGACCAGTATGTCTCCAGCCTGGGATACGCCCATCAACCACGGTCTCGAATGGACCATTGTGTAAGCGACCTTGCCGGTAGAACCACTTCATAACATACCTAGTTTTGAGGGAATCCGAGGTTTAATCCACCGTGGCTCGGGTCGAGCCAACGTGAAGTAATCACCTTTGTTTGAGTGAAGAACCTGAAGCCCTCTTCACCATGGGCGCGGGAATCCCCAAATAGCGAGTGCTTCCAACCGCCGAACGAGAAGTAAGCGACTGGAACAGGAATCGGGACATTTATGCCGATCATTCCAACCTCAACTTCATTTTGGAATCGCCTTGCAGCTCCGCCATCGTTTGTAAAAATGGCAGTGCCGTTACCAAACGCTCCCGAATTGATTAAGTCCAGACCTTCTTGATAGCTCTGCACTCGAACCACCGATAGAACAGGTCCAAATATTTCCTCTAAGTAGACCTTCGAAGAAACCGGAACCCTGTCGATCAAGGTTGGGCCAAGCCAATAACCTTGGGAGTCCCCATCAGGATTTATGTCTCGACCGTCCACAACAACAGTCGCACCATCATCGGCCGCAATGTCTATGTACGAAGCAACCTTGTCGCGGTGCACCTTGGTAACTAAAGGGCCCATGTCGCATGAACGTCGTCCGTCACCAACTTTGATCTGGCTTATTCGCTCGGTCAGTTTCGGAATGAGTGAATCTGCGATCGGCTCAACGGCCACCAAAACAGAAATGGCCATGCACCGCTCGCCAGCTGAACCAAATCCAGCGTTGATTGCTGAGTCAGCCACCAAATCTAGGTCCGAGTCCGGAAGCACCAACATGTGATTCTTGGCACCTCCCAGAGCTTGAACACGCTTTCCGTGCTTGGCTGCAGTTTCGTAGATGTACTGCGCAATCGGGGTGGAACCGACAAAGCTGATTGCCGCCACGTCTGGGTGAGTCAGCAAACCATCAACGGCCTCTTTGTCGCCGTTCAGCACATTGAAGACACCATCTGGGAGACCGGCCTCTTTCCAGAGCTTTGCCATCCAAATTGCGGCACTGGGGTCTTTTTCACTTGGCTTGAGAATCACAGTGTTGCCAGCAGCCAGGGCTACAGGGAAAAACCACATCGGCACCATGGCCGGGAAATTAAACGGGCTGATGATCCCAACTACACCGAGTGGCTGCTTTATTGAATAAACATCAACATTCGTAGAAGCATTTTCGGAATATTCACCCTTGAGTAGATGCGGCATTCCGCAGGCGAACTCTACTACCTCTTGGCCACGAGTAATTTCACCCAGTGCGTCTGAAAGAACCTTGCCGTGCTCCTCGGTAATGAGTGCTGCCAATTCCGGCTTTCTTGCATTTAGCAGTTCGCGAAAATTAAAAATGATCGCCTGACGTCGTGTCAGCGACATGTCTCTCCAGGCTGGGAAGGCGGCCTTTGCCGAGGCAATGGCCATGTGGATCTCAACTTGATTGGCCAGTGCAACTTCTTTGGTTTTGATACCCAAAGCTGGATCAAAGACGTCTGCGGTTCGCCCAGACCGGCTTGGGTGCTCTGCACCGTCAATAAAGTGTGGAACAACTTTCATTTCAGTCCTTTTCTAAAGGTTTGATCCGTGAACCATTTTTGCGGCTGTATCAACTGCCTCGGACACACTTCCGTTACTTGGGTATAACAGGCTGCGGCCGACCACCAGTCCCCGAACTCCTGGCAAAGATAGGGCATCATTCCAAGAATCGAATGCCTTCTCTTGATCTCCATCGACGTCTCCGCCCAATAACAAGGTAGGAAGCGTTGTGGCCTCCAAAACTCTTTCCATGTTTGGCACCACAGGCAGCTTCAACCAAGAGTATGCAGAGGATTCGCCAAGGCCTTGCGCAATTGCTACAGAAAGCACCACTGCCTCGGTCGAAAGATCATTAACCACTCGGTCGTCTATCCAGTCAGCCATGAATGGTTCCAGCATGATTGGAACTTGATGCTTGACTGCCTCATTAACCGCTTTAGCGTTTGCTTCAAGCGTCGCCACAGATGCATTGTCTTGGAGGTTTATTCTCAAAAGCGTTTTGGCAAAATCTAGTCCTTGGCGCTTGATTGATTCAATTGAGTAGCCAGTGAAACGATCGTCAAATTCGAATGAAGATCCGCGAAGGCCACCTCGATTCATTGAGCCGACGACAATTTTGTCGTCTAATAGCCCCATCAGCGCCAAATCGTCGATCACGTCTGGAGTTCCCAGAACCCCATCAACGCCAGGGCGAGAAAGGGCCTCAGCAAATCTTTCAAGCAACTCTCGTCTTGACCCCATTGCAGTCGGGTTTTGCCCAACTGCAATGGCGCCGCGGGCTGGATGATCTGCAG